>ERZ825896.214-NODE-214-length-80707-cov-72.951061_pt1 | contig 80707 bp, 73 predicted proteins | sample MGYA00519858_ERZ825896 | MGnify/ENA primary metagenome ERZ825896 (study PRJEB31778, sample SAMEA3449214) | human gut metagenome | biome: human gut; feature: human-associated habitat; material: faeces | place: United Kingdom | collected 2010/2012 ... | reverse complement strand
AGCTGGCGGTATCGCTGCAGGCCGACCTGACGGCAGGCATCACCGGCTTTGGGACGACCAGCATCGGGGACGCAGCAAAAGCGGCGCTGGAGGATTTCAACGCCGTGGAGAGCCTGACATCTTCCGGACAAATCATTTTGCGGGGCTTTGGCCCGGTGACCAGCGGACTTATGGTCATCTTCTGCCTTGCGCTGATGGCCTACGCGGTCATTAAGGTCTTCTTCGCCAACCTTAAGCGCGGCGGTATTTTACTCATTCAGATCGCGGTGGGCAGTCTGTATATGTTCTCTGTACCGCGCGGCTATGGCGACGGATTCATACAGTGGTGCAAGCAGGTCGTGGGACTGTGTCTCACGGCTTTTTTGCAGGCCACTATCCTCGTAGCTGGCTTGATGGTGTTTAAGGATCACGCGCTGCTGGGCCTGGGGTTGATGCTCTCTGCCGGAGAGATCCCCCGTATCGCCGGTGCGTTCGGGTTGGATACCACCACGCGGGCCAATATCTCCTCGGCGGTCTACACGGCACAGAGCGCGGTCAGTATGGCGCGGACGGTGGTGGCCGCAGCAAAATGAGAGTTATCACCATGGGAAGTCTTTTCGATGGAATAGGAGGCTTCCCTCTGGCGGCCATCCATAACGGCGTTGTGCCCCTGTGGGCCAGTGAGATCGAACCGTTTCCCATCCGCGTTACAGCGGAACGACTGCCGGGGATGCTGCACTACGGGGACATCACGAAGCTGCGTGGGGACGAACTGCCGCCTGTGGACATTATCTGCGGCGGCAGCCCCTGTCAGGACTTGTCCGTGGCTGGAGCGAGGGCGGGACTTGCCGGTGAGCGTTCCGGCCTATTTATGGAACAAATCAGGATCATAAAGGAGATGCGAGATGCAGATGTTTTACGAGGACGAACAGGTATCCATGTTCGCCCCCGATTCATGTGCTGGGAAAATGTCCCCGGCGCATTCTCCAGTGGGCAGCAAAAGGGAGATGACTTCCGGGTCGTCCTGGAGGAAACACTCGGAATTGGTGTATCAGGAATTCATGTTCCTGAAAATCACCCTTGGGGATGGCGATATTCTGGGGCAGCCATATTGGGAGATTTTGTCTCCCTAAACACACCGCCGACTGCGTAGGGCTCATCAAGGGCTATGGTTGGCTGTCCACCGACACCATGGCCATCGACTACGGCACACATGGGATGCCGGACATCGGCGCAAACGAGATGTACTATAGTGCCACGCGCAAAGGGACGATCGAAACCATCCCGGACACGCCGGGGCTGGCGGTGTGGAAGTCCGGGCACATCGGTGTGTATATCGGCAACGGTGAGGTCATCGAGGCCATGGGCACCAAGTACGGCGTGGTCAAGACACAGCTGGAAGGACGCGGCTGGACACACTGGCTGGAGGTGCCGGGGATCGAGTATGAATGAGGGTAATTTGTAAAAGCTGATTGCTATTCTCAGGTGTATCGGCTATAATAATGGCAGAACAGGTTAAAGGAGGTGGCACCGCTATGAGTACGCTGTCGCTCAGTGAGATCAAAGCCGTCGTGAAGGAATTGCTGAAACGCTACCACGCGGAATATGCGCTGTTGTTCGGATCGTATGCCCGTGGTGACGCCACACCCGATTCTGATATCGACATCATTATCGTGGGCGGAAAAGACTTTGTGCCCCGCAACATCTTCGCACTGGCTGAGGACTTGCGTGAAATGACTGGACGGGATGCCGATGTGTTTGAGATGCGGGAGGTCAATACGGGAACGCCTTTTTATGAGTCCGTGATGAAGGAGGGCATCCGTATCGCATGAAGAAGACAGATACTGAACGGTTGAAGAAGATCGTTTCCCTGTGGGATGCACTGAGCAGCGAGATCGAACGGCGGGGCATCACACGAGAGATGTTGTTGACTGAGCAGTTTTCTCAATGGGCAGTAACCACGCCGGTTTATAACATCGGTGAACAGGTCTATCAGCTTTCGCCGGAGTTCAAAAAGGAACATCCAGACGTTCCGTGGAGCGTTGTCTCCGGGCTGCGGCATCGGTTGGTGCATGATTATGACGGTATCAACTGGTCACTGATCGCAGACGTCATCTTCGATGACATGGATCCCTTCGTAGAACAAGTCAAAAGCATACTATCAGAGTAAATGAGGACAACGAAAAGCGCAGGCGAAGGCCTGCGCTTTTTCTGTGCCCAGCAAGGAGGAAACGACATGGCGTATGTAAAAGAACACCCACCGTCAGAGGTCTATCACCTGACGAAGAAAGAAAACCTGAACAGCATTCTGGAGGACGGCATGATACGCCGCTTCAGTGATATGGAATGCTGGTTCTGTGTCGACCTGCAAAAGATGAAAGCGTACATGGAGCAGACGGTCATGTGCGAAGGCAAGCCCTACTACAGCGTGGCAGGTCAGCTCTGCCATTATCCCCAATTTGTACCGGAGGACTATGTCCTCCTTAAACTCACACCCTGCTGGCAGGAGGACAGCTGGTATCGCTGGGAGCAGGAAATACCTGCGGGAAGCCCTGCGGAGCTGGTCAGGGCGGCGCATGAATTCTCCGCGCTGAAGATCGGCTACCGCGGCGACCTTGCATTTCACAATGCAGAGGTCATCGATGTGCCACAGTTTCTTGTGGAGGGGGTCACACAGGGTGAGCCGGTGCAGACCAGCACAGAGCTGTGGGACATTCTCTCTCAGCGCATTGAAGATGAGATGGCAGACTATATGCGCCGGCTGGATCTGCGTACCCGCGATGAGCTGATACAAACGGCGGACGAGATTGACGCCATGATGACCTGCGACTGTGAACTGCGGCTGCTGGGAGAATGTCTCCCACGCGAGGAACTGGTCTTCCTGCTGGAGCAGGATAGACCGCTGGAGCAGATGAGCAAGGCGTGGATGGAGCATCGGAACGTAGATGTAGGTGAGACATTCCAGAGTCTGCTCACCGGCCTGTATGCAGAACAGCAGCACGATATGGACATGAAAATGTAAGGAGGCACAGCATGGGAGAAACCAATATCACCATCAATTTTGACGCGGCCAAGCTGGACGCACTGGAGTTTGTCCTCCGCAAGCAGCGGTCATCCGTGCAGCGGCGCATGGTGGAAATGCTCCAGCAGCTCTACGAGTCGGAAGTCCCGGAAGCGGTGCGGGAGTATGTGGACAGCAAGGCGACACCTGTCGCAAGGCCCAAGCGACCGGTACGGGCAGCAAAGGCAGCAAATGAGCAGGCAGCGGCTATGCAGCAGGAGGAATAACCATGGCACAGCATGAAGAAATCATCGTATGGCTCGACCGCAGGTGGAAGGAAGCCATTGAACATCATCTGAAGGATGAGACCTTACAGGAGCATCTGGAGAATGTGCTGGATGAACTGTGCAACCAACTTCCAGAGCGTGAATATGCACGTATCAGCCGAGAGATCTGGGAGGAAGATCGTATGGCACGGGAGAAAGCGGAGGCGGCACGTACCTATTCCGCATACCGCGTTGTAGAGGGCGGCGAGGAACATTACTTCCGCATGACGCCCGGCGAGGAGCTGCTGGATGCCGCAAGGACGCTCCGCAAATACCTCAAGGATACAGGCCACAGCACCGGCAAATTTATCTCTCTGTATTTGCAAGCGCAGCCTATCACGCCGGAGGAGTATCAGAACCTGATGCGTCTCCGCATGGAGAACACCGGAAAAGTTACCGGCGTGTTCGATTTGGATTTTGACAAGCGGGAGTTCTCCGCAGTCCACATCATGGACGGTTGGACAACGTGGGCGATGCGTGACGTATCTACAGCTGCCTACCGCGCAGTGCAGAAGCAATATGCGTCCGAGGACGGGATGTGGCGGAAGCTGCTGGATCACCTGAACGGGAAGGAGCTCACATCGGCGGGGCATCTCACCGCGCAGAATTTTTCATTCAGCGATGAAATCATGATAGAGAACAGTAAGCTGAATTTCTATGTGCAGGCTGACTTCGACGTGGACGCCGCCTTCGGCACATTCGTGTGTACGGACGAGAACAATGACTGGCTGAATATCTACGCCAACTACGACATCGCGCAGGACAGACCTTGCGATACGCTGGAGCTGAATCTCTGCAAAAGCGATGGCTCAGAGGAGAACTGGAGCTATCACCTGAATGCTGCCGAGCAGGAGGTGCTGGCTCGGAAAATGGAGGAGTTTTGTCAGCAGCAAAACGGCATGAGCCTGTGCGATTTTGCCCGACAGCTTCAAGAGGAGCTGGGGCCGACGCCGCAGATGCAGATGTAGCCCCGTGTTTGCCCTTGTGGGCCGGTTTGTGGCCTCGCAGGAACGCGGGAGAGTAAGGATAGCGGCCCCGGAGATTTGGAACGTTTTTGCCCGCTTTTCGGTGCGCCGAAAGCGGAGCAGGAGAAAAGCATTGGCGCTTTTCTGCGCCAATGCCGGTCACGGCAGCCCGCAGTGCGGACTGCCACGAGGGTTTGCGGCATTTTGCGATTGGCGCTGATTATCGGACTCCGAATGTGTTTTGGCGCTATTCTTTGTAAAAATGCCCGTCAGCCCCGTGTTTGCAAGGCTTTCGGGACGCGCAGAAAGGAGGTGTAGCTCAATGGACAAAAACGGGAAAAGCAGGCACTCCGTCTGGCTGACAGACGACGTATGGCAGGAGGTGGATGCGCTCTATAAGCTGGATAATTGTCCCACACGCAACGAGTTTGTGGAGAAGGCACTGCGGCAGTATTGCGGTCGCCTGCACGCCGAACGGACAGGTGCGTACCTGCCTCATGCGATGCAGGAGGTGCTGGAAGGAACGCTGGGTGTGTTCGGTGACCGGCTGGGCAGGCTGCTGTTCAAGCTGGTGGTAGAGCACAATATGACCAACCATCTGCTGGGCGGCGACGTGGATATGACCCGCGACGAGTACAGTAAGATGCGCGGCAGCAGTGTCCGCGAGGTGGCATCTACCCACGGCAATATCTCCTTCAAGGATGTGCTGCTGTTCCATCAGGAGGAGTAACGCATGGCGCGGCTGATACAAAAAAGCGGCTACATTAAGATCGGCAAGGCGACCGGCTATATGGAGTACGTCGCCACGCGGGATGGTGTAGAGATCATCCAGAGCACGGAGCCTGTGACCAAGAAGCAGGAGCAGTTCATCGCGAAACTGCTGAGAGATTTCCCTGACGCAAAGGAGCTTTTCGAGTACAGCGACTATATGCAGACGCCCAATCGCGGTACGGCGTCCGCGTTTATCGCCACCGCGCTGGACACGCATCTGCACGAAGTGGAGTCCGAGAGTGGCTATATGTCCTACATCGCCCAGCGTCCTCGTGCCGAAAAGCATGGTGGACATGGCCTGTTCAGCGAGGCGGACACCACCGAACTCAAGGCGGCGAAGGCCGAGCTGAAGGCTCACAGCGGAAAAGTGTGGACGTTCATTTTCTCCCTGCGGCGTGAGGATGCGGAGCGTCTGGGATACAACAAAGCCGCCGCGTGGCGGAATCTGCTGAGACAAGAGAGCGCCGCTATTGCGGAAGCTATGCGTATTCATCCAAATGATTATCGTTGGTATGCAGCGTACCACGATGAGGGACATCACCCCCACGTTCACATGATGGTGTGGTCAGCTGAACCGGAGAAGGGGTATCTTACACGGGAAGGTATCGCCGCCATGCGTTCCAGGATGACGAACGCTATCTTCCACGAGGAGATGAAAGAGCTCTACATCAAGAAGGATGCTGCCTACAAGGAGAGCATCCAGACCGCAAAAGAGTCACTGCTGCTATATATCAGGATGCTGGAGAACAGCGAGTCAGCTGACCCTGTCATAGAGCAAAAACTGCGATATCTGTCTCAGACATTGGAGCAGGTCGATGGCAAGCACGTCTATGGCTATCTTCCCAAAGAGGTCAAGGCGCAGGTGGACGAGATCGTGGAACAGCTGGCGCAGCTCCCGGAGGTGGCGGCTTGCTATGACCAATGGTGGCGGCTGAAGGATGAGATCGCCGGTTACTACGGGCGGAACACGCCGCCCCACCAGCCGCTGGTGCTGCAAAAAGAGTTTCGCGCCATCAAGAACTTCATCATTCGTGAGGCGGAAACGATCTGCGAGCCTACGCCGGTACAGACGAGTACAGATGCAGAAAAGAATGAGCAGCAGAATCCTTTGGATGAAACACCGACCGCAGTACAGCAGCCACAGATCGCACCACTACAAAATGCTCTAACAGCCGATGCGGTCATGCAGCTGCTCCACCACATGAGCCGTATGTTCCGCGGCAATATGCCGGTCATCCCGCCTGCACTGCGTATCGACTCCAAGCGCCGCAGGCGGCTACAGGAGAAACGTATGGCCATGGGCCGCAAATGGGATGACCATGAGGACGAGCAGCTCCACCATGTCAATGACAACACCATGCGATAGGAGGTAACGTGCATGGGCAAATTTGTATATTTCACATCCGCAGAGAAACGGCAGGCCAACGAGGTTGACCTGCCGTCTTTTCTGTTGGATCGAGGCGAGAAACTCATTATGGCCGGACGGGATTACCGGCTGGTCAGCGACCACAGCATCACCGTGCGCGGGCCGATGTGGTACGACCATGCCGCACGCAAGGGCGGACGCGCCATCAGCTTCGTGCAGCAATTCTACGACAAGACCTATCCCGAAGCGGTGACCATGCTGCTGGGGCGGGACGGTCAGGGCATCATCCCCATCGTCAAGAAAGAGCTTGAGCCGCGTGAGCCGAAGCCCTTCGTGCTGCCGGAGGCCTATCTCAATATGCGGCGACTCTACGCCTACCTGACCACCCACCGGCGCATTGACCGGGATGTGGTCACGGAGTTTGTGCGGGAGAAGCTGCTCTACGAGGACGCTCTGCATCACAACTGTGTGTTCGTGGGCATGGACGAAAACGGTGTGGCCAAGCACGCCCATCTCCGCAGCACCAACAGTCAGGGAAAGGTGTTCCGCATCAATGTGGAGGGCAGCGAGGCAAAGCACAGCTTTCACAAGGACGGTACGGACTGCTCCCTCTATGTTTTTGAGGCGCCCATAGATCTGCTGTCTCACATCACGCTCTATCCGGCAGGCTGGCTGGAGCATAGCTATGTGGCCTGCTGCGGCACGTCCGTCCAGCCGGTGCTGGAGCGCTTGCGGCAGAACTCGAAGCTGAATATGGTGTACCTTTGCCTCGATAACGATGAGGCAGGTGAGGACGCCTGCGAGAGCATGACGGAGGTGCTGGCGGAGATGGATGTGGATGTAGAGCGCCTGCGCCCGCAGGGAAAAGACTGGAACGATGACCTGTGTGCGAAGCGAGGAAAAGCGAAAACCCCGACAGCATAAGACTGTCGGGGTGAATTTATATCATTGCTGGTAGCGCAGTAACAGGGACCGGAGCGCGGGCGTGAAATCCTCGCAGATCTGCCGTGCGATCTCAGTGGCGGTAGCTTCATCGTAGACATGGGAGGTGATATTTCGTGCGGAAATGATCGCGTTCCACATATCGGCATCGTCGATCACGCCGGCAGCATAGGCCTCCTTCAACACAGCGCGGGGCGAAACGACGGCGAGAACGACACCCTGATCCTCCAAGTATTCGCGGAGCGATTTCCACGCCAGTTCCACCGTGAACTCAAAACGCTGGATCAGGCCATCGCGGTACAATGTATCCTGCGGCGCTGCAAGATAGCTTTTGATGGCATCTTCCAACTGTGCAAATGCACGGCTGTAGTTTTTGCTGCATACTGTACGCATATATCCTCCTTGTGTGCTGCATACCCAACGCACCTATCTCTCACGCGATAATGCCGCTAAAAGATGAAAAGATCAAGCGACAGAAAGTCTCGTGTCCTCCGACAGCGGGCGTGAAGCGTCCCAATGGTCACCGGGGCTCTCATTCATCCAACATCAGTTGACCATCCAACGCCTGCTGTTTTAGCCGCTGGAGCTGTTCCTTTTCCAACTGGGCAATGCTCTTTTCAGGGGTGGGTAGATCTTCCGGCATTGTGCCGCCGATTTTTTCAATGGCTTCTCGTACTTCACTGCCGACCTTGTAATGGACGGCGGTGGCGGTATCCGCGCTGTTCACGCTATCCTTTCGGAGCTTCTCCTCGGTCTGAGAAATACGGAACAGGTTTGCGATCAGCTCTGTACTGCCCATGTAGTCGAGGATCTTTTGACCGACCTCCAAGTTCTTCTTGCGGTGAATGTCATCCACGGTCATGCCGCCGTACAATCCCATGTACCCGGCGTTTTGGAATACGGCAAACTCATCTGCTGTGATCACACCGGCGTTCCGCGCAGCTTCGGCAAGCAGCTGATTCCACTGTTTGATGTCGCCGCGCACGACCAGTCGGCGGCTGTCTTCGTCCAGCTGGTTAAAACGGTCTGCCACTTCCTGCCGGTAGGTTTGGATGGCAAAATAGGTTTGCCCCAGCGCGATGACCTCTTTGCGCGGATCACCGTTCTGCACAATCAGATAGCAGGCGTAGCGGGACAACTCATAATCAACAATGCTTTTCGTTGCTGCACCGGCCTCAACGATTTTCCTGACCTCAGGAAAATCGGCAGATGTATCATGTCCGCTGTTCTCACAGGCGATCATGGCGCGCTTGATGACCTTGGCAAAGTTTTCCCATTTTGCATAATCCAGGACCGGAGCCAGCTCTCTGGCATACCAATACTCGGAACCGTCAGAGCGCGTTCTGCGAATGTCCTCAAAGCATTTATATTCGGCGGCAACGAGATGGCTCATATAGTGTCCCTCCCCTATTTTTACAGGGTAATAGTAACATAGATCGATAAAAAAAGAAAGGAGAAATCCTGTGACAGATAACCTTTGGATACTCTTTGCGGCGGCGGGTGTCATGGCGGCGGTCATCGTTACGCTGTCGCTGCTGGGCGACCACTACACGCTGAACAACATCAAGTCCAAGACCGTGGGCGACGGGCAGCATGGCACTGCGCGGTGGGCAACCGATACGGAGATCCGCAAGACCTACGCCCTCGTCCCCTTCCAAGTGTCGGACTGGCGGGCAGGCAAAAATCTGCCTGGCGCGCAGGGGCTGGTGCTGGGCAGTACCAGCGGCAAGCACGGCATCACCGCATTGGTGGACAAGGACGATGTGCATTGTCTCATGATCGGTGCGTCCGGCGTTGGCAAGACTGCGTACTTTCTGTACCCCAACCTGGAATATGCCTGCGCCAGCGGTATGAGTTTTTTTGCTACGGACACAAAGGGTGACTTGGCCCGCAACTACGGTGCGGTAGCGGCACGGTATTATGGCTATCATGTTTCCGTGGTGGATCTGCGTAACCCCACGCGCTCGGACGGCTACAACCTGCTGACGCTCATCAACCGCTATATGGATACCTCATTTCATGAACATAGCATCGAAGCATATGGCAAAGCGGAGAATTTGGCAAGTATTCTGGCTCACAGTATTATCGCGCCCAAAGGCGATGAAGACCGTGGTCAGAACGATTATTTCTACAAAGCGGCGGAAGGTGTGGTGGCCTCAGTGATTCTGCTGCTGGCGGAATTCCTGCCGCCAGATAGTAAGCACCCAACGGAGCGACGTCACCTCGTATCGGTGTTCATTCTGATTCAACAGCTTTTGGCACCCTCTGGCGTGCGAGGGAAAATCTATTTCAAACAACTGATGGATATGCTGCCGCCCCACCACAGAGCGCGAAATCTGGCATCGTCCGCCTTGGAATCATCAGATCAGGCAACGGCTTCCGCTATGTCCACAGCACTGGCACAGATGAATACGTTTATGGATATCGCATTGGAGCAGGTGATCTGCTTTGACAGCAATGTGGACGCGAAAAAATTTGCAAAAGAAAAGACGGCTATATTCTTGGTTTTGCCAGAGGAAGATAGGACTAAGAATTTTATGGCAGGGCTTATGATACAAAATTTATCCAAAGAACTGTTTGAGTTGGCCGAAAAAGGAAACGGGCGCTTGCCCAACCGCGTTGTTTTCTTCTGTGATGAGTTTGGCACAATGCCTGCCTTTGACGTGGAGGCACTGTTCAGTGCGGGACGTTCCCGAGGTATCACACTGGTGCCCATTATCCAATCGCTGGCGCAGCTGGAGAAGAACTACGGCAGAGAAGGTGCGGAAATATTGACAGACAACTGTCAGGACACCATCTTCGGCGGCTTTGCTCCCAACAGTCAGACGGCGGAGCAACTCTCCAAATCGCTGGGCAGCCGCACGGTGCTGTCCGGCTCGGTCAGCCGCGGAAAGAACGATCCCAGTCAGAGCTTACAGATGATGGAACGTCCGCTGATGACGCCAGACGAACTGAAATCCATTCCCAAGGGCAGCTTTGTGGTAATGAAAACGGGTACGCACCCCATGCAGACGAAGCTGCGGCTGTTCCTCGACTGGGGCATTACCTTTGGTAAGCCGTATGCCACGCCGGAGCACGCGGCGCGGCCTGTGGCTTACGCCAGCCGTCAGGAACTATTCCTAAGTATCGGCAAGAGATACAGCAGAAATAGTGACCAACCCACACAGACACAGCAGGCATCGACCACACAGAGGAGAGCTCCTCGTTCGGCCATGGGACTCTACAGCGAGGACGTAAAGCCATGAGCTACTTCGGAAGCATCTATGCAGACCAGGAGCTGTCTCACCGAGCAAGGACAGTCTATATGTACCTCAAGGATCGGTCTGACGCGGGGAATACCTGCTGGCCCAGCGTCCGCAGGATAGCGGAGGATCTGAAGCTATCCCGCCGCACTGTGCAGCGGGCGTTGACAGATTTGGAACGTCACGGTTTCCTGGAGCGCACCCACCGCCGCCGTCCCAACGGCAGCCTGACCAGCAACCTGTACCGCGTCAAGTGAGCAGAGAAGGAGCGCACCTCACGCCAAGGGGGAGGTGCGCTCTTAAGCTGTCATAAGGGTAGCGTCACCATGTCGCCCCCGGAAGGACTCACTCTATCGGAGGTATTAAGGCAGAAGAAAGAACATGACAAGACTTCTATTACAATAAATTTGGACAGGAAAGCCGGGCAGCCAGTCCGGCTTTCTTTCCGTCTCATGCCTAAGCTACAATAAGGGGAGCAACTGGCTGACCAAAGACTCCTTGGGCTTCTATGTCCGTAAACAAGACTGTCAGCCATCCCCTCATTGCAGCGTTCGATTTGAGCAGGTTGAGCCTTGGAGTTCGTGTTACCCAATAGATTGAATCGGTAATGAGAAAAAGATGGATTCCGGTTGCGATTCACAGATGGGAGGAATACAAATGAACTCTGTTGGCATTGACATTTCCAAAGGCAGAAGCACGGTTGCCGTCATGCGCCCCTTTGGAGAGGTCGTCATCTCGCCCTTTGAAGTCCGTCACACCGACAGCGAACTGAGCGAACTGGCAAGGCAGCTCAAAAGCCTGGACGGTGAGACCCGTGTGGTCATGGAGACCACAGGAAATTACCATGCGCCGGTGGCAAAGCTGCTCCACGACGCAGGACTGTATGTTTCCGTTGTTAATGCAAAGCTGGTGCATGGCTACGGGAACAACGATTTGCGGCGGGTCAAGACCGATAAGAAAGATGCTGTCAAGCTGGCAAACTACGGTCTTGACCGCTGGCTTACTCTGCCGAGGTATGTTCCAGAGGAAGATACTCGGCTGTTGCTGAAGAACTGCTACCGTCAGTACCGTCAGTATTCCAAGGTACAGACGGTTTTGAAGAATAATCTGATCTCGTTGCTGGATACAGTGTTTCCAAACGCCAACCGCCTGTTTTCAAGCCCGATCCGCGGGGACGGGAGTGAAAAGTGGGTGGACTTTGTAGCAGAGTTTTGGCATTGCCGCTGCGTCAGTGAGAAATCCCAAGGGGCATTCACAAACAATTACCAGCGATGGTGCAGGAAGCATGGCTACAACTTCAATGAAGCAAAGGCGCACACAATTCACGCCGAAGCCAGCGGACACATTGGTGTCATGCCAAAATCCGAAACGACGAAGCTGCTCGTGGAGCAGGCTGTTGCACAGCTCAGGGCAACCTCTGCTGCCCTTATCGCTCTCAAACGTGAAATGCTCACCTTAGCTGCACAGCTACCAGAATATCCTGTCGTCATGGGTATGTTTGGCGTAGGACCAACGCTCGGGCCACAGCTCATAGCCGAAATTGGCGACGTGCGCCGGTTTTACTCAAAGAAAGCATTGGTGGCCTACGCTGGACTGGATGCTCCGCCGAATGACTCTGGGGATGTGTCGGGCAAGCACAAATCCATGAGTAAAATTGGCTCATCGGCTCTGCGGCGGACGCTGTTCCTCGTCATGAGCGTCTACTTGCAGAACGCGCCGCTGGATGAACCTGTCTACCAGTTCATGGGCAGAAAGTGCGCCGAGGGTAAACCCTACCGCGTCTATATGATGGCCTCTGCCAACAAGTTTCTGCGGATCTACTACGCTTCTGTGAAAGCCTATCTGGAGTCGCTGGAGCAAGTCTAATCTCCTCATACAACCTTGGCTGCCGCCGTTTCAAATTTGAGACGCGAAGCGGCTTGGTTTGGCGCGGCCTTTTCCGCTACTTAAAACTTTTGTTTTTTACTCTTGACAAAACTTAGCAGGTCTTGTAGAAGCAGAGCAAGTGTGCTATACTCTGACCTGTGTGTTTGTCTACGAGGAGGGCAGCTATGTTCTACACCGACGAAGAAGTATCTGTAATTACTGGTCTGCTCAACGCCTACCTGGTGCGGGAACACGCCAGTGAAAAGGTCAGAGAATCATATACCAGGATCAGCGAGGGACTCCAAAGCCGTGTGCTGACCAGGGACGACTACGTTTGGCTGGAGAACGCCCTGTTATTCCTCCGCCCATATTGGTGGAATGACCGCGAGGACGGGCGGATGCTGATGGATGCCCTCTTACATACGCAGACACTGGCAAGACGGGCGCAATGAAATTGATCCTTGACGCGACAAAGCACTGCCGTATGTTGCGGCACCGAGCCGAGGAGGTGCCTGAAATGCCGTTTCAATACCATATCCGTGAAATGACAACGGAAACAAGTGCAGAGGATTTCGTGACGCACTTTGTCCATGTGGAGAAGTTCCTACCCTTCTGCCAGCAGTGCGGCAGCTACAATACCCGCTGGACGTGTCCGCCCTTTGATTTTGATCCCATGACCGTCTGGCGGAGCTACACAAGACTGCGGCTGTATGCTCGCATCTTGCAGGCAGATACGCCGGAGCAGCCTCTGGACGAGGCAGTGGCGGCGTTGAAGCAGGAAAAACGGCTGTATCGTGAATTGCTCCAGCAGTGGGAGCGGGAAATACCGGGGAGTCAGATGCTGCTGGCGGGCACCTGCGACCAGTGCGAGGTGTGCGAAAAGGTGCAGGGACGTCCCTGCGGCAGACCGGAGCTGCTGCGCTACTCCATCGAGGCGCTGGGCGGTGATGTGGAAGGCTGTTTGCAGTACTACTTCCACCTGCCTATGCTGTGGGGAAGGGACGGCAAAGCGCCGGACTACTTTGCGCTGGTGGGCGGTTTGCTCACCAAGTGACAGCGGAAACATAAGAATGATGGGTGTATCGGTGGATACACCCGTCATTCTTCGTTGTTCTTTTTCGCGGCGTTGGCAGCGGCGCGGGCCTTGTCACGGTTCTTGCGCTGGGCGATGAGGTCGGCATCGTTGGCTGTCACATATGCGCTCTATCCTTCGTAGGTGGAGTCGTTTTTTAACCTAAAAAGGACGCCTTGTGGCGTCCTTTTTCTATCCAGAAAGTGGCAAAAAAATTTCGCAAAGTAACATACTTTGCGAAAACCCCTCAAAAATGACCGTATAACAGTATATTCCAGCTTTTTCGACTTGTCAATATGGACTTGCGAAATGCAACATATTTTGTCGGCGCATTTCGAAAACCTTGTGCCACAAGCGTTGGCGGCGTTTTTCGCAAAGTATGTTACTTTGCGAAAGAAATCGAGGCCAAAAATTGAATAAAAGGTCTTGCGAAGTCGTGTGGCTGTCGCTGTAAAGGCGGTACATCGTTACCGTCAGGCGGCAGTTTTGAAGGAACGGGGTGATACCCCCTGCGGACGGCGCTGTTGACGTAAGGAATGGACCAAAGCGGCAGAAATGCCGTGTGGCGAATAGCAGCCATTGGAGCGAACGCTCTGAGAAGGTAGGTTCAGGTACGAGAAGGACAAAAGGCCTTCGTGACGTTAGGGCAGAAGAATTGCACGATGGAGGATCAGTGTTGGACAGCGGGCGATCTCTCCCTGACGGCATAGGCGGGAGTGCGCGCTGGCGAGGTTCGTCAGCGCATTTCCATTTCTGCCAGATCACCGCTGGTTTTCTTCGGAAAGCCGGCGATTTTTTGTGAGGGAGGATCACGTCTATGTCCAACAAAAACCCACGCGAGAGATTTGACTACAAAAGCTGGTTTGAGCGTAATGTGGCCAAGCGTACCGTGGCAGCACTGGAAGCCCGCGACGCGGAATTTGCTGAGAAACACGCAGATACTCCGTTGGCACATTTGGCGCAATACGTCGGCAATCGTGCTGAACTGCTGCGGCACACGCCCAGCCCCTGCGAGATAGACGGCGGCACGTTTATCGAGGAGCGCTTCGGCAGTTGGGATGCAGCGCTGGAGATGGCGCACCTCCGTCCACCTGTGAAAGAGCCGAAGCTGAAGAACACGGAGCGCTACAAGAAAGAAAAGGCCGTGCAGGAGCCGCTGTTCTACGAGGAATCCGAGCGCAGGAAGAAGGAGAAGCGGGCCAAGGCCGCGGCCAGCCATGCGGCGCAGCAGGCACGGCTGAAAGAGAAAAAGCGGCTGGAGCAGGAAAAGAAAGAAGCCCGTGACGCCGCTGCCCGTCAGCGCGAAATTGAGAAAGCGGCAGAAGCCGCAGAGCAGGAGGTGTCCTGCTGAGTTACCCTTGTCAAGCCGAGACAGTCTGAACGGAGACTGTCAGCTTTCCATAAGGGTGGGAGGGGAAAAGCCGCCCCTCCCACCTCCTCTCTTTGTTGAACGGCAAAACCAAGACCACATACAAAAACAAATATGTTTCCTGCCCCTTGCGGGGCAGGAAGCAAAAGAATATGCCCCACCTGCGGGGCAGGAAACGAAAAGAATACGCCCCACCTGCGGGGCGAGAAACAGGAAGAATAGGAGCAAACACACATGATCTCTTTGAGTGAAATACTGCATACCATCGCGCAGGCACTGATGATCCCCTGCCTTATCATTCTGCTGGTCCTCATGGCCGGCGCGGTCTGGCAGATCGGCGACATCGTGGTGGAGTACATCGCGGAGCGCCGCAAGCACAAGTGCAACGTCCCTCAGCTGCTGCGCGACGTACACACGGCGGGCGCGGACGGCCTTGCGGAGCTGATCGAAAACAGCGGTCTGCTGCGGCGGCAGAAGAAGGCGCTGCTGGAGCTGGCGGAGAGCCGCAGCCTGCCCAAGGACACGCTGACGGCGCTGGCGGAGCGTCTGCTGGCCACGGAGGAAGCGCGGAACGCCCGCACCATCTCCGTCACCGACATGATCGCCAAGCTGGGCCCCATGTTCGGTCTGTTGGGTACGCTGATACCCCTCGGCCCCGGCATCGTGGCGCTGGGACAGGGCGACACGGTGACGCTGTCGGAGTCCATGAACGTGGCGTTCGACACCACCATCGCGGGCGTTATCAGCGCAGCGGTGGCCAGCGTTATCTCCCACATCCGCAAGCGCTGGTACAACGACGACATGGTGTCGCTGGAAACGCTGATGGAGGCAGTTTTAGAGGAGGTCACGAGCGATGTTGAAGGGTAAGTTTTCCTCCCGCCGTCATGTGACGGAGGAAGTGGATGCCATGGCTGGCGTGGCGAATTTGGCGGACGTGATGCTGGTGTTCGCCTGCGGGCTGATGGCAGCGGTCATTCTGAACTGGAACGTGGATCTGAGCAAGACCCGCGTAGAAATTCTGCAAAGAGAGCAGATGCAGGAGCTGGACAACGCGGAGGAGATGGAGCAGGACATCCAATCCTCCAGCAGCTTCGAGCAAAAGGGCACGGTGTACGAGGACCCGGAGACCGGCAAGCTGTATGTGGTGATGCCGAAAAGCGGCAACTGAAAAGTTTTTACATAGATAGAACCGACAAAGAGAGGAGAAAATCACATGAAGAAACGGACAAGCAATATGTCCCGGCGCATCGTGAGCCTGCTGATGAGCATGGTGCTCACGTTGACGCTGGTGACTCCCGCGGCCTTTGCCACGGAGGTGGTGGACAGCCGCACGACCATCGTCGAGGGCGATACAAACCCGGCTGACGCTAACCCTAACGAGGACGCCGAGGGCGGCGACACCGAGGACAAGGACAACGAGGACAGCGGGGATGAACAGCAGCCTGCTGACCCCGGTGACGAGGGTAAGAATCCCGACGAGGGTGATGGCGGCAGCGACGACGCCAACAAGCCCGGTGAGGATAACAAGGGCAAGCAGAACACCGAGGACGAGAATAACAGTGAGGACGACATCGCTCCGCTGAATGATGATACTGACAGTGATGTGTGGGATGGTAAGCCTGCGGAAAAGTTTGCTGGTGGTGCTGGTACGGTTGATGATCCCTACAAAATCAGCACCGGTGCGGAACTGGCATATCTGGCAGAGAAGGTCAATGGGGGTGAAAGCTATTCTGGCGAATACTTTAAGCTGACGAACGACATTCAACTGAATGAACTGGACGAAAATGGTATGCCAAAAGCTGCTGACGGTCAGGATAAGGCATTTCCGTGGACGCCGATTGGCAAATTTGTTAAGAGTAGCAATAAACAGCCGTTCTCCGGTATCTTTGACGGTGATGGGCATACCATCAGCGGGTTGTATATTAACCTTACTGGCAATTATAAAAGCAATAGTAAGGGCAAAGTGTATCAGGGACTGTTCGGCTATGTCAAAGGTGGCACGGTACAGAATCTTATTGTTACCGGCAGTGTAGCGGTTAAGAATACTTGTATTAACGTAGATGTAAGCTATATCGGCGGTATTGTAGGTTGCACTGACGGCACCGTGCAAAACTGCGGATTTTATGGCACAATTTCAGCAAAAAAGAACGTATTGGAATCCCCGACGGATTGCTCCACCACCAACAACGGCGGCGTGGTTGGCAACGGCGAAGCCACTAACTGCTGGTACTTCTGCACGGATATAGAGAACGCCTCTCTTCTCGGCGTGTTGGGTAGTTACAATGATATTGACTGCTGCTATCAAAACGTGTCGAGTGATTTGTCTGAAAGCGACAACAGCAAATTTATAGCAGACCTCAACAGCTTTAAAGCGATCCTGCAGATGAATGCTGCTGGTACCAACATGTGGAAGCCCGGTAAAGTGCATCCGGAGTTTTTGCAGGGCAGTGATAAACTGGTGGCATTGCAGCCGTTGTTCAGCGACAAAACAGCCGCCGTGCAGGTCAATGGAAGCGCAGAGGGCACAGTGGTAACAGACAATACACCCATTGTACTGACCGGCGAGGATGTTTACTACCGTGTGGGCGAAAATGGAGAATGGACAAAAATCGATGGTGGTAGTGTATCGGTCGATTTGGACGGCGCAGATCAAGTCGTGACCATTTACTACGCCAGTGCAGAGGAATTCCAGAGTGCAGAGTGGTACGATCCAAACGCGAATGAGTTCGTCCTCACCACCGCAGGACAACTGGCCTATCTGGCACAGTTGGTCAATGGGGGAACAAGCTTTGCGGGGAAAACGATCAAGCTGGGCGGCAACATTGAAATTTCCGAAAAGTGGACAGCGCCGATTGGAACGGAGGAATCTAAGCCGTTTAAAGGTACATTTGATGGCGAAGGTCATGTTGTCAGTGTAAAGGATGGTACGACATTCTGCGGCTTGTTCGGCTATAACGCCGGAACCATCCGTAATGTGATCGTGACTGGTACTGTGGATGCGTCCAGCGCGACAGATACTAACGTCGGCGGTATTGCGGGCACGAATCAAAGAAAGGTCCAGAACTGCGGCTTCTATGGTAGGTTTGAGAATACTGCAGGGAAGACGATCCGTGGTGTGGCAAATGGTGCTGGAACAGGAGTAGAAAACTGCTGGTTTTACAATACCGGAGAAGACAGTGTTGATGTTGCAGGGAATCAGTGGAACAAATCCAAGAATTCCTATGTCAACAAGGGTGACGTCAGTGGTGGCGAACTGGTTTCCGGGGACTTTGCCGCCGTGGTGGCGAAGAAGCTCAATGATGCGCTGGCTGACAGTTGGTTCCCATGGGTGACACAGGAGGGCTGCGACTACCCTGTTATGCTGACCGAGGGAAAACTGGTCAACGTGACAAGCTATGACGGCGCGGATGATACGGTGGTGACGATCGGCGACAGCGGCACGGCAAGTGCGGCCGTTACGGAGAATACGGTCACGCTGAAATTGGCAGACAGCTACACAGGGGAGACTGTTTACATCATCAGCGATCCTGCTGAAGAGGTCGTGATCGATGGTGAGAACGCGACACCGCGCCTGACAAGCGCGAGCAGGACATGCGTTTATACGCTTCCTGACGGTCAGCGCTTTGTCAAGCTGTATTACGGTACGGTAGACAAGCTCAACGCGGATGATACATGGTATAATGCAGACGCAGCCGAGATGACGATCATGAGTGCGAAGCAGTTGCGGACGTTTGCCGGCATGGTCAATGCGGGGACTGACTTCGCGGGGAAGACGATCAAGCTGGGGGCGGATATTGCGCTGTCCGGCGAGTGGATGCCTATCGGTACGGCGGAGCATCCGTTCAAAGGAACATTTGATGGCCGTATAAGAATTATCGGCAGCAACTATAAGTATTATGCGGTTTCCGGCTTGGAAGTCAACGGAACCAGCCCCTATGCCGGTTTGTTTGGCGTAGTGGACGGTGGTACGGTACAGTATTTGACGGTGACTGGTTCGGTCTCCTCCGAGGCAAAGGATGCCCATGTCGGCGGTATCGTAGGCTGGCTGAAAGCCAAGGGTACAGTGGAAACGTGCGTGTTCACCGGAAGCGTGAAAGCTGCCGGAGAAAATGCTGTGCGCGGCGGCCTTGTGGGTAAGGTTGAATCCACGGCCTCGGTTTCTGACGGTTATTGCTATAGCTATAATAGTGCAGAGGATGTAAAACCGGTAGGCGAGGGCGAATATACCAAATGCTTCTATCTGGCAGCAGAGTCCACCAGCGGTAAGTCGGACGATAACGGCGCCCGCACGGAACAGGAATTCAAAGTCGGACGGGTAGCATGGGAACTGCTCGGTGAAAACAAACAGTTTACGGATAATTCACTCACTCCGTGTTGGGCACAGGAGAATGGGATGCCTGTTATAGCATCGCATTTCAACTATTTTATTTATGAGGTAGAGTTGGTCAAACGCTCCGGCCCGGAAGGATTGTTCGTTATCATGCAGGCGAACGGAACAAATGCACTGTCTGATGGGGACACGCAAAGGGTGTACGTTAGGGAGGCAACCGAGATCACGATCGACAGTGATGGCATCGGTGATGACTATACTGTTACATATTCGCCCAAGGATCCGCGCAATGGAATCAACAAATATCTTTATATGGGTGAGGAGCAGCAGTCTGTTGCCCCCAACAACACGTTTTACTATACTGTCAGCGCAAACACGAATGAGGATATTAGTTGGTACATAGGTAACGAGGGCGCTTCGACGTATACACTTGAAACCGCAGCGCAGTTGTTCGGCTTTGCCGCGCTGGTGAACGGCACGGCGAAGGATAAAGACGGCAAGACAATCCCTTCTAAGAATTTCAATGGCAGGACCATCAATTTGGCTGATGACATCGATGTTTCCGGCTATGAATGGATACCCATCGGTTATTCCGATGGCTATACCCCTACGGCATTTGCGGGGACCTTTAACGGTGACGGCCACACGGTCACACTGGCACTGGACACCATAGGCAAAAGCTATGTGGGTTTCTTCGGCTATGTTACCGGTACGGTGAAGAACCTGACCGTGGATGGCAGCGTGAAAGCTGATGCTACTGGCAGCCGCACTGGTTATGCCGCCGGTGTCGTGGCATATCTTGCTGTCGACGGCACGGTCGAAATGTGCGTCAACAAGGCGAGTGTGACCACTAACGGCCGCTACACGGCTGGTATTGTTGGCAGCAGCAGCAGCAAAAAGGACGGCAGGGGCGGCGTGATCAAAAATTGCCGCAACACAGGTGCGATCAGCAGTACATTTGGGGGCGGCTATGCTGCTGGTATTGCAAATATTGCGGCGTCTGTTACTCAATGCTGGAACGAAGGCGACATTGAATTGAAGACCGTGAAAGACAAAAGTACCAACTCCAGAGTGGCAGGTGTTGCCACCGGAGCGCCGGTTCTCAATTCTGCCAACTTCGGCAAAGTCTCCGGCCCAACATGGGCTGAAACTGGCGTATCCATTGGAGGTGTGGGAACTACCGCTGTCTCCAACAGCTACAACCTCGGCACGGTGACCGGCGCAGAGGGAATGACCCACAACATCAGCAGCGGCACGGTGGTCAACAGCTACTATGCTGATATTGCCGGGAACACTGGTATCTACGTCGAGAACGGCAGCGACACTACCAAGGCGGCCACGACCGAAATCACAATAACCGAAGTCGGCGGCAAAAAGGTCTATAAAGTCGGCGATGCTAAGTTGGTGGATGTGCTGAACGAGGCATGCACGGAGATAAGCATAACCGGTGCACTGCAGTGGATCAACAAGCAGGACAAGCCGTGGAATCCTGTACATATCCAGCGCTGGGACGGAAGCAACGAACCAGGCGTAACCGGCACGGCGGCCCTTACCTACGACCCGAATGGCGCGACCATCGGCACGAAGCTGACAGAGACACAGCGGATCGAAGAAAATCAATCTGCAGCCACATTTACCATTAGAACCGATGATGCACTGGGCTTCAAGCACGAAAACGGCACGTTCCTCGGTTGGAGTACGGATTCAAAGGCTGCAACGCCGACCTACAAGTTTGATGCGTCTAAGGGCACCCTTACTCCTGCGGAAATTAGTGTTGACAAGGATAAAACGGTTACTCTCTACGCGGTATGGCAAACGATTTGGGGCACCGATAATGCGGATGACGCTTATTTGATCAAGACCGAGAACGATCTCAAGGCGCTGCAGACGCAGGTCAATGACAAGGGCTTCGATTATACTGGCAAGTGGTTCAGACTGTGGGATAATATTGCCCTCACCGGCAATTGGACACCTATCGGAAAATACAGGGCAGAGTTTTGCGGCAATCTGGATGGCAACCAAAAGAGTATCAGTGGGCTGAATGTTAATTCCGACGCGCAATACGCTGGTTTGTTTGGCAATGTTGGGAAGATCACTGTCCACTCGTTAACACTGCGAGATGGAGCTGTGATTTGTACCAATGGCGCTACATCATGGTGTGGTGGGCTTGCTGCAAGCGGCTCCCTTCTGCTGAACGATGTCCATATCGTCAACATGACGATCAGCGGCGATGGGATAGGCGGAACTGGCGGTATCCTTGGCGGTGGATCTGCAAGTATGACTGCCTGCAGCAACACCAACGGTTCCGTATCGGGCAGATATGCCGGTGGTTTGGCGGGTAGAGGCAATAGCAACGGAACCGACTTTATATTTACTGACTGCAATAATAGCGCAGCCGTAACAGGCCGTTACTATGCAGGCGGCATGGCCGGCAGTGATCGTAGCGAAGACATGAAATTTACGAACTGCTCTAACGCTGGAAGTATAAGCAGCGGAGGACCGGCAAACGGAATTGCGGCAAATGGGACTTTTGACACTTGCATCAATATGGGTGCCATCAACAGCTCTCAAGGACGAGCAAGCGGAATTGCCGATTATGCTAAGAATATAACGCAATGCGGAAATATGGGGACTGTAAGTGGCGGTATAGCGACGGGCATAGCCCGGCACGCATTGCGTATTGAGAAATGCTATAACACCGGCAGAGTCTCGGCAACGGCTGGAAACGCTGCGGCATACGGCATTGCCCAGTCGGTGAATGGGTATATCAAGAATTCCTTCACCTACAACGTGGACACTAAAGTTCCTTTGGTAAGCAACATAAAGGGCGGAACTTATGGTGACAAAAACGAAGTAACCAACAGCTACTACCTCGCCAGCAGCGCTACGGCAGTATACAGCTGCGGCGAATACGCTACGTTGGACGACTTCGCCAGCGGCAAGGTCGCATGGGGTGTGGATGGCGGCACCGGCAAACACGAGAACTACTGGACGCAGGGTTCGAACAACTATCCTGTCCCCATTGGTGAGGGAACTTCCACCAGCTACTACCGCGCTAAAGCCGAGTGCGGCACGGGCGGTTCGGTGAGTATCAAGAGCAGCCGCAACTTTACCGGCGATACGGACAATGCAGTCTACGGCCCCAAGGGTATGAGCGTGACCGTCACGGCCACGCCCATGGATAACACCTACGCCTTGAAGTCCATGACCGTTCAGCTCCCTGTGGGCACCGCGGCGAAGTCCATCTCCAACCCGGGCACATTTACCATGCCCAACGAAGGCAACGTCCTCGTTACGGCTAACTTTGGCTCCGCTACCCCCGGTGGCGGCGGCGGGTACTACTACGGCGGCAGCGGCGACGGTACTGGCACCGGCGATAAGGACGACGAGGGCCTGCAGGACGGCCTGAACATGGATGTGGAGTACGACATCAAGGGCCTTGTGCTGGGCACCTACGCCGAGTGGGGCTCCAACGGCGGGAACAAGTCCTTCCAGAAGTGGCTGGAAGAAAATCCCAACGTGGTCCGCGCTCTGCTGACCAATAGTCTGGACAACATGGCCACCGCAGCCGTGGGCAAGAAGACCGATGAGGCCAAGGATCTGGCGGCTCTGCTGCTGGCCAGTCTCAACGAGCACACCGGCGTGGACGGAAAGGACGGCGACACCATCGCCAAGGCGCTGCAGAAGTACATCGACTCCGGCAGCGAGGAGGTATTCAGTGCGTGGCTGACCGGTGGCGGCGGCATGGCCAGCGGCACCTATGAGAGTATCTACGGCCAGTACGCCAGCAGCCTTGCAGCACTGGCAGACCGTCTGTACAGCAAGTGGGAGGCCAGCGGTACGTCCATGACCTTCCCTGTGTGGCTGGATTCCCAGCAGGTGAGCATGGACAGCCTGTCCGAGAACGCGGACGAGCCGGATACCGACAGCACCAACGATCCCCAGACCTCCGACGCACCGGACGACGTGCCGGACGGACAGGATACCGAGGGCGGTGCCAGCGGTAACTCCGTGTGGGAGATCATCGGCACGGTGGTGCGCGAGAATCCCATCCTCGTCTGGAGCATCGTGGCCGTCATCGCGGCGCTGATCATTGTGGGCGCGGTACGCCGTTACCACAAGGTCAAGCGCGATGAGCATGACGAGAAATAAGTGATATAGACGGCTCTTAGGGGAGCAGTCTGCCGATTCGCGTGGGCGGAATTTCCGTCCACGCGAATACGGCTATATAAACGGAAACGGGAGGGATGCCTCTGTGAGAAGAAAAGTGCGGAATTGGGCGGCGTTTCTGCTGGCGCTTGTGCTGGTTTTCAGCATGATACCCACAGCTTATGCGGCGGGATACAGCATCACCGTCAACGCCCCAACAGGAAATGATCTGCCCTATTGGGTATTTGAAAAAGCGGGAGCAGCTAACGGAGATGTGCAATATCTTACTGCCAAGGAAAGCCATGACCTGCCCGACGGGAAAATAGCGAGGGTCGCTTTGAAGGTGGGCAAAAACGTCAAGGATGAGGCGGCCTGCGGTATCTCCATCAATGGGATGTACTATGTGCAGTCCGTGACGCTGGACCACCCGGATTTCTTCACCGGCACGGTGGAGATACAGGTGGGCAAGGATGCCCAGTGGACCGAGGACACTTGGGGTAATGTCACTCCTCTGGAGGAGTCCAGCACCATTGGCTGTGTACAGTTCAAGAACGGCACATTCACCGCCGATGTGAGTATCACCGTCAGCCCCATGACCGCGCAGCAGGCGGAAGCGGCGCAGAAGCAGAACCAACGCCAAGTGGTGCCGCAGGGCAAATACACTATCAAAGAGATCTCTGAAGCTATTTACGGCATTATAGCGCAGAAACGCTCTGCGCTGGGACTGTCTGAAACTGATAATCTCCTCTCCGGGGAAGAGCTGACCTACGCGGGCAGCTCCGCCACGGACTGGCTGCCCATTGGCCTGAGCCGCTGTGGTGTGGAGGATGATTACGATGCCTACCTCACAGCGTTGCAGACCTATGTGGAGCAGAAGTACCGTGAGCCGGATAAGCTGGACCGAGTGAAGGCCACAGAGTGGCATAGAATCTCCCTTGCTGTGCTGGCCTGCGGAGGAGATCCCACCCACTTCGGCAAGGATGCGGATGGCAACGACATTAACTTGATTGCAGACGGCGTGTATGACCGCGGCAAGACCGTGGACATCGGCGCACAGGGCTTGAACGGTTGGCTGTGGGGGCTTATCACGCTGGACAGCATGAAGTACAACATCCCCGCGGGTTCGTCTTACACCCGCACGGAGATGATCAAGAAGATACTGTCCTTCCAGCTCCCGGACGACGGCTTCAACCTGCGCTTCGCACAGGGCAGCACCGCCGACCCGGACATCACCGCCATGGCGATACAGGCGCTGGCACCATACTATCGGAACGCCACTTTCAATGTGAAGGACCCGGTGGACAAGGCGCTGGACTGCCTGTCCAAATTGCAGCTGGACACCGGCGACTTCCGCAGCTGGGGCACACGGAACTCCGAGTCCGTGTCACAGATCATCGTGTCGCTGTGCTCCATCGGTGTTGATCCGCAGAACGACTCACGGTTCATCAAGAACGGCATCAATCTGCTGGATGCCCTGTTTTACTACCAGCAGGAGGACGGCGGCTTTGCCCACTCCTACGAGTCCGATCCCGGCAACCCCTCCGCCATTCCCGGCGAGAGCAACAGCATAGCCACCGACCAGGCCCTGCTGGCGCTGGTGGCCGTGTGGCGGCAGGCACAGGGTATGAGCATCCTGTACGACTTCCGCCCCGGCAGCGTGTCCGCCAAGATACTGACGCCGGAGGAGAGCGAGGTGTCCTTTGCGGGGAGCTATGAGTTCACCGAAGCAGACCAACAGCAGGCGGACGCCCTGCCCCAAAAGCTGACCACGGAGAACGATGCCGAGGTGACAGCCCTGCTGAATAAGCTGAAAATGAGCCGTGACTTCGACGGCTACGACACCTACATGACCAAGCTGACGCAGGCCAAGAGCGACATAGACGCGCTGTACGCGGAGATAGAGAGCCTCAACGCGGACATCCAGGAGCAGATCATCTCCATGACCGAGCCGGGACTGGGCGAGAAGTCCACCGTGGACAGGTTGGTGAAGCGGTACAAGGCGCTGTCCGACCATGACAAGGAACTTGTCCAAAACTGGGATACCGTACTTGCGGTGAAGGCACAGACAGACGCGGCGCAGAGAAATCTGTTCCTTATCATCGGCGGCGCGGTGGTCGTCATGGTGGCCGTGACGGTGGTCGTTCGCCGCAGGAGGGAGAGCAAATGAGAAAGCATATCACAAGATTACTCACCACACTGCTGGCGCTGGTGATGCTTTTGCCCATCGTAGCACAAGCTGCTCCCACGGACGGCTGGACGGACGAGGCGGAGCAGGCATATCAGACGGTGACGCAACTGGTCATCCAGCGTGTCAGCGAGAGCAAGGACTACCTTGCCACGGCCACGCAGGAGGAAAACGCCAAGGCGATCTATGCCCTGTGGACCTCCGGCGCGACTGTCCCCGGCGGCTTTTACGACGAATACCTGCAAGCGCTGGCCGACTGGCTGGATCTTGCGGTCAAGCGGGGCAAGACGGCCTACATCCCCGGCGCTATCCGCACGGTAGCGGCTATGGGACTGGATGTGACCGACTTCGCCGGTCACGACCTCATGGACGCCCTGCGGAAGCTGGAGTTAGTGGAGGCGGACGAGGACAGGTTGGATATGCTGCTGGACCTGGACGCCGCAGGTGATGCGGGTAAGAAGAACGAGTTCAGCGCGCTGCGGGAGCAGCTTCTGACCGAGGCGCTGGCCCGTCAGCAGAGCAGCGGCGAGTTCCGTTATACCTCTAAGTGGCCCGCTGAGCTGAAGCAAAAGGGCGTGGACGATGAGCCGGATCGCTTCGACTACATCCTACTGACCGCAAAATCTGCACAGGCCCTTGCGCCCTACCAAAGCCGCAAGGATGTGTCCGCGGTCATTGACAAGGCGCTAACTTATCTCTCTGAGCAGCAGCTCCCCAGCGGCGGGTTCGTCAAGTATGGCGACGAGGACGTGGAGGAGGATGCGGCGGGGCTGGAGATGCTGGCCGCGCTGGGCATCTCCCTCGCGGATGAGCGCTTCACCAAGGATGGCCACACCGTGCTGGACGGCATGATGGGGTGGTATCAGGATTTCTATTTTGAGGAAGCACCTAAGCCCGGACAGGGGTTCTATCGGGAAGAAACGCATTGGGGCTATTCAGATGGTACATACACACCTATCGGATGGGGGATATCTTCATGGACTACCATGAGCGACCCGGATGCGCCCGATGACCCCGACAGGTCTGTGATAAGGCGGGATTACCTCAATGGGACTGCATTTCCGGGAATCGCGGCTATCCGTGTTATGGCAAAAGAAACATCCATTAACCATGGCAGTGTCACCTCACCCGCAGGTGGAGACATAAGCACAAAGCTGAACTACAAGCAGATGTTGAAACAGGAAACTAAAGGGCTGGCCAGTCGAGTTATAGGTGAATTTGAAGATGTGCTGACTACCCCTCGTGAAATATCAGATAGTGAGATCAGCACATTTTCCGCGCAGTTGTTGGCTTTGCAAAATGCGAATATAGAGTTGACAAAGGCTGAAACGGAAAAGCTGCAGGAGATCATGACCGCCATGGTGGGAGCCAGCAGCGAATACTATTTAGGGCGAACGTCCTCAACCTATTCCGCCGGTGCGGTGCGCGCCATGCAGTATCTTGGCATGGACCCCGGTGACATCAACGGCTTGGACTACTTGGCCGTGCTGACGAATACCGATAAGTTAGTAGCTACATCTACTTACGACTTCAACAGCTTCATGGAGGATATTGCCGCAGTTGATCCTGTTGTCTGGCGTTCCCGCGGCGTGGATGTAGGTGCTGTTGTGGACAAATATGCGACACGCATTCTTGCAGATCAAACCCCGGATGGTGGCTTTGACAGCTACTATGGTGTCAATATCGCACAAGGTCATGCGGATACCTCGTGGAGGGATGATGCACGCTACACGGCGGAGACCTTGACCGCACTGGCACCGTATGCGGATAAAGAGTATGTGGCTAAGGCTATTGATGCAGGTTTGGAATACCTGTCCTCCGTGCAGCTGGCAGACGGCAGTTTTGCCAACATGAGCAAAGAAACGCCGGATGGGGAAGTGACGCTGGCTGTTCTGAAGATGATGGAGGCGCTTGACATTTCTCTGGAAGATGAGCGCTTTGTGAAGAACGGCAACACCGTGGCAGACGCCATGCAAACGTTCTATGTGGACGGCGTGGGATTCATCAGCAATTTCGATGTGGAAGCACCGCTGGACAATTTGGAAATCTTACCAAGGTATGATAACCCCAACATGGGTGTATCTGATACGATCTCCGCCCTCACCTACCTCCAGGCCGCCGAGAACGGCAAGTTCGGCCCGGACGGCACGGGTAACAGCGTGTTCGAGATCGTAGGCTCTGCCTTAACGGAAACGCCGCTGGGCGTTATCCTACTGGCGGTGGTCATTATAGTCCTGTTGGCTTTCGGCATGATCCGCCGCTACCGCCGTATCAAGAGGGAACAGTGATATGAAAAAACACATTACAAAGCTGTTGACTGCACTGCTGGCAATCGTCATGCTCCTGCCCGTGACCGCGCAGGCTGCCCCTATGGACGGCTGGACAGATGAGGCGGAGCAGGCGTACAAGACGGTGACGGAGTTGGTCATCCAGCGCGTCACCGAGAGCAAAGACTATCTCGCTACAGCCACGCAGGAGGAAAACGCCAAGGTGGTCTATGCCCTGTGGACCTCCGGCGCAGACGTGCCGGACGGCTTTTATGACGACTACCTGCGGGCGCTGGCGAACTGGATGGACATTGCGGCAAAGCGCGGCAAGGCGGGCTATGTTCCCGGCGCTGTCCGCACGGTGGCGGCCATGGGGCTGGACGTGACCGACTTTGCCGGTCACGACCTTCTGGCTGCCATGCAGAGACCGGAGCTGGTGGAGGCGGATGAGGATCAGGTGGATATGCTGCTGGATTTGGACGCCGCCGGTGACGCCGGCAAAACGGATGAACGCAACGCCGCGCGGGAGACTATGCTGGCGAAGGTGCTGGCCCGCCAGCAGAGCGATGGCCGGTTCAGCTATACCAAGTGGTCCAAGTACATGAAATGCCACAGATTGGACATCTATCCCGAACAATTCGCCTGCGTCCTGCTCACCGCCAAGTCGGTGCAGGCCCTCGCGCCCTATATGGACCGGCCAGAGGTCTCCGCGGCTGTCAGCAAAGCGCTGACTTACCTGTCGGAGCAGCAGCTCCCCAGCGGCGGCTTTGCCAAGTTCGGCGCCAATGACGTGGAGGAGGATACCGCCGTCATAGAAATGCTGGCTGCGCTGGGCATCTCTCTCACGGACGAGCGCTTCACTAAGGACAGCCATACCCTTCTGGACGGTATGCTGGAAATGTACCAGAGCTTCTATTTTGACAAAGCGCCCGAACCCGGGCAGGGCTTCTACCGGGAGGAAATAAGCTGGGGCTATCATACGAAGCGAGATGCGAAAGACCCTGAACCCGAAGGATGGACGCGGTCTGGTGGGGGTTCGATGAGCGATCCGAACGCACCGGATGACCCCGATAGATCTGTGTGGCGGCGGGATTACATCAATGAAACGGCCTTTCCTGGTCTTGCGCTGCTCCGCGTCATGCTGCAAGAGGCTCCCGCCGCCAGCGGCAGTGTCACCGCCCCGAGCGGAAGCGTCGGTGGTGTCAGCGCGGAGCTGGATTACGAACAGCTTATCGCGGAAAAGTCGGGAGAGTTGGCAGAGGAGCTGTCGGTGGAAAAGCTCATCGAGGAATACAGCTATCTGCTGGACGGCGGTTCCCACTATATAACGTCCAGTGACATCAGCACGTTCTCCAGTCAATTACTGGCACGGGAAAAAATGAATATCAAAATGACCGAGGAGGAGCAGGCGAAGCTGCGGGAGATCATGACCGTTATAGTAGGGGCCGGCGGTGAAACCTATATGGGCAGGGCTTCTTACACTTACGCTGCCGGCGCGGTGCGCGCTATGCAGTATCTGGGCATGGACCCCGGCGACGTCAACGGACTGGACTACATAGCACCACTGACGAATACCACCAAACTGGATACTCCGCACACATTTAACTTTACCAGCTATCTGTACGACATCGCTTCCATTAATCCGGAGGTGTGGCGTTCCCGCGGTGTAGATGGAGATGCATTGGCAGAACGCTTCATTGATCGTGTTCTGGCGGATCAGACCTCGGACGGCGGCTTTGATGATTACTATGGTTTCAGCGTGGCAACAGCGAAAGAGGGAGAAACAGTCCTTGAGCAGAGCAGCGTACCCGAGACGATCAGCGCGCTGAGTGCTTTGGCTCCGTACAGGGACAAGGAAAATGTTGCCGCGGCGATCGAAGCCGGACTGACATACCTGTCCTCCGTGCAGCTGTCCGACGGCAGCTTTGCGTATACGAACCGTGCGTGGCGGGATGCTCCCAACGGCGCGGTGACGCTGTCGATGCTGAGCCTGATGGATAAGCTGGATATCTCCATAGACGATGAGCGGTTCGTTAAGAATGGGAACACCGTGGCGGACGCCATGCGGACGTTCTATGTGGACGGCGTAGGGTTCATCAGCGATTTTGAGGTGGACGCGCCGCTGGACGGTCTGGACACGTTGGGGTATGATGATCCGACGATGGGAGTAAGAAGCACCGTTTACGCGCTGACCTATATCCAAGCCGCCGAGAATGGCAAGTTCGGCCCGGACGGCAAGGGCAACAGCGTGTTCGAGATCGTAGGCTCTGCCTTAACGGAAACGCCGCTGGGCGTTATCCTACTGGCGGTGGTCATTATAGTCCTGTTGGCTTTCGGTATGATCCGCCGCTACCGCCGTATCAAGAAGGAGCAGTAACATGAGAGTAAAATGCAGACATATTGTTTCGCTGCTCTTGGCGCTTTTCCTACTGCTGTCCTGTGCTGCCTGTGGGCAGAAGCAGGCACGGCCGGAGGACACCGGCGATAAGGACCAGTACATGACCGATCCCATCCCGGAGGGCAAGCCCGATCCGGTGGAGCCGCAGGACACGACGGTGGATACCGCCACGACCCACACCTGTACATTTTCCATCTCCTGTGAAACTATCTTGGACAACATGGACAAGTGCGTGGAGAATAAGAAGTTCCTCGTGCCAAAAGATGGTATTATTTCCCCGGCCACGGAAGTTGAGTTCAGCGAGGGCGAGAGCGTCTTTGATGTCCTTCAGCGTGTATGTCGGGATAACGCCATCCACATGGAATCCAACTGGACGCCCATGTACAACAGTGCGTATGTGGAAGGTATCAACAACCTATACGAGTTCGACGTAGGAAGCCTATCCGGGTGGATGTACAATGTCAACGGCTGGTATCCCAACTACGGCTGCTCCCGCTATCAGCTGAAGGATGGCGACGTGGTGGAGTGGCGCTATACCTGTGACCTGGGAGAAGATCTCGGCAGTGGTATGGGCGGGTAAGCAGCAAAAAATGTGTTGCATACGAAAATAAGGAGAAAGTAGAATGAAACAGATCAAACAGATGGCAGCCATTTTACTGCTCTTGGCGATGCTTTTTGTGGGCGCGGGTTGCGGAAAGCGGGAGGAACCTCCTGTCGGCAATGACATAGATGTACAGCAGGAACAGCAAATGGAGGCGCAGCCCGCACACGATCCCGCCGATGACATCCAGCCCATCGTCACGGGAACGGTGACACTGTCCGTTTCCTGTGCCGCGCTGCTGGACCATTTGGATATCTATATGGGGGATGTGGACACCCTCCCAGCGGACGGCATGATCATTCCTGCCACGGAAGTGGAGCTATATGAAAACGATACGGCCTACACGCTGCTCAAGCGCGTTTGCACAGAAAACGATATTGCGCTCGAGGTAAAGCTATATGATGTTGTATGTGTCGACCGGATCGACGGCATTTCTCCAGATTCCCGCGGTTTATGGCTGTTTGTGATCAATGGGGAAATACCGCCCCTTGACGTACAGTCCTACCCGCTTCAGGATGGTGACGTAGTAAAGTGGTGCTTTACCTTCAATCTCGATGAAGACATAGCTGACGAGCAGGAGAATTAACGAGAAAGGCATCTCCGACAGCAGAAATATAGAGAACACTGGTATAGGAAGCGGGATTCCCAGAACGCATTGGCCTCTGGAGATATTCGAGAGGCCACCTAACCATGCGGTCAGACAACACAGTATAGCGGACAAAAAGCCATGGATGGCCCTTTGCGGCCATCCATGGCTTTTTGTCCGCTTCTTATTACGCGCATATCGGCCTCATTGCCGTGACCCACCGTTTCCGTCGTTTGCGAGTCCTTCACAAATGACGAAACGGAGGTAAAGAAATGCACTTCGACCAAAATGCGTTCGGACAGAGAATAAAGGCTCTCCGCAGAAAGGAAAACTTGACACTTGAGCAGATGTCATCCGCGTTGAACATTAGCATTGACCACCTCAGCAGAATCGAACTCGGTAAACGAGGTGCCTCTATTGATCTTACGCTTGATATAGCCGACCTGTTGAATGTTTCCGTTGACTTTTTGGTTAAAGGGACATCGCGGATGCCGCCATCCGCTCAGAAGTTGATTGCCCAAATCCGCGAATTGCTTGATGGATTCGAGGCTATGTAAAGAAATTCGACACACACGGTCTATCAATTCGACCTACCTCGCTATAAAAATTTCTTTGACTTCAAGGTACAATTTACTCAAGCCAAACAAGCGGCTTACTGTACCTTGAAAAACGCCACACGGCCATATCCGGCAACTGGATCACATCAGCAGATGAGCCTCCGTAAGAAAGAGGACAGCGATGCGGAGAACGCGCCATGACCACCTGCACGGGAGACTCCCGTGTCAATGCAGGTCCCAAATCGGAAGGTGCCCAGCGATACCCGTTCATCCAAAAGCAGCCGTGGCAGGCTGTCTCGCCATGATGTCATCTGCCTATAATGGTACTTCTGCATAGCGATACTTTCACAAAATCGGTGCAGCTCGGAGAGATCCTCGGAGGGGTGCAATTCCCATGTGCGACGCCAGCCGCAGACCAGTTGACCGCCCAACAGTCCGGGAAGTAGTGTCGAATAGGACTGGACAAGAGACAGAAGCGGCGTGGGCCGTTCCGGAAAACCGGGGCGGCCCCGCCATGACCTTTGCCTGATGGCAGAAACGCGGGTGCTGCGTTTTCTCTCCCCTCACATACCTACTACCTACCCCCATTACCCCTTTCCGCAGCACCCGTGTTTGTGCCATCAGAAAACGTATAAAAGGAGAAAACTATGCAGGATAAGAACGTTGATTTTTGCGGCATCCTGAACCTTTTGGCCGCGCTGAAACGAGCCGGTTTTCCCAAGGCAGAGTTGGAGCAGGTCGCCGTGCGTATCGCAATGCAGACCGGCGCAACGATCCCGATTTCTTTCTGAATTTCTTTGCAAAAATCAGTAGCTTTACAGTAGCGGTTGTGGTATGTTGTGTTGCTACAAGGAGGAGGTGAGCAGCCATAGGAGAGCAGAAAATCAACGGAAGCCTTGCACTGAATGGCAAGGAGCGACGGGTCATCAGAATCGAAGCCACCCATGAGCGGGATGCCCAGAAGCTGCGGGTGGCCGCCTACTGCCGGGTCAGTTCCTCCTCGGAGGATCAGCTCAACTCCTTCGCGGCTCAGAACATCCACTATACGCAGTACATCACCGAGCACGAGGACTGGCGGCTGGTGGACATATACGCCGACGAGGGCATCAGTGGCACTTCTGTGGAGAAGCGAGATGATTTCAAGCGGATGCTGGCCGACAGCGGACGCGGGCTCATTGACCGTGTCCTGGTCAAATCCATCTCTCGCTTTGCCCGCAACACGGCGGAGTGTCTGGAGGCCATCCGACAGTTCCGAGCCAACGGCACGACCATCTTCTTCGAGAAAGAGAACATTGACACCGTACGGATGTCCTCTGAGCTGATGGCCGCCTTGCACGCAGCCTTTTCTCAAAGCGAGAGCGAGTCCATCTCCGGCAATATGCGCTGGAGCTACCAAAAGCGGATGGAGCGCGGAGAATACAATCCACAGTCGGCAGGCTTTGGATATTGCCTGAAAGAGGGAAAACTTGCGATAGTACCCGCAGAAGCCAAAATAGTACGGTTTGTATTTGAAAGCTATTTGTCAGGCGCCAGCCGTAGAGCGATAGTGAAGCAGCTCAATGCAACGATGGGAGGTAAGCTATGGTACGAAAGTGCCATTTCTTACATCCTCACAAATGAATGCTATATGGGCGATACTATGCTGCAAAAAACGTACTCGACAGGCCCACTTCCGGTAAAGCGGCATCGGAATAAAGGACAGCGAACACAATATTACATGGCTGGCACACATCCGGCAATTATCTCTAAACATGATTTTGAGAAAGTACAGACACTTCTTGAAACAAAAAAAGCGCAGTACACAAAGGCGCAGCAGAAAAGCAGATTCCCATTTGCAAAAAAGCTGTGTTGTCGTGAGTGTGGAAGTACACTTCGGAGAAAAGAGCAGAAAGGATACACTTACTGGTGTTGTATGACGCACGATGTAGATAAGCGTGCGTGTGCGCTGCCGCCTATCCCCGAAGTCCAGATCCAACAAGCCTTCCTCCGGCTGTATTACAATCTCAAGCACCAGGGCAACCACATCCTGCCCGACCTCATCGCCAACCTCCAGTCCATCCGTGAACGGAAATTCCTCTGGAGTGTGGACGTCATTGAGCTGAACAAACAAATAGCGGAACTTACCAGTCAGAATCAACTGCTGGCCACTCTGAGAGAAAGCGGCTGCGTTGATCCTGACATTTTCATATCCAAGAGCAATGCGCTGACCGAACAGCTCCGCGCCGCCAAGCGAGCCAAAAGCAGGATCCTCAACCAAGACGGTGATGATACCATCCCATGCACCCAGGAGCTTATCATCATCCTCAAAAGAGGGCCTGAAACGCCGCGCGATTTTGACGGGGAGCTGTTCGGTCAGCTTATTGACAAGGTCATTATCGAAAGCAACACCAGCCTGCGGTTCCGCCTGAAAAATGGACTGGAGTTGCGGGAGAGCATAGAAAGGACGGTGCGGTAATGGGCAACAGGAAGCTGCCCTTCGGCTACAAGATGGTCATGGGCGAGATAGTCGTTCATCCGCAGGAGGCACAAGCGGTGCAAGGCATCTATGCCCGCTATCTGGCCGGGGCATCCTTCAATGACATCACTGACCACCTGAAAGAAAAAGGTCCGCCCTATGACGCAGACAAGCCCTGGAACAAGAATATGGTGGCCCGTATTCTGGAGGACAACCGCTACGCCGGTACGGAACGATTCCCAGCCATCCTCTCCACAGAGAGGCTACAGGAAGCCGCCCAGCGCCGGTTAGAGCGTAAGCCTGCGGCGCAGATCACCGAAGCGCAAAAGGCACTGAGACGTCTGTGCAACGGCAGACCAAGCGCAGCTGTGGAGTCGCAGGTGCTGTCCCTGCTGAATTGTCTCGCGGCAGCGCCGGAACAAATCAAGCCACAGCCGCAGGCAGTCAACCGTGGTGAGCAGACTGAAATGGAGCGGCGATTTTCCGCAGCGCTTACCACCAGTCCGGTAGATGAGGACGGTGCTAAGGAGATCGCCCTGCGGCTGGCAGGGATGCAATATAGTGCCATCGGCAGCAGCGAATACGAAAGCCAGCGCTTGCGGCATCTATTCACCTCTGCCGCACCGATGGCGGAGATCGACGCAGAATTACTGAAAAGCACCGTGTCACAGGTCTATGTCAAAAAGGGGCAGGCCAGCCTGTTACTGAAAAACGGCCAGATCATCGAGAGGAGAGCATAACCGTGGGAGAGAACAAGCCGAAGGTGATCGTGATACCCGCCGCGCCAAAGAACACAGGGGCCGCCGAGCAGCGGCAGCTCCGGGTAGCGGCCTACTGCAGGGTATCCACCAAAGAGGAGGATCAGCTCAACAGCTACGAGGCGCAGAAAAGCTACTACACCGATAAGATCATGGAGAACAAGGCGTGGACGATGGCCGACATTTTCGCGGATGAAGGTATCACCGGCACCTCCGCCAAGAAGCGGGCAGACTTCATGCGGATGATGAAATGGTGTAAGCAGGGCAAAATCGACCTGATCCTCACAAAGTCTGTCTCCCGCTTCGCCCGCAATACGGTGGACTGCCTCAACTACGTCCGAATGCTGAAAGCGCAGGGCATCGCGGTCTACTTCGAAAAAGAAAACATCAACTCCATGGATGAGTCCACAGAACTGATGCTGACCATGATGGGCGCCTTCGCCCAGGCGGAGAGCGAGTCCATCTCCGGCAATATTCAGGCAGGCAAGCGCTACGCCATGCAGCGCGGTGAGGCTACCATCAACTACCACAACCTGTACGCCTATGAGAAAGGGCCGGATGGTAAGCCACGAATCATTCCAGAACAGGCCGAGGTGGTAAAAGAAATATATGCCCACTACCTCCGAGGAGACAGTCTCCCTATGATTTGCAGATACTTGGAGGCACAGCATATTCCCAACATCCGTGGAGGAACGACATGGGGACACTCGGCAGTACGCGGCATCCTCTCCAACGAGAAATATGTAGGTGACGTCCTGATGCAAAAGACCTTCCGACAGGACTGCATCAGCCGCAAGACCATCCGAAACACAGGACAGCGCCCTATGTATCTGGTGCAAAATAATCATGAAGCGATCATAGACCGCAAGACATACGACGCCGCTCAGACAGAGCTGGCTCGTCGTACCGCAATAAAGGGTACCACAGAGAAAAGTACCCCCAGCGGCAGAAGCAGCTATATGCCCATGTACGCTCTGTCGGAGCGTGTGTTCTGCGGTGAATGCGGTACACGCTACCGCCGCTGCACTTGGGTCAACAAGGGAAAGAAGCACATCGTTTGGCGCTGCGTCAGCCGCATCGACTACGGCAAGAAATACTGCCATACCTCGCCCTCCGTGGATGAACAGCAGCTCCAGCAGGCCATCCTGCGGGCTATCAACAGCATAATGTCGGACAAACCCACACTGATGCGGCAGGTCACAGAAAATCTACAGGTGGTGATACATCCCAACCGAAGCGGAGAACTTACCATTGCAGAGATCGACCATCAACTGGAAACGTTGGCACAAGAATTTGATGCCGCCTTCGCAACTGCGGCCACAGGTAACGCTGCAGACTATAGCGAACGATTCAAGACGATCCTTACCCAGCAAACGGAGCTGAAGGCTAAACGTGCCGAACTGGAACAGCAGCAAGCAGAAGACGCAGAATTGACCAGTCACATGGAACTGGCCGCAGATACTCTGGAGCAGGCCGGAACAGCCATTACTGAATGGGACGAATACCAAATTCGTGCGTTGGTAGAGTCGGTCAGGATACTCTCTAAGGAAGAAATACTGGTGCGGCTGAAAAGCGGGATCGAGAAAGTTGAAAAGCTACGAGTTGGGTGATTGTGTGTCCTAATATTTGTGAGTAGCGATATCCGTGGGAGGATTACTTTGAATCTGCTCGGAATTACTTGCGTGATTACACAATTAGGCACTATGTTGTGGGAAAGTTGATAAAATTCTATATCCCCTTGAACGATTGAACTAAACTGTGTAAAATAAAAGATAACAGTTTTGCAAATAAAGTGTGCCCATTGGGTTTATAGGAGAAAAAACGATGAGCATAAAGTACAAATACGGCCATTATATTGATCTCCCAGCGCAGCGTGAAATGCTGTATGCCGCTACTTGTGACAGTGAGCGCCGAAGATTTCAAGCGGCAATTATAACGAATAATTGCCTTGCAAAGTTTCGGGGCTGGGATGACAATGATAAAAAAGAGAGCGTTATTGAGTCAATAAGAAATGGACGATTGTACTTCTCGACTGCATTAGGATATAACGATCCCTATGATACGTTGATGTACATCGACAAAGCCGGTCTTTTGAAGTTCATTGAGCAAACGCTTGCAGTACGGATGCCCGCGTACATAGAATCTCAAAAGATAAAAAATTTTTCTGTAGGATGTTTCGCGCAGATGTATAACACACCACAAGCGCGGCAACAATTCGTGCGATGTATAGACGATAGAATAGAAAAACTCAAATACGCTATCCATGATAATATAAAAGGGATTTGCCTTTCGCAAAACTATTTGTCAACTTTGATGTGGGCACACTACGCCAAAAATCATACTGGCATTGCTCTTCTCTATGACACCAAAGAACTTGAATGTGCAAGATGTTACTCTTATGAAGGGAAAGTCCTTCAAGAGAAATTTAAATTGTGCCCTATAAAATACCGTAGCCAACGTCCTGATGCGACTGCATTCATTCATGATTACTTGCTTAGCAAAGCAGCTGGAGGGCTGCCTGTAACTCATGCTGGAGATATTCTTTCATCTCCAGATTACAAGATGATTAAGGATATAGTATTGACGAAAGACGTAGTGTGGAGGTATGAAAAGGAAGTGCGGTTAATACCTCGTGTGCTGGATTTCGAGTATATGAGTGGCGTTGCCTATTTAGAGATAAAGCCCAAAGCTATTATTTTGGGAGCAAAAATGTCTGACTGTGATCGAAAAGCGGTTATCGACACAGCAACCGAAGTGGGCGGGATTACTATATATGAAGCATGGCTAAATGACTCGCAACGAGATTATCAAATAGTCTTTCAAGAATACGGACTATAAGATTATAGGCTTAGACAATTGTACAATGTACATAAGTGTCGGATATAAGGGTGGGAATGAACTAATGAGAATCTTGATTTCGATTTACTCTGGAGGTCCAGACTTTGGTTCAGGTGAAAAACTATTCTCGAGGCTCGTTTCAACGGAGTTGTCGCCGTTTGAGGTAATGGAGTATGTTGGGTTGTGCGAATACTATGACTCAAGATTGATGGTTGGACAAACACTGTCGTTTTGGGATATGAATTGCTATTCAGAAAACCTGTCCCAAATGGTATTGCAACTTGAAAAGTTGCCATCCTGCACGTTGCAAGAGACAAAACCCATTGCGCCGACTTTTCTACGAGCCGATACAGAATATCCATTAGCTGCTGATTACATAAAACGAGCTAAATACCAATCCCCATTTTTGCGAGGAACACGCAAATATGAATTTGGTGCAAATTCATGGGATGCAGTTACATTTTGGATGTCCGCACATCCATTTGAGATGATATTTATTGGCGGATTCATTTGCGATGCAGTCAAATTCTTAATTGGAAAGGTTTTCCGCCTATTAAAGCACAAACCTGCAGTGAAATCAAAGACACGTCCTATGATTCTTATGGTAGGCCGTTTCTACAAAAAATTCGAGCAGATAACTCACATAAAAAAAGAAGATTGTCAAATCGTAAGCTTGAAAAGAATTAGACCAGGTGTATTCTCTGTTCTTGTGCGGACATCTACAGATGAAAAATACAGAGCGATTAGTCGGGCAAGTGGCGCAATAGAAACATTGAAGCCAATCAGCAAGGTGCTATTTGATTCAGAAACTACATATGTCCTATAGGCAATGCGCAAGAGAAGGGAAATTACATAATGTTAGATAATAAAATCCAGCTATTTGAAAATAAGCGTATTCGTACTGCGTGGGATGGGGAAAAGGAAGAATGGTACTTTTCTATTGTCGATGTCTGTGAGGTGTTGAGCGACACAGACAATCCTCGTCGTTATTGGAGCGACCTCAAGAGGAAACTTAAAGCTGAGGGCGCAGTTGAACTGTACGAAAAAATCGTACAGTTGAAAATGACTGCTCCTGATGGCAAAAAGCGTTTGACCGATGTAGCCGACACCGAGCAGCTTTTCCGTATTATCCAGTCTATTCCCTCACCTAAAGCAGAACCGTTCAAGTTGTGGTTGGCACAGGTGGGCCGTGAACGTATCGAGGAAACCATCGATCCAGAGTTGACCATTGAACGGGCACTGGAGACATACCTCAAGAAGGGCTATACCCGAGAGTGGATCAATCAGCGACTGCAGGCTATCCAAGTTCGCAAGGAACTGACGGATGAGTGGATGCTCGTGGTGTGCAGAAGGGTGTGGAGTACGCAATACTTACCGACGAGATCTCCCGTGCATGGTCGGGAATGTCCACCCGGCAATATAAGAATTTCAAGGGCCTGAGGAAAGAAAACCTTCGTGACAACATGACCACGCTGGAGTTGGTGCTGAATATGCTGGCGGAGGCAACCACCACGGAGATATCCAAGCAGAAATCTCCGGAGACATTTTCGGAAAACATTGATGTGGCGCGCGCCGGAGGCAAGGTGGCCGGTGATGCACGAAAAGCCATCGAAAGTCAGACCGGTGTTCCCGTCATCACCTCCAAAAACGCCGCACAGCTCAATCAGGTTGTGACAGATTTGCTGGAAGGAGCTCCCGCAAGTCAGAAAAACAAGACAAAGAACAGTGATTTATAAACAACTACGGCTGCGGGTAGTTACATAAAGAATTACCGGTATAGATGCGTCTGGCGCAAAGCCAGGCGCATCAACCGTTTCCGTTCATAAGGATGTATTTTCTTACGGTGAGATAAGAATGGCCTCAAGTACATCGGTGTCTCCGGCTGACCGAAGCGTATGTTGTCGATAGGCAGCCGACAGGAAAACGTGAAACCAACGTATCGTTTGAGGTGGGTTTGACGATAACTGGACCGGTGGTTGCAAACAGCGGGGGCGGATGGTATACTCTGTGTCAGAGCGCAGCCCGCACTATGGGAACTGTATCCGATCATAGTCTCACGGTGTTTAGCGGCGGTGCCTGCCTGTATGTGAAGATGAAAGGTCGGTGACAGTGGTGTATTTCGAATACGGGGAAACAGAGCTTTCTTATCTGCGGCAGAAAGACAGGCGGCTTGGTGAAGTCATTGACCGTATTGGATATATCGACCGTGCCGTGGATACGGACTTGTTCTCTGCCATTGTCCATCATATCATCGGCCAGCAGATATCGACTAAGGCGCAGGCGACCATCTGGCAGCGGATGCGGGATGCGCTGGGTGAGGTGAACGCGGAGAGCATCCTTGCGGCGGGAGTCCCTGAACTGCAAGCCCTGGGTATGACCTTCCGTAAGGCGGAATACATCACAGATCTGGCGCAAAAGGCCCGGGACGGTGCGTTTGATCTGGACGGCATATGGCAGAAAACGGACGGGGAGGTGATCCGCGAACTGAGCAGTCTGAAGGGTGTTGGCATCTGGACAGCGGAGATGATCCTGCTGTTCTGTATGCAGAGGCCCGATGTGTTTAGTTACGACGATCTGGCTATTCAGCGCGGACTGCGGATGCTCTATCACCACCGCAGCATTGACCGTAAGCGGTTTGAGATGTACCGCCGTCGGTTTAGCCCGTATGGCAGCGTGGCGAGCCTGTATCTGTGGGCAGTGGCCGGTGGAGCGATTCCGGAGCTGAAAGATCATAAGCCGAAAAAGAGATTGGAGGGAAAGAGATGATCTGGACATCCGAGTATATGTCGCCGCTGGGTAAGATCACGCTGGCCTGCGACGATGAGGCGATCGTTGGTCTATGGTTCAACGGGCAGAGGTATTTTGGTAGCGTTCTGCCAGAAGTGACTGCACAAAGGGAACACCCGCTGTTTGCAGAGGCCGGTCGCTGGCTGGATATCTATTTTTCCGGTAAGGAACCGGGGTTTCTGCCGCCGCTGCGCTATGATATCACTCCGTTCCGCAAGTGTATCTGTGACATCATGCTGACGATACCGTATGGAAAGACCATGACCTACGGAGAGATCGCCGCTGAAGCGGCTCGCCAGCAGGGACTGGCCAAAATGTCTGCGCAGGCGGTAGGCGGCGCGGTGGGGCATAACCCGATCTCTCTCATGATTCCGTGCCACCGTGTGGTGGGTACAAACGGCAGCCTTACCGGCTATGGGGGCGGCATCCGGAGGAAAAAAGCATTGCTGGAGCTGGAGTGTGCCGATATGCATGGCTTGTTTGTGCCGAAGAAGGGGACTGCGCTTTGACCGGGTTTCGTTTCCCGTGCAGCCTGAGAATATACGCACGTCCGGCCTGACTGGGCCGGACGTGTGTTTTTGCTTTTTCCTGCGAGGGTATTTGACGAAAAAATGTGAGAAAAGAGCAGACAGCGTCTTGAAAACAGGCGGCGGGACTGCCATCATGATCGACGCCGGCTATAACTACGAACGGCTGGCGGGGAAGATGGCATGGCCGGGTATTGCACCGCAGTCCATTCGGCACATTCTCATTACCCATCAGGATACTGACTGGAAAACAAGCCGTTTTCGCCGTTGCCGGAAACGCTGCAAAGGCATACGCGGCTCAGCCGTGACCCTCGGCAGCGATCATGTGCAGTGCGTTCTCCAGTGCGCCGATAACGGCGGAGGTATGGCTTACAAAAGCTCCTCCGTTTTTCGATAGCCCAGCGCAGTGGAGATCATGGACGCGGTGGCGCAGACCTGTTCCACCGCCGCAAGGAATTCATCGGAACGGGTGCTGCGGAACATACCGATCACGCCAACGGTGTATCGTGCTTTGCCCTCCACGGTATAGACCGGTGCGGAAATGGAGCGCAGGCCGATCTTGTATTCGCCGTTTTCAATGGCGTAGCCGTCGGTACGGCACAGATCGATCTCCTGCATCAGCGCGGTCAGATCGGTGATGGTGTGCGGGGTGAACTGGGTCATATGCTGTGCGCGCAGCAGCGCCTCGGCACTGGTGCGGGACATATGTGCCAGAAAGACCTTGCCCTGCGACGTACAGTAGATTGGCAGCCGGGAACCTATATCCGACACGACGCGCAGATTGTCCCGGGTCTCCACCTGGTCCAGGGTGATCACGCTGCCGCCCTCGCACACCGAGAGCATGACGGACGCTCCGGTCCGCTGGCACAGGTGCTCCATATAGGGGCGGGCCACCAGTGAGATGTCCCAGGACCGTTCCACTTGCCGCCCATATTCGAACAGCCGCAGGCCCAGCGTGTATTTCCCGTCCGGTGTCTGCGCCGCCACGTCATAGGCCCGCATGGTGGTCAGCAGGCCGAATACGGTGCTCTTCGGGTATCCGCACCGGGTGGCCAGTTCCTTCAGCGACAGCGGACTTTCGGCCTGACTCAGAATTTGCAGGACCTCCATGGCCTTCGCCACGGATAATATGATATTTCCATCCATCATGGCGCCGCACCTCCCGTTGCTATCAGCATACCGGCTTCGTTATTCTCTGTCAAGAACGATCCGAGAAAGCTGACACAAAAAAAGAGAAAACCTCCGGAAACGGAGGCTTTTTCTGCGCAGCTGAAGAACAGCGGAAAGGCCATGAAAACAGAGAGGTACTTGCGGAAACGGTCATGCTACGCTATAATACAAGGCGATCCAGGGAGAACCATTTGTAGTTTCCGGGGTGGACAGAAGCCTATAAGGAGGACCTTGTACCATGGAGAAAAAGCTGACTCATAGTAAGTGGTTTTTATACCTGACAGAGTTTTTCGCGGGAATGTCCGTTATGGCGGTGGAACTGGGCGCCAGCCGCCTGATGGCGCCGTATTTCAGCTCATCTCAAATCGTTTGGACGGTCATTATCGGCGTTATAATGATCGCTATGGCTGTGGGCAACATTTGGGGCGGACGGATGGCTGACAAGAGCAAGTCGCCGGACCGACTCTATGGCCGGGTCATCATCGCCGCGATTTGGATCGCGTTGATACCCTTTGCGGGCCGATGGATGATCGCCGGGATATCCTTCCTGCTGGCCACGTTCGTAACGAAGAACTTTCTGGTCTGGGCGGCGCTGGCAGCCTGCCTGGTGATCTTCGCCTTCCCCTGTGTGCTGCTGGGCACCGTAACACCGTCCCTGACCAAGTTCACCGTGGACAATTTGGATGACACCGGCAGGACCGTGGGGCAGCTAAATGCGCTGAACACCATCGGCAGCATCATCGGTACCTTTGTGCCCACGTTCCTGACCATCCCGGCGGTGGGTACGGCGGCCACGTTCCTGATTTTTGCGGGTGTGCTGGCCGCCATCGGCATTGTCTACTTCACTTTTGAACGGAAGAAGACGGTCACCGGTATTATTGCGGTGGTGTTGGTGGCGGGGTTGTGCTTTGCGCTGCCCACCTACAGCTTCGCCTTCTGGGAGAGCGACCTGGCCCTGGAGGACGAGTCCATCTACAACTACCTCCAGGTCAAGGATGATGACCACACCACCACGCTCTCCACCAATGTGCTCTTCGGTGTACAGTCGGTGCAGAACAAGGACGGTAAGCTCACCGGAATGTACTACGACTACGCGCTGGCAGCCCCCTGTATGGCGGGTATGGACGGTACCGATAACACTGGCCGCAGCGCCATGATCTTGGGCATGGGTTCCGGCACCTACGCCGGATACTGCGTCCGCTATTTTCCGGGCATGACCGTGCAGGGCGCGGAGATCGACGGCAAGATCGCCGATATCGCCCGCACCTATTTCGGCCTGCCGGAGGAAGTGGAGGTGGCCGTGGCCGATGGCCGGGCCTACCTGACCGCGTCGGAGGAAAAGTTTGATGTGATCATGGTGGACGCCTATCAGGACATCACCATTCCGTTCCAGCTGTCCAGCCGGGAGTTCTTCGCGGCGGTGGCGGAGCATCTGAAGCCGGAGGGCGTCATGGTGGTGAACCTGAACATGACCTCCCGGGAGGATGGCTCCATCAACCAGTACCTCTGCGATACGATGGCCAGCGTGTTTGCGTACACCTACTTGGCCGATGTGCCCGGAAACACCAATACGGAGGTGTTCTGCACCAACGCGCCTGGCCTGCCGGAGCGCTTTGCCGCCAGCCGCGCCGCGCTGACCGACGGAGACTACGCCGCCATGATGGCGGAGGTGGCCGCCGATCTGACGGTCTACACCGGTGGAGACTGCCTTCTGACGGACGACAGGGCGCCGGTGGAGGTGCTGGGTATGCGTGTGCTGGATGAGCTGATCGCCGGAGAACTGGACTATTACCGGGAGAATTTCAGCCTGCAGGAGATACTGGGGATGCTGGGCTGACGGCGGCGCTTGACAAGCCCCACCGCCGGGGCTATGATAGCCGTGCCGTCCATCTGCCCGGCGGCCGAAACGAGGAAATGAGGTATCGCTATGGACGCAGTTGTTCTTGACCATGTGGATAAGGCCTATACCACCTACGGCACGGATATCGTCCTGACCGGCGAGACGCGGCCCAGCCGTACCCGACAGGTGCTGCGCGACCTGTCGCTGACCATTCCTGCCGGAGAGATCACCGTGATCGTGGGCCGCAGCGGCTGCGGCAAGAGCACGCTGCTGAAGCTGCTGGCGGGGACAGAGACGCCTGACACCGGGACAATACGGATTCCGGAGGGTTGGCACAGTGCCATGCTTAGTCCGGATCCCTATGTCATCACCTGGACCAGCGTGCAGCGGAATGTGGCCATGGCCTGTGGCGTGGGAAAAACGCCGGAGGAGCGCTATGAGCGCGCCAGCGAGTTCGTGCGCATGGTGGGCTTGGAGGACTACGCCGACCTGACGCCGGCAGAGCTGTCCACCGGCATGAAGCAGCGTCTGGGCCTGGCCCGGGTGCTGGCAGGACAGGCGGAGCTGCTGCTGATGGATGAACCTTTCGCCTCGCTGGATTTTTTGACCCGCGCCGAGCTGCAAAGCCAACTCCTGGCCATTCAGGAGAAGCTGCCCCGCACGATCGTGCTGGTCACCCACCAGCTGGAGGAGGCGCTGCTGCTGGGGCGGCGGATCATTGTCATGCACCCGGACAGTACGATCTGTGAATTTGATCTGATGGATCTGCCCTATCCCCGGGATCTGGACGATCCGACGCTGCGGCGGCTGAAGGAGGCTATTACCGACCAATGCCGCTATACCGCATAAGAAACGGCGATGCACACTATACTTGCTGTACCATACCTGCGGCCTGTGCCGCTGAAAGGAGACTGTTATGCTTTCCGGACTGACGCAATATGTGCCCGAAGCGACCCTGACTGTTTACGACAATCTGGAATTTCTCATTCGCCTGCTGCTGTCTGCCGCCTTGGGCGCGCTGGTGGGTTTGGAGCGCAGCAAGCGCCGCAAGGAGGCGGGCATCCGTACCCACTGCATCATTGCCTGTACCTCTGCGCTGTTTATGATCGTCTCAAAATACGCTTTCCTGGACTGTGTTACGCTGGATGGCCTTCGCGGCGCCGACCCTGCACGCATTGCCGCCCAGGTGGTCAGCGGCATATCCTTTCTGGGGGCTGGCGTCATATTCAAAAACGGCAACTCTATCCGCGGACTGACCACCGCCGCCGGTATGTGGGGTACCGCCGCCATCGGTATGGCTGTGGGTGCCGGTATGTATTGGCTGGGCCTGTTCGAGGCGGCTGTCCTCGTTGCCATCCAGATCATTCTCCACCGCTTCCCTGTGGGGGCGGATGCCCTCACGACCCAGGAGCTTCTGGTGGAGTTGGAGGATACGGATGAGCTGCGGGCCCGTTTTGACGATCTGCTGAAGCAGCACCGCGGCCAGGTGACAGAGAGCAGCCTCACCCGTCAGGACGGCTGCCTTCGTATGGAGATCACCGTCCGGCTTGAGCCGCCGATCACCCATGATGAAGCACTGGCCTTTATGCGGGAGAACCCCGGTGTGAAAAGAATGTCTGTATAAGCGACGCATGAAAAGCCGGCCACCAGGCCGGCTTTTTCATGCGCAGTTGCGGTTTTCACTGGAGTTTGCTATACTCTGTGTGAGAAGGGAGATGTTTCTGTGCTGCATACTGTTATGGCGTTCCTGCCGTTGGCGTTTTTGATCGTATATGCCCTAAAGACCCGCAAAATGGCAGATGCAATGGTCTTGGCTACCCTGCTGGCCGTGCTGCTGGTCCATCGCCAGCATTTTTTCACTGGGCTGATCGACGCCATGTATACTACACTGGGCAACAGCTCCTATCAGTTTGCACTGTGCAGTATTCTGGGCTTTGGCGGAATGATCTCGCTGTTTCAGGCCTCCGGCGGGCTCATGGGCTTCCGGGATCTGCTGGCGAAGGCGGCCAACACGCCCCGCAGGACGCTGCTGCTGGCGTGGCTGCTGTCTGTGATCATGTTCGTGGACGAGTATCTGAATGCCCTGACTACCACCATCTGCCTGCGGGATGTCTCCGATAAAAACCGTTTGCCCCGGGAGCACCTGGCGGTGCAGACCAACATTATGGCATGCTGCCTGTGCGTGACGGTGCCCTTTACCAGCTGGACGGCATTCAGCGTGGGCCTGATCTCCGACTTCGGCCTGGGGTTCACGGATTACCTTCAGGCGGTGCCCTTCATGTTTTATCCGCTGGCGATGATGCTGGTAAGTCTGCTGCTGGCGTTGGGCTGGTTTCCGAAAGTGGGCATGCTTCGTCAGGCGTATCACCGGGTGGCCTCCGGCGGCGCAGCCTTTGAGCCGGGAGAAAAGGACGAGAAGCTGGTGGATATTGACGAGCTGGATGAGCACAATGTCTCCTCGGCTTGGAACGCTATTATCCCGCTGGCGGCGCTGGTGGGCGGCACGGTGCTGTTTGACAATGATTTGCTCCACGGTATCATCGTGTGCCTGGTGGTGCAGTTCTTGCTGTATGTGATACAGAAGCATATGACGGTGGGAGAATACTTTGCCCGATTCTTTTCCGGCGTTAAGGGTATGACCACCATCGCTGTGGTGGTGGGCTTTGGCCTGATGCTCAGCGACGCCAACCGTACATTGGGGTTGTTTGATATTCTCATCAACGGTATCGGAGGGGCGGTGCCCCGCTGCCTGATCGCGCCGCTGGCGTTTGTGCTGGTGGGATTGACCGTATTTGCCGTAGGTGGCTGCTGGGCGGTAATGACCATCGCTATTCCTGTGTTCATCCCGATGGGACTGGCTGCCGGGGTGGCTGCGCCGCTGATGATCGCCGCGGTGATGAGCGGCGTTACCCTGGGATATAGTCTGTGCTTCTATGCGGACGCGGTGCTGATGACCACCGCCGGCTCGGGCGTTTCCAACCTGACCACCATACGGGCGGCAACGCCCTATGCGCTGGCGGTGGGGGGCCTTTCGGTGATAGCGCTGTTGGTGGCCGGGCTGTGAAAACGGTGGCTGGGCTGTGAAAGCAGCGGGTGGAAACAGTAACATTTTTGATAGAAAACCGGTGGTTTACAGGGCGGGGAAATCGTGGTACACTATGTGGGACCGGCGTTTGACACGCCGGAAAAGCGCGTGCTTTTTGTGCGCTTTCGCTGTACACTTATGGTACATTCATGATACATTTACGATACGTTTGCTATACATTCTCTTTCGCTTTTTGCGGGCTTGATGCGCTGTATGCGGCCGCAGAGGAACGGATGTGTGCGCCGTGCGGGGGAAATGCGAGGGAAGGGAGGTGCCGCCATGCTGCGACGGATACGGGAGCTTTTTAACGACGTGTTCCGACAGGCCGATCTTGTCCTGCTGGCGCTGTGCATCGGCACGTCGCTGTTCGGCATACTGATGATCGCCAGCGCCACACGCTATATGCACACCAGCAAGCTGGTGCTGGTACAGGCGGCGGCGCTGTGCATCGGGGCGGTGCTGTATATCGTGGTGTCGCAGGTGGACCTGAACGAGCTGGCGAAGTACTGGAAGTGGATATTCCTGGTGGGCGTGGTGTTCATCCTGCTGCTGGCAACGCCCCTCGGCATTGCCGGGGATACCGGCAACAAGGCATGGCTGGAGTTCCCGTTCCTGCCGGTGAAGGTGCAGCCGGCGGAGATCGTGAAGCTGACGTTTATTATCGTGCTGGCGAAACAGCTGGCGTGGCTGAAGGAGAACCGGGACCTGCGGTCGATTTCCTCCATCGTCATGCTGGCGGCACACTTCGGCGTGATTTTTGCGCTGTACTACAAGATATCCTCCGACATGGGCAGTGCGCTGGTGTTCCTGTTCATCTTCGCGTGTATGTGTTTTGTGGCGGGAGTGGCGCTGCGGTGGTTCCTGATCGGCGGCGGCGCGGCGGGACTGCTGTTCTACGCCATGTGGGACCTGGACCTGCTGGATACCTACATGAAAAACCGGTTCATCGTCCTGTTCGACCACAGCTATGACCCGCTGAACACCGGCTGGCAGCAGACCCGGAGCCTGCTGACACTGGGCGGCGGAAGGATATTCGGGCAGGGGCTGTTTCGCGGCACGCAGACCCAAAGCGAGGCGGCGTCCAGCCTGCCGCACCGGCACACGGATTTTATTTTCTCCGTGATCGGTGAGGAGCTGGGGCTGGTGGGCTGTCTGCTGACGCTGGCGCTGCTGACGGCCATTATACTGCGGTGCCTGTATGTGGCGCGGCACGCCAAGACCCGGCTGGAGGGCTATGCCTGCATCGGTGTGGCCAGTGTCATTATCTTTCAGGTCATCATCAATGTGGGTATGTGCCTGTTCGTGATGCCGGTCATCGGACTGACGCTGCCCTTCATCAGCTACGGCGGCTCATCGCTGGTGATGCTGTTTGCCTGTATGGGGCTGGTGTCCGGCGTACACGGGCGGGCGAAGCCCGACTGGCTGCGATAGGAAAGACAACAAAAGAACGCCGCGGCTGTGCCGGGGCGTTCTTTGTTTGTTTACACACCAGCGGGCAAAATCGGTTGTAATCAGCGGGGCGCTGTGCTATAATAATATATCAAATCATGGGGGCACAGGGCCGTTTTTCGCTGTGCCGCCTAAAAGTGAGGGTACGCTTATGAAGATCGTGGTATTGGCGGGCGGACTGTCCACAGAGCGCCAGGTGGCGCTGACCAGCGGCACCGGCGTGTGCAGGGCGCTGCGGGAGAGGGGACACAAGGCCATTTTGGTGGATATGTTTTTGGGGTTGGAGGACTACGAGGGCGCGTTGGAGGATATCTTTGACGCGCCGGACGGCCTGTGCGGCCAGAACCGGGTGGAGCGCGTGGAGCCGGACCTGGAGGCGGTGCGCCGCAGCCGGAGGGACCAGAGCCCCAGCCTGCTGGGCAAGGACGTGCTGACCGTGTGCCGCATGGCGGACGTGGTATTTCTGGCGCTGCACGGAAGCTGCGGCGAGGACGGCCGCATACAGGCCACGCTGGATCTGCTGGGCGTGCCCTACACCGGATCCGGGTATCTGGGCAGCGGCATGGCCATGGATAAATCCGTGACGAAGCGGATGATGGACTCTCTCGGTATTCGCACGGCTCCGTGGCACGACATCCACTATACCGAGAGCGATATCCCCCGGCTGGCGGAGGAGCTGCCGGTGCCCTGTGCCGTGAAGATCGTCAACGGCGGCAGCTCCATCGGTGTGGCGCTGCCGGACACGAAGGAACAGCTGGAGAAGGCCCTGCGCGACCTGCTGCGCTACGGCGACCATGTGGTGGTGGAGCAGAAGATCAAGGGTCGGGAGATACAGATCGCCGTGCTGGGCGACGGCTATCTGCCGGCGGTGGAGATCATCCCCAAGGGCGCCTATTTTGACTATGAGAGCAAGTATCAGGCCGGCGGCGCGGTGGAGCTGTGCCCCGCGCCTATCACGGACGCGGCGTGGAAGCAGGTGGGCGAGATGGCCCTGAAGCTGCACAAGGGGCTGGGGCTGAGCGTGTACTCCCGTTCGGACTTCATTCTGGACGAGAACGGTCAGGCCTGGTGCCTGGAGATCAACACCCTGCCGGGCATGACGCCTACCAGTCTGGTGCCCCAGGAGGCGGCGCAGGTGGGACTGAACTACGGCGAATTGTGCGAGAAGATCGTGGAGCTGTCGCTGGCGGCGCGAAAGGCGGCGCGGGCATGATGCCGCTGACGGTACAGACAATCTGCGCCGCGGTGGGCGGCACGGTGCTGCAGAGCAGCGGCGCGGCGGTGCGCGACGTGACCACCGACAGCCGCCGCGTGCCGCAGGAAGCGCTGTTCATCCCTCTGGTGGGGGAACGCTTCGACGGCCACGCCTATATCGAAAAGGCACTGGAGGCCGGGGCGGCGGGATGCCTGACGGCAAAGACGCCGGAGGCACTGCTGCCGGGGAAGTTTTACATTCAGGTGCCCGACACGCGGCTGGCGCTGAAGGCGCTGGCCGCCTGGTACCGGGGGCAGTTCCGGCTGCCGGTGGTACAGGTGACCGGCTCCGTGGGCAAGACTACCACCAAGGAGATGATCGCCGCAGTGCTGACGCAGAAATACGAGACGCTGCGGACGGAGGGGAACCTCAACAACGACATCGGCGCGCCGCTGACGCTGCTGCGGCTCATGCCGGAGCACGAGGCGGCGGTGATCGAGACGGGCATGAACCACTTTGGGGAGATACGGTATCTGGGCGAGATGGTACGGCCGGATATCGCCGTTATCACCAACGTGGGCGACGCCCACATCGAAAATCTGGGCAACACACGGCAGGGCATTTTGCAGGCCAAGTGTGAGATATTTGAAAATCTGACCCCGGAGGGCGTCGCGGTGCTCAACGGCGACGACGAGCTGCTGAACACGGTGACGCTGCCACAGATCATCCTGCGCTGCGGCGAGGGCGAGCACTGCGATGTCCGTGTTACGGACATCGACGACCGGGGGCTGGAGGGCATGGCCTGCACCGTGACCACGGGACAGGCGGCCTATCGGCTGGAGACGGCGGCGCCGGGGCGGCACATGGTCTATCCCATGGCCATGGCGGCAGCCATCGGCGAACGGCTGGGCCTGACGGCGGCGGAGATCGCCGCGGGGACGGCGGCCTATGCGCCGGTAGGGAGCCGGATGCACCTGATCCGTATGGACGGGGATCGGCTGGTCATCGACGACTGCTACAACGCCAATCCGCAGTCCATGGCGGAGGGCATCCGTATGCTGGCCGCCAGCCGGCAGAAAAAGCGCCTGGCGGTGCTGGGCGACATGGGTGAGTTGGGCGCGCTGACGGCCCAGGCCCACCGGGATATGGGGACGCTGTGCCGGGAGTTGGGCATCGAGACCGTGGCGGTGGGGGAGAAGATGAAGGCCCTGACCGAAACGGATCCGGAGGCGCAGTGGTTCGCCGGCGTGGAGGAGGCCATGCCCGCTGTACGGGCGCGGTTCACGCCGGGGACGGCGGTGCTGGTGAAGGCGTCTCACGCCATGCATTTTGAGAACATCGTAAAGGAATTAGAGAAAGAGTAAATGGTCGACATTCGCGTTACAGGGCTGGTGAAGTCCTTTGATCTGGAAAAGAGAATACTGGACGGACTGAGCTTTCAGGTGGACAGCGGGGAGCGCGTGGGACTGCTGGGGCGGAACGGCGCCGGAAAGACCACGGTGTTCCGTATGCTCACCGGGGAGCTGGAGCCGGACGAGGGAGAGGTACAGATCGCCGCCGGACGGCGGGTGGGACTGATCTCGCAGATCCCCGTGTATCCGGAGGGGTACACGGTGGAGGACGTTTTGCAGACGGCCTTCGCGCGGATGTTTCGGATGAAGGACGAGATGGATGCGCTGGCCCTGCGGATGGAGCAGGGGGACAGCGGCGCAGATACGCTGCGGCGGTACGGCGAGCTGAACGCCAAATTCGAGGGACTGGGCGGCTGGGACACGGAGACGGCGGTGAACAAGGTGGCCAACGGCCTGAGCATCCCGAGGGAAATGCGGCAGCGGGAATTCGCGTGTTTGTCCGGCGGAGAGAAGACCCGGGTGAACCTGGGACGGCTCATTCTGGAGGATACGGACATCCTGCTGCTGGACGAGCCCACGAACCATCTGGACCTGCAGGCCACGGAGTGGCTGGAGGGGTATCTGCGGAGGTTCCGGGGCACGGTGCTGACCATCAGCCATGACCGGTATTTCCTGGACCGGACCGTGACGCGGATCATCGAGATACAGGACGGAAAAGCGGAGTTTTACAGCGGAAATTACAGCTTTTATGCCATCGAGAAGGAACGGCGGTATCAGGAGCGCATGAAGCAGTACCTGAAGGAGCAGGCGAAGATCGCGCAGCTGGAAAAGGCGGCGGAGCAAATGCACCTGTGGGCCTTCATGGGCAACGACGCGCTGCACAAGCGGGCCTTCAGCATGGAGAAGCGCATTGAGCGTATGCGGACCACGGAGAAGCCCACAAAGGCGCGGAAGCTGGAGGCGCGCTTCCAGAGCCGGGAGTTCAAGGGCGACGAGGTATTGCAGATCAAGGGTGTCAGCAAGGCCTTCGGCGAGAAGCGGCTGTTTGAGGATGTGTATCTGCGGTGCGAGGGGGGCGAGCGCATCGCCCTGCTGGGCGAGAACGGTACGGGAAAGACCACGCTGCTGAATATGCTGACCGGCAGCGAGCGCCCGGACAGCGGCGTTATACGGCTGGGGCCGGCGGTGAAGGCGGCGTATCTGCCGCAGGTGATACACTTCGAACACCCGGAGAGGTCCATACTGGACACGATGCTCTATGAGCTGGACATCACGCCGCAGTCGGCGCGGAACCGGCTGGCGGCGTATCAGTTCACCGGAGAGGATGTGTTCAAGAGCGTCAGCGTGCTGTCCGGCGGCGAGCTGAGCCGCCTGCGGCTGTGTATGCTGATGGACGAGAGCATCAATCTGCTGATACTGGACGAGCCGACGAACCATCTGGATATCGACTCGCGGGAGTGGCTGGAGCAGGCGGTGGAGGCCTTCGACGGGACGCTGCTGTTCGTGAGCCACGACCGGTATTTCATCAACCGGTTCGCCACCCGTGTGTGGGAGCTGGCCGGGGTCGTCATCACGGACTATCCCATGGGCTTTGCACAGTACCGGCAGGCCAAGGAGGAGGAACGCGCCGCCGCGGCGGCCGCGGTACAGGTACAGTCCGCTGCGCCGAAAAAGAACGGCAGCCGGGGCAACCGGGCCCAGCAGGCGGCGAAAAAGCAGCTGACCATCTGCGAGACGGCTATCGCCAGGCTGGAGGCGGACAGCGCGCGGCTGGAGGCGGAAATGGCGGAGAACGCCTGCGACGCGGAGAAGCTGAACGCGCTGTATCAGGAACAGCAGGACGTGCAGAAGCGGCTGGAGCAGGAGATGGAGCGCTGGGAAGAACTGAGCTTGCAGGCCGAGGAACAGGAGGACCGATAACATGAGTGATATTTTGTGCATTTACTATTCCCGGACCGGGCATACCCGCCGGGCGGTCAAGGAGATCGCCGAGGCGCTGGGCGCGGAGATCACAGCCATCACCGACGACTGCGACCGCAGCGGCTGGCGGGGATATATGCGCTGCGGTATGGACGCCATGAAGACATCCACCCGGCCCCTGCAGCCCTTTGAGACGGAGAAGCCGCTGGGCGCGTACAAACTGGTGATCGTGGGTAGTCCAGTGTGGGCGGGGCGGTGCGCCAGCCCCATTCGCGCGCTGCTGAAGCGGCGGGGACTGGAGATGGAAAACGTGGCCTACGTGGTCACGCGGAGCACCACCCAGCGCAGCGAGGAGGTCTATGACCAGATGGATATGTACACCGGGCAGACCCACCGGCTGGCGGTGTCGCTGCGGCCGGACAGCGAGGGGTATGAGTTCTGGCGGAACGACTTTATCCAGAATGTGCGCCGCCTGCTGGAGAACGACTGAGGACGGGCCATGCAGGAGAAGCTGAGCGCCCTTGCGGCGCATTTGACAGAGGTGGAGCAGCAGCTGGCGGACCCGGCGGTGTATACGGACCGGGAGAAGCTGACGGCGCTGCGCCGGGAGCAGAAGGAGCTGACGCCGGTGGTGGAATGCTGGCAGGCGTATCTGCGGGCGCAGGATACCGCCCGGGAGGCGGAGGAGATGCTGCCTGACCCGGAGCTGCGGGCCCTGGCACAGGAGGAGCTGGCTGGGGCGAAGGGGGATATGGAGCGCTTGCAGGAGGAGCTGAAGCGGCTGCTGCTGCCCCGGGATCCCAACGACGAGAAGAACGTGATACTGGAGATACGGGCCGGTATCGGCGGGGAGGAGGGCGCACTATTCGCCGCCGACCTGCTGCGGATGTACACCATGTACGCCGAGCGCCGGGGCTGGACGCTGAGCATCGTCAGTGAGAACATGACGGAGCTGGGCGGCGTGAAGGAGGTCAGTGCCGAGATCGAGGGCGCGGGCGCGTGGTCACGGCTGAAATTCGAGGCCGGCACCCACCGCGTCCAGCGGGTGCCGGAGACGGAGTCCTCCGGGCGCATCCAGACCTCCGCCGCCACGGTGGCGGTGATGCCGGAGGCGGAGGAGGTGGAGTTTTCCATCGACCCCAAGGACCTGCAGATCGACACGTTCCGTTCCTCCGGCGCGGGGGGACAGCACGTGAACAAGACGGAGAGCGCCATACGTATCACCCATCTGCCCACGGGCGTGGTGGTGGAGTGCCAGGATGAGCGCAGTCAGTACAAGAACAAGGATCGGGCCATGAAGATCCTGCGCTCGAAGCTGTACGAGGCGGAGCAGGAGAAGCAGAACGCTGCTATCGCCGCCACACGGAAGAGCCAGGTGGGCACCGGCGACAGAAGCGGCAAGATCAGAACGTATAATTTCCCGCAGAACCGGGTCACGGATCATCGGCTGACGGGAGACAATAAAAACTTCAACATTGCGGCCATCATCAACGGCGATCTGGACGGTATGATCGATGCGCTGACCCTGAACGACCAGGCCCAACGGCTGCAAGAGGGAAAGGAGAGTTGACCATGAACGAGAATAAGAAGAAAATGTATGACCTGTCCGGCCCCAAGACGGTGGAGGCTATGAAGAAGCGGCACTTTGACGCCTATTACTGTTCCACCGCTGCCGAGGCCGTGGAGAAGGCGCTGGAGCTGATCCCCAAGACGGACAGTGTATCCTGGGGCGGCGTGATGACGGTGGACGAGCTGGGGCTGAAGCAGCGGCTGGCGCAGGAGGGCTATACCCTCATCGACCGGGATACCGCTAAGGACCCGGCGGAGAAGCAGGCGCTGATGCACCAGGCGTTGAGCTGCGGCACGTTCCTGATGAGCAGCAACGCCATCTCCAAGGACGGGCAGCTGGTGAACATCGACGGCATGGGCAACCGGGTGGCGGCCATGTGCTATGGACCTCGGCAGGTGGTGGTCATCGCCGGTATGAACAAGGTGCTGGGCACGCTGGACGACGCCATTGCCCGCGCACGGAACATCGCCGCGCCGGCCAACGCGCAGCGGTTCGGTATCAAGACGCCCTGCGGCCTGACCGGACAGTGCGGCGACTGCACCAGCCCGGACTGCATCTGTTCCTATGTGGTGGTGACGAGGAACTCTATGGTGCATGAGCGTATCAAGGTCATCCTCGTGGGGGAGGACCTGGGGCTGTAAAAAGAGGAGTTTTGCCGCTGCGGCGGAATAAAAGAGCAGAAGAAACGAGGTTCGGGTGATGGAGACCATCATATTCCATCCGGAAACGGACAAAAATGCCATCGCGGAGGCGGCGGCGATCCTTCGCCGGGGCGGCCTGCTGGGTATCCCCACGGAGACGGTATACGGCCTGGGAGCCGACGGGCTCAACGAGGACGCGGTGCGCCGTATTTTCGAGGCCAAGGGACGGCCACAGGACAACCCGCTGATCCTGCACGTGCCGGACGCGGGCTGGCTGGAGCGCTGCTGTGTGGATATCCCCGACACGGCCTATGCGCTGGCGGAACGGTTCTGGCCGGGGCCGCTGACCATGATCCTGCCCCGGCGCGACTGCGTGCCCCTGCGGACCACCGGCGGGCTGGATACCGTGGGCGTCCGCTGCCCGGACCATCCGGTGACGCGGGCCATTATCGCGGCGGCGGATACGCCGGTGGCGGCGCCCAGCGGGAATACCTCCGGACGGCCCAGCCCCACCTGTGCGCGGCACATGATGGAGGACATGATGGGCAAGATCGACGGCATCGTGGACGGCGGGCCCTGCGCCGTAGGCGTAGAGAGCACTATTATCGATCTGACGGTGCAGCCGCCGCGCCTGCTGCGGCCCGGCGGACTGCCGCTGGAGGCACTGGAGGAGGTGCTGGGGGAGGTGGCCGTGGACAAGGCCGTGCGGCAGAAGCTGTCCGACGGGGAGAAGGCCAAGGCACCGGGAATGAAGTACCGGCACTACGCGCCCCGGGCTGCCGTGACGGTGGTGACGGGCGCGCCGCGGCGAAGCGCGGCGTACATCGCGGCGCACCTGCCGGCGGGGGCCGGGGTCATCTGCTTTGACGAGTACGCGCCGCTGTTCGCGGGGCACATCGTACATCGGTTGGGACCGGCAGGAGACAAGCTGGCCCAGGCACAGCGCGTGTTCGACGCGCTGCGGACCTTCGACGAGACGGAGGTGACGGCCATCTATGCCCAGTGCCCGGACGAGGCGGGACTGGGACTGGCGGTGAGCAACCGGCTGAAAAAGGCGGCGGGGTTCCACACGGTGGACGCGTCGCCGCTGGTCATCGGCTTCACGGGCCCTACCGGCGCGGGCAAGACCAGCGCCCTGCGGGCGCTGGAGCAGCTGGGCGGGCTGGTGCTGGACTGCGACGCCATCTACCATGAGCTGCTGCGGACGGACGGAGCGCTGCGGGAGGCCATCGCCGGGGCGTTCGGCCCGGTGTTTGCAGCGGACGGCGGTCTGGACCGGCAGAAGCTGGGGAACCTCGTATTCGGCGATCCGGCGGCGCTGGAGACGCTGAACGGGATCATCTATGCGCGGCTGCCCCGAGAGCTGCGGCGGCGGATGGACGCGAGCGACGCGGCGGTGGTGGGCATTGACGCCATCAACCTGATCGAAAGCGGACTGGACGGGCTGTGCCGCCGGACGGTGGCGGTGATCGCGCCGGCGGAGACGCGGGTGGCGCGCATCATGGCACGGGACGGCATACCGGAGGCATACGCGCGGCTGCGGGTGCGGGCACAGAAGGACGAGGCATTTTACCGGGCCCGGTGCACGGACGTGCTGGTGAACGACTGCGGCAGCGCGGCGGCCTTTACGGAAAAGACACGGCAGGCGCTGGAGACGATATTGAAGGAGGAACGAGCATGAGCGAGGAAATGAAAGCGCTGCGGGAGCAGCTGCTGCGGAACGACAAGAACGGGTATGATACGCTGGACGAGGCGCAGCTGGCGGAGATGGAGGCCTACTGCGTGGACTACAAGGCGTTCCTGAACGAGGGAAAGACCGAACGGCTCAGCGCCCGGGCGGCTATCGCCGCGGCAGAGGCGAAGGGCTTTGTGCAGTATAAGCGCGGCATGGCGCTGAAGGCCGGGGATAAGGTGTACACCTGCAACCGGGGCAAGGGGCTGATGCTGGCGGTCATCGGTAAGGAGAGCCTGGCCGAGGGCGCGCAGATCGCGGCGGCGCATATCGACTCGCCGCGGCTGGATCTGAAGCCCACGCCGCTGTATGAGGACAGCGAGATGGCATATTTCAAGACCCACTACTACGGCGGTATCCGCAAGTACCAGTGGGTGACTATCCCCCTGCAGCTGCGGGGCGTGGTGGCCAAGAAGGACGGCAGCGTGGTAGACGTGTGTATCGGCGAGGCGGGTGAGCCCCAGCTGGTCATCACGGACCTGCTGCCCCATCTGGGCGGCGAACAGGGCCGGAAGCCCCTGAACGAGGCGGTGCCCGGCGAGACGCTGAACCTACTGGTGGGCAGCCGGCCCATCGGGGACAGCGAGGACAAGGACCGGGTGAAGCTGCACGTGATGAAGCGGCTGCACGACAAGTACGGCATCACGGAGAGCGACTTCGCCTCCGCGGAGCTGGAGGCTGTTCCCGCCGCGGAGGCGGTGGACATCGGTATTGACGGAAGCATGATCGGCTCCTACGGTCACGATGACCGGGTGTGCGGCTACGCGGCGCTGCGGGCGCTGCTGGATATCGAAACGCCGGACAAGACGGCGGTATGCGTGCTGGCGGACAAGGAGGAGATCGGCTCCATGGGCGTGACAGGTATGCAGTCCGCGGCCTTTGACGCCTTTATGTCTGACCTGTGCGACGGCCAGAACGTGCCGCTGAAGGCGTGCTTTGAGAACGCCTTTTGCCTGTCCGCCGACGTGACGGCGGCCTATGACCCCAACTTTGCCGATGTGTACGAGAAGAAGAACGCGGCCTTCGTCAACTACGGCGTGGGTATCTGCAAGTACACCGGCGCGCGGGGCAAGTCCGGTTCCTCGGACGCCAACGCGGAGACGGTGGCTTATGTGCGCGCGGTGCTGGACGGCGCGGGCGTGCGGTGGCAGATCTGCGAGCTGGGCAAGATCGACGCCGGCGGCGGCGGGACGGTGGCACAGTATATGGCCAACCGGAACATCGCCACGCTGGACGCCGGCGTGCCGGTGCTGAGCATGCACGCGCCCTTCGAGGTGGTGGCCAAGGTGGACTGCTACGAGATGTACCGGGCCTGCAAGGCACTGTACGAGGCGAGATAACGGAAAAGCACGGTCCCAGGCACTGCCTGGGACCGTGCTTTTTGCGGGAAAGATACGGAAATCCCTTGTAAAAAGTGGGGGAATACGGTATAATTTTCTACAAGAACAGCAGGAAGGGAGGCGGCGGTATGTACGGCATCGGTCAGCGGGTGGTGCACCCCATGCATGGGGCGGGCGTTATCGAGAACGTGACGGAGGAGCTGCTGTACGGCGCGGCGCGGACGTATTATGTGTTCCGTCAAGCCGTCAGCGGACTGGTACTGAAGCTGCCCACTGATAACTGCGAGGCCATCGGTGTGCGGCTGCTGTATGATCGGGAGAGAATGGACGCGGTGCTCTCGGCCATCCCATCGCTGACGGTGGAGGAGGAGCGCAACTGGAACCGCCGCTACAGGGAGAACATGGCGCGGCTGAAAAGCGGCGACCTGACGGAGGTGGCACGGGTGGTCAAGTCCCTGATGCGGCGGGAGGCGGCGCGGGGACTGTCCACCGGAGAGAGAAAAATGCTGCACAGTGCCAAGGAGATACTGCTGTCGGAGCTGGCGATGGTGCGGGAGATCGGATACCAAGAGGCGGAGCGTCTGCTGGATGGCGCGGTGATGACGGGAGCGTGTGAATGACGATGGGGAAGCTCTTTGACAAGCTGTTAAACCGGAAAAAGGAACGGCACCCCCGCTGCGCGGCGCTGGTGCCTGCCGCGGGGCGCTCTGAGCGCATGGGCGGCACGGATAAGCTGACGGCGCCGCTGTGCGGCGTGCCGGTGCTGCTGCGGACGCTGCGGGCGCTGGATGAGGCGGCGCTGATCGACGAGATCGTGGTGGCGGTAAGCCCGGAACGCCTGGAGGAGATCGCGGCCCTGTGTGCCGGGGCGAATGTCAAAACGCCGCTGCGCGTGGTGGAGGGCGGCGGGAGCCGCACTCAGTCGGTGCTGCTGGCGGCGCTGGCGGCCGGCGACAGCTGCGAGCTGCTGGCGGTGCATGACGGCGCGCGGCCGCTGATCCTGCCGGAGCAGGTGGACGACATGGTGCGGCTGGGACAGCGGACCTATGCCGCCGCGCCGGCGCTGCCGGTGACGGACACGGTGAAGGTGGCGGATATGGCGGGGCTGGTGCAGTCCACGCCGGACCGGAAAACGCTGTACGCCGTACAGACACCACAGGTGTTTCAGGCGAACATCCTGAAGGCTGCTCTGCAGTCGGCTATTCAGGCCGGGGCGGACATCACGGACGACTGCTCCGCCGTGGAACGGCTGGGCAAGGAGGTATGGCTGGCCCCCGGCTGGCGGGAGAACATCAAGATCACCACGCGGGAGGACCTGACCATGGCAGAGGCATTCCTGCGGGAGAGGGAGAACAGAGCATGACGGATCTGCGCATTGGATATGGCTATGACGTACACCGGCTGGTACCGGGCCGCGCCCTGGTGCTGGGCGGTGTGACGGTGCCCTTTGAGAAGGGGCTGCTGGGGCACTCCGACGCGGACGTGCTGACCCACGCGGTGATGGATGCCCTGCTGGGCGCTGCGGCGCTGGGGGACATCGGCAAGCTGTTTCCGGACAGCGATGCGCGCTACGCCGGGGCGGACAGCACGGCGCTGCTGCGGCAGGTGACGGCGGTGCTGGCGGAGGCGGGCTGGACCATTGTGAATGTGGACGCTACGGTGGCGGCCCAGGCGCCGAAGCTGGCGCCCTATATCCCGGAGATGCGGGAGAGACTGGCGGCGGCCATGGGACTGGACGCGGGACGCGTTTCTGTGAAGGCGACGACGGAGGAGGGACTGGGATTTACCGGCAGCGGCGAGGGCATAGCGGCCCACGCGGCGGCGCTGGTGGAGAAAACGGCGTAAAAAACCCGGTGCAATCTTCACACATTATTAACAGCGGTGGGGTTGTGCCAAAAGTGAACATATGGTACAATATACCTGTTAAGATGCGGAGGCGTGTCTGCCCGATACGGACAGATGCGCCGCTTTTTGGTATAGGCTATGGAGGACGAGGAAAGGAAGGTAGACTTGAGCCACAGGACTATTCAGGACGAGCAGGCGAGACTGCGTAAAAAACGGCAGAAGGCGGAAAACGTCTTTGCTGTATTCAAAAAACCGCTGCACGAGTCGCTGACATCGGTATTGCCGGTAATGCTGATCGTGCTGGTGCTGTGCTTCACCATTGCGCCGGTGCCCAACAACGCCATGGTGGCGTTCCTGCTGGGCGGCGTGATGCTGATCGCCGGCATGGGACTGTTCACGCTGGGGTCGGAGATGTCCATGATCCCGCTGGGACAGGCGGTAGGCTCCGAGATCACACGGCGAAAGAAGGTGTGGATCATCACGGTGGTGGGCTTCCTCATCGGCATGATCATTACCGTGGCGGAGCCGGATCTGCAGGTGCTGGCCAACCAGGTGCCGGCCATCGAGAACAACGTGATCATCTGGTCCGTGGCGGTGGGCGTGGGTGTGTTCCTGGTCATCGCCCTGCTGCGTATCGTGCTGGGTATCCAGCTGCGGTGGCTGCTGATTGGGTTTTACGCCATTGTGTTCGGTCTGGCGATGTTCGTGTCGCCGGATTTCTGGGCGGTGGCTTTTGACTCCGGAGGCGTGACCACCGGACCCATGACGGTGCCGTTCATCATGGCACTGGGCGTGGGCGTGTGTGCCGTGCGAAGCGACAAGCAGGCAGGGGGCGACAGCTTCGGCCTGGTGGCGCTGTGCTCTATCGGGCCGATCATCACGGTGCTGATCCTTGGATTGCTGTATAAGCCGGACGGAAACGCTTATACCGCGGCGGTCATGCCGGATGCCAAGGACACGGTGGAGATGTTTGATCTGTATCTCAGCGAGATACCTCACTATCTGAAGGAGACGGCATCGGCGCTGCTGCCTATCGGCGCTTTCCTGATCCTGTTCCAGCTGGTGACCCGCAGACTCAAGCGCAAGGAGATACTGCACATGGTCATCGGTCTGGTGTATGTGTACATAGGATTGACCATCTTCCTGATGGGCGTGAACGTGGGCTTTATGCCCGTGGGCAGCTTTTTGGGCGGCAGCATCGCCAGCCATACCTATAATTGGATACTTATCCCCATTGCTATGGTCATCGGTTATTTCATCGTACAGGCGGAGCCGGCTGTCCATGTGCTGAACAAGCAGGTGGAGGAGATCACCGCCGGTTCCATCCCGGCTCACGCCATGAACCTGGCGCTGTCTGTGGGCGTGGCCATCTCGCTGGGGCTGGCTATGATCCGGGTACTGACGGGTATCTCCATCATGTGGTTCCTGGTGCCGGGCTATGTGCTGAGTCTGGCGCTGAGCTTCGTGGTGCCGCAGATCTTTACGTCCGTGGCCTTCGACTCCGGCGGCGTGGCCTCCGGACCCATGACGGCTACGTTCCTGCTGCCCTTCGCCCTGGGCGCCTGCGACGCTGTGGGCGGCAATCTGGTGACGGACGCCTTCGGTGTGGTGGCGATGGTGGCCATGACGCCGCTGGTGACCATACAGCTGCTGGGCCTGAGCTATCAGAGAAAGCTGCGCCGCGCACCTGCTCCTGCCGCGCCTGTGGCGGTGGAGGAGCTTATCGAGCTGTGCTGAGGAGGTGGAGATATGTCTGAAACAACCAAGAACCGTCTGTATCTGATGATCACCATCACCAACCGGGTCATGGGCGCCACGCATTTTTTGGATTTCTACCGGGCTTTCGGCGCGCCGGTGGTGTTCACCGCCCTGGGACGGGGCACCGCCAGCAACGACGTGCTGAGCTATCTGGGTCTGGAGGCTACGGAGAAGTCCGTGATGTTCTCCGTGGTGACGCCGGCTGTCAAGGAGGTGCTGATGCGGGAGCTGGTGGACACCATGCGGATCGACCGGCCCGGCAGCGGTATCGCCGTGTGCCTGCACCTGAGCAGCGTGGGCGGAAGGACGGCGCTGAACTATCTGATCTCCGGCAAAAGCGACGCGCAGCCGGATATGACTGTGAAGGAGGAAGAGCAGATGAACGAGAACGCGTATCAGCTGATCGTGGCGATCACCAATACCGGGTACACCGACGCGGTGATGGAGGCGGCCTCCGCCGCCGGCGCGCGGGGCGGTACGGTCATTCACGCCCGGGCTACCGACGCGGGGAACACCAACAAGTTCTTCGGCATGGCCATCTCGGAGGAACGGGAGATGATTTTCCTGGTGACCTCCGCCGATAAGCGGGCGGCCATCATGCAGTCCATCATGGAGAAGGCCGGCGCCCACACTGAGGCGCAGACGGTGACGTTCTCCGTGCCGCTGGACGACGCAGCGGGGCTGTACAGCGCCAACAGCAACTGAAAAGCAATGTCTCCGGCTTGGCCGGAGGCGGAGAATGAGCCTCCCCCGGCGAAACCGGGGGAGGCTTTTGTGTGAAAGGAACCGCCGGAGGGCGGCTTGTTCAGCGGTTATTGGGGGGATGCAAGATGACGCTTCAGGGCCTGGAAGGTAGCGTCACTGATGACGTGCTCCATGCGGCAGGCGTCCTCGGCAGCGCTGGCCTCGTCCACACCCAGGCGGCGGAGAAAGTCCGTGAGGACCGTGTGGCGCTCGTAGATCTTTTCGGCTACCTCGCGCCCGGCGGCGGTGAGGGTGATGTAGCCGCCGTCGTCTACGTCGATATACTGCCCGGCCTTCAGCAGGCCAACGGCGCGGCTGACGCTGGGCTTGGAGTAGCCCATATAGTCCACGATGTCGATGGAACGGACGGCCTTCCCCTGACGAATCAGGACCAGGATGCTCTCCAGATACATCTCGCCGGATTCCTGTAATACCACGGCGGCACCTCCTTTGACACTTAGAGCACTCTAACTGAAGTATAACACACGACTGGCGTAAAAGCAAGTGAAAGTTAAATATATTTAACTATCGGCATAAAACGAGGCGCTGCTTGACAGGCCGGTTAGCCTGTGCTAACATCATACCACATGACATAGATAGACGATTGAGGTAACGCGCTATGACACTGAATGAACTGAAGATCGGCGACAGTGCCGCCATCACTGCCGTGGGCGGGGAGGGCGCACTGCGCTGCCGTCTGCTGGATATGGGGCTGACGCCCCGGACCGTGGTGACACTGCGGAAGGTGGCCCCTATGGGGGATCCCATCGAGATACACGTGCGGGGCTATGAGTTGACGCTGCGGGTGGAGGACGCCCGACAGATCACCGTGGAAAAGAGGGATCGCGTATGATCTTTGCATTGGCGGGCAACCAAAACTGCGGCAAGACTACGCTGTTCAATGCTTTGACCGGCTCCAACCAGCACGTGGGGAATTTCCCCGGCGTGACGGTGGACCAGAAGTCCGGAGAGGTACGGGAGCACAAGGAGTGCACCGTGGTGGACCTGCCGGGCATCTACTCCCTGCGGACCTATACCCAGGAGGAGATCGTCACGCGGGACTACATACTGAACCAGAAGCCGGACGGCATCATCAATATCGTGGATGCCACCAACATCGAGCGCAACCTGTACCTGACACTGCAGCTGCTGGAGCTGCGGGTGCCTATGGTGCTGGCGCTGAACATGATGGACGAGGTGCGCGCCAACGGCGGCACCATCGACGTGCAGAAGCTGTCCGACGACCTGGGCATTCCCGTGGTGCCCATTACCGCCGCCAAGGGCGAGGGTGTGTCCGAGCTGATGGACCGGGCGGTGGAGACGGCGAAAAACCGGGTGCTGCCCAAGGTCTATGACTTCTGCGCGGCGAATTCGCCGGTGCACCGGTGTGTCCATGCGGTGGTGCATCTGATCGAGGACCACGCTGAGCGGCTGGGTCTGCCGCCCCGGTTCTGCGCCACGAAGCTCATTGAGGGCGACAGGGATATGGCGGACCGGCTGGTGCTGGATCAGAACGAGAGGGAGCTGCTGGAGCACTGCATCGTGCAGATGGAGACGGAGAACGGGTTGGACCGCAACGCCTCGCTGGCGGATATGCGGTATACGTTCATTGAGCAGGTCACCGCCGACGCGGTGGTCAAGTGCCATGAGAGCAAGGAGCACAAGCGCAGCGTGGCTTGGGACAGGGTACTGACGGGGAAATACACGGCGCTGCCGGTATTCTTTGGCGTGATGCTGCTGATCTTCTGGCTGACGTTCGAGGTTATTGGCCAGGGGCTAAGCGATCTGCTGGCGCTGGGTATCGACTACGTGACCGCCGGCGTGGACGGGGCGCTGACCGCCTACGGCATCAACCCGGTGGTGCACAGCCTTATTATTGACGGTATCTTCGCCGGTGTGGGCAGCGTGCTGTCATTCCTGCCCATTATCGTGACGCTGTTTTTCTTCCTGTCCATTCTGGAGGACACCGGCTACATGGCCCGGGTGGCCTTTGTCATGGACAAGCTGCTGCGGAAGATCGGTCTGTCCGGACGGAGCATCGTGCCGCTGCTGATCGGCTTCGGCTGCTCGGTGCCGGCTATCATGGCTACCCGCACGGTGTCCTCGGACCGGGATCGGAAGATGACCATTCTGCTGACGCCCTATATGAGCTGCTCGGCCAAGATCCCCATCTATGGCTTTTTTACCGCCGCGTTCTTCACCGACCACAAGGCGCTGGTGATGATCTCCCTGTATGTGCTTGGTATCGTGGTGGGTATTCTGGCAGCGCTGGTGATGAAGGGGACCGCCTTCAGGGGCAAGCCTGTGCCCTTTGTCATGGAGCTGCCCAACTACCGTATGCCCTCCGCTAAAAGCGTGGGGCTGCTGCTGTGGGAGAAGGCCAAGGACTTTTTGCAGCGGGCCTTTACCGTGATCTTTCTGGCCACGGTGGTCATCTGGTTCCTACAGAGCTTTGACACGCGGCTCAATGTGGTCACGGACAGCGCGGACAGCCTGCTGGCGCTGATCGGCCAATGGCTGGCGGTGCTGTTCAGGCCGCTGGGCTTTGGTGACTGGCGCTGTGCCACGGCGCTGATCTCCGGATTTATCGCCAAGGAGTCGGTGGTCAGTACGCTGCAGGTGCTGCTGGGGAACGCGGCCATCACGTCGCTGTTCACCACGCGCAGCGCCATCAGCTTTCTGGTGTTCACGCTGCTGTATACCCCTTGTATAGCGGCGGTGGCCACCATACGGCGTGAACTGGGATCCCGCATCAAAACGGTGGGCGTGGTGCTGCTGCAATGCGTAGTGGCGTGGCTGGCGGCGTACATCGCTTACGCTGTGGGAGGGCTGCTGCTATGAGCTGGATGGACTGGGTGCTGCTGGCACTGGTGGCGCTGTGCGGTGTGCTGGCTCTGCGTAGTGCGCGGCGGGCGCGGAAAAACGGCGGATGCGCCGGCTGTTCTGGCTGCGGCGGGAGCTGCGGCGGCTGTACCGGGAAAAAGGAATAAAAAAACAAGGCCCGCGGGGGCCTTGTTTTTTTACAGCAGGAGACCATATTTGGCGCACAGGGGCAGGAGCGTGTCCTCCGGCAGGGCGCCGTCGTACAGGGCGCGGCCCTGATAGGCCCGGAGGGCGGCCTCCAGCAGCTGGGCGTCGTCGCAGACGAAGCACACCGGCTTGGTGAGCATATACTGGTAGTCCGCCAGGGCCTGTACATCGTCCCAGGAGGCGATGCGCAGGGCCAGCACCGTCTCGCCGCTGTCCAGCGCGGCAGTAAGCGTATCCTCCGCGTCGCCGGTCAGGTCGACGACGGTGTGCCAGGAGACATCGACAGGCAGGGGGAAGGGCAGCTTCTCCGTGGCGGCGGGCAGCTCGTTCGTGTGCTGCGGCGCCGGCGGCGTGATGACCGCGCCGCCCAGTGCCCGGGCCAGGGCTGCGATATGCGCGGCGGTGGTGCCGCAGCAGCCGCCGAACACGGCCACGCCGGCGGCCAGAAATTCCGGCACCAGGGCGGTGAATTCCTCGCCGGTGCAGCGGTAGACCGTCTCGCCATTCTCGATGATGGGCATACCGGCATTGGGCTTGGCGATCAGGGGGACCCGGGCATATTCCCGCAGGCGCTTCAGCTGGAGAAGCATCTGCTCCGGGCCGGCGGAGCAGTTCAGACCAAAGGCGTCGATGCCCATGCCCTGCAGGACCACCAGCGCCGCGGTGATGTCGGTGCCGGAGACGCTGCGGCCGTTTTCGTCACAGGTGAAGGTGACGAAGATAGGCTTGTCGCTGACGCTGCGGACGGCCAGTACCGCCGCACGGGCGTCGGAGAGGGTCATCATGGTCTCGATGACGAACAGGTCCACGCCGGCGCGTTCCAGACCGGCGGCCTGCTCGGTGTAGATGTCTACCAGCTCCTCGAAGGACACGTCGCCCAGCGGGGCCAGGAACGCGCCGGTGGGGGACATATCGCCTGCCCGCAGGGCCTTGCCCTGCACCGCCTGGGCGGACAGTTCCGCCAGACGGCGGTTGTAGTCGGCGGTGCAGTTGAACAGGCCGGACTCCTCCAGCTTGCGGCGGTTGGCACCGAAGGTGGGGGTGTAGACCACCTGGCTGCCGGCGGCCACATAGCCGCGCTGGATGTCGATAATGGCGTCCGGATGGTCCAGTGTCCACTGCTCGGCGCAGACGTCGCCTGTATAGCCGCGCTTTTGCAGCTCGGTGCCGGTGGCACCGTCCAGAATCAGAGGAAAACGAAGCTCCATAGGTGTTACCTCCATTGCATGGGTCTTAGGGGAATGTTTTTGGCAAAGGCGTCGGCGAAGTCGGGACGCCCGGAGAGCTCGAGATAGGTGAGACGGTTGACGATGCCGTCCGCGGCGGACATATCACCCCGCAGGGCCAGCTGTGCCGCGCCGGAGAGGGCGGCGTTGCCTACGCTGTGGAGCTTGGCGGCGGGGAGACGGGGGAGCATACCGATGGCCGCGGCGCTGGCGGGGTCAAGGTACATCCCGAAGCCGCCGGATAGGTACAGACCGTCCAGCGCGGAAAGGGTCAGCCCCTGCTGCGCCAGCAGTATCTGCACGCCGGCGGCCACCGCTGCCTTGGCCAGCTGCAGCGCCCGGACATCAGCGGCGGTGAGATACACCCGGTCGGTCAAGTGGAAGACGCCGCAGCCGTTTTCGTCACGGGTCAAATAGCGGCGGAACGCCTCAGGCGCGTCTTCCGGCGGTAGGAGACGGCCGCCTTCGTCAATGACGCCCAGGCGCAGCAGGAGGGCCGTCAGGTCGATGAGACCAGAGCCGCAGAGACCGACTGCCTCGCCGCCGCCGATGACGTTCATCTTGAAGGCGTCGCTGTACCGGACGCGGCTGACCGCACCGTCCACGCCCAGCATACCGCAGGCGATGCCCGCGCCCTCGAAGGCGGGGCCGGCGGCCACGGCGCAGCAGGTGAAGCCATCCATGCCGCCCAGGGCCATCTCGCCGTTGGTGCCGATATCCAGAAACAGGAAATGGCCCGCGCGTCGGGCAAGGCCGGAGGCCAGCAGGCCGGCGGTGATATCGCCGCCCACGAAGCCCGCCGCGCAGGGGACGCAGTACAGCGGCGCGTCCAGCAGCGTGAGGCCGGAGCTCTGACGGAAGAAGGTCTCCGGGCAGAAGGGGGCGGCAGCCAGCGGGCGGACGGATACACCGGCGAGCAGGCTCTGCATGACGGTGTTGCCGGCGGTCACGGTGCGCTTTAGCTCGGCGGGCTGCCGCCCGGCCTGGGAGAGTGCCCGGGTGAGCAGGGCCTTCAGCTGCTGGCGGAGTAGGGAGGACAGGCGGGTGAGCCCGTCCTGGTGGTCGATGGTATACTGGATGCGTGTGATGACATCCGCGCCGTAGGGGGCCAGAGCCGTCCAGTCGGCGCAGGTGGCCAGGGCGTGGCCGGTGGCCAGGTCGTACAGCCGCAGCGCCGTGGTGGTGGTGCCCAGGTCGATGGCGGCGGCGCAGCCTGTCTCGCCGGTGGGGACGGCGGGGGGATCCAGCGTCTCGGTGAGGATACGCCCGCCGGCGGCGGGAGGGAGGACGATCTCGTCGCCGTCCTCCGGCACCACACGGCAGGCCAGACGCGGCACGCCGTTGACGCTGACGCGGCATTTGCCGCAGCGGCCGTGGCCGCCGCAGGCGGCGGGCAGGGTACAGCCGGCGCGGCGCAGCAGAGCCAGCAGGGTATCGGTATCATTGCAGGGGAGGCGAAAAACATCTCCGCCGCGGGTCACGCGGATACTTGACACGGGCAACACCCCTTTTTATAATAATTCCACTACTACTTTTATCAGCCCGGGGCGGCTTTGTCAAGAGGATTTGCCATGAGAACGAAACTGATGACGCTGGCGGCGGAAAACGGGTTCTCCCACGCCGCGCCGGTGGACATGAACGCACTGACGCCCCGGCGGGAGGTGCGGGAGATGTGCCGGGCGGACCGGTGCGGACAGTGGAACGCCAACTGGGCTTGTCCGCCCGGCTGCGGGACGCTGGAGGATGCCGCGGCGGCCATGGGGCGCTTCGACGCCGGGGTGCTGGTGCAGACCACCGGCACGCTGGCGGACGACTTCGACTACGAGGAGATGGAGGCGATCCAGCGGCGGCACAAGCGGGCCTTTGCGGACTTTGCGCGGCAGGCGCGGCTGCTGCTGCCGGACTGCCTGCCCCTGTCAGCGGGAGCATGCACCGTGTGCCGCCGGTGTACCTGTCCGGACCGGCCCTGCCGGTTCCCGGACAAGCGGATGTCCTCTATGGAGGCCTACGGACTGCTGGTGGGGGACGTGTGCCTGCGGTCCGGGCTGTCATATAACTACGGACCGCGAACCATGACGTATACATCGTGCCTACTCTATACCGAAGAGGTGAAATGATATGATGACGCCCAAGGAGAACTTTCTGGAGCTGCTGAAGCCCAATGGCCAGCCGGATCGCCAGCTGTGCCAGTACGAGGCGCTGCACATGTGCCTGAACGATCCCATCAACACCTATCTGCGGGGCAACCGGAAGCGGGGGACCGTCAGCAAAGACCGCTGGGGCACCACCATCAGCTTTCCTGCCGACGCGCCGGGGCCTATGCCCGTCACCACAGACGGCCTGGCGGTGTGCCCGGACATCACCCATTGGCGGGAGACGGTGCACGCGCCGGACATCGCCGCCTGCACGGAGGGCTGGGAGGCGTGCCGCGCCGCGGCACGGGCGGCCTGCGGGGAGGAGAAGCTGCTGGCGGGCTTTATGGGTACCGGTATCTTCGAGCAGTGCCACTTCCTGATGGGCTTTGAGGACACGCTGACGAACCTGTATGAGCACCCGCAGGAGATGCACGCGCTCATTGACTACATCACCACGTATCGGCTGCTGTACGTGAAGCTGCTCATCGACAATTTACGGCCGGACGTGATCTTCTCTCACGACGACTGGGGCACCAAGGACGCGCTGTTCATGAAGCCGGAGATGTGGCGGGAATTCTTCAAGGAGCCGTACCGGCGGTTTTACGGCTACATCCGGTCCCGGGGCGTGATCGCCATACATCACGCGGACTCCTATTTGGTCCCGATCGTGGAGGACATGGCGGAGATCGGCATTCAGGTGTGGCAGGGCGTACTGCCGGAGAACGATATACCGGCCCTCCAGCAGAAGTTGCACGGGCGGCTGGTGTTGATGGGCGGCATGGGCGCCGCCATCGACCGGGCGGATGCCGCGCCGGAGGAGATCTACGGCTATGCCATGGATACCCTGCGGCGGTGCTGCCCGGGTGGGCACTATATTCCCTCCATCACCTATGGCCTGCCGGGGGCGGTGTATCCACATGTGGACGAGTACATCGACCGGGCCATAGCGGACTACAACCGGGCGCTGCACGTGCCGCGGTTCGATCTGCCGTCGGTGCCACGCCGGGTGCGGGCTGTCGCCGTGCGGCAGGCGGCGGGCGCCGCTGTCGAGAACGGCGACGTACTGGCCCGCCTGGCCGCAGCGCTGGAAAAGGGACAGCAGAAAAAGGTGCTGGCGCTGTGCCGGGAGGCGCTGGACCAGGGTCGGACGCCGCAGGAGATCCTGTCCGGCGGGCTGATCCGGGGTATGAATGATCTGGGCGAGGCCTTCTCCGCCAACCGGGCCTTCGTGCCGGAGATGCTGATGGCTGCCCGGTGCATGACGGCGGCGCTGGGGGAGCTGAAGCCGCTGATGACCGGCGGAAATGCCAAGACGGTGGGCCGGGCGTGTATCGGCACCGTCCGGGGAGATATGCACGACATCGGCAAGAACCTGGTGAAGATCATGCTGGAGGGCAGCGGCGTAGAGGTCATCGACCTGGGCGTGGACGTGACGCCGGAGCAGTTCGTGGAGACGGCGAAGCGGCAGCGCTGCGGCGTGATCGCCTGCTCATCCCTGCTGACCACCACCATGGGCGAGATGCGCCGGGTGGTGACGCTGGCCCGGGAGGCAGGTATCCGGGACCAGGTGAAGATATTTGTGGGCGGCGCGCCCATCAGCCAGAGCTTCTGCGATGAGATCGGCGCGGACGTATACACCGAGGATGCGGCGGCAGCCGCACGGGCGGCGGTATCGGCGCTGAAGGGATAAATCGGCAGTCATAAAAAGCGGCAGACCCGCAGGCAATGCCTGCGGGTCTGCCGCTTTGTTGGTCGTAGTTGGGGAGAAAATAATATGGTACGGAACAGATATGTGCGGTAGGGGGGAGATCACATGGCTATGATGGACAGCTTCCTACATACGGTCCGGTTGACTGCCTGCTTTCAATAAACACAGTTGACTTGCGCCCTCTATGTCAAAACGCGCGACGCTGCATCAGCATCCGCACCAGCGTGACAACGGCGAGGACAGCGATGACAGCCGCCGACGCGATGCTCACGAAGGAGAGCAGCGCACCGTGGGCGGGCGGCATCAGGAATGCGGCCACAGCGGAGGCGAGGCACAGGATGACCAGAGAGGTGATGAGCTTCGTTCTATCCATAGTAGTTGTTCTCCTTTCATGGTGTGGGAATGTTCGTTTCCTTCTGTGCTTACAGCATACCATATATAGTGGTACGTATCTTTACAGAAAAGCTACGAACCGGTGGAAAGACGGATACAAAATGGTTACAAAGTGGTCGGAACGGTGACAATGGGTGTAGACTTTCCGGCCGGTTTCTGCTATAATGCAGGAAAGCTGTCATTTTATCTCTCGGAGGCGCTGCTGTTGCAATATTTGACAAATCTTTGGAACGCGCTGGACTTCGGCTCGCTGGAGAGCATACTGCTCCGCGTGGCGTCCGTGTTCCTGTGCCTGACCATACACGAGACGTGCCACGGCCTGGCGGCCTATGCGCTGGGCGACCCTACGGCCAAGCGGGCGCACCGGCTGAGTCTGAACCCTCTGCGGCACATCGACTGGCTGGGTCTTATTATGATGGTGGCGGCTGGCTTTGGCTGGGCCAAGCCGGTGCCGGTGGATCCGCATTATTTCAAAAAGCCAAAGCAGGGCATGGCGCTGACGGCACTGGCCGGGCCGGTATCCAACTTCCTGCTGGCGCTTTTGCTGCTGCTGATCGCCCGGGGCGAGTTCCTGCGGGCGGTGACCACGGGGAGCTTCAGCGGCACATGGTTTTCCTTCCTGGTGGATACGGCATCGCTGTCGGTGGGCTTGGGGCTGTTCAACCTGGTGCCTATCCCACCGCTGGACGGCTCAAAGGTGCTGGCGGTGCTGCTGCCGGACCGGGCGTACAACTGGCTCATGCGCTATGAGCGCTTCGGTATGCTGGTGCTGCTGGTAGTTATCTCCGTGGGTGTCGGCAGCAACGCGCTGAACAGCGCCATACGCTGGACATTTACCCTGCTGTGCAGGCTGGTCGGTTTTGAGGTGTAAATTTGGACGATCCTATTTTTAAACTGGAAAAGGTGGTACAGACGCGGGGCGACGAGCCGCTGGAAGACTTCGAGGGGCCGCTGGATCTGATACTGTACCTGCTGGGAAAAAATAAGATAGAGATACAGGATATCCCCATCGCACTGATACTGGAGCAGTACCAGGATTATCTGGAAAAGCGCAAGCGGATGGATCTGGAGGTGGCCAGCGAGTTCATTACCATGGCCGCCCAGCTGATGTTCATCAAGACCCGTATGCTGCTGAACCTGGAGGACGAGGAAGCCCAGAGCGAGATGGACGCCCTCATCAAGTCGCTGGAGGAGCGCAAGCGGGGCGAGGCCTATGCCCGGGTGCGTATGCTGTCGGAACGGCTGGCGCCCCTGAGCGAGTTCGGACGGAATATCCTGACCCGGCCGCCGGAGCCTATGGAGCGCGGGAAGATCTATGAGTACGACCAGGAGCCGGCGGATCTGGTGCTGACCATGCAGGAGGTCACGGACCGGCAGGGTGCGCCGGAGGCACCGCCCATCCGGGCCTTTGACGAGATCGTGAAGCGGGAGCCGTATCCTGTGGAGACAAAGGCGAAGGAGATCCTGCGGCGGCTGCGGGGTGTGGGCATTACGCGCTTTTTGCTGCTGTTCCGCGGCAGCAAGACACGCAGTGAGCTGGTGGCCACGTTCATGGCGGTTCTGGAGCTGTGCCGGAACAATCTGATCAAGCTGGCCGGCGCGGCCAGCGACTGCACCGTCACCGCAGAGGGCGACGCGCCCGAAGAACTGATGTAAGGGGAGACCTATGGATACACTGGAAATGAAGGATATCGAGGCCGCCGTAGAGGGCATACTGTTTGCCTCCGGTGAGCCTGTGGCGGTGGATCGCATCTGCGTGGCGCTGAACATGGACCGCCCCACGGTGGAGCTGGTGCTGCAGCATCTGCAGGACTATTACAGCTATGAGCGACGGGGCGTGCGGCTGCTGCGGATGGAGGACAGCTGGCAGCTGTGCTCCGCGCCGGAGTACGGCGACCAGATCCGCAAGGCGTTTGAGATTCGTAAGCCCGCCAAGCTCAGCCAGCCGGCGCTGGAGGTGCTGACCATCATCGCGTACTATCAGCCCACCACCCGGGCCTATGTGGACCAGATACGGGGCGTGGACAGCTCGTACACGGTGGGTCTGCTGTTGGATCGCCATTTGATCGAGGAGTGCGGACGGCTGCAGGTGCCGGGGCGGCCGCGGCTGTACCGGACGACACAGGCGTTTTTGCGGGCGTTCCATCTGAATTCGCTGGAGGAGCTGCCCCAGCTGCCGGGAATGGAGGCCGACGGACAGCTGCGGCTGGACGACGATACGGTACCGGCGGACGGGGAGAACGGCGCGGAGGCGCTGTAAGCATACGGGAGAGACAATGCGGGAGGAGGGAGCACGATGACGGCGGTGTACATCATACTGGGCATTCTGCTGTTTTTCTTCCTGCTGTCACTGCTGCGTATCGGCGTGCGGGCAGACTTCGCGGGCGACCTTGCGGATACAAGCGTCACGGTGATCGCGGGGCCGGCGCGGATACAGATGCTTCCCAAACCGGATAAACCGGAGAAGCCCAAAAAGCCCAAGAAAGAAAAGAAGAAAAAGACGCCGCAGGAGGAGAGCACCAAGGGGAAGGAAAAGAAAAAGCCGTCTCTGTCGGCGCAGGATATCAAGACGCTGCTGCCGGCGGTGTGGGCATCCCTGAAGGGCGGACTGCGAAAGACGCGGCAGCGGCTGCTGATCGACCCGCTGGAGCTGTCGGCGGTGCTGCCGGGGGCGATGGACCCGGCGGGGGCGGCGGAGCTGTACGGCTATATCAACGCCGGAATGTGGACGGTAATGCCGCAGCTGGAGCAGCTGACGCGGATACCGGACCCCGGCCTCCACGTGGAGGTGGACTTTGACAGCGAGCAGCTGCGGCTCACGGGCCGGCTGGGCGTGAGTTTGCAGATACGGGACCTGTTCGCCATCGGCTGGGCTTTCGCCAAGCCGGTGATACGGTGGCTCCTGGCCATGCGGAAGCGGCAGAGCGCCGCGGAGAAGGCGAAGGCGGCGCAGAACGCTGCAAAGCAGCGCGAAACAGTACACACAGCGCCGGACGGCGCGGGACATACGACCACATCAACTTCGACAAAGGAGAGCTGACAATGGAAATGACCGAAAAGAAAAATGACCTAAAGAGCATGATGGTGGAGTCTATGGAGAAGGTCAAGGAGATGGTGGACGCCAACAATATCGTGGGCGAACCTATCACCACGCCGGACGGCGTGACGCTGATCCCCATCTCTCGGCTGAGCTACGGCTTTGGCTGCGGCGGCGGTGACTACGGCAAGAACAAGGAAAATTCCGGCGCCGGCTGCGGCGCGGGCGTGCGGGTGGAGCCCATGGCCTTCCTGGTGGTCAAGGGCGGCGTGACCCGTATGCTGCCGGTGGGTACGCCGGCCATCACCACCGTGGACCGGGTCATCGAGATGGTGCCGGAACTGTTGGATCGGGTCGAGGGCTTCGTGGATAAGAAGCGGAACAAGGATTTCTGATACCAGACAAGAAGACAAGCAGCGCGGGAATAGACTGAGAGCATCCTGTGATGAGGGGGGGCTTTCTGTGACCCGAGGGATCTTGGCGGCGCTGTGCGCCGCACTGGCCGTGCTGACATGCATACCCGCTGTGGCGGAGGCTGTGGAGGTCTCCGCCACGGCTTGCGTCCTGATGGACGCGGACACGGGGCAGGTGCTGTATGAAAAGAACGGGGACAAGCGGATGCTCATCGCCAGCACCACCAAGCTGATGACGGCGCTGGTGGCCCTGGAGCAGGGGACGCCGTCGCAGGTCATCACTGTGACTGCCGCACACATGGCGGAGGGGTCCTCCATGTACCTGCGGCCGGGGGAGAAGCTGACGCTGGAGGAGCTGCTGTACGGACTGCTGTTGTGTTCGGGCAACGACGCGGCACTGGCGCTGACGGAATGTGCGGGGGGTGTGGCGCCCTTTGTGGAACGGATGAACGAAAAGGCCGCCGCGCTGGGCATGAGGAACAGCCATTTTGCCAACCCCAACGGACTGGACGACGAGGCGCACTATTCCACCGCCTATGACATGGCGCTGCTGGGGTGCGCGGCGGTGAACGAGCCGACGCTGCGGCGGACGGCCTCCACACGGACGGCGGTCATCGGCGGGCGGACGCTGACCAACCACAACAAGCTGCTGAGCCGCCTGGACGGGTGCGTGGGGCTGAAGACCGGGTACACGAAGGCAGCGGGGCGGACGCTGGTGTCCTGCGCGGAGCAGGCGGGACATCGGCTGGTGGCGGTAACGCTGCGGGACGGGGACGATTGGAACGACCACGAGGCACTGTACCGCTGGGGGTTCCTGCTGACAGGCATACAGGAGACGCTGGAGACGCGCCTGCTCGGCGCACTGGGAAACGGGAGAGAGGTAACGCCATGACCGAGCGCATACAGAAGCTGCTGGCCGCCGCGGGGCTGTGCTCCCGCCGGACGGCGGAAGAGTGGATCGCCGCCGGACGCGTGACCGTCAACGGACGGACAGCCCGGGTGGGCGACAAGGCGGATCCGGAGACGGACGATATCCGGGTGGATGGACGGCCCCTGCGGGGCGCGGCACAGCATGTGTATCTGATGCTGCACAAGCCGCGGGGCTATGTGACCACCCTCTCTGACGAACGGGGCCGCCCTACGGCGGCATCGCTGGTCAGGGGCTGCGGCGCACGGGTGTATCCCGTGGGACGGCTGGACCTGGACTCGGAGGGATTACTGCTGTTTACCAACGACGGGGCGCTGACCCATGCGCTGCTGCACCCCAGCCACCAGGTGGACAAGACGTATATCGTTACGGTCACCGGCGCGGCAGAGGACAGCGCACGGCAGCTGTCGGCGGTGGACAGACTGGACGGACAGCCCATCGTGCCGGCGGCGGTGACGGAGCTGTATCGGAAGGATGGTACGGCGAAATACCGGGTGGTGATCCACCAGGGTAAGAAGCGGCAGATCCGGCGGATGTGTGCCGCCGCAGGACTGACCGTGACCCGGCTGTGCCGGGTGGCGGAGGGCAGTATCGCCCTGGGTGACCTGCCGCCGGGAAAGTGGCGGTATCTGACAGCGGAGGAGCTGCAATCTATCAAAGGAAGCCATCAACATGAATGAAAACGTGCTACAGACCATCCGGGCCGGGATGGATACCTTTTCGAAGGGACAGAAGCGCATCGCAGCGTTTATACTGGACAATTATGACCGCGCGGCGTTTATGACCGCCGCGCGGCTGGGCGAGACGGCCTCCGTCAGTGAGTCCACGGTGGTGCGCTTTGCCGCGCAGCTGGGCTACGACGGCTATCCGGAGATGCAGAAGGCCCTGCAGGAGCTGATACGGGGCAAGCTGACCTCCATCCAGCGGATACAGGTATCGCGGGATCAAATGTCCGGCGCGGACATTCTGGGCAGTGTGATGCAGCGGGATATGAACAGCATACACAATGTCATCGAGCAGTTGGACCGGGATGCCTTCAGCCGGGCGGTGGACAAGCTGCTGGGGGCGGAGCACATCTATATCCTGGGTGTGCGGTCCTCCTCATTTCTGGCGGGGTATCTGAACTTCTACCTGCACCTGATCTTCAAGAACGTGACGCTGGTGCAGTCCAGCGCCGCCGGTGAGATCTATGAGCAGCTGGCCCACATCGGCAGGGGCGACGTGCTGGTGGGAATATCCTTCCCGCGGTACTCCAAGATGGCTATCCACGCGGTGGAGTTTGCCTGCCGGCGGGGCGCGGAGGTGGTGGCGATCACCGATTCGGCACTGTCTCCGCTGTACGGCATGGCGGCGGTATCGCTGCTGGCGCCCTGCGACATGATCTCCTTCGTGGACTCCATGGCTGCGCCGCTGAGCCTGTTGAACGCGCTGATCCTGGCGGTGGGGCAGCAACGGCGGGATGACCTGTCCGCCACGCTGGCGGATATGGAGCAGGTGTGGTCCAGGTACAGTATTTTCGGGAAAGATGACGAGTGACATGGCGAAGGAGATCGTGGTGATCGGCGGCGGCGCCGCCGGTCTGATGGCGGCCATCACCGCGGCCCGGCAGGGCGCGGCGGTGACGCTGCTGGAGCCCAACGAACGGCTGGGCAAGAAGGTGAATATCACCGGCAAGGGCCGGTGCAATGTGACCAATGACTGTGACCGGGAGACGCTGCTTGCCAGCATTCCCGGTAATGGGCGATTTTTGTACGGTGCGCTGACACGGTTCACGCCCCGGGACACCATGGCGTTCTTTGAGGCGCTGGGCGTGCCGCTGAAGGTGGAACGGGGAAACCGGGTGTTTCCGGTGTCCGACAGTGCCTTCGACATCACCAACGCGCTGGAACGGGAGCTGAAGCGCCGGAAGGTGCGGTGGGTCCGTGACCGGGCCGTATCAGTGGAGACGGCGGATGGCGCGGTATGCGCCGTAAAAGGGGAGAAGGAAACGTACCCCGCGCAGGCGGTCATTCTGGCTACAGGCGGGGTGTCCTATCCTGGCACCGGGTCCACGGGGGACGGCTACCGCATAGCGGAGGCACTGGGACACACCATTGTGCCGCCGCGGGGCTCACTGGTGCCGCTGGTGTGCGCGGGCGAGGACTGTCCGGCTATGCAGGGCCTGAGCCTGCGGAACGTGGCAGTGACGGTATACAACGGGAAGAAAAAGGCGGTGTTCCGGGATTTCGGCGAGCTGCTGTTTACCCACTTCGGGGTGTCCGGACCGCTGGTGCTGTCCGCCAGCGCCCATCTGCGGCGCTGGGAGGGGGAGCACTATACGATAGAGATCGACCTGAAGCCGGCGCTGGATGAGCAGAAGCTGGACGCGCGGGTGCTGCGGGATATCGGAGAAAATCCCAACCGGGAGATGGGGACCATCGCCGCGGGGCTGGTGCCCCACAGCATGGCGCCGGTGGTGCTGCGCCGGGCGGGGCTGACCGGAAGCGAAAAGGCCAACAGCCTGACAAAGGAACAGCGCCGGGCACTGGTGCAGGTGCTGAAGCACTTTACGCTGGAGCTTACCGGGCCGCGGCCCGTCAGTGAGGCGATCGTCACCGCCGGCGGCGTGAAGGTGGGAGAGGTAACGCCAAACACCATGGCGTCGAAGCGGGTGAGGGGATTGTTTTTTGCCGGCGAGGTGCTGGACGTGGACGCCTATACGGGGGGCTTTAATTTACAGATCGCATGGGCGACGGGGTATCTGGCGGGGCTGAGCGCCGCAGAAAGCGAGGAAATGACATGACGGAGAGACAGTACGCAGTGGCCATCGATGGGCCGTCCGGCGCGGGGAAGAGCACGCTGGCCCGGGCGGCGGCGGAGGCGCTGCATATCTTATATGTGGACACCGGGGCCATCTATCGGACCATCGGCGTGTATATGTATCGGCACGACATCGCGCCAACGGACGCGCCGGCGGTGATCGCGGCGCTGCCGGAGATCACGGTGGCCCTGCGGTATGACGAGGAGGGTCTGCAGCGGATGTATCTCAACGGCGAGGACGTGACGAAGGAGATACGCCTGCCGATGATATCGAAGTACGCCTCAGACGTGTCGGCCATACCGGAGGTGCGGGCGTTCCTGATGGAGCTGCAGCGGTCTCTGGCGCGGGAGCACAGCGTCATCATGGACGGACGTGACATCGGGACCGTGGTGCTGCCGGACGCGGAGGTGAAGGTGTTTCTGTGCGCGGATGTGGAGACGCGGGCGCGGCGGCGGTTTTTGGAGCTGGAGCAGCGGGGCACGCCGAAGCCCTTTGACGAGGTGCTGCGGGATATGGAGCAGCGGGATTATAACGATACCCACCGGGCGGCGGCGCCGCTGCGGCCGGCGGATGATGCCATTATGATCGACAACACGGACATGGACTTCGCGGCCAGCCTGGAGCTGCTGCTGGATGTGATACGGGGGCGTGTGGCATCGTGAGAAATAAGTTTTACGCGGCGGCGTGGCGGGTGCTGCGCCCGCTGGTGCTGTTTTTTCTGCCGGTGGACCTGCGGGGAACGGAGCATCTGGAGGGCGGAGAACCGGTGCTGCTGTGCGCCAATCACTCCAGCGCCTGGGACCCCATCCTATTCGTGCTGTCCATGCCCCAGCGGTTCAACGTGCGGATCATGGCTAAGAAGCAGTTGTTCTCCATCCCCATCGTGGGCGGGTTCCTGCGGGCGATCGGCGTGTTTCCGGTGGATCGGGGCAACAGTGACATTGGGGCGGTGAAGACCGCCATACAGAGCCTGCGGGACGGGTGGAACCTGTTCCTGTTTCCGGAGGGAACACGGGTGAAGACACCGGGAGAGGCGGAGGTCAAGTCCGGCGCGGGCATGATGGCCATCCGTGCCGGCGTGAAGCTGGCGCCGGTATATATCGGCACGAAGAAGCGCATATTCCGCAAGACGCCCATCATAATCGGCGAGCCCTTCGAGCCGGAGTACACCGGCCGCAAGGGTACGGCGGAGGAATATACTGCCAACGCCCATGAGGTCATGCGGCGGGCCTATGCCCTGGGAGGGATCGAATGCAGGTGATACTGGCGAAGACGGCGGGGTTCTGCTACGGCGTGGAACGGGCCGTGCACATGGCGGAGGTGGCTGCCCGGGAGGGCGGCTGCGTTATGCTGGGCAGTATCATACACAATGACAGGGTCATCACAGCGCTGGAGGCGTTGGGTGCGCGGCAGGCGGACAGCCCTCAGCAGGTGCGGCCGGGAGAGACGGTGATCATCCGTGCCCACGGCGAGACACGGGAGGCTTTACGGCTGTTGGAGGAACGGGGTGTACGCATCGTGGACGCTACCTGCCCACACGTGCTGCGGATCCACCGGCTGGTGGAACGGGCAGCCCGTGCGGGCCGGACACCCATCATTATCGGAGAAGCGCACCATCCGGAGGTGATGGCCGCCGCAAGCCGCTGTGAGCGCAGCGTGGTGCTGGAAAACACGGCAGAGCTGGCTGATTGGGTGGCGGCGGACCCGGCGCGGAAGGACATGGATTTGCTGGTTACCGCACAGACGACCTGTATTCGTTCGATATGGGAAGAGTGTGTAAAATTTTTAAAAAAACAGTGTACAAACGCCGAAATCTTTGATACAATATGTGATGCTACGCAAAAACGTCAATCCGAGGCGGCGAATATCGCCGGACGGGCGGACGTTATGGTCGTGGTCGGAGATCGTAAAAGTGCCAACACCAGACATTTAGCGGAGATCTGCAGCACACGCTGCGCCCGGGTCTATCAGATCGAAGGGCCGGAGGAGCTGCGGGTCGGGTCCCTTAACGGATGTTCTGTGGCGGGGCTTACAGCCGGCGCGTCCACGCCTGCGGGCA
>ERZ825896.211-NODE-211-length-81086-cov-11.127334_pt1 | contig 81086 bp, 78 predicted proteins | sample MGYA00519858_ERZ825896 | MGnify/ENA primary metagenome ERZ825896 (study PRJEB31778, sample SAMEA3449214) | human gut metagenome | biome: human gut; feature: human-associated habitat; material: faeces | place: United Kingdom | collected 2010/2012 ... | reverse complement strand
ACATAATCGACATTGAAACGCGTCTGATATTTAATATTTTGCCAAATCTTGGCATCCAAAGTAATATTTGCCAACAAACGGTCGCGCTTCAAATAATCGTTATACATGTTGGCCACCCAGTAGGGGTTGTTTAGATATTGGTCATACCAGTACCAAGTTTGAACCGGTTGTCCAATCAATTTGGGATTACCTTTCTCCGGATCGCTCACGATATTGTCGGCCACCGTACCGAGGTGTTTATAGTTATGCTTGAAATAACGCATATCGATATCGGCCGGAGTACGGTACAAAGCATAGAGAGCGCTCAATGCCTTACCCACAACAGGAGCGTTATCGGTCTTCTGATGTATCCAGTTAAGGCTCGTGTTGATATTGATACGCTTGTCGAACAACGAGAAAGATTCCTTGAACATCACGTTATTACGGGTAAACTTATTGTTCGGTATCAATCCCGTTTGATAGGTATTATTATAAGAAAAATAAGTTCGGAAGTTTTCCGTACCGCCACTCAACGTAACGCCGTTGGTCGTAGTCACGCCTTTGTTGAAAAAGTCTTTTACGGCATTGCGTGCAGAATTCATCAGATACGGGGCAGAAGCCACCTCGTCGGCCGAACGTGTACCGATCTTAGGACCCCACGCCGACCATTGGTCTCCGCCACTGATACCATAAATCTGTTGGGTACGAGGATACATGGCTATCGTCTCGATTGACGTGGTGCTCGACACATTCACCTTGACAGAACCCGAAGCACCCGATTTGGTCGTGATAACGATCACACCGTTATTGGCTGCGCTACCGTAAAGAGCTGCGGCATTCGGGCCTTTCAAAATCGTCATGTTATCGATATCTTCGGGGTTGATCGTCGACAAGAGGTCATACGTCCGCCGCCGAGTATCATATTATCGGTCGCCTGCGTACCCATACCGTCTTGCATAGGTACACCGTCGACAACGATCAACGGCTGATTGGTTCCGAGAATAGAAGTGGAACCGCGAAGCACAATTTTAGAAGCTCCACCGCCCGCTCCCGAATTATTGGGAACGATAGTAAGACCAGCACTCTTTCCTTGCAGCGAGTTAATGAAGTTATTATCCTTGATACGGGTCACTTCCTCGTTCTTAATAGTCTGAGTAGCATAGGTAAGCGTTTTGGATTCCCGCGATATACCCATCGCCGTTACTACGACTTCTTGTAAAACCCGTGTCTCCTCATGCATAACGACATCGTATGAGGAAGCATTCGCCAACGACAAAGTCGCCTTTTGATACCCGACATAACTGAATTCGAGCACGGCATTATTATTCGGGACCTCTACCGAGTAAACACCGTCTATATTAGTAGAAGCTCCTATCGAAGTTCCCTTCACTAATACACTCACACCGATTAGTGGTTCTCCCGAAACATCGGAAACCACACCTTTGATAGTACGCTTGCTTGGCTGGGTTACATTTGCAGTAACCTTTCCTGCCCCTTGATCTATTGCATTAGCAAAAAACGGAACAAAAAAAGACAAAGAAAACGCCAAAAGCCCAATTTTACACTTCTGATTTTTTTTCATGCTTTTAGATTTAACCATTTAATATTTAACATAAATAATACTATTTAAACATTCCTCTCTCGTATACCTTGCGTAAATAAATCTCACGAAACATTTTTACATACCGTATCAATAATATTAACCCTAAATCGAACTATATCCCTAGTGAGATTCGTAATTTTTTTCTATTTTTTTTGAACAAACGAAAAATAAAACCACGTTTATTAATCTTTATTTTATTTATATTCAGATAAATAAACACACAAAAATTTTCTTAATACAATATATTTATTTAAAATTATAATAAGGATAACAATATAATCTCCATTATTAACCTCTGATTCTTCAACATCGAATGAAAAATACTCCCGAACAAGATATTCCGATAAACACGCACCGATACCCTATCTCCCTGTTAAATTAAATAAAGCCGGGCATACATGATTAAATTTATTATATCTTTACTCAACTTAAAACAAGCAAAACATCATGCCCAAGAACAAAATAATTCTATTCTGTTTTCTGTTTTCATGGATAGGACTACACCCTATCGCTGCTATTAGCTTGGAAAAACAATCGACCGTCGGACAAAAGATTCGTCAGGCCATACAAGGGAACAATGCAACGGTCGGCGTAGCATTCTCGATCGACGGACAATTATTTACGTTTAACGACGAACATCGGTATCCGCTAATGAGTGTTTTTAAACTCCATGTTGCCATAGCAGCTCTTCAAAAAATGGAAAACGAATGTATCGCTCTGGACTCTTTACGCTTCATCGAATCGTCTCAAATACACAAAGACACTTATAGCCCACTAAGAGAATTATACCCCGAAAGAAACTTTTATCTTTCTTACGCCGACCTCATGCGCTATGCCGTTTCTCAAAGCGACAACAACGCTTGCGACATTCTCATAGACTATCTCGGCGGTATCGATATCGTGAAAGACCGAATCGACAAATTAGGTATCACAAACTACAATCTCACCGAAACCGAAGAAACCATGCACTCTCGCATATCCAATTGCTATAACAATTGGAGCACACCTTCGTCTACACTTCAACTATTGGAAAAACTCTACAACGAACCGATACTGAATGAAACACATACCGAATTTCTAAAAAATATTTTGATAGAAACTTCTACCGGAAAAGATAAAATAAAAGCCGGATTGCCCGATAATATTGTCTTAGGACACAAAACAGGCAGCTCCGACCGTTTGGACGACGGAACAAAAATCGGCGACAACGATACCGGCGTAATCTATCTCCCGAACGGAAAATTATGCTTTCTCGCTATTTTCATCAAAGACTCTCGTGAGAGCGACCAAACCAATGCACAAATTATCGCCGATATCGCAAGAATCATTTACAATTCCGCGGTTCAAAAATAAGAAACATGAAACGCCCTTTCACATACATCATTCTACTTTATCTTTTAACCATCGGTTGTTCCGGGAAATCCGCTTCTGTTATCGGCGGGGCTAACGGATCTACCGAAATTATCGTTGCTGACTGTGATACCGATACGATTTTAACAGGAGATGACTTAGAAAAATTCGACAGTCTTTTCAACGCATGGGTAAACAATCACAACACCAACCCGATAACCCGCCTCAGCAACAACACGAATGATGCGAAAAAATTGGAACAATTTCCGCAATTACTAAACATGGGGAAAAAAATCATTCCCTGTATCATCACCCGATTGCCCGACAAAAACCTATTTTGGACATTAACGCTATATGACGAACTGCAAGACATCGATAGCTTAAAGTCATTCGACTATACCCGAGGCGAACAATTCAGAGCACAAGAAACCCTCCGGAAATATGTAGAAGCTAAGTTACACAAGAAGAAACGGGTATTCAATTCAGATCAAGAAAAAATAAAAGCTATTCGAGAATTGGCTAAGGAGTACGGCTGGGAAGAAGATTCTACGCTCTCTCCCCGCGAAAAAGACTCCATACTCCTCAACTTAGATTACGAAATCACAGAGGAAACATTCAAATTTTACAAAAATGGAAATAACGAGGAGTAAAATACTAATCATAATGGGCATTATCATGCTCATAGGATTCATCACAATAGGGTTTTTCATTTTTCCGATAGGCATTACCCTATGCTCCATAATCGGATTATGTTATGGAATTACAAGCAAAGACAAATTATTCACCCGATGGTCATTCATCGGGTTATCGGTAGGAATCATTTTTTTAATCTACACCTATTACGTTATACAAGGAATGTAAAGAACTATTCCCCAATATAAAATGAAAGCACCGTATATCAATAATCGCCCTGTTATCAGTATGCAAAAACAGATAATATAGATCTTGCTGCAGCGGCAAATCATATTTGATACATTGATTTCATGACTTATTCATGTTACACTTTTACACAGATACACAAGCACTTGTGCCGGAAAGGTGAAACGATATGGCTGAAAGAAATATGGTGAATTTAACAATTACAATGTCAAAAGAAGAACGATAAGTATTAACGCAAATTGCCCTTGACACTGATATGACCGTTTCTGTATTGATTCGCTTGTGGCTTCAAGAGTCTCAAAAAGAAGAAGGGAAATAGAATGGTCAAGATCGTTCGCGTGATTTACAAGGCCAATAATTAGAGAATAATCTTCTCGCAGAAATAGAAAGAGAGGAGTTCCTTATGGAAACGAAAGAAAAAAAGATGTTGATTCAACGAACTAAAAGGGTGACGGTACTATTTGTAGCGGTGTTGACGATTTTATGTTCGTTGCAACTGACCGTTTTCGCAGAATCCGGGAAAACTGAGGTCACCGGAAAGATATATGAATTTGAAAAGGATAGCCACTATGAATTTCATGATGGTGGAGAATCTAAAGAGACTGGCAACGGTAATACCTACGGAACATTTTGCATCAGCGGCAATATAACTTCTGTCAGCGAAAAAAGTGATGTGCCATCTTATGAAGTTAGCGATGGAAATTTGAAGTTCTACTATAACCATGGGGATACCATGCTTAATGCCGATGCAGACGAATGGCATCTTGTGAACGATAAGAGTAAAAAAGCGGCCGATATGAAATTATCCTCTGACATTATGAAGGGGGCAATCATCGTCCAAACCTCGAAAGACAGAAAAAACTGGGTAGATGTTGAAACCATCTGCAATGCGTTTAGCGATTCTCCTATTCGCACAAGTTCTATTTACATCACAACTGATGTGCAGCTGATTAACGGTTGCTATTACAGAGTAGTGGTTGTATATGAGCTTTCCATCAGAACCGAGGACAGCAATTTTCTGTTTATCAACACTGACAAGTATGATTACAAGAAGTGTGCCGAAGTTTATGAGTTTTATGCCTATACAAACAGCGGCGAAACCAATGTGGCTGATCCCAATCAGACATATAGCCTGGGAACAAAAGTAAGAGCGAAAAACTTTGACGGTTACTTTGGTGAAAAATTGATTGATAAAAATGATGTTCACTATGGCTGGGATCTTGGAACCTTCTTTGTCAGCGGATACACAGATGAAGTCACAGATGCTGATGGAAATATGGTATTTCTCAAAAATGTCGGAGATAAGGTAACTCTTTGGTTCAATCTGAATCAGAATATCAATGGATTGAATGGCAAGAAAAACTTATCCATCACAGCAGATACGGAGGGCTATGACCAATACTTTGAGACCCCGAAAATGGACTTTGGTCGAGGTGTTCTGATTATTCGCTACACCGACCACAACAATGTGAAAGCGGAGCCTACCATCTACACCAATTATCTTGAAGCTAATGCTGCCGTTGGTGCAGATACCAAGGTGCAGTTGTTTGAGGAGGGCGATTATGAAGTCGCTCTTGATTACGAAATCACAAGTGACGAACTGATTGATAAAGTTGGTCATTACAGGATTTTCTTCAAATTCTCTGTCCGTAATGGCAACTGTATGGTCTATCCCTTTGATGTAAAGACAGGCAGCGAACTGACAAACAGTTCTATGACTGAGAATGGTTTCCGTCTTGATCTGGCAAAGTCCAGATATCTGAAAATCAATCTCAAGAGAGAAACATTAAAAGGCAGTGCTGACGGACTTGTTGAAGATACACGCTTCAATGGCCCGGCGAAGGATGGTGCGGAATATACTGATGAAGGCATCTATACCATAACTGTCAGCAACGAATACACAGGGCAATTTACCACTAAGAAAATATATGTTGGAACAAATAATATTCTCCGTGCCTACATGACCACTGGCTTGTCTATCCCGGAGATCAACAACCTTGTTGACAATGGAGCGACAATTTCTGATGATGGCACGATTCAGCTTGCAACTGTTAAGCCTGCTGAAGAATCAACAGAACCGGAAGAGGAAAAATTAACGGTACCGGTATCTTCTGATGAGTCTACAAGTGGTAAAAGTGAAGCCAATACGGAGCCAGAGGTGAATGAACAAACGAAAGAGCCTTTCCCGATTGCTGCAGCTATCTGTATCCTTGTTTGCATAATAATTGCAATTGGCGTAATCGTGAAAGTAAAGAAGAAAAAAAGACCGGTCAAAGCATCTGTTGCCCATCACGATGATGAAGGAGGTGTAGCACAATGAAGCGGATGATGGCTTTATTGCTTAGCATCGTGATGTTGCTCACTGGCTGCGGACAATCACAATCTCAGCCAACCAAAACCAGTGAAAGCGAACTTGTAACGGAAACGGAAGAATCCACAGCAGGGCCCGTTGTATGGGAAGATGTTGAACCGCAGTACGATTCATTGGATGATGAACAGCTCCTTGCCCATATCGAGGATTTGGTTTACAGAGATACTGTTGCTTCACTTAACAGTAATGAATACTTTGTTGAGAATGTGTCTGCTGTCTATATTTCAAAGGAATATCTTGATGAAGTGGCGTTCAACTCTCAGTCAAATGTCTACTTCGGCTACACATTAGCAGAGCTTGACAAAATATTCCAAGGCACGAAGTACATTTTTACGCTGAGTGAAGATGGAGCGACTACAGTACAAGAGCTTCAAGAGATTGAAGATGTTTCTACCGAAACAATGCTGAAGAATGTCGCAATCGGAACGGGCGTTATCCTTGTTTGTGTGACAGTCTCTGTTGTATCCGCAGGTGCGGGTGCTCCTGCTGTCAGCATGATATTTGCCGCTTCAGCAACGACAGCACAAACCTTTGCTATCTCCTCCGCAGTATTTGGCGGCATCTCAGCAGGTGTTGTGAGGGGCATCCAAACTGGCGATTTCAATGAAGCTATGGAAGCTGCCGCCATGGGGACAACCGAAGGCTTCAAGTGGGGAGCAATCAGCGGTGCAATTATTGGTGGTGGCAGCGAAACATTCTTGTTGAAGTCGGCTACAAAGAGTGGCTTGACCATGAATGAAGCAGCCCTTATCCAAGCAGATTCCAATGTCCCGATTGATGTTATTTCACAAATGCACAGTTTGGACGAGTATGTTGTATACAAAAAAGCAGGCTTAAAACCTGTGATGGTAAACGGGAAAACTGCTTTAGTTCAGAATATAGACTTAAATTTTGTCAGCCAACTCCCTGATGGAACAGAGGTAACAAATCTTGTAAGAATGCAAAAAGGATATGCACCGCTTGACCCGGCAACCGGAAAGGCGTATCAGCTTCACCATATTGGGCAAAAAGCTGACGGCACACTTGCGGTCTTAACAGAACGCCAGCATCAAGGCAACTCTGCCATATTAAACATCTTCGGCAAAGAGTCCGAGATCGTTCGCTCCGAATTTGCGACTACAAGAAAAGAATTTTGGGAATACTTGGGTAAAGTTGTTTTCGCTAACGGAGGAATTTGATTATGAAAAATATCATAGATGTACTTAGAAGTATGCCGGATTTCATAGGCTCCAATGGTAGAAGCAAAGAAGAAATCGAACTTGCTGAAACAATGTTGGAAGTTGCATTTGCCAGAGACTATCGCAATTATTTAGAGGAAATAGGGCTTGCTTGCTTTGATGGCCATGAACTTACCGGCTTGACAAAAACGGATCGTTTGAATGTAGTTACAGTAACCATGGAACAGCGAGAACGGTTCGGTAAGATTGCATCGACATGGTATGTTATTGAAGAAGCGAACATCTATGGAATTGTAATTTGGCAAGATACTGAAGGCTTTGTCTATGAAGCTGCTTCTAATGCAAATGTGAAAAAAGTTGCAGACTCGCTCTCTGAATATTTTACGAGGTAGTTAGATAGCTGAATAATTGGTACATCAAAGGCGATAAAAAGCACCCGCTCTCATGCTTGACATAGCACGGAGCGGGCGATATAATGAGTATGTAAAAGGGCGCTGCGACAAGCGGTTAACCCCGACATTAACAGTTCATAGCAAAGCTACGAAAGACCGTCACTTGGCCGAGTGGCGGTCTTTGCTTTTTACGATGATCGTCACGGTGAACCGTCCGATATGTAACGTAATACGCATAGCTCCACCCCCTTTCGGGATGGTGTAGCTAACCGCCTGCCGTTTTGTGCAGCGCCCTGGTACTTCCGTAGAAATACCAACGACACAATAACACGGATTACGGCAGACTGCAAGAATTTTCGCATCTTTATACGATAATCGGAGCGTAAGAACCATAACGAGCACCAAAAACTGGGCAGAAGTTTTCCCTTATTTTTTTCCTTACGCGAATTATTTCCCCTTATCGGTAATTTCTGTCAATTTCAGAAAAGTATTGATAATCAACGCTTTTTTCTGCTCAGTTTTCCTTAATTTCACCCGCTTTGATAATTCGAATCCTTCTCCCGCTGCCAGAAAGCTCCTGCCCTTAAGGGCGGGAGCTTTTTGCATATTGCCGCGCATTTCTGCCGCCTGTACTTGAGCTTAATCGGAAAGAGTGATAAAATTAATTTATTGAGATGGTTGCGTTTTTCCCGTCTGCCTGGCATATATGGTAGAAAGGAAGTGTACGATATGTGTTTCAAATCCTCTTGGCTGAAAGCGCTTAAAATTTCCCTGGACGCATCCGTATATAGAGACCTCGGGTTTTCGGAGGACGAATCGTTCTCTTTTGCTCTCACGGACAACAGTAGCTCCGTAAAAGGAGCCGCCGCAATTTCGCCCGAAAAATTGCGTGCCATAAAAGAGGCCGGTAAAAAACGAGAGCGAGAGCTCGCGGCATTGGAGCAGCGGCAGCGCAAGACGCGCGAAGAGAATCCGTGGATATATGAGGAAGCAGAAAAATTCCGTCAAGAAGCCGCCCAAAGGCGCGAAGAAGCAAGAAAGAAGAACCGTTAACCTGTCTCTCCTCCGTTGGTATGCATATTTATCCCCCTTACGGTTTTTTGACTATTCTACTCCCATCGAATCTACTCACATCGAATCAAAAGAAGTCCGATCCGGAAAGGCCGGGTTTCTTTGGACAAGGCAGCCCAGCAAAAACGGGAGGACGATCTGTCCTCCCGTTTTCAGCATATTGAATTGCTTATTTCATCTTATATTTCCCGCGTCCCGCGCTGGAAAGGCCCATCTCCGTGCCGTTCCAGATGCGGACAAAGTTTTCGCGGTGCTTGATGAGGATGGCGAGCGTCGCCACGCAGAGGATGACGAGCGGCAGCCAGCCGCTGCGGATGGCGGTATAGATCGGGAACGAGACAACGCTCGTCACGGTGCCGACGACGATGTAATCCGTCAGCACAGTGAGGATAACGACCGCCGCGAGAATGCACAACGCAACCTTCCAGTTGATGGCGAGGATCATGCCGAGATACGAGGCAAAGCCCTTGCCGCCCTTGAATTTGAGATAGAACGGGAACATATGCCCCAGCACGCACGCCACGCCCGCAATGAAGCCGAGCAGCGGCACGTCCGGGAAGATCCACTTGGAGAGCTCGACCGCGAGCACGGCCTTGCCGATGTCATGGACGGCGACGAGCAGTCCCGCCTTCCATCCCATGAGCGCAAAAGCGTTGGAAGCGCCGAGATTTTTCGACCCTCCGGCGCGAAGGTTCACGCCCTTCCACCGGGAGAGATACAGTGCCATGTTGGAACAGCCAATGAGGTATGCGCCGAGAATGGTGACGATGTAGGGAAGCATAGCCGCCCCCTTTCTGCGGAAGACCCGCGGGAAAATTTGGTTTTTCTATCGAATCAAGAAATCCTTAACCTTTTTTATATTACGCGCAAGCGGCGCAGGTGTCAAGCGTTGGTTTCCCGCCGGACATCCTGCGCCGCGTGCGCGTAATATTCTATTCTCCCGGAAATGTTCAGATCACGCGAAAATCGCTTTGCATCGCCGGGATATTGCCCTTAAATTCTTTGAAACAATCCAAGATCAGATCCGCCATTTCCGTGCCGATCTCGCGCACGACAGGGCAGCCGACATAAAAGTCGTACCCGCCCGTGCCGCTGGCGCGGTAGCTGTTGAGGCAGATGGTAAAGGTGTCCTCTTCGCGCACGTCCTGCCCGTTCACGCGCATGGATGTCACCCGCTCGCCCACGGGCCGGGAGATATCGTACACATACGAGACGCCGGCATAGTAGTCGTAATTATAATGCTCCACCTTCGGCCGGAGGAAAACGTCCGAAACGCAGAGCCTCCCGTCCTCGCCGCGGGAGAAATACTCCGCGCTGCGCTCGAGCGCCGCTTTGAGAACCTTTCCGGTGATCTCCAGCACCGCAAGCGTGTTCGTGTACGGATACGCGATGAGAAGATCGCGGCGGCGCACGGTTTTGGGCAGTCCCGCCACATCGTTTGCAAGGCTCGTCGCCGAGAGCTGCGCTCCGCTCGCCCAGAGCTGCACCGCATTGAAGAGATCGGCGAGCGCATTTCCCTCCGACGCCATACGCAGCGGCGTGTCCGGCGTGAGAGCGTGCGGCAGCGTGCCGATCACTTCATCGAGCCAGTTCTGCGCGCCGTGCTCCATCTCGGAAAACTCCTCGAGCCATTCGCGGCGGCACGCGCCGTGCGCGGGGACGGTCTCGCTCGTGATGCGCTTTTCTTCCCCGGAGATCACCGCTTCGACGCGGATGAACTCCTGTCCGCGGTCGGACGGCTGCACGACAAACGTGCCGAAAAGCGTCTGCCCCGGCACGGACATGTGCTGGTGGCCGGTCAGCAGGATATCAAAATCCAGTTCCTGACAGATGCGGTAGGCGACATTTTCGTGCGTGGCGGAGAGGACGCGCCCCGTGGCAAGATCGCGCTCAAAGCCGCCGTGGTAGACGCAGAGCGTAACGTCCGAAATGCTTTTGAGCTTTTCGAGCGCCGCAGCCGCCGCCGGGATCGGGTCGGAAATGCGGATGGAGGCGATATGCTCCGGCCGTTCCCAGATGTTCACATAGTCCGTCACGATGCCGACAATACCGACGCGAAGGCCGTTTTCGAGCGTGTGGACGCGCGCCGGGTAGAGCGGCGCGCAGCCGTTTTTCGCGCTCACATTTTCGCACACGCACCGCGCGTTCAGATTTCCGAGATACGAGCCGAGATAGTCCGTGCCGAAGTTGAAATCGTGGTTGCCGAGCGTCACATAGTCGTAGCCGCAGCGGTTCATGATCCCGGCAAAGGCGCGGCCGTCGCCGATCGTGTCGTGGCAGAAGGCGCCCAGCGGCGAGCCCTGCAGCAGATCGCCTCCGTCGATGACGAGCGTATTCCCGTCCTTTTCAAAGCGGCTCGCGCATTTGAAAAGGCCGATATCCCGCTCGTCGCGGCTGCGGTAGTCCGTGGGGTAAATGTATCCGTGCAGGTCGGAAGTGAAGTAAACGGTCAGCTTCTTATCTGCCATAGCGTCTTATCCCCTTGCAAGTTTCGTGCGGATCTTCGCGGAGATCCACTCGATGATAAGCACGAGCACGATGAGTCCGAGCAGTATCGCGCCCACCTCGTTCCAGCGGTAGGAGCTCATCGCAAAGATGAGCGGCGCGCCGATGCCGCCCGCGCCGACGAGACCGAGAACGGTGGCGTCGCGCAGGTTCATGTCAAAGCGGTAGATGATCGTGGAGGTGAAGTCCGCGGTGAGCTGCGGCAGGATACCGTAGCGGATTTTCTGGAACGTGGTGCATCCGGCGGCGTCGAGCGACTCGAGAATGCGCTTGTCGAGATCCTCGATGCTCTCGATGAACATCTTCGTCACCATGCCGATCGAGCAGAGCGACATCGTGAGAAGCCCCGCGAACGGCCCGGGGCCGGTGACACGGATAAACATAAGGCCATACACAAACGCCGGGATCGTGCGGATGGCGGCGATCACGGTGCGCCCGATGAGCGCGATCGGCTTCGGCACGAGATTGCTCGCTGAAAGGAACGCCAGCGGCAGCGAGATGACCGCGCCGACGATCGTGCCGAGAAACGCGATGCAGAACGTCTCCAGCAGCAGATACGGCACGCCGTTCGTGCCGAGCGTGAAAAGGAGCTTTCCCGACGGGTGGAAAATGCCGGAGAGGATGTTCCCGGCCACGGCGAGGCCGTTGCCGGTGGGGTTGCTCACGCGCACGGCGCTGCCCGACCACGCGAGCAGGCACGCGACGATGAACGCCGCAAGGAGCTGCCGGATCCACGTTTTCGGCGCGGATTCGTAGGCCCTGAGAATTTTCTTGTCCATAGCTTCCCCCCTCAGGTCAGGCGCTTACGCAGCCAGTGGCTGAGCGCCTCGATGACGATGACGGTCACGAAAAGAACGATGAGGATCATGCCGAGACTGTCGTACTCGCGCCAGCCGATCTTCTCATTCATAATGAGACCGAGACCGCCCGCGCCCACGTAGCCGAGGATGGACGCATAGCGCACGTTGCCCTCCAGACAGAAGAGCGAAACGGAAAGATACGTCGGCAGCACCTGCGGGAACACGGCGGTCGTGAAGGCCTGCAGGCGCGTTGCGCCGAGCGCCTCCATTGCCTCATACGGCCCCATATCGACCGTTTCGATGATCTCAAAAAGCTGCTTGCCGACATAGGCGAACGTGAAAACGGCGATGGCGCACGTACCCGCCATCGTGCCGAGACCGAAGATGTAGGTAGCGATCAGCGCGCACACGAGCGTCGGCAGCGTGCGGACAAGGCTCAGAAAGAGCCGCACGATAAATACGATAACGCGGTTCGTAACGATATTGCTTGCCGCGGCGATGGCGAACGGGATGGCCAGCACCGCGCCGATGAACGAGCCGAGAAACGACATTTTGATCGTGTCCCACAGCGGCGTCCAGATTTTGGAGAGATAGGCGGTGTTCGGCGGGAACATGGCCTTGAGAATGTCGAAAAACTTGCTGCCGCGCTTTACGAGCACGGCGAAATCAAACCCCGTCACGCGCACGGAGACCGCCGCGAGCGCCACCACGATGAGAATAACGATCGGCGCGCGGCTGCGTTTTTCCTTCACGACCGTTCCGTCAGAGAGCGTGTAGGTGCGGGGCTTGAACACGCGGTCGTAGAGACTCATGCGGGTTCCTCCGTTTCATCCTCGCCGTAGATCGCGGCGAGAACGTCCTTATCAACGTTGGCGGACGGCCCGTCATAGACGATCTTACCCGCGCGGATGCCGATGATGCGGTCGGCATATTCCAGCGCCAGCTCGACATGGTGAATGTTCAGAAGGATCGTGATGCCCATGTCCTTGTTGATATGCACGAAGTCCTGCATGACCTGTTTGGCCGTGACAGGGTCGAGCGCCGCGACCGGCTCGTCGGCAAGGATGATCTTCGGGTCCTGCGTGAGCGTGCGCGCGAGCGCCACGCGCTGCTGCTGGCCGCCGGAGAGCTGGTCGGCGCGCATATACGCCTTATCGAGAATGCCGACCTTGTCGAGCGATTCGAGCGCCTTGATCTTGTCCGATTTCCGGAACGCGCCGAGCAGCACGCGCCAGAACGGCATATCCGGCACGCACGCGGCCAGAACGTTCTGGATAACGCTCGTGCGCGTCACGAGATTGAACGACTGGAACACCATGCCGATGCCGCGGCGGAAACGCCGCAGGCCCTTGCCGGAGAGCGAGCTCACATCCGTGCCGTTCACCGTCAGCGTGCCGGAGGTGATCCGGTGCATCCGGTTCACCGAGCGCAGCAGCGTGGACTTGCCCGCACCGGAGCGGCCGATGATCGCAGCGAATTCGCCGTCGGCGATCGTGAGATCTACATCGTCCAGCCCGACCGTGCCGTTGGGATATACCTTGGAAACGTGGTCAAATACAATCATACGGACTCCTCTTTCTTATATAGCGCGCGGGGAGGGCGGCACAGCGGAAGGTTTGATGCTGTACCGTCCTCCCCGCAGTTGGGAAAGTGTCTCAGTTGGCGGCGGAGAGCTCCTGGATGAGCTTCTGCGCGGCGCGCTCGTTGTCATAGTCGGAGGACTGCGCGATCTGGTAGCCGTTGTGGCTGTAGATGGCGATGACCTGCTTGCCGGCATCGGTATTGCCGATGTTGATGAACGCCTGCTGCAGCGCGGCGATCAGATCGGCATCCATGATGGGCGAGTTCTTGCTCACGGAGATGGTGTCGTTGTAGATGGGCGCGGTGACGCCGATGACGCCGGTCTCCTCCCAGATGGAGCCTTCACGGCCGAACTCGCTGTTCCAGCGCTCGGCATAGTCGCGGCGGGCGTCGGCATAGGTCACGAGAACGTCGACCTGGCCGGAGGCGAGACGCGCGAACGCGCTGGCGTAGGAGTCAGACTGCACGGCGCTGGAGAGATCCGAGATGCCCTTGCCGTAGTGGTCCTGCAGCCAGAGAGCGGGGTAAATGTAGCCCGCGGGAGAGGACGTGCCCATGACGCTCCAGTTGGCGCCGTCGAGGTCTTCCCAGGTGAGCTCTTCCCCGGCGTTGACCTTGTCCTGCAGCTCCTTGCCCTTTTCGGACGGGCCGGCGATGAACAGAGCGCGGTAGGAAACCGCCTGACGGTCGGAAGCCTCGGTGGGCTGGCCGTCGTTCCAATCCTTCGCGTTGTCGGAATCCTTGCTCAGACCGTCGCGGGTGGCGGTGAGAATGACCTCGGCGCCGTCGTCATAGAGAACGTAGGTGCCGCCGGGGATGAGGCCGACGTCGATCGTGCCGGCTTCAAGACCTTCGCCGACCGCTTCATACGTCGTGCCGACGGTGATCTCCACCTCGCCGACCTCGTAGCCGAGCGCGGCGAGCTCGTTCTTGAGCATCTCCTTGAGAGGCTCGGTGACGGTGATGATCTCCTGCGGCTCGCGGGACGGGACGAACGCGACCTTCAGGGTGTCGATCTTCTTCGCGGTGGGTTCGGCGGCGGGCTCTTCCGCAGCGGGAGCCTCGGTAGCCGGGGCTTCGGTGTCCGGGGTCTCGGCGGCGGTGCCGCAGCCGGCCAGCAGGCCGAGCGTCATGACGACCGCCAGCAGGAGCGCAAAAATCTTTTTCATCCTTTTTCCTCCGATAATACTCTTCTTATTTTTTTCCGGCGCATACGCAAAAAGCAAGGTGCGCCGTTCCTCAAAGCGAGTATAGCACACCCCGATAAAGAAAAAATTTCCGATTCAGTAAAAATGTTAGTTCTTTGTGTCCCGCTCGAAATAGTAGGCCACGAGCTCTTCAAACGCAAGGATCACATGGCCGAAAAAGGGGTTCGGCAGGCTCCCGGCGAGCGTCTGCTTCGAGCCGTCCACCACGATGACGAGATCCGCGAGCCGCGCGAGCGCGGAATCGGCGCGCTTGGTGAACGTCACGATCTTGTGGCCGTTCTGGCGGGCGTGGCGCACGTCGTTGAGCACCGGCTCGGTCTCCCCGCTCTGGCTCACGGCGAACATGACGCTCGGCGCGGTCTCCTCGTCGGTGAGATCGTGCGCCGAGCAGAAGAGCATGTGGTCATAGAAATGGACGTTATTATAGACCATGAAGCCGCAGATGGAGAGCCGCTGCGCGATATACTCGCCCACGATGCTGGAAAAGCCCTCGCCGGTCGTGAACATTTTCGCCTGGCGCGAAGCGTCGAGCAGCGCGCAGAAGCCGTTCACCAGTTCGTCCGAATAGTTGTCCACGAGCGTTTTGAGATTTTCCGCGCTGCGCTCGCCGCGCCGGTCCATCTGGCGGCTGAGATAGTAATAGAGCTCGCTGTAGCCGTCAAAGCCGAGACGCTTGCACATTTTCACGATCGACGCGGCGGAGAGGAAATTCTCGCTCGCGATCTGCTGGATGCCGACGCGCTTCTCGCCGCGCTCGATGTGCGCGGCAATGCCCGTGATGACACGTTTTTCGTCCTCGGACAGGAGGTTGGTCAAAAGAAAATAACTGCCGTTCATAGCGTATCAAGAAATCCTTCCCCACACCGTTTTATCCACTATACCAGACCCGCCGCCAAAGCGCAACGCCCCTCTTCGTAGAGCGAAACGGCCCTCTCGCGAAAGTCTCTCTATGCCGGCAGGGGAGGTGCGCTGCCCCTCCCCTGCTTTTTTATCTGCCGCTCTTCACCGCCTCGCGGATCTCGCCCATGAGATAGAGCGAGCCGCAGGCGACGACGGGCGTTTCCCCGCCGCTTTCCTCCAGTGCGCGGCGCACGCCCTCCGCTGCCGTATCGCACGAAACCGCGGGCGCGCCCTTCGCGCGAAGATACGCGCAAAGCTCGTCCGCGCCCAGCGCGCGGGGCGAATCCGGCGTCAGGCAGATAAACTCCTTCCCGTACGGCAGCAGCCGGGCAAGCATCGTTTCATAGTCCTTGTCCGCGAGCACGCCGAGCAGAAAGACGACCTTCTGCCCCGGCAGATACACGTCCAGACTGCGCGCGAGCGCTTCAACACACTGCGGGTTGTGCGCGCCGTCGGCAATGACAGGCGGATCGGCGCGCAGCAGCTCGAACCGCGCTTCCCAGCGCGCCGCGGAAAGCCCCTCGCGCAGCGCGCTCTCCGGGATGCTCCACCCCTTTTCGCGCAGCACGTTCACCGTTTCGACGGCAAGCGCCGCGTTGCGGAGCTGATGCTCTCCGAGCAGATGCAGCGTCAGGTCCTTTTCGCCTTTATAGTCGAACCGCTGCCCGGCGAGCGAGTGGGCGCGCTCCTGCAGCGCATCAAACGCCGCCGGATGCCACGCCGCGCCGCGCTCAGCGCATATCTCCCGGTACACCGCGTCCACGGCGGCGTTTACCGGGTACGTCACGGCCGTCGTGCCGGGCTTGATGATCCCGGCCTTCTCGCGCGCGATCTCCGGGAGCGTATGGCCGAGAATGGCGGTGTGCTCGAGCCCGATGTTCGTAATAACGGCGGCCTCGGGCGAGGGTATCACGTTCGTTGCGTCGAGCCGCCCGCCGAGACCGACCTCGAGCACCACGGCATCGCATTTCTCCGCCGCGAAATGCCGGAAGCCCATCGCGGTGAGGATCTCAAACTCCGTGGGCGCGTCGGACATGCCGCCGGCGGCCTCCTTCACGGCTTCGGCGGCGCGGCAGAGCGCCGCGTCGGGGATGTCCGCGCCGTTGATGCGGAACCGCTCGTTCACGCGCACAAGGTGCGGGGAGGTGTAAAGCCCCGTCTTATACCCCGCCGCCGTCAGGATCGAGGCAAGCATCGTGCTCGTCGAGCCCTTGCCGTTCGTCCCGGCGACGTGGATAAATTTCAGGCTGTCCTGCGGGTTTCCCAGCCGGTGCATCAGCTCGCGCATCCGCTCCAGACCGAGGCGGCTTCCCTTCCAGTCGGTGGCGTGGATAAAAGCGAGCGCTTCGTTAAGCTCCATGTGTTTTCTCCCCCTCTCCGGGCAGCGCGCGGCGCACGCGTGCGCACAGCTTCGGCAGTACAAAGCCGAACACAACGGCTTTCACAACGCACACCGCGCCGCGCGGCAGCAGCATGGCCGAGATGAAGCCCGGAAACCAGTAGCCGTAGAGCTTTGCGTCGATGTACATGACGAGCGTGTTGAGCGCCGTGACGAGCACCTCGGCGGCCACGACGATGCCGACCGTCTGTCCGGTCGTGAGCGAAAAGCCGCGGCGCTTGGCGTAAAAGCCGGTCACGAGCCCCGCAAGCGCGTAGGGCAATATCCAAAGCGGCGTCGTGACCGAAACGCCGTAGCGCAGAAGCTGGTACAAAAGCGTCCCCACGAACCCGACGGCAAGGCCGTCCAGCGGGCCGAAGAGCAGCGCGCCGAGCAGGATGGGGAAGCTCTCAAAGGTGATCTTGATGCTGTTGAGATCGAGCGCGAGCGCGCCGAGCGCGGCGCACATTGCCGCCAGCACGGCGTTCAGGGCGAGTTTTCTTGTTTTCATGGCGTAAAAAGACTCCTTTCGTGACAGTTGCCACGGAAGGAGCGGTATCCTCGGGTGGCAGCGGATGCGGAGCAAAACCGCGCGGCTCTCGCCGCTTCGTCCACGGACAACATCCCATCCCGCGGCACTTTACGCTTTGCACCTACTCTGTCATGTGTTTTCTGAATTGAATTTATTTTATCCGGCGCGCCGCGGCTTTTGCCGTGTGCGCGGCCAGTACCGCCGTGGTGAGCGCGCCGACGCCGCCCGGCACGGGCGTAACGGCGCGAACGACGCCATCCGCTTCGGCGAGAGCAACGTCGCCGCAGAGCTTCTGCGTCTCTTCGTTATAGTGTATGCCGACGTCGATGACCGTCTGTCCGGCGCGGAAATACGCCGCGCCGACGCTCTCGCGCCGCCCGGCCGCGGCGATGAGGATATCCGCTTCGCGCGCAAGGCCCGCCGCGTTTTCGGTCTTTGAGTGGCAGAGCGTCACCGTTGCGCCGCGGTGCAGCAGCAGCATTGCCGCCGGACGTCCGACGACGAGGCTCCGCCCGAGCACGACGGCGCGCTTCCCCTCGATGGGAATTTCATAATAGTCCAGCAGCTCCAGCACCGCCTGCGCCGTGCAGGGGGCAAAGCCCTCGTCCGTCCCGGCGTACACCGCGGCGAGAGAGCCCTCCGCCGCGCCGTCCACGTCCTTTTCCGGCGCGATGGCGCGCAGTATGCGCGCCTCGTCCAGCGCCGCAGGCAGCGGGCGCAGCAGCAGTATGCCGTGTACCGATGCATCGGCGCTCAGGGAGCGCAGCGTTTCTTCGAGCGCTTCGCCGGAAACATTTTCCGGCAGAGAGACGCACCGCGTTTCGATGCCCACGGCGGCGCAGCGCTTCACCGCCGCCCGCTCGTAGGAGAGATCGTCCTCGCGCGCTCCAAGGCGCACAATGGCGAGCGTCGGGGCAATGCCCTTTTCGCGCAGCTCGGATACGAGCTGCGCCGTTTTTTCGTTGAGCGCGGCAGCAGCGGGCGCGCCGCGGAGAAGCATGCTCATCGCGCGAGCCTCCCGTATACATCGTTATAGATCTTTTCGGCCTGCCGCGCGTACTTATCCACGAGTGCGTGAGCCTTCGCATCGAGCGCCGCGGCGCGCTCCCGATCCTGCATCAGCCGCGTATTGACGCGCACGTTGATCTCCGCGCCGCGAAGCGCCGCGAGAGCGAGAGCCGCGCCGACCGCGGCGTCCGATACCGCGATGGGGCTTCCCATGTCGGCAAAGCCGCGCAGCAGCTCCACCGTCCGCCCGGTAAGCTCCAGCACCTCCATCGGCGGCGCGGCGGCGGCGGTGAGACACGCCTCAAGCGTTTCGGCCCGCTGCGGATCGTCCTTCGGTATCGCATAGGCCTTCGCGAGCGGCGCGAGCGCCGCGGCGTCCTTTTCCACGCAGTCCAGAAGCCGGCCCCGGAGCGTTTCCGCCTCGTCGAGCAGCTCACGCAGTATCGGCTCGACGGCGGCGTATTTTTTCTTTCCGACGGTGAGCTCCCCCACCATGCCGCCGAGCGCGGCGGCGAGCGATCCGGCGAGCGCGCTTGCGCTGCCGCCGCCCGGCACAGACGCCTTGGACGCGAGCGAGGCGGTAAAATCATTCACGCTTTTGCGGAGCATTTCCATTCTTAAAACATCCCCGTAATGACGCCGTTTTCGTCCACGTCGATCCGCTCGGCGGCAGGTGACTTCGGCAGGCCCGGCATCGTCATAATATTGCCCGTGAGCGCGACGAGAAAGCCCGCGCCCGCCGAGACGCGGATCTCCCGCACCGTCACGGTGAAGCCCTCCGGCGCGCCGCGTTTTGCCGCGTCGTCCGAAAAGCTGTACTGCGTTTTGGCAACGCACACCGGCAGAGCCCCGAAGCCGAGCGCCGTGAGCCGCGCAGCCTGCTTTTTTGCCTCCGGCGTGAAAACAGCGCCGTCCGCGCGGTACACGTTCCGGCAGAGAGCGTTCAGCCGCTCCTCGATCGTGCCGTCAAGATCATAGGCAAAGCGGAACTCGTTTTTCTCCTCGCAGAGCCGCACGACCTCGGCCGCGAGCGCTTCGCCGCCCGCGCCGCCGCGCGCCCACACGTCGCTCCGCACGGCTTTGACGCCGAGCGCGGCGCATTTCTCCGCCACGAGCGCGAGCTCCGCTTCCGTGTCCGTCGGGAAAGCGTTCACCGCCACGACGCACGGAAGGCCGAATACATTCTTGATATTGTCCACATGGCGCAGGAGATTCGGAAGGCCCTTTTCGAGCGCTTCGAGATTTTCCGCGCCGAGCGCGTCCTTCTCCACGCCGCCGTGGTATTTGAGCGCGCGCACCGTCGCCACGATCACGACGGCATCCGGGCGCAGATCTGCCAGACGGCACTTGATGTCAAAGAACTTTTCCGCGCCGAGATCGGCGGCGAAGCCCGCCTCGGTGACGGTATAGTCCGCGAGCTTTTGCGCCATGCGCGTGGCGAGCACGCTGTTGCAGCCGTGGGCGATATTCGCAAACGGGCCGCCGTGGACGAGCACGGGCGTTCCCTCGAGCGTCTGGACAAGGTTGGGGCAGAGCGCATCGCGCAGCAGCGCGGTCATCGCGCCCTCGGCTCTGAGATCGTGCGCCGTAACGGGCGCGCCGTCATAGGTATACCCCACGATGACGCGGCTGAGCCGCGCCCTGAGATCCGAAAGGCTCTCCGCGAGACAGAACACCGCCATGATCTCGCTTGCCACGGTGATGTCGAACCCGTCCTCTCGCGGGCAGCCGTTTGCTCTGCCGCCGAGCCCGTCCACAACGTGCCGCAGCTGCCGGTCGTTCATGTCGACGCAGCGCTTCCACGTGATCTGCTTCGGATCGATCCCGAGGGCGTTGCCCTGCTGGATGTGGTTATCGAGCAGCGCCGCGAGTAGGTTGTTGGCAGCGCCGATGGCGTGAAAATCGCCGGTAAAATGAAGGTTTATGTCCTCCATCGGGACGATCTGGGCATAGCCGCCGCCGGTCGCGCCGCCCTTGATGCCGAACACCGGCCCCAGCGACGGCTCACGCAGCGCGGCGAGCGCGTTTTTTCCGCAGCGGCGGAGCGCATCGGTAAGGCCGATGGAGGTCGTAGTCTTTCCCTCGCCCGCGGGTGTCGGCGTGATGGCCGTGACGAGAATGAGCTTTCCGTCCGGCGCGGCGGCCTTTTCGCGCAGCAGGTCGAGAGAAATTTTCGCCTTGTGTCTGCCGTAAGGCTCAACGTATGCTTCGCCGATGCCCGCAGCCGCGGCGATCTCGGAAATATTTTTCAGCGCGCACTTGTGCGCGATCTCGATATCGGTCATCCGGATCCCTCCCCATATACAAACAGAGCCAGTATACAGTATTCCCGTCCTTTTTTCAAATGTTTTCCGCGCAGGAGGCGGGGCTGTCATGCATTTGCATCCGGCAAAAAATCTGTTATAATGCCGTCGGGTGATAGTATGGACACAAAGGCAAAGAATAAGAAGCCATCAGCCATTCAGCCGGGGATGATCCTCTCGCTCGTTCTCTGCGTGGGGCTCGGCGCGGGCGTCGGCTATGCGCTTCCCGAAAACGAGAGCTTTTTCGCCGTGTTCCTCTTCGGGCTTGCCGGGCTCTGCGTCTCCTTCGCCTTGCAGACCATCCTGCACGAGACCGGCCATCTGATCGGCGGGCTGCTGACAGGGTATAAATTCTGCTCGTTCCGCATCGGGAATCTCCAGCTGCAGCGCGAAAACGGTGCGCTTCGCTTCCGCCGCCTGAAGCTCGCCGGGACGGGCGGGCAGTGCCTGATGACGCCGCCGGAGCCCGTGGACGGGAAAATTCCGGTGATGCTTTATAATCTCGCGGGGCCGCTTATGAATCTGCTCGCCGCGCTTCTCGCCCTCGGCGGGTACTTCCTCTCCGGCGGCGGCAGCGTGGGCGCGTCTCTGCTCTTTCTATTTGCGCTCGCGGGGCTTTATCTCGCGCTCACGAACGGCATCCCGCTCCGGCTCGGACCGATCGACAACGACGGCAAAAACGCCTTCTCCCTGCGCCGCGATCCGGAGGCCATGCGCGCCTTTTATCTGCAGATGGCCGTAAACAGCCGCCAGACGGAGGGCGAGCGCCTGCGCGATATGCCGGACGAATGGTTTGTCATGCCGTCGGACGAGGCAATGCAGAACGCCCTCGTCGCCGCGACCGGCGTTTTCTGCTGCAGCCGCCTCATGGACGAGCACCGCTTCGCCGAGGCGCACGAGGCGATGTCGCGCCTGCTCTCCGGCGGGGCGAACCTCGTCGGGCTCTACCGCGCGCTTTTGCTGTGCGACGAGATGTATCTGGAGCTCCTCGGCGAAAACCGCCGCGGCACGGTCGATGCGATGCTCACAAAGCCGCAGCGCCGCTTCATGCGCCAGATGAAGGATTTCCCGAGCGTGCTGCGCACGGAATACGCCCTCGCCCTGCTGCACGACGGCAACAAAGAGCGCGCCGCCCTGCTGCGCGGCCGGTTTGAAAAGATCGCTGCGGCCTACCCGTATCAGGGTGATATCGAGCAGGAACGCTCGCTTCTCGCGCTCGCGGACGGGAAAATTCAAAATATCGGATAAGGAGAACGCCATGTCACAGGTAACAAAGCGGGCGCTCGAGCAGTCGCTCAAAAATCTGCTGCTCAAAAAGCCGCTCACGAAGATCACCATCAACGACATTGCCGAGGACTGCGGCATCAACCGCATGACGTTTTACTACCACTTCAAGGACATTTACGATCTCGTGGAGTGGTCATGTCTGGAGGACGCGCGCCGCGCGCTCGAGGAGAAGAAAACGCACGACACCTGGCAGCAGGGCCTCCTGCAGATCTTCGAGGCCGTGCGGCAGAATAAGCCGTTCATTCTGAACGTCTACCGCTGTGTGGACCGCGAGCAGGTCGAGCGGTATCTCCGCCCGCTCGTGGACCATCTCATTCTCGGCGTGATCGACGAGCAGTCCGCCGGAATGACCGTCCGCGATGAGGACAAGGCGTTCATCGCGCAGGTCTACGGCTACATTTTCATCGGCATCATGCTCGACTGGATCCGCGACGGCATGGCCGAGGAGCCGGAGAAGATCGTGGACCGGCTCGCGCTTCTCATCCACGATTCGATCCGCGAAGCGCTCGCGCGCTTCAAGATTTAAGCAAATTCTCCGGTTTGATGAAAAACTTTACACTTTGCGCCCCCGTGATAAAACCCTTATCACGGGGGCACTTCTGTTTATGGTAAATAAAATTCTTTGGGGTAATATAAGGCCATCAAGAGAAAAACAAATCTCACAGGAGGTCAATATTATGTATTACTCTGCCGGAACGTATGAATCCTTCGCCCACCCCGAAAAGCCGGAGGGCGTCGACAGCAAATCCGCCTATATCATCGGCACCGGTCTCGCCGGTCTGACCGCGGCCTTCTATCTCGTCCGCGACGGCCAGATGAAGGGCGAGCACATCCATCTTCTCGAAAAGCACGAGCTTGCCGGCGGCAGCTGCGACGGCTACCGCGACATCACCAAGGGCTTTTACATGCGCGGCGGCCGCGAGATGGACAACCATTTCGAGGTCATGTGGGACGTGTTCCGCGATGTGCCGAGCATCGAGACGCCGAACGTAACGGTGCTTGACGAATACTACTGGCTCAACAAGCACGACCCCAACTACTCGCTCTGCCGCGCGAGCGTCAACCGCGGCGAGGACGCCCACACCGACAAAAAATTTGCTCTCGACAAGGCCTCCGCCATGGCGCTCTCGAAGCTCTTTCTGACCCCGGAGAAGGATCTTGAGGACAAGAAGATCTCCGAGGTGCTGCCCGAGAGCTTCTGGAGCACGAACTTCTGGCTGTACTGGCAGACGATGTTCGCCTTCCAGCGCTGGTCGAGCGCGCTGGAGATGAAGCGCTATCTCTGCCGCTACGTCCACCACATCGACGGTCTGCCTGACTTCAGCGCGCTGCGCTTCACGAAGTACAACCAGTACGAGAGCATGATCCTCCCGCTCGTGAAGTATCTTGAATCCCACGGCGTGCGCATCGAGTACGGCATGGACGTGAAGAACGTCGTCATCGAAAAGCACGGCGATAAGAGAGTCGCCAAGGCCATCGTTTACGTGAAGGACGGCCAGGAGCAGACGCTCGATCTCATTGAGGACGATCTCGTGTTCATCACGAACGGCTGCTGCACCGATACCTCCTGCTACGGCGACCAGACCCACGCGCCCGACCTTTCCGGCATCGAGAACGGCAAGGGCGAGAGCTGGGATATGTGGAAGAACATCGCTGCGCAGGCCGAGAACGGCGAATACGGCAACCCGGACAAGTTCTGCTCCGACGTGAACGCCACCAACTGGATGAGCGCGACCGTCGCCACGGCGAACGAGGAGATCATCCGGCACATCATCAACGTCTGCCACCGCGACCCGCGCGAGGGCAAGGTCACGACCGGCGGCATCGTCACGGTCAAGGACAGCACCGAGAACTGGTACCTTTCCTGGACGATCAACCGTCAGCCGCAGTTCAAGGCGCAGAATAAGGACACGGTGCTCGTGTGGCTGTACGCGCTCAACACCGACCGCCCGGGCAACTACGTCCGCAAGCCCATGCGCGAGTGCACCGGCGAAGAGATCTGCCGCGAGTGGCTCTATCACATCGGCGTGCCCATCGACCGGATCGACACGCTCGCGAGCGTAGCGTGCAACACGACGACGTGCTTCATGCCGTATATCAACGCCTTCTTCCAGCCGAGAAAGGAATCCGACCGGCCGCGCGTCGTGCCGGAGGGCGCGGTGAACTTTGCCTTCATCGGCCAGTTTGCCGAAACGCCGCGCGACACCATCTTCACCACCGAGTATTCGATGCGCACCGGCATGGAGTCGGTATACACGCTGCTGAACGTAGACCGCGGCGTGCCTGAGGTCTGGGGCAGCAAGTACGACGTGCGCGAGCTGCTGCGCGCGTGCTACTACGCCATCGATAAAAAGCCTCTCTCCGAGGCCGAGCTGAACTTCGGTGAGCGTGAGCTCATGAAGATCGTGCTCAAGAAGATCTGCGGCACAGACGTCGAGCTGCTGCTCAAAGAGAGCGGCCTCATCGAATAATTCCGAAAAAATCCGCAAAACACTGCCGCCGGTCAGAAGATCTGACCGGCGGCTTTTTGCCTTGACACAGGCGTTTGCCGTGTGTTATATAGAGAATATATCTGATTTTAAAAGGAGGGACTACCATGGACAGCGGCAGTAACGGACGAATATGGGGCATGGCGAGACGCATCCCAGGGACTTCGTATGGCCGCGCAGGCCGGTGAAGTCTCTCTTTTCCGCTGCTCACCATTGCCCGGATCGACGTGCGCCGCACGCCGGGCAGCGGTGATATTTTTTTGCCCTGCTCCGGCGCGGTTATCAAAAAATCGTTGAAACGGAGGGCAGAAACATGGAAAACAAAACCGAACTCATGCAGCTCCGCCACCCGGATTACGACCGGGAGCTGACGGAGCTCGTCCGCAGCAATCTCTCGCCGAAGGCGTTCCGCGAGAAGCTGCTCGACTATCACGAAAACGACATCGCCGCCGCGCTCGAGGCGCTCACGCTCTCTGAGCGGCAGCGGATCTATCACGCGCTTGACGCCGCGGAGCTCTCGGCCGTGCTCGAATACGCCGAGCCGATGACGGCGTATCTCAATGAATTGAGCCTCCGGCGGCGGGTGAACGTGCTCTCGCGCATGGACGCCGACGCTGCGGTGGACTATCTCAAAACGCTCGAAAGCAGCGAGAAAAATACGCTCGTCGAGCTCATGGACGAGCCAAAGCGCCGCGAGATCGCGCGGCTCTGGGTCTACGGCGAGGACGAGATCGGCAGCATTATGACGACGAACTGCATCGTCATCCCCGAGGGGCTGAGCGTCAAGGCCGCAATGCACCAGCTCGTCGAGCAGGCCGCCGAGCACGACAACATCTCCACGATCTATGTTGTGGATTCCGACAACGCTTTCTACGGCGCGATCGATCTCAAAGACCTCATCATCGCGCGCGAGGGCGACCCGCTCGCGGAGCTGATCGCGACCTCCTACCCCTACGTTTACGCGCACGAGCGCATTGAAGACGCGCTGCCGCGCATCCAGGACTATTCCGAGGACTCCATCCCCGTGCTGGACGAGGAAAACCGGATGCTCGGCGTCGTAACGGCGCAGAGCCTCATCCAGACGGTGGACGACGCGCTGAGCGAGGACTACGCCCGGCTCGCCGGTCTCTCCGCGGAGGAGGATCTCAACGAAACGCTCGTGCAGAGCGTGCGCAAGCGTCTGCCGTGGCTGCTCGTGCTGCTGGGGCTCGGGATGGTCGTATCGAGCGTCGTCGGCCTTTTTGAGAGCGTCGTGGCGCAGCTCACGCTCATCGTGTGCTTCCAGTCGCTCGTGCTGGATATGGCGGGCAACGTCGGCACGCAGTCGCTTGCCGTCACGATCCGCGTCCTTATGGACAGCGAAACGACCGGCGCACAGAAGCGGAAGCTCGTCTGGAAAGAAGCGCGCGTCGGACTTATGAACGGCGCGATCCTCGGCGCGGCCTCGTTCGCGCTCATCGGGGCATATCTTCTGCTGCGCGGCGAAGCGGCGCTCATGGCGTTCGGCGTTTCGGGCTGCATCGGCATCGCGCTCATCGCGGCAATGCTGCTCTCGAGCATTTCCGGCACGGTGATCCCGATCTTCTTCAAAAAGATCGGCGTCGATCCCGCCGTCGCCTCCGGCCCGCTCATCACGACCGTCAACGACCTCGTCGCAGTCGTATCGTACTACGGCCTCACCTGGCTGCTGCTCATCGAATGGCTCCATCTGGCATAAAAAACGCTTCCTGCCCGGCTCCGGTGAGCATTCACCGGAGCCGGGCAGGAAGCGTTCGTTATTTAAAGCCATTTATTTTGCGGAAAGAAGTGCATGTATATTTTTCCCGCGGTGAACCGGTCTGCGGTCGATCCGCTGCAGATGCCGTCCGGTTTTCCGGGAGGATTTCGTATTTTTTATTTGCCGATCTGCTGCAGAACAAGCTCGGCGATCGTGGCGATGAATTCGCCGTTTGTGGGCCTGCCCGTGCTGCCGGAGAAGGCACCGCAGAAGATCTTTTCCTGCACGTCCTCGTCGCCGCGGTTCCATGCAATGTCTATCGCATGGCGCATCGAGCGTTCTACGCAGGACGGCGTGGAGGAGAACTTTTTCGCCACCGTCGGATAAAGCACTTTCGTTATCCCGGCGGTGGAGTCCGCGTCGCGGATCGTGAAGAGGATCCCTTCACGCAAATATTGATAACCCTTGACATGCGCCGGTACGCCGATCTCGTGGAGAACGTCGGTGACGGCGCTTTCCAGATGTGCGGGCACCGGAGCCGGCGCGGCGACAGCCGCGGGAGATTTTCCGCCCGCTTTTGCGCACTGCCGCAGGCACTGCATGAGCGCCGCGGTGTCGCAGGGCTTGGGGATAAAATATGCCGCGCCGAGCTTTGCGCACTCGGCAACGACGGCGGCATTGACAAATCCGGTGAGAACGAGCACCGGCGGCGCATCCTCCCGTCCGGCAAGCCGGCGGAGAATACCGAGCCCATCAAGCCGCTGCTGGATGAGGTCCAGCAGCACAACATCCGGGCGTGCCGTCTGGATCAGGGAAAGGGTCTCCAACCCGTCAGATGAAACACCGGCCGCTTCCATGTCCCCCTCCCGAGAAAGCGCCTGCGTCATTGTTCGTTGGAAATCCGGGTCTGCGTCGGCGATCAGCACTTGAAGTTTCATAATATCGCCTCCATATCGATTTTTTCTTCAGCTGATCAATTACCCGATAAAAATAGCACATTTTCTGTCCTGTTTCAACAAAACTGCCATAAAAATGCCGTTAATTCGTTCGACAGAATTCGACAGAGTAAGCGAATCCGGAACCGAATCGAGGGTGAATCCCCGTCCTAGATCTCAAATGAGGATATCGGGATCATTCAGGCATCGGACAGTGAATACTTGAAAATCAGCTTGTCTTTCGTCTTATTCGATCTCCCACACTACGGTGACGGTATCAGAAACATCGATATCGTCAGGCTCAATATCCAGATCATAGGCTTTTTCGGTCATCAGCGCTTCAGAGCAGTCCATCATCAAGTCGCCCATCGGTTTGTACTCAAAATTGATCTCGCCCCAGGAGTAGTCGATGCTCTGGATATCTTTCAGCTTGACGCCGCCGGCCTGGGTCAGAACCGCAGCCTTTTTCTTGGCATCGGTGACGGCCTTCCCGAGCAGCAGGTTCTTTGCGGCTTCCGGGTCTTTCACAGTATAGCTGATACGAAACTCCGGCCGGACTTTGCCGTTGGCAAGGGCATACAGGATCTTGCCCAGACGGTCGTTGTCGGACTCGAACTCCACCTTCAGGACGTGGTTGAACCGGTATCCGACAAAACGCCGCTTGTAGTCGTTGTTTTTGTCCCGGTAGCTCTCATACTCCGTGTCCACATGGAAGCTGAGCGTTTTCAAATCGGGCCGCTCAAACCCGAAGGCAGAAAGGACGTCCTTCAGCGCCTCCGTATCCTCCGATGAGTGGCGCAGGGTCTCACCGTACTCCTTGAAGACACCGGTGAGGGTCATGGTGATACGGGTGATGTCGGGCTTGACTTTGATCTGCCCCTTGCCGGTTACACGAATCGTTCTCATTGTGCTTGACCTCCTTTGTCAGCGTTCAAAATCATATTGATCCGGTCTTTTGTCAACAGGAAGGACTGTCCCCGGGGATCAATAATGATCCCTCCCGGCATCTCCGAGCATCCCATCGGAAACGCCAATCCGATTCTCTTTGCTGCCGGTCTGGCAGCCGCGGTCGATCGCCTCATCGATGATACCGCTGCCGGAGAGGGTATCGCCGGGAAAATCGTCGTGGCTGTGTTCCCGGGAAATATCAAAGCGGCCGAGGATATACGCCATGTCCTCCGGGAGCCGGCGTTTGCACTCTGCCTTCAGGATGGCGGGCACGCCGTAAAAGGCCTCCGCGATGCTCCCGGCGATGCAGGTCAGGGTATCGCAATCGCCGCCGAGGGAAACGGCAGTCCGGATGACATCTTCGAAATCCGTCCCCTCCAGAAAGGCAGTGATTGCTTCCGGCACCGTCTTCTGGCAGCTCTCATTGTGATAATAGCTCGGCCGGATCTGGTCACAGGTGCGGGAGAGGTCATAACCGAACTCCTGCACAATGTAATCCCGGATCTCCTCCTTGCTGCGGCCGGTCCTGGCGAGGAAGATCGCGCTGGAAGTTGCCTCCGCGCCTTTGATCCCCTCGGGATGATCATGCGTGACCTCAGCCGTCAGCCTGGCCTTTTCCCGCGTCTCTTCGAGCGTATCGAACAGCCAGCCTGCCGCAGAAACGCGCATGGCCGAGCCGTTGCCGCAGCTGCCGTAGGGCTTTGGCTCTTTCTCCCTGAGCCAACAGAGGAACTTCCTGCCGTAGCCGGCATCAGGATACTTTTTGCCCCATTTCCGCATCGACTTGATCAGTGCAGCCCGGATGCTGTCATCGTCCAAAAACCGGCTGTCCAGCAGGGCCTCCGCCACCGCTATCGTCATGACGGAATCATCCGTGAAATGGGAATTCTCGCAAAAGAGCGGAAACTCCTTGCTCTTGTTCCCCCTGTCAAATTCGTAGGGCGCTCCGATCATGTCGCCTAGAAGTGCTCCGTACATTTCCTCTCCTCCTTCTCATGCAGAAAACACGTCAACAAGCTTTTCGTTTTTGTGACGCGCACCCCATATCCGGTTCTATTCAGCCAAGCAAGTTTATTATAGTACTTTTGGCTTTTTCCAGCAAATTATATCAGTAGTAGTGTCCAATAAAACGGACTCCATCTTGAGATGCCTTCTGTCAAGTGAAAAAGCTATTCCCCACGACCGGAAAACCTCCGGTGGCGGGGAATAGCAAAAAGCTGGTGGGAGAAGTTGGATTTGAACCAACGCAGCCTTTCGGCAACGGATTTACAGTCCGCCCCATTTGACCAGACTCTGGCATTCTCCCTTATTTGGTGGACTCTCCAGGAATCGAACCTGGGACGCGCAGATCTTCACTCTGCCGCTCTACCAACTGAGCTAAGAGTCCGTGTGGGGTGTGAGAGCGGACTCGAACCGCCGACATCCGGTGCCACAAACCGGCGCTCTGACCAACTGAGCTACTCACACTATGAATGGTTGCAGGGGCGGGAGTCGAACCCGCTTGGGGCAGCTTATGAAGCTGTTGCATTACCGTTCTGCCACCCTGCAGTATGGTGCACGAAGTGAGACTCGGCCTTGCGATCTCCTGACAGACACTCAGGCGCGCTATCCATCCGCACTACGGGCTGTATTGTGGCACCGAACCGTGGATTTGAACCACGTCCTCCTGAGTCAGAGTCAGGCGTGCTGCCGTTACACCAGTCCGGTATTTGGAACGCTCTGCGGGATTTGAACCCACGACCCCCAGATTCGTAGTCTGGTGCTCTGTCCTGCTGAGCTAAGAGCGTGTATGGTGATCCCTGCGGGATTTGAACCCGGCATTTCCGCCTTGAAAGGGCGGCGACCTGTCCTGTTAGTCGAAGGGACCCTGTCAGCCCTGCTTCCAGAGCTGATGTATTTTATGCGGAGATTTGGAGCACTCCGCAGTCTTGAAATATCAGGATGTCATCGATCTTCACACCGAAAATCGCGGCAAGGACAACGAGATTGTCTACGGTCGGCAAAGCCGCTCCGCGCTGCCACTTGTAAATGGCTTGGGGCGTGGAGAATCCGAAAACATCCTGCACGTCCTTTACGGTCAAACCCGCTGCGATCCGCATACGGGTAATGTTGATTCCGGTGGCGGTCATGTCGATGACCGGTATCCGATTCATTTCATTTACTCTCCTATTCCGGCCGTATGGCCTGTGACACATATGGTTTGAAATACAAAAAGGCCGCTTGCCTCATACAAGACAAGCGGCCCGTGAAGTATCGGATCAGCCTATTCCGGCTGTCGTTTCCCCGTTCTGTTCTCTGTCTTATATGGGCATGCCAAAGGACCATGCATCTTGTGGTTAAAGCTGCACAGCGAACGATCCTGATATTCGGCTTTGAGTAAATCGGAGAATTGTCTGAGGATCATTTCTTTTTCCTTTCCGGGCACAGCCCTTGTTTCTGATATTACTATAGCATCCGGGTTTCAAGAAGTAAAGAAACCCGTAGTATAAAATGCTTCGTCTCTTATCGGAGTTGGGAGAAGAAGAGACGGTTCAGCTCTTCCCAGCCGTGGTTTGTGTCTTCGGGCAACGGAACGATGCGGGATCGTAATTCTTCGATGCTGCTGTCGAGGTAACGGTTGATGCTCTCGATTTTGGGAATGGTCTTAATTTCAGGTGCGTTCATCTTCAATTCGAGGAGCCTGTCAACGTCCGGAAGAAGGGCGGGATCAAGTTCCGCTTCCACCAGCTCCGAAAAGAGCATGGGCGGAGGAGTCCCTTTATCCAGAATCCATCTGCAGGCCAGGATGGGGCGCAGCACATAAAAGTACTTTTTGGCCTTAACCATGTCTCCCTTCAGATATTCGCGGTAGTTGCCGCCGGCCATGCTGAGGTAGTGGCTCAGCCCACGCTTGGAGGAGAAATACTTCAGCATCACAGAACGGAACTCGTCTGCAAATGCAGTCTCACGGTACACGATCGGTGAGGAGAACCACTCGAACAGCGTTGGGTTCGATGCCCGCAGAAGGCGCAGTGTTTTATCCAAATCCCAGCCGTTGATATCCAGCTCGCCCTCGATAGGCAGCTCGATCACGTCCCTGACTTTTTCCAGATGCAGATACTCCGCCTTCGGTCGGACATAGATAAAACGCACATCGTAGTCGCTGTCCGGGGAGGCAAAGCCCCAGGCACGGCTGCCGGATTCGACCGCCAACAGGATCCTTACGCTTTCCTTCTTTTCAATTTCGTTCAGCTTTTTCGCGATCGTTTCCCTCATAGGGCATCACCTCCTCCCTTAAGTATTCGCTGATCATGTCTTTTGCCTTTCCCGTTGCCCGCTTGTCCCGGACGGCGGGATCGTCATAGCTTTTTCTCCGGCACATAGGGCACGAACAATGGATCTTCCCCTTTGCCAGGCGCCCGTTTACGCCTCGAGTCCAGGCCCACCAGTAATCATGCCCGCCGATGCCGTAGAGCAGGTTTCGCTTTCGCCGGATGGTTCTTTTTCGCTGACTGCGGTAATATCCGCGGCCTCTTTTCATGAGTATCACTCCCTGACAGATCGGGCTGCCTGCAGGGGGTGTCAGGATCGATTCCCTACAGGCAGCCTATCTGTTTGGGAGAAACCGAAATGAGCATAATGCGCCTCGTCTTATGTTCGGGCTTTGCACGACTCTTCAAAACCGTTGCTTGCGTACATTTGTCCTATCCTCTGAACAACGACGGCTGCTTGAGTAAACAATTCGGGAAAGTCATCGTCAGTCTTATCCGTCATTTCCATGAAAACAAAGACGTCTTTTCCAAACTGCCGCGCCTGTTCCATTGCATCTTCAAGAGCGGCGTGCTGATCCGGGGGCAGCGTAGAGCGAAGCACGCCCCGGAAAGCATCATGCGGACTATACGACGCCGTCAGCCTGGTTTCAAACGCAGGGTTCTCTTTGGCCTCGTTGACTGTCATTTCCACCGATTTGGCAAACAGGTATCCTAAGATATTGCCGATCGTTTCCTCGGCATCCGACTGAGGTTCGGCCTCCAGCGCCTCCAGCATTCTTTCGGCGTTGTTTTTGTGCTGAGTATAATCCTCATCCTCCAAAACCAGCTTATCTTCCAGATCGTACGCAAGAAACCCGTGGTATTTCGCCCGCCAGATGATTGGCTGGACTACGCTCTCCGGAATCACCAAATCATCGAGAGGGGTTTTGACGCGTTCCGGTTTTTCGATTCTGAAGCGATAGCGGCTGTCTGTACTGACGTGAATGCGGCTGATATTCCCATCCTCGTCAACACTTACAAAAACAATGGCTTCGTAGTTGTCTTCTTCCTTGTCGGCCAGAACGATGCATTTAGTGCCAACCGGGTACTCCAGACCGGATCCTGCAAGTTCTGTGATCTCCGCCAGATGGGTAATATATTTGCCCTCGTGGTTTTCATAGACGTAAGTGAGACGGTCAATAATCTCATCTGCACCGCAGCAGCTGTTTCCGGAAGTGTCGGTTTCATATACCGAATCGGCGGTCAGCACACTGCGCAGCCGTTCCGTCTCCCCCTTGGCAAGGGTGAAGCGCACCAGCCGGAGATCGTGATCAAAGTCTTTTACTATCCCGTTTTCGTACTCGCCGATGGCTGCATCCGCGGAGATCATGCAGACCCCGCTGATGATCGAACCGACTTTAATGTTATCCCTGAGGTCCTCGGGAACCTGATCAAACGAGTGGTCGAACTCCAGTTCGCCATACACAGTATCCGCAAAACAGCGGATAAAAGTATTCTCTTTCTGATCGCCGATCTCAAACGTACCGACGCAGAGGCGCGTGACCTTCGCCTTGAAGGTTACGTACGCATCGTTATCGTACTCTTTGCCGTCCTCATAATTGCCGACCAGGTGGTTTGCCAGGAAGGACAGCGGTATCAGCGCGCCGTCGGCTACGCCCCATTTCTTACCCCGCTTATCGGCGGGGACAGTTTTGCCATACTCTTCTTCCGTGGCGTAGTAGTTTACTTCAAGGCAGGGCGCGACAAGCTGAAGCGTGAGTCTGTCGTCTTTGAGAAAACTGGGCAGCACGTCCGCTGTGATGATATCAACAGGAAGCATGCCGCCGTTATCCGTGCTGCGGCTCATCATCAGGATGCGTTCCGTTTTAGGCCAGTCTTTCGGTGAAATGTCAACGTCTGTGCAGATCATTTCCCAAATCGTCTTCCCGCCGCAATGCGTATGGAATCCGGATATGGCAAGCTTACCGTCTTCGCTCTTTTCGGAGCTGGCCCAGAATTCAGCAGAGCCGATCGGTAAATAGAAGTACGGGGTGTCATAGTAGCCTTTGATGGCTTTTCCTTCCTGGACCGTATATCTTACAGCGCCCATCAGCGTGTCTTCGTCTTTCCCCAGAAAATCCAAGCCGTAGCTGTCAAGAAGATTTGCCATATTCTCTCACCTCAAATCAAATAATGCAGATTCTTCATCGCCCGCTTTTTGAACGTCATGTACAGCGGCTTCCGCTTGAGGTATTCATTGCCGTTGCTGTTTTCGCCGCCATCATCGTCATCGGCCGGGGCTTTCTTGATCTTAATGCCGGAAGACGGGATCAGAATCGCGTTGCTGCTCATATCATACCTTGCCATATTCCGGTCAAAGTAGGCGCAGAGGACATAATGACCGTCATCGTCATACAGATGGATCCGCTCCATCAGACCGTCATTATCATAAAGATTTGTCCGGTACCGATGCTGGTGAAGGCTCAACCCACCCTCGAAATACAGATAAACATCGTATTCCTCATTTTCGGTGGTCATGATGTTCAGATCGATTATGGCAGAAGCAAAATCGATGCCGTTATTCAGTTCAAAGGTAATTGATCTCAGACAGTCGTAGTTGAGGCTGATTTTTCGGGAAAAATCAACGACCTTATCGATCTCCCCATAACATTCTTCCTCCAGCTTGTCATGCAGGTATTCGCGGATGTCTTCCGGGGAAGGGTAATCAAAGCGGAAGTGATAATGAAAGCGGCCAGGCCTGTTTACGATATAGCTGTTAAGACTGTACAGTTCGTTGCAAGTCACGATAAACAGCTTTTTCCCGCCCGTGGTACCGTCGAACAGGCTCAGCAGCGCTGCTTGATCGTCATTATCGTTGTTGGAACGGAAAGTCTTATCGAATTCATCGAAAAGAACCACACATTCCTGATGGATGGATTCCAGAAATCTCGCAAGGCCCGGGCAGCAGGCATCCACCAGGATCACCGGATAACCCTCGCGAATGGAGGCTTCACAAATCATTTTTGCGAATAACGATTTGCCGATACCTTTATCACCGCTGAGGATCACACCCATGCTTCTGGAAAAACGCTTGAAGGACGACAGGACCTTTTCCAGTTTTTCCGTATGAACGCCATAGGCTTTTTCCGTTACGCGGATATTGCCCCTGCGGAGGAGGAAGCAGCCTTCCTGTTGGTTATATCCGATATCAAAAGTCGCGGCCGGCAGTTGATCATAGCTTCTGATGCTATCATCAAAAATGGTGAACTTGCTTCCTCTCTGAATTGCTTTCATTTTTCATCACCTGCTTTTCTCAAGCAAAATGGAATTGACAATAAATGGTGCGCTCTGCAAGACTTGAACCTGCGGCCTACGGATTATCGATCCGTTGCTCTGCCAACTGAGCCAAGAGCGCGAGTTTCAAAATCTCCCGCCGAATTTCCCGCTGCTGTTGAACCGCGGGGCGTACGTCCGAAACCGAAGTATCGGCGGGAGACCGGTATCTGCCGGCAGTCGCACCTGCGAGCTATGTCGCAGCGGCGGCTCCGCAACGGCAGGGATACGGCGGCATTATTCTGCGGCCTTAAAGTTATAGACCGGGCGGATACACTCGATGATGTCCGCGGTGGGGCCGATCTCGGAAACGATCTCATCCATGGGCTTGTATGCCATAGGAGATTCGTCCAGCGTATCGCTCACGACACAGGAGGACCAGATCCCCTCCATCTCGGCGGCATACTCGTCCATCGAGAGCCGGGCGAACGCCTGCTTACGGCTCATGAGACGGCCGGCGCCGTGGGGAGCCGAGCAGTTCCATTCCTCGTTGCCCTTGCCCATGCAGATCAGGCTGCCGTCGCGCATGTTGATGGGAATCAGCAGCTTTTCCCCGGCTTCGGCGGAAACAGCGCCCTTGCGGAGGATCATCTTCTCCGTGTCGATATAGTTGTGGATGGTAGTAAACTCCTCGACCTTAGTCAGCCCCATACCACGCAGGATCACATCGGTCATGGCCTTGCGGTTGAGCACGGCAAAGCGCTGTGTGATGCGCATGTCGTGGATGTAATCCTCAAACAGTTTTCCTTCTACATAAGCGAGATCTTTGGGGATTCGGATGGGATGCTCCCTGCGCAGTTCATTGATAGTGCTTTGGATCTCCTGCCAACGGCCTGCGGCACGGTATTCGGCAATCAGCTCGTCGATCTGGTGACGGGCACCGCCCCACATAGCAAAGCGGCCCTGATCCTGATAGTACTTGCAGACCTGAGTGCCGAGATGCCGGCTGCCGGAGTGGACTACGAGATACAGTTCACCATTCTCGCCGCGGTCGACTTCTATAAAATGGTTGCCGCCGCCCAGCGTACCGATGCTGCGCTTCGCGCGCTCAACGGAAACATAGGGAGAGCAGCGCAGCCGGTGAAGGTCGATCTCACCGTTGAGCGGGTGCTCGTCCTTGCGGATATTCTGCCCGCAGGGGATCTCTTTACGGATAAGCTCATCGAGAGCGGCAAAGTCGATCTCCTTTTCGGCCAGCCTCACAGTCTCCATGCCGCAGCCAATGTCTACGCCAACCATGCCGGGAACGATTTTATCCCGGATCGTCATGGTCGTGCCGATGGTGCAGCCCTTTCCGGCGTGGACGTCAGGCATGATACGGATCTTGCAGCCGGCAAACGCCTCCTGGTCGCAGACGGTCTTGATCTGGAGTTCAGCCGTCGGCTCGAGTGCGGGCGTATAACAAAGGGCCGAGTTGTGCAGTCCTTGTATTTCTATCATTTCAAATCATTCCTTTCAAAAAACGGACGCACGGCAATTCCGCAACCCAATCGGAGACCGTGCGCCCGTTCTTTTACTCCGGAGAGCAGCCAGACTTACGCAGCGATGGGAGCATACCGCTCCGTATCGATCACGCTCAGCATGAAGTCATACGGATTCAGCTCGCCATCCATGACCATAGAGAAGATCCGGGGGCTGTTGCCGGAAACCAGCGCAACACCGCGGTCATTCTCTTTTACAGGCTGCTGCTCATGACGGCTGTCAACGTTCCAGAACACGAGGTCCGGGAGTATGTAGCCGGCCGCCGCATAGCTTGCCTTTGCGTTTTCGAAGTTCGTCATGGACGAGTTCTTCACGCAATGATCAAACTCCATATCGGAGATGATGTACAGCTTTGCGGGCATTTCCGCCCGGGGCACATGGTTCTCTGCCGCCGCCTGCAGGATCAGATCGAATACCGCCTCCAGGTTGGTGTTGGCGCATTCGTCGAAGGTTCTGCAGTAGCGCACCTTCTCCACAAAATCTTCTCCCTTGATCTCTACAAGCCGAGGGGTCATGGAGAAGGTCAGGAAATGATTGTGGAATTTGCCTTTATTGTGTTCCGCGAAATAAATCGCGAGGGATTGCGCGACCGCAGCCGGTATCGGTTTGCTGCCCCAGTACATGGAGCCGGAGCCGTCCGCTGCGACAAGCGCGTTCTCATCGGTCGTGAAGTCCTCCAGCATACGCCAGGTGACGTCCAGAGAGCGGCGCTCTTCCTCAGAGCAGTCATAAGCGCGCTCGACGAGTTCATAGGGCATCAGCGTACCGGTGTGAAGCTTCGCCTCGCCGCGATCCACCCTGTCCATGAAAGCAGCGTACCGCTCGCCGTCGTTGCGCAGGAAGGCCTTGCGGTATTTGAACATGGCCTTGGACGGCTGCTTGGAGTAATCGAACGTGTAGTCCTTCTCACGGAGATTGTTCTCGATGATCCGGATGCGCGCACGAAGCCCGGTCAGTGCCTTGCGGTAGTCACGGTCGGACAGGCCGAAGGACTTGGCGATCATCTTAGCCATGACGACCGTTTCCTGATTGGATGCGTTGACCGAGGGGAGCCACTTGCCAAGCAGGGAAATGTCGCCGCCGGCTTCCAGCGCGGCAAGATCCTCCCGGAACTGCTCTTCAAGCAGGGCCAGAGCTTCCTTGCGGCAGGGAGTCTTCAGCAGTACAAGGACATCATCCCAGCGGCCGTACTCAGCGATATAGGGCAGGTTTCTCACAACGGAGCTCTTCTCATTGGAAGCAAGCCAGGTGAGGATGCTCCGGAACACACGGCGCTCGCCAAGGCCACCGCGAACGTCACGGGCATAGAACAGGATCTTCATTGCCAGGTCAGGGTTCTCCGCATACGCCTTCAGAAAGCGGCTGCAGATATTCTGGTCGTCGGCACGGCGCAGGGCGCCGATGGCGGCAAAAAGATCCAGGCAGTCTTTCCCGCTGGTGCGGTGCGCGACGGCGCCGTTCTCGGTATACGTTTTGTTTGCAGTTTTCTTCAGGACTTCCAGCACGGGAAAGACCTCCTTTACGATCGGAATGAAAAACAAGGCACAGTTTGCTGTTTACAGCTTCTTTTTGACCAATACATCTTTCTCTTTGTCTTGATAGGTTGAAAAGTAAAAGTGTTGCTGTCTATGCCTTTATTAACTTAGTATGCCCCTTGGCAGGCTGTGTCCGGCGCGAGTCAGGAAGGGCTTTGCCGGGTTTCCTTTGCCCGGGGCCTATCAATATAAAACAAGGCACCATCGAAACGGGATTCGAACCCGCGATCGCCGGTTATGAGCCGACTGCTAACCATTCAGCTATTCGTAATTGCTGTTAGTGCCTTTGCAAGCATAAAATACCATCCCGGAAAGGCTTTTTCATGGAAAAAAAGTTGCGAACTCTCCTTTTTCAAGAAAAGTCCGCAACTTTTTGGTTTTATTCCTGTGCCAGCATCGCCATTTGCCGGTCAAGCCGCTCCCTGATTTGAGAGACCATGCTCTCCGGCGCCGTGACCTTCAGCACCGGGCCGAAGGAGAGGATCCGGATCAGGATCTCCGTTTCATCCCCCTGCCTGTAATTCAGTGTGATGCGGTAGTGCTTGTCATCGATCCGCTCCGTTTCCTTTTCCAGATCCGTAAAGTGGAGCATCGCGCGCTCAAGGGCATTGCGGGAGTCGTACAGATCCATGACCAGGGTTTTCTCCCGTTCATTCGGCCGCTGGTACTCGTTTTCGTCCCAAGGCTCGAGAATGTGCACTGAATCCATGCGGGAGAGATTGATCGTCCGCGGTTTGCCCCCGAATCCCGTAATCAACCGGAACTTATCATCCTTGGAAGAGTACTCCAGCTTATAGGGGATGCAGATATAGCTTTGTCTGGTGCCGCGATGACCGTGAAAACGCACACGCAGCTTTCGCTTCTCATGCATCGCCCGGAGGATCATACGGAAATGCTCGATATAACGCAGATCGGAATAATCGTCCCCGTTTGAATAACGGTCGTAGTAGACGAACTGATCCGGAGTGAAGAGGGGCTCCACATCTTCCAGGCCTTCTTCGGACGGCGCGAACAGCCGGATCCGCGGGTCGAGCAGGAGTGCCTTCAGCCACTGCTTTTCCAGGGCCGTAAGCGGGGAATGCGGCTCCCGATGCAGCGGAGTGCCGAAGTCCTGCGTCAGCAGAGGCCAGCTGCCGTCCGTTAGCTTGGCAGGGATCGTGAACAGGCTTTCACCGAAAGCGTTCTGAAGAACGGTGCGGGTCAGTTCCCGTTCGGTCAGCGTGCCCTCCACAGCTTTGGCCAGGATGGCGGAGACAGCCTTGAAGTAAGAGCCATAGACTTCCGAGAAGATCATTGCGGGTCACCCCCTCCGTACATCTCGGCCATGCGCCGGATGTCATCATAAAACCGATCGACGACATACCGGTTGTCGCTTTCGAAGCGGACAATGCGGCCGATGAATGTGCGCGCCCAGGTGACAAGCTCGCCGGCATCATAGACGTCTGCAACAAACCTGTAGGTGTGCTCATCGACTGCCTCAATGCGGCCGTGACGCTTTTCGCGCTTCAGCCGGTCAATGATATAGCTCTCTTCATCCCCTACACGCAGGGTGAGCTCGACATGGTCAACGCTATAGTCACCGCCGGTGGAAACGCCCCAGAGGTTTTCATCAAACTTATCTGCAAAGCCCTCGTATTTTTCATATCGCGATTCGACCGGTCCGGGCGTAATGGAGCGGATGTTGTCGAGCCGGAAAAACATCGGCTTGCGGAACTTGTAGTGATACGCCAGCAGATACTCCCGCCCGTTCTGCGTGCTGATATAGAAGCGCAGCGGATAGACCCTGTGCTCGTGCTCTGCATCTTTGCGGACACTGAAGTTAACGATATCGATGCATCGTTTTTCCTTCATGGCGCAGAGCGCGTCAAACAGGATCTGCGTATCCAGCGTATGGAGCAGGTAGTGGTGTTTGTAGCTGAAATACTCCGGGGCTTCGGACTGCCGGTCGAGCAGATAAGACCCGACCACGCCGAACGGCGCTTCTTCAGAAAAGAAAGCCGCGGCATCTTCCCAGGCGGAAATGTCGACATTGTCCTCCGCAAGGCGGAAGTACAGAAACCGGCCGCGCTTCTCGTCCCGGAGGATCCCCATCTCCGTGTATTCTTTCAGCTTTTTGCGCACGGTGGATTCATCGATTTCGAACGGGGTATCCGTGTGGGACAGATAGTCTGCAACACCATCGGTGATCTCGCCGACACTGAGGGCGGCGCCGTCAGCAAGAATATCCAAGACGCAGAAATGCAGTACGATATCCTTGTCAGTAAAGCTCTTTGCCTTCCAGGCGTTGTGCAGCGGGTTGAAAGTTACGCTGCGGTTATCCACAGAGATGAAGACGTTCTTGCCCTCGGCCGTGTGCCGGAAAGCCATGTAGCCGCCAAGCCAGCTCTCGATACGGCGGCGCTCATCGTCGTAGCTGCGCGCGCTCTTTTTCGTATAGTCCTCGCGGCTTTTGAAGCCGTAGACGTAGAAGTCCCGCATATAATCGCGGATCTTTTCGAAGCTCTTGATAAGTTCGCTGTAGGCCATGTCTTCACCTCCTCTTTGTTTCTATTCCGAATCCAATGACAGCTCTGCGATCCGACTTACCGTTTGTCTGATCCCTTCCATTGTCCCGGCGTCCGGGATGCCGCGCTCATTACAATAGACACGCTTGTTCCACTCAAGCATGATCGATGCGCAGTCGCAGCTGACTTCTTTGCCCAGGACGGCATTGGGAACCATGCTGCCGGAATAGGGAAAGTTCCGTGCCGTAACGAACCCTTCTGCCCGAAGGCAGAACTCCGCGATGGAAACGATCCCCGGGGGCGTGTATTTCTCGTCGATCCCCAGACAGACGTCGGGCGTCCTCTCTCCGCTGCGCAGCCGATCCCGGGGCACAATATCATCCGAGAAGCTATGCATATCCAGCAGCAGAAGGCGCGGATGCTCAACGCACGCCCGGTTCAACTTCTCATGATGCCCATGATACCAGACCAGCGTTTCCCGGCGCAGTTCGGCAGAAACCGTCTTGATCCGTGTCCCGTCATAGGCTCGCTCGTAGCAGAACCCCATCCCGAGCCGCTCCATCGGCTCCTCCGGGCCAAGAAAACGCTCCACATCGCAGAGCAGGCGGCTGACAGGGAAATACAGAGTGTTCCCGCTGTTTCGCCATGCAGTGGGCACCATCTCCAATACTCCTGTGTCCCTCATCCGTTCATGATAGGACAAAAACTGTTCTTGGGGGATGCAGACGGATTCCATGAGTTCTTCCGGGAACGATGTTCCGTCATGGGGCACATGGAATAAGGGAAAACGCTTCTTGTTATTGCTCATCACGACCTCCTTATAATGATAATGCACCATAAAGAGGCTGTGGATATCCATCGTCCGCCGCTTATACGGCTGTCAAGCTTTGGCACCTTACCTTCCGGCAGGTTGCCGTGCGGTCAACGGGCTTGTCCCTCGCGCACTCTCTATGGTCGAATATGAAATTGTTTAGGGTATTTATGAAGAAAAATAGGATGCAGCGATGTTATTCGCTTTACAGTATTCATACAGGCCGAAGACACCTTTGTCGAGGCTGAATCTCACACATACAGCTTCCAGCTTTTCCTCATCTGTTTTGTCTGCTATTCCCATCAAGGCAAAGAGCCTGCCGGTGTTTTCTTCATCAAGCGAGAGCGTATAATCAAAGTCATCCGTCCTTCTGAACTCTTCTACATATTATCGTCCGGCAGAACGGGCAGCTTCTCGGCCTCATCCACTCAGGATAGATCATGCTTGGCTCTGCCCATCACCGGCTGGCATTTGGGACAAACCTCATACGGCTTGCTGTATGCCGCACCGCGCCGGGAGCAGATATACTCCGCCCTGAACAGATGCGTCTCCTGATTCCAGCGTACACGCTTCATTCTTTTTCACCCATTTTCTCTATAAGGTCGTGCAGGCTTTTGTCGTGCTGTGCCCGGGAGATCGCACCGTGTGCCAGAAACCCCGCGAGGAGCTCCTTCTCCCGCAGAAACAGCTGATGGTTTTTCTCCGCATAAGTCAGCTTTTCCCAGGTCTGGTTGTCGATTTTCGTGTCCATAAAGCCATTCACGCCTTCCGGATTGCAAAAATGAAGATCCGCTATTTCCCGGCCTCCGATGTAATACTAACGCACAAGGTGTCCAATAAAACGGACTCTGTTCGATCCGGAGGCCTGTGCAGGAGAGAAATTATAGCATAAAAGCGCAAAAATATCGAGATACTATTGGTATAACTGGTACAATGCCCTGCCCCCCCCCCACCGGAGACAGCAGCACGGCCGCAGCCGCAGTATTTGAAATCATGCCGATACGCGCTCTCTATGGAAATGATCCTCAGGCTGAGGACCGCTGCTGTGTTCTTTCGCGGGAATATTCCGATGAGCCGGTGTTAAGCGAGCTGATCGACCACATCGATGTGTACGAGACGCAGGGAACGGGCAAAAATAAAAACCCGACGCCTTGTCATTTACTACAAGTTCGTCGGGTATTTGGACATTTACCCCGCGCAGTGCCATCCGAACTGCACTGCCGACATCCGCGAGGGCGTTGCCGTGGAGTATGTTTCCTGCGAGCCGCCGGGTGGTTTGGAAGAGCTGTTTCCGAAGGGATACGGCATGGATGAGGATTCTTTTGAGGAAGAAGAAACGGAGCAGGCGTAAACCTGCTCCGAAAATAAGATTCATCTGTGATTACAATGCCGGCTGAAACATTCATTGATAGTTTCAGCATAAAGAGAACGGGAATGCTTGTTAGGATTATCGTTGGAATTTTTCTTTTCAAGATATACTTCCAACACCTCATCCCAATGTCCGTTAGTTTTTAAGTAATCGGCTCTGGATTCAAGTTCTTTATATGGTTGCGTTTGAAATTCCCACGAAAAGTAATTGTGTTCTTTGTTGAAGCGAATGTATTGCTGGCCGTCTTGTCCTTCGTAGACAACCGCAAAATCACAACTGTGAGTAATTCGCGAATGCCAAGGATCCACGGTTTTCATTGAAATTACCCGTGTGGACTGCTCACATTTGGTATAACCGTAATCTCTCATAAAATGCGAGAAGGCTTTATGCAGAATTGTTCTCATGTCCTCCGGTGAGTAATCTTCATTATCGTCATTCACAGCAATGTTGACATCGAAATCAAAACCAACATTAGCCATAGGATCATATGTAATCATATTACGACTTGAACTACCGATAAATGTAAACTGAAAAGTGAACTCCCCTCTGACATAATCCTGTACTCTGTTGAGGAGTTCAATAAGCTGGGTCTTGTATGGCGCGGCTTCTTTTTTGGAAACGTACTTAAAATGATACATTTTCATTACCTCCTAAAAATAATCCCATGCCGCCCATTCAGCTTTTCCCGCTAAATCATAAGAGCATACTCACAAATGATGCTCCTGTCAATACTTTCAGAAAAAAAGAAGCGGATGTAACTGAAATCAGTTACATCCGCTCGATATGGTTGCGGGGAATGGACTTGAACCAATGACCTCCGGGTTATGAGCCCGACGAGCTACCAACTGCTCTACCCCGCGATATTGCAAGAGTTATATTACCACAGTTTGTGCCGCCCGTCAACACCCAAACGAAAAAATATTTTGACGGTCTTCGCCGTCAGCCCTCCATCTGCCGCCCGAGGAATCCCGCCACCGTCTGCGCGAGCTTGAATTCCAGATCCGTCGCCGCCGGAGAGCCGGGGTGCGAGAGGAACATCACACAGCCAAGCACGTCGCCCTCGGCCAGAATCGGCGCGGCCACCGCGATGGCGTGATCCTCCGCCGATTCGACTGGCCGGGGCGCGCGGCTGCCCGAATCCGTGCGCACGGCGCGGCGGTTTTCCATGATCTCCTCCAGCGCCTTGCTGACAGGTTTTTCCAGCAGCTCCTTTTTCCCGCCGCCGGATACGGCGATCATGCTGTCGCGGTCACATACGGCGACCGTCCCGCCCGTGGACTTATAGAGCGATTCGCAGATCTCTGCGGCATAGCTGCTCAGCTCGCCCATGGGCGAGTATTTTTTGAAAATGACCTCGCCGTCCTTCTCCGTGTAGATCTCCAGCGGGTCACCCTCGCGGATGCGCAGGGTGCGGCGGATCTCCTTGGGGATGACGACGCGGCCGAGATCGTCGATGCGGCGAACAATTCCGGTTGCTTTCATATTTATCTTCTCCCTTGTGTTTTTAATGTCCGGCAAACCTATTGTTTACCAACCGCGGGAGATTATGCGCATTTCGCGCCGCCGTGACGAATTCTGACGACGAAGATGCGAGTTTTTGCCGCTGCATGCGTTGTCATTTTCTGACGGATGGCATATAATATATTTTAAAAGTCGCACAAAATGGCAGAACGGAGGCACGTTATGAGCGAGATCCTGAACAAAAGCCAAATGACGGAAGAAGATACCAAGCTTCGATACATCACCCCAGCGATTACCGCCAAGTGGGACGTTAAAAAGATCTCCATGGAAACGCGCCTGACCGATGGCAAAGTCAACATCAATGGCAATCTGGTTTTCCGTGAAAAGCCCAAGCGCGCCGATTATCTGCTGTACCTGAACCCAAATAACCCGATTGCTGTGGTAGAGGCAAAGGACAACAATCACAGTGTTTCATTCGGTTTGCAGCAGGCCATGATGTATGCAAGAATGCTCGATCTCCCGTTCGCCTTCAGTTCCAACGGCGACGGCTTTGCCGAACACGATTTTCTCACCGGCGAGGAGCGCGAGTTCGGGATGGACGAGTTCCCCTCCGAAACCGAATTGATCGAGCGTTTCCGGTGCGAATCCGCGCTGACACCGGAGCAGAAAACGGTGATCGACCAGCCCTATTATACCAGCCAGAACACCTATCCCCCACGCTATTATCAGCGCATTGCCATTAACCGGACGGTCGGCGCAATTGCGCGAGGGCAGGACCGGCTGCTGCTCGTTATGGCGACCGGCACAGGCAAAACCTATACGGCGTTCCAAATCGTCTACCGGCTGCTGCAAACCGGCATGAAGCGCAAGATCCTCTATCTGGCTGACCGCAACATTCTTGTAGACCAGTCCATTCAGCAGGATTTTTCCCCTCTCGAAAAAGTCATTCACAAGGTGAACTTTGCGAAGGATGACCGCACAACCATTACCGCGCATCAAGTCTACTTTTCCCTTTATCAGCAGCTTGTGGGCGACGATGACCAAGAGCATTTCAGCGAATTGTTTGCACCGGATTTCTTTGATCTTGTCATCGTGGACGAATGCCACCGCGGCTCTGCCAAAGAGGAGAGCCGCTGGCGGCGGATCCTTGATTATTTCAAATCGGCAACACAGATCGGCATGACCGCCACGCCGAAGGAAACAAAGTATATTTCCAATCTCAGCTATTTTGGTGAACCCGTCTATACATACAGCCTCAAAGAGGGCATTGAAGACGGCTTCCTTGCGCCGTTTAAAGTCATTAACATCACCACTGACATCGGCGACGGCTGGCGGCCGAAAAAGGGGCAGCGGGACATCTATGGTGAGGAAATTCCCGACCGCATCTATACGAACAGCGATTACGATTACAGCATCATCATCGAAGACCGCATCCGGCAGGTCGCCTCGGAGATCACGCGCTATCTCAAGGACACCGACCGCATGGCAAAGACCATCGTGTTCTGCGCGACCGAAGACGCCGCCGAGCGGATGCGCAAAGAGCTGGTGAATCTCAACGCCGATATGGTGCGCAAAAACCCGGATTATGTGGTGCGGATCACCGGCAGCGATGTATACGGAAAAAGCAAGCTGAAATACTTCATCTCCACCAGCTCCGAGGGTCCCGTCATTGCGACGACCTCCAAGCTTCTCTCTACCGGAGCCGACTGTAAAATGACAAAGCTCATTGTGCTTGACGAAATGATCGGCTCCATGACCGAGTTCAAACAGATCATCGGCCGCGGCACACGGCTGCGCGAAAAAGAGGGTAAAACGCACTTCGTCGTTATGGACTTTCGCAACGTCACGCGCCTTTTTGCCGACCCGGAATGGGACGGCCCGATCGAGGTCATTATGTCCCCGTCAAGCGGCAAGTCTGCTCCCGCCGATCCGCCGTCAGCGCCGTCCGGTCCTGTTGAACCGCCGGAGCCGCCCAAACACAAGCCCATCGTGGACTGCCGCGGCTGCCGTGTAGAGATCATTCTCAAAACCGTATCGGTCTATGATACGAACGGAAAACTTCTCCGGCAGGAGAGCATCACGGATTACACGAAGGAAAATGTCCGCGGTGAATACGCCACGCTGGACAACTTCATCCGGCAATGGACGGCGGAGGAGAAAAAGGAAAATATCCGTGCTCTGCTGCGCGAGCGCGGCATCGATCTTGAGCAGATGAAAGCCGAGCAGAACATGGCGGACGTGGACGACTTTGATTTCATCTGCCACGTCGCCTTCGATAAAAAGCCGCTCACCCGCCGCGAGCGCGCGAACAACGTAAAAAAACGTGATTTCTTCAGCAAATACAGCGGCGATGCGCGGAAGGTGCTGGAAGCACTGCTGGACAAGTATATGAACACCGGCATTTACGAGATCGAGAAAACGGAGATCTTGAAGCTCGACCCGTTCGAGAAGCTTGGCAGGCCGCCGCGGATCGCCGCGCTGTTCGGCGGGCGGGACGGGTATCTGCGCGCTGTCCGCGAGCTGGAAAACGCCATTTATACAGAAGAGGTAGGTTAATTTAATGAGCAATCTGTCCGGATTTGTAAAGCGCATACGCGATATCATGCGGAACGACGCAGGCATCAACGGCGATGCCCAGCGCATTGAGCAGATCGCGTGGATGCTGTTTCTGAAGGTCTACGACGCCAAGGAGCAGGACTGGGAATTTGACGATGAGACGTATGAGTCCGTCATTCCCGCTCCGTGCCGCTGGGCGAACTGGGCGCACGACGACAGATCCGGCGCAGCGCTGACGGGCGACGCTCTGCTGGATTTCGTAAACAATACGCTTTTCCCGACGCTGAAAAAGCTCCCCGTAGACGCCTCCACGCCCATCCGGAAGGCGATCGTCCAGACAACGTTCGCCGACGCCAATCAGTACATGAAGGACGGCGTGCTTCTCCGGCAGGTCATCAACCAGATCGACGAGCTGGATCTTTCCGGCTACGAGGAGAGCCACGCCTTTAACGAGATCTACGAAACCATTCTCAAGGAGCTGCAAAGCGCCGGATCGGCGGGCGAATTCTATACGCCCCGCGCCGTTACCGACTTTATGGCGCAGCGGATCGCGCCGCAGATCGGCGAACGGATGGCGGACTTCGCCTGCGGCACGGGCGGCTTTATCACAAGCTGGCTCAAAGAGTTAGAAAAACGTATCTGTACGACCAACGATCGGGAAGCCTACGGCGAATCTGTTTACGGCATAGAGAAAAAGCAGTTCCCGTACATGCTCTGCGTTACCAATCTGCTGCTGCACGGGCTGGACAATCCGCGCGTATTCCATGATAACTCGCTTCTCCGCGACGTGCTGGACTATACGGAAAACGATCAGTTTGACGTGATCCTTATGAACCCGCCCTACGGCGGCAGCGAAAAGGCGGACGTGAAAAACCACTTCCCGGACGATCTCGCGAGCAGCGAGACCGCCGATCTTTTCCTGTCCGTCATCATGTACCGGCTGAAAAAGAACGGCCGCGCGGCGGTCATACTGCCGGACGGCTTCCTCTTCGGCACAGACAACGCCAAGGTGAATATCAAGAAAAAGCTGCTCGGCGAGTTTGACCTGCATACGGTCATCCGTCTGCCGGGAAGCGTTTTTGCGCCCTATACTTCCATCACAACAAACATTCTGTTCTTTGACCGCACGCACCCGACGGAGGAAACGTGGTTTTACCGGCTCGACATGCCGGAGGGATATAAGCATTTCTCCAAAACAAAGCCGATGAAAGCGGAGCATTTCGCCCCGGCGGTCGAATGGTGGGAAAACCGGCGGGAGATCGCCGAGGACGGCTTCCCCAAGGCAAAGAAGTTTACGGCGCGGCAGCTTGCGGAGGATCTGGGATACAACTTTGACCAATGCGGCTACCCGCACGCGGAGGAGGAGATCCTTGACCCGCTCGATCTCATTCAGCGCTATCAGGAGGAGCGGGCCAGCCTGAACGCGGAAATTGACCGCGTGCTCGCGGAGATCACCGCCATCCTCGGAGGTGCACGGGAATGACGCCGCAGGAACTGAAAAACAGCCTTTTGCAGCTCGCCATTCAGGGTAAGCTGGTGGAGCAGCGCCCGGAAGAGGGAACCGGCGAGGAGCTGTACCGGCAGATTCAAGCCGAGAAGCAAAAGCTCATCCGTGAGGGAAAGATCAAAAAAGAAAAGTCTCTGCCGGAAATTGCAGAGGATGAAGTGCCGTTTGATATTCCGGAGAGCTGGAAATGGGTTCGATTGGGAGACTGTTCAAGTTATGCCCAGGCAAAAGTAAAAATTTCCCCGCTTAGTATTACCTCCGACATGTGGTCATTAGACCTAGAAGACATCGAAAAAGAAACTGGGCGAATACATACGTTCTGCAAAGCGGCGGAGAGAAAGATTAGCGGAGATAGGGTTTGCTTCGCAAAAGGGCAGATTTTGTATAGCAAGCTTCGTCCATATTTAAAGAAAATTCTGGTAGCTCCTGACGCCGGGATTTGCACACCGGAATTAGTGCCTTTTTCTGTGTATGGTGGAATTCGCCCAGATTACATTGCCAATGCGCTGCGGGCACCTCATGTTGACTTTGTCATCAATTCCGTGACTTATGGTGTAAAGATGCCAAGAGTGGGAACTGAGACAATGGTTAACCTTCTGATTCCTCTCCCACCGCTGGCTGAACAAAAGCGAATCGTCGGGAAAATCGAAGAGCTGCTGCCGCTGATCGACCGCTACGAGAAGGCATGGGGCCGTCTGGAAGAATTTAACAGACGATTTCCGGCGGATATGCAGAAGTCGCTCCTGCAAATGGCGATACAGGGCAAGCTCGTCGAGCAGCGCCCCGAAGAAGGCACCGGCGAGGAACTGTACCGGCAGATTCAAGCCGAGAAGCAAAGACTCATCAAGGAAGGCAAAATCAAAAAAGAAAAACCTCTGCCGGAAATCGCAGAGGATGAAGTGCCGTTTGAGATTCCGGAGAGCTGGAAATGGGTGCGGCTGCCAGCGATTTCGGCTTCGTGTCTGGGGAAAATGCTGGATAAGCAAAAAAATACCGGTATCTCCATGCCCTATCTCCGCAACGTAAATGTCCGCTGGGGGAGCTTCGATTTATCAGATTTACTTGAGATGAAGTTTGAAGATGTCAACGATGAGCGGTTTCTTATCCGAAAGAATGATCTGGTGATGTGCGAAGGAGGAGAACCAGGTCGATGCGCGATTTGGACAGCAGAACAGCCCATTCATTTTCAAAAAGCCTGTCATAGATTGCGGTTTTCACAAGAATTACACGTTCCCTTCTTCTATTTTCTTTTTTGCCTGTATGCAGAAAACGGAATCTTGAAAAGTCTGTTTACAGGTACAACCATCAAACATTTAACAGGACAAAGCCTTGACAAAATTGTAGTTCCCCTCCCACCCCTCGCCGAGCAAAAACGCATCGTTGCAAAACTGGAAGAACTCCTGCCGCTATGCGAAAGATTGAAATGAGGTGACCGAATGGCTACAAATGACAAACAAGACAGCGTAATAACAGAAATAAAGTTGGCTCAATGGCAAACATGCGTCGAAATGGCTAATGCAGTAAGTGCGCGCAGAGACAACCTGAACAATTTATTTGTAACAGTCAATTTAGCTTTAGCTGCAGCTATTTCCCTAGTGTGGGATGTAAAAACAATTGTTTTGCTTGCGGCAGGCGTAATTGAATGCATAATTTGGGGAACATTTATTATCAACTATAAGAATTTAAATAGCGCGAAGTTTGCTGTAATTACCGAACTTGAGAAACAATTGCCAGTGCAGCCATTTATGGATGAATGGAAAATCGTCAAAGAGAAGAAATACATCCGCAGCACGAAGTTGGAACTGATCATGCCAGCAATGTTTGTCGTTCTATACGTTATTCTTTTTTGTCTTATTTTTATTTAAGCCGGGAGTGAAGTGTAATGATTAATGTTTTTATTCCGCATCGATGGAACAACAGCGACTATTCATACATCTGCAATTTGTTGGATCGCACAAAATACAAGATTCGTGATTATTCTGTCCCTGCGAGTTCACCATTCGATGTAATCGATCGTCGGTTTAATGTTGACCCTCAGATTCAAAAACAGATTCGATACGCTTCTGTTGTTGTCTGCTCTAATAGACCTGCAAATAGTTTTGGGATGTCTATTGATGAAATCCGATATGCAGTCAGTATCAACAAACCTGTCGTTGCTGTAAAAATTACCGAAAGTACCAGCAGCTCTATCAAAAATCTCGCAATTGAAGTAATTCCGTACAGAAAGGATTCGCTTGAAGCATGGATTGATAGAAACACTAGTAATCATTGAATGTTCTATGACAACAGTTCTCCATCTGATTAAGGATATCTAAATTTTGAGTTGAAAAATAATTATATTTGCCTGCAAAAGCAGAATCTGAGGTGAAATTCAATGAAAAATACGGTGGATAATACTCGAGATATAAAGGTTCTAATTTCACAGTTGTCAGCATTTATAAAAACAATAAGTGAAATACTGAACAACTCAAATACCGCCGAAACAGCACGATACGCAAGCTATGCAGACATGGCAAGAATATATAATGATTTGGCTAATAGAGCAAAAGATATATTAAACGTAGAATCTATAATCTATACTTTTAACTTAGGTGCAATACCCAACCGGGACGATACCGTATGGCCAACTCAAAAAAGAGTTTTGGAACAAGTGCTGTTATCGGCAAGAATACTTCTATCCAGCGTAGAAGAAGGTCTTGACTTTGCTGATGATGAATTCGACAATCTCGAAAATTTCCTTCAATTTCGACTTCGCTCCGCAATTTTTCAAAAACCGGAGCAAGAGGTTGAAGTCCAAAACGCAATCGAATCATTATTACTTGGCAGAGGATTGTCAAAAGGTACAGATTACGATAGAGAGTCGGGGAAAGTTGAGTTTTCTGGGAAAGAATACATACCAGATTTTATCGTTCCTAAAATGTCTTTGTGCATAGAGGTCAAGCTATTACGAGAAAATCGCAAATCCAAGATTATTGAAGAAATTAGTGCCGATATAACCGCATATAAAAAAATATACAATAGACAACTGTTTGTGGTGTACGATCTCGGAGTTATACAAAATGAACTCGAATTCAAACGGGACATAGAAATGTCTGACGGTGTAAAAGTGATTATTGTAAAACACTAAAAACCATTTATATTTATAGGAGAATCACAAATGAATAATAGTGGTATTTCCTTTTTTGCTGACAGTGGCAAGCTGATTGTGGAGGGAAGCTCTTTATCCCGCGATCAAAAAGAGGCTGCCAAGCTGCAAATCGACTGTGTCGCAGACTTAATCGACTATCTTCAGAAGGCAAGCGCCGCTCGTTCGTCGATGAATATACCGCAATATACGCTTTCTCTTGACTATCTATACACCATAAAGCAAACCGCAAAAAATTGTGGATTAACAAAGCTAATTTTATTCCCTTGTCCGGTAGACGGGCAGGTGCTGCATGGCTACAGAATGTATGGTGGTGATCTTTCGGCGTTTTGCCGTACGCTTGAGATCAAACGATTTGATGACGCTAATTTAACAATGAGTGAAGACTTACAGGAAGAGCTTATAGAGAAATACGGCATTATTTTGTATCTAGCATAACTATATTTTATTGCCTAAGCGCAGCCTTTATTGCGCCTCCACGATGTGCGTTACTATACATTTTAAAACAAAAGGAGGCAAAAACCATGAGCCTCCAAAATGCTATTGTATCCGTATTTCAAAGACGTCCCGGCTTCTCTGACCGGGAGTGGCGGAGCGCGCAGAGGTAATTTACACTGTTCGGCTTAAGATTTTTCTTTTCCGTGCCGAATATTGTCGAACGAATTAACGGCATCTTTATGGGGGATTTGTTGAAATAAGACATAAAATATGCTATTTTATCCGTGTAGTAGATCAGCTGAAGGAAAAAATCGATATGGAGGCGATATTATGAAACTTCGCGTGCTGATCGCCGACCCGGATCCGGATCTCCAACGAACGATAACGGCTGCGCTTTCTCAGGAGAGAGACATGGAAGCGGCAGGCTTTTCGTCCGGCGGGACGGAGACCCTTTCTCAAATCCAGTCGCTGCGGCCGGATGTGGTGCTGCTGGAGCTCGTTCAGCCGCGGCTCGACGGGCTGAGCGTACTGCGCCGGCTCGCCGAAGCGGAGAGCGCGCCGCCGGTAGTCGTTCTCACCGGATTTGTCAACGCCGCCATTGTTGCCGAGTGCGCAAGACTCGGCGCGGCATATTTTATCCCCAAACCCTGCGACCCCGAAGCGCTTCTGCAGTGCCTACGGCAGTACGCGAAGGCGGAAAAGAGACCGCCCGCCGCCGTCCCCGGACTGACCCCCGCGCCGAAGGTGCCGGCTCCCGCGTCCGCACATCTGGAAAGCGCCGTCACCAACCTTCTCCACGAGATGGGCGTACCGGCGCATATTAAAGGCTTTCAATACCTGCGTGCAGGGATCCTTTTTACGATCCGCGGTACGGGCTCCGTCGCCGGAATAACGAAGGTGCTGTATCCGGAGATCGCCAAAAGGTTTTCTGCGACGCCTGCCTGCGTAGAGCGGGCAATGCGCCATGCGATCGAGATCGCATGGAACCGCGGCGACTTCGAGATGCAGCAGAAAATCTTCCGCGGCACCATCTCCGGAGCCAAAGGAAAACCGACAAACGGCGAATTCATCGCCCTGCTTGCCGAGCATATAGCGCTTCGTTTTAAGAGCGCAAATCTATAATCCTCCAAAACGCTTCCCGTTCGGTTTCCGGTGGACATGCGCCGGCGTCGGACGGGAGGTTTTTTTATCCTGTTTCTTGCCCGTTTTTACGGAATGTGCTATCATAAAAACGCAAACACAGAAATGGAGCGAAAGACTATGGTATTTATCTGTTACCCCAAGTGTACGACCTGCCAGAAGGCGCGAAAGTGGCTGGACGAGCACAAAATTGCCTACGAGCTCCGCGACATCAAGACGGCGAATCCCGCCTGCGACGAGTTGGCGGCGTGGCACGAGCGCAGCGGCCTGCCGCTGAAGAAATTTTTCAATACCAGCGGTCTGCTCTACAAGTCCATGGAACTCAAGGACAAGCTGCCCGGCATGAGCGAGGAGGAGATGCTGCGGCTTCTTGCTGCAGACGGGATGCTGGTCAAACGCCCGCTTCTGGTCGGGGACGATCTTGTCCTCGTCGGATTTAAAGAGACCGAGTGGGAGCGTGCTCTGAAAGCGCAGTAAAAAAGCCGAACCCCTGCCCAACCTTTTGCGGTTATTTATAGCACAGGAGGCGTTTATATGAACAAGCAAAAACTATCCGCGGCGATTACGGAGTTTGTAAAAAAGAAAACCGCAAACGCTGCATATTACAGCGATAACTGGAAAGAGCGCAGCGAGCGAAAGTCCTATTATCAATCCTTCACTGAGGCGAAACTTCTTGCTATGACAGAGGATGATTTCCTTGAGTATATAAGCAAGCTGTGGTCCATGCTGATCTGGGGCAACAAGAAGTATGTTGTTGACAAGATCGTTGCCGATAACGGATTTGGAAATGTGAAAAAGCAGTTGGCGGATCTGCTGTATGGGGACGGAGCCATTGAAAAAAGATGGGACACGTTTTTGAAAAATGCAAAGGGGCTCGGTCCGGCTACGATCAGCGAATTGTTGACCTATGTGAATCCGCGGGAGTATGTCATCTTTAATAAAACTACCATACAGTGCTTCGCTTATTTGGAAGTCCCGGATATGCCGAAGTACAACTATCAGTACACCGGGAAAAAGTATGCGGAAGTTTGTGCCGTTGCGAAGCAGATTGCAGGGGAACTGATAGCGGCAGGAGAAAAAGATGCAGATTTGCTCACGGTGGATTACTTCATGTGGGACGAGCTGCTTCCGCTTGCAGAGAAAAAAGAGCCATCCGGCGAAACTGCGGTGACGCCCGCCGCAGAGAAGCCTGCAACCGTCAAGGAGTCGAAATCTCTCCACGAGGAAATCAAGGAAAAACTTGTGGCGATCGGCGAACTTCTGGGCTTTGAAAGCCGGGCAGAGGTGCACATTACCGCCGGAGCGGTCGTTGATGCGGTATGGGAAGCGAAAATCGGCAACATGGGCAAGGCAATTTATGTTTTTGAAGTGCAGTCCAAAGGCTCGATCGACAGCCTTATTCTCAATTTGAAAAAAGCGCAGAATAATGCGGCGGTTCAGGCGGTCGTTGCTGTTGCGGATGAAGCGCAGCTTGCCAAAATCATCAAGGAGAGCCGAGGCGTCATCGAGGAAAAGGATCTCAGAACATGGGATTCCGAGGACGTTCTGGCTGTCTATGATGCGCTTGTCCGCGCCCATGAGTCCATAAACAAGCTGGCGTTGGTGCCGGATAGCTTTTGAGGTGTCAACACCGCGATCGGGCTTTTCACGGTCGGGCTTTTAAATAAACGCAAATAAAATGAAACATCTCCATAAGAAAACAAGAGAAGCCCCTTGAGATCATGGATCCCAAGGGGCTTTTGGTCCGAGTAGCGCGGCTCGAACGCGCGGTCTCCTGCTCCCAAAGCAGGCGCGATACCATCTTCGCTATACCCGGTCGTGCGCTTTCGCCGTGATATTATACCAAACACAACCGCTCCATGCAAGGTTTTTCGGATTGATGTTTTTTCGTCGCTATGATATGATGGCGTGTGAAAGAAACAGGAGTGTGAACCTTATGAGAATGCGGAAAAAACCGAACCTGATCCCCCGGATGGAGCGCTGCGCCGCGGTGCAGATCCGGACGCCGGAAGACCATAAAGGCCGCTGGGCGGAGGAGTTTTCGCAGTACCGCGAGATCCGTCTGGAGCTCGGCTGCGGCAAGGGCCGCTTCACCTGCGAACAGGCGCTCCGCGAGCCGGACGTGCTGCTGCTCGCGCTCGAAAAGGTGCCGGACGCGATGGTCGTGGCGATGGAGCGCGTTGTGGAGCAGGGCATACCGAACGTCCGCTTTCTCGACCGGGACGCCGAGCTCCTGCCCGAGATGTTCGCCCCGGGTGAGATTTCCCGCCTGTACATCAATTTCCCTGACCCGTGGCCGAAGAAGAAGCAGTTCAAGCGCCGCCTGACCGCGCCGGAGTTTCTCGATAAATACCGCGCGCTGCTGCCGGAGGGCGGGGCGGTCTGGTTCAAGACCGACAACGGGCCGCTTTTCGACTGGTCGTTCGAATCGTTCCGCAGCTGCGGCTGGGCGCTTGCCGATATGCCGGAGGGCACGCCCATGACCGATTACGAAGCGCGCTTCACCGAGATGGGCCTTCCCATCCACCGCGTCGTGGCGACGCGCCCATAAGACCATATGGTAAAAATCGGAAACGTGGAGCTCGCCGGGCGGCTCTTTCTCGCGCCGATGGCCGGCGTGACGGACGCCTCATTCCGGCTCCTCTGCCGGAAACACGGCGCAGCGCTCGCCACGAGCGAAATGATCTCCTCCAAGGCGCTCATGTATCAGGACGGCAAGACGAAAACGCTGCTCGTCCGGCCCGAGGGGGATACGCCCCTCGCCGTGCAGATCTTCGGGAGCGACCCCTCGTGCATGGCGGAGGCCGCGTGCAAGGTGATAGACCTTTGCCGCCCCGAGATCATCGACATCAACATGGGCTGTCCCGTCGGGAAGGTCGTAAAGTCCGGCGACGGGAGCGCGCTTATGAAAACGCCCGATCTCGCGGCGAAGATCATCGAATCGGTCGTCCACGCGGTGGATGTGCCGGTGACGGTCAAGTTCCGCAAAGGCTTCGATAAGGGCAATATCAACGCCGTGCCGTTTGCCGAAATGTGCGAGAGCGCGGGCGCCGCGGCGATCGCGGTGCACGGCCGCACGAGAGCGCAGATGTATGCGGGGCAGGCCGACTGGGACATCATCCGCGACGTAAAGCGCGCGGTACGCATCCCGGTGTTTGCCAACGGCGACGTATGGACCGCGGAGGACGCCGAACACATTTTGCGCTACACCGGCGCGGACGCGGCGCTCATCGGGCGCGGCAGCTTCGGCAACCCGTGGCTCTTTGCGCAGGGCAACGCCCTTCTTGCCGGGGAGAAAGTCCCGCCGCTCCCGCCGCTGCGCGTGCGGATGGAGGAAGCCCTCGGCCAGATCACGACGGCGTGCTCGCTCAAGGGCGAGAAGATCGCCATTCTGGAAGCGCGCAAGCAGCTTTGCTGGTATCTGCGCGGGGTGTCCCATGCGGGATATTATAAGCAGCAGATCGTATCGATGAATACGCTCGCCGACGCGGAGAAGATCGTCCGCGGCATACAGCGCGATCTGAGGTGACAGCATGACAAAAGACGAGGAAAAAGGATATATCGAGCGCGTTCTCGCCGGAGACGAGAGCGCCTATGAGCCGCTCGTGACGGAAAACCAGACAAAGGTATACCGTCTCGCGCTGCGCATACTGAAAAACGAGGCCGACGCCGAGGACGCCGCGCAGGAGGCGTTTCTCAAGGCGTACACCTCGCTTGCGGATTTTCGCGGCGACAGCCGGTTTTCCGTGTGGCTCTACCGGCTGACGAACAACATATGCATCGATATGCTGCGCAAAAATAAGCGAGCCGTTATCGTGTCGCTCCAGACGGAAGACGACGACGGCGAAGAGACCGAGATCGCCATTCCCGACGAGCGGTATTCCCCCGAGAGGCTGGCCGAGCGCGCCGCCGACCGGGACGCCGTGCGCACGGCGCTCGCCGCGCTGCCGGATGACTGCCGCGAAATTCTCGCCCTGCGCGAGAGCGCGGGGCTGAGCTACGACGAGATCGCCGCGGCGCTCTCGCTGGAGGTCGGCACGGTCAAATCGCGGCTCAACCGCGCGCGGAAAAAGCTCTGCATAGCGCTTCTCAAAAGCGGGAACTTTTCCGACCGTTTCCCGTCCAAACAAGGGAAGGGGTGTGAAGCGTGAAAAACTGTGAATACTATGAAGAGCTGATCGGCGCAGCGCTCGACGGCGAGATCACCGCCGAAGAGGACAAGGAGCTTCGTGCCCATCTGGAAAGCTGCGAGGCCTGCCGGAGCTTTTATGAGGCGATGCAGGCGATATCCGGCACGGACGATGCGCTCGGCGATGTGCCGGAGAATTTCACGGCGAACGTGATGGCGCGCGTCCACGAGACCGCTGCCCCGGCGGAAAAGCCGGCGAAGAAAAAAGCGAGCATCCAGCGCCTCGTGACGCGCTGCGGCGCGCTTGCCGCGGCGGCTGCCGTGGCGATCTGGGCGGGAGTGACCTTTTCCGGCACTTTCGCCGCGAAGGGCGCGAGCAGCACGGCGAGGGAAGAGTCGGAGATCGCCATGTACAGCGCGGCGGAGGACAGTGCTGAAACGGAAACCCCGGCGGAAGCACCGGTAGCGCCCGCAGGCGGCAGGATGATGGCCGCCGCGCCGGATAGCACCGCGGCGGACGGCAGCGTTACGGTCACTGTCACCACCGCGGAAAACGGCGCTTCGGACGACGCGGTCACGCTGCCGGACGACGGATTTTTCGCCGGGTATCTTCTGCTCGACGAGGGCGAAACGCCCACGCCGGAGCGAGACTGCGACTATACGATCACGCTCGACGCGCCGGACGGCACGGAGAGCGTATACCGGCTCTGGGTCGAAGAGGAGAGCCTCGTCTGGCAGGAAGCGGACGGAGATGCGGCGCATCTCTCCCCCGCGTCGCCGGAGGCATGGAGCGAGATATTGCGTAACGCGTCGAGATAAATCGAACTAAGGAGGGTTTTCATTGAGCATTCGCGGCATTTATTCCACCATTACCGACATTCGCCGTCAGGTATTCACCGAAGTCGCCCGCATGGGCTACGAGGGTGGGGATTATTCCCGCATTGAAGACCTGCCGTATAAGATCGTCCCCGGTGAGGTCGCCGAGCACCGCAGCAGCATCTTTCTGGAAAGAGCCATCGTCGGCGAACGGCTTCGTCTGGCGATGGGCCTGAGCCCCCGCCCGCTCGACCAGCACGCGCCGCTCGCCGCGGGTGCGGAGGAGAGCGCGAGACCGGAGAAATATTACGAGCCGCCGCTGGTGAATATTCTGAAATTCGCCTGCAACGCCTGTCCGGAAAAGCGCTATATCGTTACGAACCTCTGTCAGAACTGCCTGGCGCACCCGTGCCGCGAGATCTGCCCGAAAAAGGCGGTCAAGCTCAGCCACCGCGGCGTGAGCCGCATTCAGGAGGATCTCTGCATCCGCTGCGGCAAGTGTGCGGATGTCTGCCCCTACAATGCGATCATTTTGCAGGAGCGCCCGTGCGCCAAGGCGTGCGGTATGGACGCCATTCGGTCTGACGAGCACGGCCGCGCCGATATCGATTATGATAAGTGCGTCTCGTGCGGCATGTGTCTTGTGAACTGTCCGTTCGGCGCGATCTCCGATAAGAGTCAGCTCTTCCAGCTCACGCAGGCGCTGCGCGGCGGTGAAAAGGTCATTGCGATCGTCGCGCCCGCGTTCGTCGGGCAGCTCGGCCCGAGCATGACGCCGGATAAGCTCAAGGCCGCGATGAAGATGCTCGGCTTCCGGCATGTGGCGGAGGTGGCCGTCGGCGCAGACCTCTGCACGCTCGACGAGGCGAAGGACTTTCTGGAGAAGGTCCCCGCCGAGCAGCCGTTCATGGCGACGTCCTGCTGCCCGAGCTGGGCGGTCATGGCGAAAAAGCTCTTCCCGGAGCAGGCAAACTGCATCTCCATGGCGCTCACGCCCATGGTGCTCACGGCGCGCCTCTGCAAGCAGCAGCACCCGGGCGAGAAGGTCGCGTTCATCGGGCCGTGCAGCGCAAAGAAGCTTGAAGCCATGCGCACGACCGTGCGCAGCGAAGTCGATTTTGTCCTGACGTTTGAAGAGGTCATGGGCATGTTCGAGGCCAAGGGCATCAACTTTAACGAGATCACCCAGACCGCGCCGCTGCGCGAAGGCACGGCGGCGGGCCGCGGCTTTGCCGTTTCCGGCGGCGTTGCGGAAGCGGTGCGTGAGGCGATCTCGCACATCGACCCCGACCGCGAGGTGAAAACCGCGTGTGCGCAGGGGCTCAAGGACTGCCGGAAAATGCTCACGCTTGCCAAGGCCGGCAAGTACAATGGGTATCTGCTCGAGGGCATGGCGTGTCCGGGCGGCTGCGTCGCGGGTGCCGGTACGCTCCTGCCGATCGAGAAGGCGGCGGCCATCGTGCGCAATTACACCGCGCAGGCGGAGGAAAAGAGCGCCACCGAAACCAAGTATGAGGCCACGCTCCCGCTCCTGCTTGAGGACGAGGAGGACGCGGAGTGATACCGGCGAAGCTACGCTGAAAGTCTCCGCGAAAGTGCGGGGCGTATAAAAATGACCAGCCGCGGCAGAACGATCTGCCGCGGCTGACTTTAAGGAGAGGCAAAGGAGAAAATGGTATGATCCGTGATATCTGCAGGGACGAGAGCTTTCTCGCGCAGAAGGCCGAACCCGCCGCGGCGGATGACCTCGGCACGGCGCAGGACCTACTGGACACGCTGTCCGCCCACAGGGACGGATGCGTGGGCATGGCGGCGAACATGATCGGCGTAAACAAGCGTATCATCGTCTTCGATAACGAGGGGGAATATATGGTCATGCTCAACCCGGTCATCGTCAAAAAGTCCGGCGCATACGAGACGGCGGAGGGCTGCCTTTCTCTCGCCGGCACGCGGAAAACGATGCGTTTCCAAACCATCAAGGTGCAGTGGCAGAATGAGAGATTCCAAACGCGGCTCAAAACCTTTACCGGGTGGACGGCGGAGATCATCCAGCACGAGATCGACCACTGCGACGGCATTTTGATATGACCTTCCCACGCTCAAGGCGCCCCGTCATCTGCGAAACCGCTGACCAGCGAAAAAGTTATATTACTTCAAAAAGCAAAAATCGGGTGCGCAGTCCAGTCGGGACAAGCGCACCCATTTTTTGAAGCCCCTCGATGAGCAGCGGCCACGTGATGCCGTTGACGGTCGTGGTGAACAGGTCATTTTACTGTTGACAGTTCTGTAGATAATGAGGGGCAGAATCTCATCGACCAGAACATCGCTCTCCGTCAGAAGCTTGCCTACCTGACGAGAGAGGTCGAGAGCTGGAAGGCGCTCGCCAAGCAGCACGACGAGATCATCGATCTGTGGCTTCGCAGTGCGGACAGAAAGCTCTGATATGTGCAGCATCCGTGCAGCATGCGGAAAAGCACGATAAAAATAGAAAAACGACGCATATTTGCTTGACGGCACGGATAAACACGCTTATATTTATGATATCAGCATTCATATTTTGTGCTTTGCGCCCTGTGCGCCGCGTCAAAACCGCCGCAGGCGCCCGGATTTATTGCCGAAATCGATGACCGGAGAGGAAATGAGAGTGAAATACTGTCCCAACTGCGGGACTGCCGTCAACGACGGTTCCGCGTTTTGCCCAAATTGCGGGATGCGCGTCGGGGGCAGCCCGAGTCCGTACAGCACGCCGGTCATGGAGGATGCTCCCGCCGCTCCCGGCTATAGCCCTTCGCCGTACGGCGGAGCCGATTCGTACGGCCGCGCGGAGTCTTATGGAAGCGCGGAGTCTTATGGAAGCGCAGATCCTTACGGCGGATCGGCCCCCTATGGCAGTCCCGCCCCCTACGGCGGCAGTCCGTACGGAGCACCTTCCGCGGGCGCAGCTCCGGTCGGTCAGCTCAAGACGAATCGCGGCCTTTTGAAGCTGATCCTGCTCAATTTCCTTACGCTTGGCATTTACGGTCTCGTGGTGATGTCCAACATCAGTTCGGACATCAATCTCATCGCCGGCCGGTATGACGGACGAAAGACCATGCACTACTGTCTGGTCCTCTTCATCTTCTCGTGGCTGACGCTGGGCATTTATCCCGTCATCTGGACGCACCAGCTCTGCAGCCGCATCGGAAACGAGCTGCGCCGCCGCGGCATCGCCTACGACTTCGACGCAAGCACCTTCTGGCTGTGGGGCGTTCTCGGCAGTCTGATCGTCGTCGGCCCCTTCATCTACACGCACAAGCTTCTCAAGGCAATGAACCTTCTCGCGGCAAACTACAACATCCGCGGCTGATCCGGGCGGGAGGAACGCCTCCGTCGGTAGTCCGCCGCTCCGTTCACGAAAAGGCCCCTGTAAACCGTTACAGGGGCCTTTTTCCATATGTCTGTATTATGTTTCTCAGAGCGGTTTTCTGCTGTGACATTCATTCTTTGCAGAGCACCGCCTTTAAAATGTTGATGCCGGGGATGCTTATCAGAAGAGAAAGGATCAAAAGCAGCGCCCCGGTCAGCCGAAACACCGTTTGCTGCGGCTGGCCCGTCAGCAGGAACCGTGCGGCAAGGACTCCGACCGCGCTGCCCGCCGCGGGAAGTATCGCTGTCTGCTTTGCGGTCGACTCTTTGGAGAACACGCCTTTTTTTATATTGCGAAACGTTATAAACAGAAACGCCAGCACGCAGCCGAACAGCAGAAGCAGAAAACCGACAGCCATCATCCAGCTGTCCCCCGTCTCCAGAGCGAAAAGCCGGTAGGCCGCCAAATTGAAAAGCAGGGAGAGATACAGGGAGAAAACGCCGTCGCAGAGGAATCTTGCGCGCTTCGTCGATGAATGCCGCACGATCAGAACCGCAAAAAACACGCTCACGCAGACCGCACCTGCCGCGAGACCGACGGCCCAAACGTGCCGTTCCCCGATAAAGCACACCCCCGCGCTCAACGCCCAGAGGAAAAGGATCCTTTTGACGCACTGTCCTTTCCGAAAGGGCGTATAGCCGTAGGAAACAAATGCATCCACTTGCTCTTTTTGTTCCAAAACTGATGCCCCCTCCGTCCTCCGAATCTTCCCCGCCCCGCCGTCGGGGCAGCAAACTCCGGAGCAAAAAAAGACACAAAGCCGCGCCTGCGGGAATGACAGTTTTACATTTCCGGATGGCTGGTTCGTGTCTTTTATTATTATATTGTTTCTGAAAAGAAATTGCAAGCGGCCTGTTTCGCCGCGGCTCTTCCCTCTCAGTCCTTATACGCGATGCACTGATCAAAGAGCGCCGCGGCGGTCTCGCGGCTCTCCGCGCTCGAGCACTTCGAGGCGATGACTGCGGCGAGAAGTCCGGCGGCGAAGCCGGGGACGATCTCGTAAACACCGGTGCTCTTGAAGAGCACGAGCCACAGCACGTCTACCACCGCGCCCGCGACGATACCCGCCGCCGCGCCGGAGAACGTGAAGCCGCGCCAGAAGAGGCTCAGCACGATGACCGGGCCGAACGATGCGCCGAAGATGCCCCACGCGTTTTCGACGAGCGACATGATCGTGCCGCTGCCGGGGTTGGACGCGATGAGCAGCGCGGCGATAGCGATCACGAGCACCACGATACGCCCGACCCAGAGCATTTCCTTATCCGTGCTCTGTCCCTTGCGGATCACGGGCTTATACACGTCGCTCGCAAACGCGCTCGAAGCGGCGAGAAGCTGCGAATCGGCGGTGCTCATCGCGCCGGCGAGGATCGCGCTGAGCAGCAGGCCCGAAATGAGTCCCAGCCACGGGCCGGTGAAGATGCGGCGCACGATGGCGATGAAGATGGTGGAGCTCTCCTGCCCGTCGCCGAGGAAGAGGTGCGCCACGACCGACACAAGCACCGCAAACATGAGAATGAAGAACGTCCAGCCGATGCCGACCTTCGCGGCCTTTTTGAGTTCCTTGTCCGATTTCACGGACATAAACCGGATGATGATGTGCGGCATACCGGCGTAGCCGAGACCCCAGCCGAGACCGGAGAGAATGTCCTGCCATGAGGTCATCATGTTCCAGTAGCCCGCGGGCAGCGTTCCGGCGGTCGTGCCGCTTTTCTGCATCATGCACAGCGCGACGATCGGCGCGGCGAAAAGCGAACCGAGCATCAGCAGCCCCTGGAAAAAGTCCGTCCAGCACACGGCGTTGAAGCCGCCGAGGAACGTGTATCCCACAATAATGACCGCCGCGGCGTACATTGCGATCTGCGCCGGGACGCCGAGCACCGTTTCAAAGAGCGTGCCGCACGCCTTGATGCTGCTCGCGGAATAAACGGTATACGCCACGAGGAAGATCACCGCGCTGATGATCTGCAGCGCGCGGGAGCTCGCCTTGAACCGGTTCGTCAGGTACTGCGGGATCGTGATCGAGTCGCCGCACACGATGGAGAACGAGCGCAGCCGCGGCGCAATGAAGATCCAACTGAGCGAATAGCCGATGAACAGGCCCACCGGGATCCACGCCTTGCCCATGCCGTAAGCATAGATGGACGCCGGCATGCCCATGAGCACCCATGCGCTCATGTCGCTCGCGCCCGCCGAAAGGCCGGACACCCACGCGCCCATTTCGCGTCCGCCGAGGAAGTAGTCCTTCTCTCCGGCGTCCTTGCTGCGCATAAAAAACCAGATGCCGATACCCAGCATAAATACCAGGTACAGGATAAACATTAAAAGCTCCGAATGATTCATGTTCCTTCCCCCTTGACAATCGACGCATTACGTTTTATAATGCAATGCATTACCGATAAAAATGTTATGGGCGTACTATACACCTTAACGCGCTAAATTGCAAGAGGAAATTTTCATGGATACGAAAAAATATGAAGTTTTTGAAAAAACGGTGGAGCTCTCCTCGCTGACGAAGGCGGCGGAGGAGCTGGGGCTGACGCAGTCGGGCGTGAGCCACATCATCGCCGCGCTCGAGGAGGAATTCGGCTTTCCGCTCCTGACGCGCAGCCGCACGGGTGCGCGCCTGACGCCGGAGGGAGAGAAGATCATGCCGTTTCTGCGGGACATTCTCCGCTCGCAGGAGCAGCTCGACCAGACGGCGGCGGAGCTGCGCGGCCTTTCGGCGGGCACGGTGCGCATTGCGACGTTCACGAGCGTGGCGGTGCACTGGCTGCCGGGCATGATGCAGGAATTTCAGACGCTCTACCCGCACGTGGAGTTCAAGCTCTTCAACGGCGACTATCACGATGTAGACCGCTGGCTGACGGACGGGAGCGTGGACATCGGGTTCATCACGCTGCCGACGGCGCTGCGGTGCGAATGCATTCCCCTGCGGGAGGATCGGCTTCTCGCCATACTGCCGGAGAACCATCCGCTGGCAAAGAAGGACGTCTGCCCGGTAAAAGAGGTTGCGGCGCTGCCGTTCATCTCGCTGCTCGAGTCCTCGGACGATGACGCGCGCCGCGCGCTTGACGCCGCCGGGGTGAAGCCGAACGTGCGCTTTACAACGAAGGACGATTACGCCATTCTCGCCATGGTATCGCAGGGGCTCGGCGTGAGCATCGTGCCGGAGCTTCTTCTTCAGGGCCACCGCGATGGCATCGCCGTGCGGGAGATGACGCCGCCCTCGAGCCGGACGATCGCGCTGGCAGTACCGGCCGGCGGGCGCGCCGGCCCTGCCACGCGCCGCTTCGCCCGCTTCGCCGAGGAATGGGTGAAGAAAAACGATCCGCAGAAACTATAAATAAACGCATCAGGCCGCCGGTTTCACCGGCGGCCTGATACATTATGAAAAGAGACTTGTTTCCCGATATAAAAAACATACCGCTCCGTAAGGAGCGGTATGTTTCTGGTGGACGATACAGGACTCGAACCTGTGACCCTCCGCACGTCAAGCGGATGCTCATACCAGCTGAGCTAATCGTCCGAATTTTTCAAGGCAAGGGGTATTATACAAAAGATAATACCCCTTGTCAACTGTTTTTTGCGTTATTTTTCGGAAAAATCTGCGTCGATCAGCCCGGCTTGGCCGAGGGCTTGGCGTAGATGATGCTGTCCCATTCGAGATTGTCCTGCTCGTAGGTTTCGGGATCGTACAGGTTCTGCGTGAGATATGCCGCCTGATACGCCGGGACGTAGATCGTCACATAGTCCTGCAGACCGCCGCACTCGGCGATGATCACCGCGTGGACGGTGATGTTCGGCGAGGCGCCGACAACGGTCACGATGCCGCGGTCGTCCACGGTGAGGATCTTCTCGTTGCTGCTGCTCCACGTCACGGGCAGGTCGTCCGAGCTCGGGAAGACGTTCAGATCGAGATCGATCGTGATCTCACCGGCGTTCGTCAGCGTGAGAGAGTGATTCTTGACGCTGTTATTGAGGAATGCGATCGCCATTTGTTCAATGACCGGGGTGGGGCTGGCTTCGGGCGTCGGGATGGGCGATGGGCTGGGTGTCGGCAGGTCGGCCGCGCTGTAGACGATCTGGCTGCCGGGGTTATTCGTCACGGACGGGCGGTTGCCGGAGCTGGGGCCGGAGTCCTTCCCTCCGCCGGCGATGAGCACGACGACGGCGAGGATCACGGCGACGAGAAGAATGCCGCCGAAGATGAGCTGCCAGCGGATATCGGCGCCGGCGCGGCGGGAAGCGGCGGTGTTCGGCGTGGCGGATGCGGTCGTGTGCGGTACGCGGTTCGGCTGATTCTGCCGGGGCGTGCCGCAGTTCGGGCAGCGGTTGCGCAGTCCGGAGTATTTCTGGCCACAGCGGCGGCAGGTGGTTTCCGGAATGAAGCCCATTAGGATGACCTCCTTTGTATAATAAAACTGCATACTTTCGGAACTTATACTATTCCATAATAGTGTGTGTATTTTACTATACGAATCCGCCTCTGTCAAGTTTTCCCACTGTTTTGAGGGGGTTTCAGAGTGCGAGCGTGCCGCTCTCGTCCTCGAGAAGGATCAAAATCTTCTCCTGCGCGCCGGTCATCGCGTTCACATAGAGAAGATAATGCCGCCCGTCCTCCGTTTCGCAGATGAGCTCGCGGCAGTAGATCTCCTCCGCGCCGGACGTCGGGATGACGGCGAGTTTTTCGCTTTGGACCGTCAGCCCCTCCCCTGCCATGGCACGGGCGTCCTCCTCCGACACCGCCGGTTCGGGCAGATCCCGCTCGGCGTGGGAGGTGAGATAGGCCTCGGCGTCAAAGCGCAGCATCTCGCCGGTATCCATGGCGACGGCGAGCTTTACCATGTCCGGATAGCACATCACGCCGTTCTGCTCGGCGCAGTACGTCACGGTGAGCACGTGGTCCTTGAGAATATGATAGCTCTCCTTCATGCCCCGGCAGCCGTGCGCGGCGAGAAATTCCGCGGCCTTTTCAAGCGCGGCGTCCACGGTGATGGCCGAGCGCACCGGCGCGCGCTGCGAGAGGGCGCGCACGACGTATCCGCCCTTCCGGCTGACGCTCACGGTGTAGTCCCCGCCGGTGAAGCGGTAGACGGGAATCTTGCCCTCGCTCTCTCCGGCGGCGGAGACGAGATTGCTCCGCATACCGAGAAACCCCGCCGCGACGAGCGCGGCGGCGTCCTGCGTCACCTCGCGCGCGTCTTTTATCATGTGCGGCTCGCGCTCGGCAACGGAGGCGGAAAACGGCCCGTCGTACACGAGCGTCGGCATTTCCGGAAACTCCTGCTCCATGCCGAGAAAGCTGTCGCCAAGGGTGGGGAGCGCGTCGTCCATCGCCACGGCGGCGCGGGTGCTCACGAGGCCCCCGGCGACGTCGGAGCGGAGCTGCGCCAGATTGCCGGAGAGAAGCGCGGCCGTGTCGCCGAGCGCGCGCAGATTTTCGCGCGCTTCCTCGCTCACATCGTCGCCGCCGCTACTCTCGCGCAGGAGCCAGAGCGCGTAGTCGCCGGTCCTGGCGAAAAAGGACGCCGTATTCTCCAGCTCCATGAGCGGGACGGAGAGCGATGAGAGCGCCGCGCTCGCCGTCTGCGCGCGGGAATAGACCTCCGCGCAGAGCGAGGCAGTGATGGCGGGGCTCACGGCGTACTGTGATTTTTCGAGCGCCGCGGAAAGGCCGTCTGCCGCGGCGCACAGCTCGGAAAAGGCGTATTCCCCGCGGTGGCGCTCCTCCCGCTCGGCGGTCACGGCGCGGCGGTAGAAAATGACGCTCGCCGCGCCAAGCGCGACGGTCGCGGCGGCGAGGAAGGAGATAATTCGTATGGTCGTTCGTTTCTTCATAATAATACAGCACCTCTTTTCGCTTAGTATGGCGAAAAGAGGCGCTGTTTTGCCGAATTTCTTCGACCTTATTTTGTCATTTTTCCAGCTTTTCGATGCCCTTGTCGATGCGCGCGAGCGTTTCGGTCCGGCCGAGGATATGGCAGATCTCCACGGCGCCGCCGGGCGTCACGGCCTCGCCGGAAACGGCGATGCGCACCGGCCACATGACGAGAGCGTTTTTGCAGCCGAATTCCGCCGCCGCGCCGATCAGACAGTCGTGCACGGCCTCCTCCGTCCAGTCGGTGATGGCCGCGAGACGCGGGCGCATTTTCCTGAGCATGTCGAGCGCGACGGTCTCGTCGCACTTGGACTTCTTGTGGACGTAGAGCGCGGTGTCGTACTCGGGCAGCGTATCGAAGAAGCCGAGCTTTTCGGGAATGTCCGAGAGCTTTTCGGTGCGCTGCTGCAAAATGGCGGCGATGAGGGCGGGATCGTAGCTTTCGGTCTTGACGGCCTTGCGGATCCACGGCTCGGCGGCGCGTGCAAACGCCTCGGGGGACATGGCCTTGATGTACTCGCTGTTGAAGTACGTGAGCTTTTCGATATCGAAAATGGCCGGGGACTTCGAGATGCGGGACATATCGAACGCCTCCGCGAGCTCGTTGATCGAAAAGATCTCCCGCTCGCCGCCGGGCGCCCAGCCGAGGAGCGCGACGTAGTTCACGATCGCCTCAGTGAGGAAGCCCTGCGCGACAAGATCCTCGTACGAGGGGTCGCCGTGGCGCTTGGACATTTTGTTGTGCGCGTCGCGCATGACGGGCGAGCAGTGGACGTAGCTCGGCACGTCCCAGCCGAGACCCTCGTACAGAAGGTTGTACTTCGGCGCGCTGGAGAGATACTCGCTGCCGCGCACGACGTGGGTGATGCCCATGAGATGATCGTCAATGACGTTTGCAAAGTTGTAGGTCGGGAGCCCGTCGCGCTTGATGAGCACCTGATCGTCGAGATCGGCATTCGGCGCGGTGATGTCGCCGAAGATCTCGTCGTGGAACGTCGTTTCGCCCTCGTGGGGGATCTTCTGGCGGATGACCCACGGCATACCGGCGTCAAGACGGCGCTGCACCTCTTCCGCGGAAAGATCGCGGCAGGGGTCGTCCTTGCGGGTGAAGTCGCCGGAATCCTCCTCGGATTCGGTCTTGTCGCAGAAGCAGTAATAGGCGTGGCCGCGCTCTACGAGGCGCTTGGCGTAGGGAAGATAGGTGTCGCGCCGCTCGGTCTGCACATACGGGCCGACCGGACCGCCGACGTCGGGGCCTTCGTCGTGGTCAAGACCGCAGTCGCGCAGCGTTTTATAAATGACCTCGACCGCGCCCTCTACCTGGCGGGACTGGTCGGTGTCCTCAATGCGGAGCAGGAACTTGCCGTGCGCGTGGCGGGCGATGCACCAGGTGTAGAGCGCCGTGCGCAGGTTGCCCACGTGCATATACCCCGTGGGGCTCGGCGCGAAGCGGGTGCGTACTTCGCCGCGCGGGATGCGCTCTTCCATTTTCTCAAACCATGTATTGTCCATACGGATAAACCTCCCAAAGGTCTTTTGTCATTTTCCCATCTTATTGGATAGGCTCTGTATTGTCAAGCCAAAACCGGCGTGTTATAATGCCATAATTAAAAAGTACGGAAACCATAGTTCCACATCTTTAAAATGCTTATGAAAGGAAAGAATCATCATGGAAGAAGCTGCCCGCAAAAAAATCATATTTTCCGGCATCCAGCCCTCCGGCGATCTTACGCTCGGCTCGTATATGGGGGCGATCAAAAACTGGGTGGCGCTCTCCGATGAATATGAATGCTACTACTGCATCGTAGACATGCACGCCATCACCGTCCGGCAGGTGCCGGCCGATCTGCGCCGCCGCGCGCTTTCGCAGCTCGCGCAGTACATCGCCTGCGGTCTTGACCCGAAGAAGAACACTCTGTTCATCCAGAGCCACGTCCCCGCGCACGCGCAGCTCGGCTGGGTGCTTGACTGCTACACCATGTTCGGCGAGCTCTCCCGCATGACGCAGTTCAAGGATAAGTCTTCCAAAAATGCGGATAATATCAACGCCGGTCTCTTCACCTACCCCGCGCTCATGGCCGCGGACATCCTGCTCTACCAGACCGACCTTGTCCCCGTCGGAGGCGACCAGAAGCAGCATGTGGAGATCTGCCGCGATATCGCCATGCGCTTCAATAACATTTACGGCGATGTGTTCACCATCCCCGAGCCCTATATCCCGCCCACGGGCGCGCGTATCATGAGTCTCACGAGCCCGGAGAACAAAATGTCCAAGTCGGACAAGGACCCCGGCGGGTGCATCTATATCATGCAGTCCCCGGACGACATTATGCGCTGCTTCAAGCGCGCCGTGACGGACTCCGAGACCGGCCACTGCGTGTATGCCTGCCCCGAAAAGCTGGGCGTAACGAACCTTATGCAGATCTACAGCGTCTGTACAGGTAAGACGATGGACGAGATCGAGGCCGAATTTGACGGCATGGGCTACGGCGCGTTCAAGCCCGCCGTGGGCGAGGCCGTGGTGGAAACGCTGCGCCCCATCCGCGAGGAAGCCGAACGGCTCATGAAGGACAAGGCGTATCTCGAAGATATCCTGCGCGACGGCGCGGAGCGGGCGGCCTATGCCGCCAACCGCACGCTGCGCAAGGTCTATAAGAAGATTGGTTTTGTTCAAATCTAATTCTCAGTAAATTTCAGGCACCGCCGCGCTGCGCGGCGGTACTCGAAAAAAAGAAAGGCGGAAGGGAATGCTTCCTGCTCTGGCTCTGCGGCTGCGGGTGCGTGTGCTGCTCGCGCTGCTCGCCGCGGCGGCGGTGTGTCTGCTTGCCACGCCCGCCGTGCGAAAATTTGCCTGCAAGATCGGCGCGATGGACATGCCGGGCGAGTCCCGGCGCGTCCACGATCATCCGATCCCCCGGCTCGGCGGGCTGGCGCTGTTTGCCGGCTTTCTCGCCGGAGTGCTGCCGTTCACGGGCATCGACGAGCCGGTGCAGGGTATATTGCTCGGCAGCGTCATCGTTGTCGTGACCGGCGCGGTGGACGATCTCATTTCGCTCCGCCCCTGGGTCAAGCTCGTTTTGCAGATCGCTGCGGCGGTCGTCGCCATCCGGCACGGCGTTGTGATCCGCATTCTCACGAATCCCGGCGACGCCTCCGCCGAGGCGATCGCGCTCGGCGCGCTGAGCGTGCCGGTGACGCTTCTCTGGATCGTCGGCATGACGAACGCCTTAAATCTCATCGACGGGCTCGACGGGCTCGCCGCGGGCGTGTGCGGCATCGGGTGCGCCTCGATGCTCGCCGTGTCGCTCTTTCTCCCGCAGGCGACGGAGATCTCCGTGCTCGTCGCCGCGCTCGGCGGCGCGTGTCTCGGGTTTCTCCCGTTCAACATCAATCCCGCCAAGATCTTTATGGGCGACTCCGGCTCGCTGCTTTTGGGCTACGTTCTCTCCACGGCGTCGGTGCTCGGCCTTTTTAAAATGTACACGCTTGTCGCGTTCGCGGTGCCGGTGCTCACGCTCGCGCTGCCGCTTACGGACACCGTGTTCGCCATTGTCCGGCGCGTGAGCCGCGGCGAAAGCCCGTTCCACGCCGACCGCGGCCACATCCACCACCGGCTGCTCGCGCTGGGGCTCACGCAGAAGCAGGCGGTCGCCGTGCTCTATGCCGCCAGCGGCATTCTCGGCGCGGCGGCGGTGCTGCTCGCGGCGAACGCCGCGATGCGCTTCTGGCTGCTGCTCGGCGCGGTGGCGCTCGCGCTCGGCATATGGCTGTATGTTTTCGCGGGCCATCATTTCCCGTCCGCCCCTTCGGCGAAGGCGCCGGAGAAGGACAAAAAAAAGGACGGCAGCACGAAACCGTGAGCCGTCCCTACAGATCAAAATAGTACGCGCCAAGCGCGATGAGCATTTCCCAATCGCCGCTCTCCCGGTAGAGCAGCCACAAGATCGCCAGCACCAGAAGGTCCTCGGTCTCCAGCCGCTTTGGGTCGAGCCGCTCGAAGATGCCGTCCAGCCCGCTGCGAAGAGACAGCAGCGGCGAGGGCGGCGTTTTTTCGTTCTCCGGCGGCGGTGGGGGACGCTCCGGCGCGCTCTCGCGCGGCAGCGGCGAGCCGCTCTGCGCCTTTTCCGGCGGCAAAGGCTCTTCCACGCGCGTGCGCTCGCCGGTGCTGCCGTTATAGCGGTTATAGGCCATCGCCGCGCCCCCATTCCGAAAAGGCCGCCCCCGCGATGCGCGCCGCGCCCGCAATGCGCAGCGCCCGGGAGAGACGGCGCGCCCGTTCCGCGCTCAGATACGGCGCGAGCGCGTCGGCCAATTGTTTTTTTCCGTTTCCGCTCTGTCCCGACGTGAGGCGGGACAAAAGCCCCGGCAGGCTCCCGGCGAGACTGCCGAGCAGCCCGCCGCCCGCCGCTTCCGGCGCAGAAGGCGCTGCGGCGCTCTCTGAGGGAAGCTCTCCCATGAGCTTCTGCGCCACGGCCGCGATGCGGCTCATCTCCTCGGGATTGGAGAGCACGGCGTTGAGCCGGTCTTCCAGTTCGCTCATTTTCCGTTTTCGAAGCGCGAGAGCTTTTCGGCCAGGGCTTTGCCCTCGTTCGTCGAGAGGATCTGCGTGAGAAGCGCCTTGAGCTGCGCGGCGTCGCCGCTGCGCACCGCCCGCTCCGCCGCGGCGGGATCGATCGCCGCGCCGAGCTTTTTCGCCTCGGGCGAGTTGGCCATATCGCGGATCGCGCCGCCCTGCCGCCCGGAGAGCAGCTCCGCGCCCAGCTTTTCCATATCCATCATCCGTTCCACCCCCTGTAAGGAGTATATGCAGCGGGGAGAAAGAGAGTGCTTTATGCGTATTGCCGTTTTTTCCGACTCCCACGGCGTGAAGGAGCCGATGCTCGCCGCCATTGAGAAGCAAAAGCCCGATATGGTACTCCATCTCGGCGACTATGTGCGCGACGCGGAGGCGATCGCGGCATATTTCCCGTCGCTCGACCTGCGGTATGTGCGCGGCAACTGCGACGCCTATTCCCGCAGCGACGCGGAGGAGAACCTTCTCTTCAACGCCGACGGCGTGCGCATTTTTATGACCCACGGCCACCGGTACAACGTAAAGCTCGGGTACGAGAGCCTGGCGAACGCCGCGCACTTTTCAGGCGCGCAGCTCGCGCTCTTCGGCCACACGCACGAGGCGGACTTCCTCCGCATGGGCGATGTAACGCTTTTTAACCCCGGCTCGGCCGGCATGGGCCGGCAGACCTACGGCATGATCACCGTGAAAGGAACGGAGTTCAAATGCGAGATTCTCTCCCTGTAAACGCCGGCCGCCGGTACTTCGCCGCGGCGGACGTTCTCCGCATTCTTTGCATCTTCACCGTGGCGTGGTTCCATATCTGGCAGCAGTCGTGGCTCGATCCGTCGTTCCGGATCGCCGGACACTATTTCAATCTTCAGCGCATCGTGCGCCGCGGGTACATGCTCGTGGATCTCACGCTGATGCTCACCGGCTTTCTGCTCTACCGTCCGCTCGTCCGCGCGGGCGGACGGATCGCGGACGTGAAGGGGTTTTATTACCGGCGGCTCTGCCGGATACTGCCGTGCTATCTGCTCGCGGTGCTCGTTGCGGCGGCGTTTGCGCTCGCGCGCGGCCGCGCCGTCGGGAGCGCTCCGCTCTGGCGCGATCTTCTCACGCATCTCACGTTCACGCACACGTTCTCGATGGACACGTATTACTGGACGAGCCTCAACGCCGCGCTCTGGACCGTTGCGGTGGAGATGCAGTTTTATCTCCTCTTCCCGCTGCTCGCCCGCGCGTTCGGAAAGCGTCCGGCGCTCACATTCTCGCTTATGACGCTCGCGGCGCTCGTGAGCCGCGCTCTCGTTGCGCTGCGCGCGCACGAGCTGTCGCTCTGGCTGAATCAGCTTCCCTGTATGCTCGATCTCTATGCCCTCGGCATGCTCGCGGCGCACCTTCTTGAAAAACGTGCGGACGCGCCGCGCCGGTGGGTGTTCTTCCCGCTCGCGCTTCTCGCGCTCTTCGGCGCGTTTGCCGTCCTTTGGCAGCAGACCGCGGCGGGGGACGCGGAGATCAAAATGGCGCAGCTTCTCTGGCGGCTGCCGCTCGGCGTGTGCGGCGCGGCGTTTCTCTATTTTTCCGGACGCGCGCCGGAGCGTCTGGACCGTGTTTTCGGAAACCGCGCCGTCCGGTTTTTGAGCGCCATATCCTATAACTTTTATATCTGGCACCAGTTTCTCGCCGTGAAGCTCAAGGAATTTCACATCCCGGCGTATGTTTCCGAGTTCCCGCAGATGAGCGAGGGGCGCGCCTGGCAGACGAAATACACGCTGCTCTGCTTTGCCGCCGCGTTCCTGCTCTCCGCGGCGCTCACATATCTTGTGGAAAAGCCCGCCGGACGCGCGCTGCTGCGCCTTCGGGCGCGGAAGGAGAAGGTATGAGCTTTCGTTATCTGGACATGGAGCATTATGAGCGCATCGAGCATTTCCGGTATTTCCTCTCAATGCCGTACCCCTATGCCGGCGTGACGGTCGATATTGATGTAACGGATATCGTATCCTTCTGCAAGGCGCGCGGGTATTCGTTTTATCTCACGTTTCTCCACGCCGCGGCGAAGGCCGCCGACCGCGTGCCGGAGCTGCGGCGGCGCATCCATGACGGCGTCATCATCGAATACGATACCTGTCCGACGTCGCACACGGAGCTTTGCGCGGACGGGACATACTGCTACTGCACGCTGCACCACGATAAGCCCATTGCGGAATACATCGCCTATGCCGAGACCGAGCGGCAGCGCCGCCGTCTGGACGGCTCGCTGCGCGAGGATGCGAACGTGGAGAGCATGTATTTTATCTCCACGCTCCCGTGGCTGCATTACAGCGCGCTCATCCAGCCCGTGGCGGGCGGTGAGGAATCCAACCCGCGCATCACCTGGGGCGCGTTCGCGCCAGACGCCGAGGGCCGCCTGCAAATGCCGGTGACGCTGCTCGTCCACCACGCGCTCGCCGACGGCAGCCATATCGCAAAGTTTTACGACGCGCTGCGCGCCGAGCTCGCCGTCCTCACCGGGGACGTGCCCTGATACATAGTATTATTTATACGCCGGAGCCGGAGAGACGATCTCTCCGGCCCCGGCGTTTCTCTGTCGAAATCGAAAAAGGGGCTTTACAAACGCGCCGTTTTCGGGTACAAAAGTCTACAGCAGGATTAGAGTTTTTTGCCATACGGAGGGACAAAATGGACCACGAAAAACGCGCGCATCTGCTGTCTATCGGCGAAATGGCGGAGGCGAACCGCGTTTCGATCGCCACGCTCAGACTCTACGACCGGATGGGACTTTTGCAGCCGAGCTACCGGGACGAGGAGACGAATTACCGCTACTACGATATCCGCCAGACCTCGCGGCTCGATATCATCCGGTACATGCGGAATCTCAACATGAGCCTCACCGATATCCAGACGCTGCTCGAGAAAGAGGACATCACGCTCATCGAGCAGAAGCTCATTGAGAAAAACAACCAGATCCACCAGCAGATGCGCGATCTCAAGGCGATGCACGAGGCCGTGGAGCGGACGATCCAGTCCATCGAGCGCTACCGGAAGTCGCCGGTCAGCGGGACGATCTCGCTGGAATTCATCGATCAGCGTCACATTCTGTACATTCCGTGCGCCGAAAACTTCTACGAGCAGGGCATCGTCGCCTACGAAAAGGCCGTCCTCGCGCTGCGCCGGGAGCTGATGGGGCGCAATCTGCCGCAGCTTTTGTCGTACAGTCTCGGAACGAGCGTGAAACAGGACGATTTCGCGCGCGGCGCGCTCATCGCGGACAAGATCTTCATCTTCGGCGACAAGCACCTGCGCGATTACGGTGACAGCATCGAGGTCATCGAAAGCGGCATGTTCGCCTGCGCCTATCTCGACGACTTCGACGAGGAGGCCGAGGGCGCGGAGCGCCTTCTTGCATACTGCCGCGCCAATCACTATATTTTGAACGGCGACTATATCTGTGAGGAGATGACGGAGCTGAATCTTTTCGATAATAAGAAGCGCAACATGTTCCTGCGTCTGCAGGTCCCCGTGATCTTCACAAAAAATTAATTAACAAAACTCTTGACTCTCTACCTGCAACATACTGTATACTCCATTATAGTATTTTATAGCACAGAAAGGAGCTATTATAATGGATAAAATTAAGATTGTGCAGTATGGTTGCGGAAAGATGAGCAAGTACACCCTTCGCTATGCGTATGAGCATGGCGCGCAGATCGTCGGCGGCATCGGCCACGGCGCGTCCGTCGGCCAGGACATCGGCGACTGGGCGGAGCTCGGCGTCAAGACGGGCGTCATCATTTCCGATAACGCGGAGAAGATCCTCGACGAGTGCGACGCCGACGTCGCCATCATCACGACCCGCAGCTTCATCGGCGACATTTACGAAGCCATCGAGCAGTGCGTTACCCGCGGCATCAACGTCATCACGACCTGCGAAGAGGCCATTTACCCCTGGACGACCTCCGCGGCCATGATCAACAAGCTCGACGCTCTTGCGAAGGAAAACGGCTGCACCATCACCGGCAGCGGCATGCAGGATATCTTCTGGATCAACATGGTCGGTCTCGTTGCGGCGGGCTGCCACAACATCACGAAGATCAAGGGCGCTTACAGCTACAACGTGGACGAGTACGGCATCGCGCTCGCCGAGGCCCACGGCTGCGACCTGACGCCGGAAGAGTTTGAAGCGAAGATCGCTCACCCGACCGACTTTGAGCCGTCCTACGCCTGGAACGCCTCCGAAGCCATCTGCAATAAGCTCGGTCTCACCATCAAGAGCATTTCCCAGAAGCACGTTCCCTGCATCATCGACAAGGACATCTACAGTGAAACGCTCGGCAAGGACATCAAGGCCGGCCACGCCATCGGCATGTCCGCGGTCGTCACCATTGAGACCATGCAGGGCATCACCGTCGAGGAAGAGACCATCGGCAAGGTCTACGGCCCGGACGACGGCGATATGTGCGATTGGGAGATCTTCGGCGAGCCCAAGACCGAGTTCCATGTCGTGAAGCCTGCGACCGTCGAGCACACCTGCGCCACGGTCGTCAACCGCATCCCGTCCCTGCTCCGCGCTCCCGCCGGATACGTCACCTGCGACCAGCTCGAGCCGGTCGAATACCTCACCTACCCGATGGAGTACTACTGCTGATCCGCTCCTTGGAAGGCAAGACCACCGGCGCAAGCCGGTGGTCTTCTTGTATACCCGAAAACCACGCGTTAGACGCGTGGTTTTCGGGTATACAAAAAAGCCGCCCCCGAACGGATCGTTTCGGGGGCGGCTTCCGGTTTCTTACGCTACGAGGAATTTGTACTTTGCCACGCTGTAGAGCGGGACGAACGGCAGCAGGATGGGGACGCTCTTCACATACGCCTGATACTCCAGATCGGCGCCGTAGCTCTTGTTCTGGCGCAGCTCCAGCCGCCGCGCGCCGGAGAACATCACGAACACGATGCCGAGATATCCGAGCAGGGCGGGCAGCCACTGCCAGCCGCGCAGGACGTTCGCGCCCGAGACGAGCACGCCCGTCCAGAACAGCATCTCGCCGAGATAGTTCGGGCAGCGGACGATGCGGAAAAGGCCCGTATCGCAGAAGCGCTTCGGGTTGATCTTTTTGAGCTTCTGCTTCTGGATGTCCGCGGCAGACTCAAAGCACACGCCGAAGAGCATGATGACCGCGCCCACTATGCACCAGGCATCCGTGCCCGCGTCGTTTGCCAGGCGGTAGAACACCGGCGTCACCTGCAGCGCGTACAGCAGCGCGCACGTGACCCAGATCGCGCACTTCACGCCGAAGGTCATGGACTTGCCGTCCTTGATCTCGGTTTTCATTTTGCTGTTGTAGGCCGAGCTTTTCACCTCGCGGTAGAGGAGATAGCCGCCCAGCCGGAAGCCGTAGAGGACGAACAGCACGCAGCAGATCGCCGTGCCCACCGTCAGCCGGCCGCCGTAGAGCGCGAGCAGCAATATGCCGATGCCCGCGATCGAAAAGCCGTAGCCGAGCGAAATGAACCAGACATACTTTTTGAAGCCGATGGAGCTGATGAGCAGCGCCGCTGCGATCACCAGCCAGACCGTTTTGGGAAATACCATAATGCAAAACCTTCTTTGTTTGAAATACTATGCCGCGGCAGCGGTTTCTTTTCCGGCCTTCCGGAGAAGGACGGCGGCGGCGAGGAACGTTCCCTGCCCGACGATGTTCACGCCCTCGGCGATCCAGTTCATCGCCGCGGCGGAGAAATCCCGCGAGGAGAGATAGCCCATGCAGAGACTGCACACGAACGACACGACGAGCAGCACGACGATGCCGCGCTTTTTTGCGCGCACCGCGAGCGCGATGAGCCCCGCGTCGAGAAGTCCGAGACCGACGACCATGAGCGAGACGAAAAGCGCCGTGCCGCTGTACACCGCAGGGGCCGCGGCGACGCCGCAGACCGTCGCCTTTTTCGGCTTATAGAACAAAAAGGCCGCCATCGCAAGTCCCGCGAGCAGAAAGCCGATGGACTGCACGGGGAAAAACACCTCGTTGAGCTTCGTAAAATCGCACACGCCGAGCGCATACAGCAGCTTATACACCGCCTTGAGCGCCCCGGCACAGAACACGTTGATCGTACCGGCGGCGAACAGGGCAAACTGGCCCTTGCCGAGCCGAGGGTACAGCTCGCGCTGAAGCAAGATCGCGCCGATCAGAAAAAGAACGACCGGGACGAAGTCCGCCAGCGCCATCGGAACGGAAAACTCCATGATTTCTGCCCTCCCTTTTATCTCTCTTCCCCGCCGGGCAGCTCACGCCGCCCGGCGAAGGCGGTCATTTCTTACTTTTTCTTCTGTTTTTCCTTGGCGCGCTTGTCGTTGATGATCTTCATGTGCTCCTCGGTGACGAGCTCGACGCCATTCTCCTTCGCCCAGTCCACGCAGCCCTTGAGCACGAGCGGCAGAAACACGCGGGGAACGTTCAGAATGGTTTTGAGCGCGTCGTCGGTGAACTTGACCTTATCGTCGGCGCGGTCGGCGGCATAGCGCACGGATTCGAGCGACGCTTCGCGGATGGGCAGAAGCTCCGCGCGCATCCGGCGGTGACGGTGGAACCAGAAGTTCTTGCTGTCGCGGTAGCCGTAGTCGATGGGCAGCGGCGGGAAATCGCGGCTCTTTACGCCGGCGATGATCGCGTCGGAGTACTTCTTCTTCATCAGGATGCGGTCGATGCGCAGAATGAAGTGCGCTCCAAACTGGCTCGTGATGCCGTTGAAGTCGTGATACGGCGGCTCATAGCCGTGCAGCTCGCCGGGCTGGTCGCGGTCGGCGCCGTCCAGCTCGCGCATCCACGTGCATTCAAGGACCTGGATCGCGTTGGAGATCACCATCGGACGCACATCGTCCGGGTTTTCCTCCATGATCTGGCTCTTCTCCAGCGGGAACTTGCAGTTGGGCATTTTGTCCTTCGGCTCGTCGCCCGGCCAGGAGAGCTTCACGGCTTCCTTGAAGTTCTTCGGGTCGTCGTTGATGAAGTTGATGGCGCACTTGCCAGTGCGGAGGATGTGCTGCGCGGTGTTGGAGGAATTGCGGCAGTTGAGGAGCATGGCGTAGTAGCCCTTGCCCGCCACATAGTACGGCGCGATCAGGGAGTAGGGTCCGAGCGACGTGGAGCCGTCCTCGGCAAGGGTGCTGATAACGACGGTAGGCATCGGGTAGTACAGCGAGGTCTGGTAGAAGTTGTCCACGATCCGCAGGTTTTCAAAGCTGCTCATAAATGGGTGGGCCTCCTTATATAATTTAATTTTTCACTTGATAAACAGCCGCTTCAGCAGCGTCCAGAGCTGCGGGAACGAAATATCCGTGCCGCTCCAGCTCAATATGCTCTCGGCGGCGAACTCCGCAAGAAAAGCGGCATCCGGCGCATCGGAAAAGCGGCGGCACGGCGCTTCGAGCAGCGCAGCGATCTGCGCTCGGAGCTGCGCGTGGCGGCTTTGCAGCGCTCCGGCGGCGGAAGAGCGCGCGCCCTCGTCCGAAAAGATGCTGCGGTTCTGCTCCTGAAAGGCGCGGACGGCATCAAAGACCGCCCCGACCGCCTCTTCCGCGCTTTGCGCCGCGGCGGTCCTTTCCCCCGCCGACGCGAGCGCCGTCTGCCAGTCGTGCAGAAGGCACGCCGCGAGCATCGCGTCCTTGGAGGGGTAGTAATTATAAAACGTGCCGACGGCGATGCCGCACTCTTTCGCAATGGCGCGCATCGTCACGGCGGCATAGCCCTGCTCGGCCACGAGACGGCGCGCCGCGGAAAGGATGTTCTCTTCGAGATTATTGATGATCTTCGGCATAACGCCCGCCTCCCGCCGGTTTTTATGAGCGTGTTCATTTAACATCTGCATCATACGCGTTTCGCGGCGCTTTGTCAATAAAATGTTAAATAAGGTTTTGATTTTCTTTTTCTATGCCATTACCGGATATTCAGCTCGTCACATGACGGCAAAAGAAACCATCCCCGTCGTTCTGTCGAACGGCGGGGATATTTTCTAATTCTTCTAATTCAATATTATTGCTTCAGCGCCCGCAGGATCTCGTCATACTCCGGGATGCTCGAAATGCCGCCCGGCCTTGTCGCGGAAAGTCCCGCGGCAGCGCAGGCAAAGGAGACGATATCTCGCAGCGCGCTCTCACCCAGCTCTTCCGGCGAGACGCCATATCGCAGCAGCTTCCACACTGCGCTCCCGCCGAAAATATCGCCCGCGCCGGTGGTATCGGCGATCCTCAGCCCCGGCAGCGCCGGTTCGCGGCCCGCGGCGCGCGAGTTTTTAAAATAGCATCCGTTCGCGCCGCAGGTGACGAACACCAGCTTCACGGGGAAGGTATGGCAGATATGCTTCGCGCCCGCTTCCGGCTCCAGTCCGAAAAGGAAGCGCACCTCTTCCTCGCTGATCTTCACCACATCCGCCTGCCCCAGCCCCCAGAGGAGCTGCTCTTTTGCCTCCGCGAGATCCTTCCAAAGCGGCGGGCGCAGATTCGGGTCATAGGTGACGAGCTTCCCCTTCGCTCTCGCGTAGGCGACGGCCTGCCGCGTGGCGGAGCGCGACGGCTCATCGGTCAGCGACAGCGAGCCGAAGTGAAAGACCCTCGCCTCATCGATGAGAGAAAGATCGATCTCCGGAAACGAGAGGCAGGTGTCCGCGCCGGGCTTCCGGGCAAAGGCAAACTCGCGCTCGCCCCGCGCGTCCAGCGTGACGAAGGCCAGCGTTGTGAACACATCGGGCGCGGCGATCATGCCGCGCGTTTCGATGCCCGCGCGCCGCAGCGTATCGAGTAGGAGCCGCCCAAAGGTATCGTCCCCCACTTTGCCGAGCATCGCGGTCTTTGCGCCGTACTTTGCCAGCGCCGCGAGAAAGTTTGCCGGAGCGCCGCCGGGATGCGCCGCCATGGTCGGATAGCCGTTTTCGTCGGTCGAAAGGCACGTAAAGTCGATCAGCAGCTCGCCCAGCGCAGCGACGTCAAGCATGGTTTTCCCCTCACTTTCGCGGTCTGTGCCGCGGCGGTTTTATACGCTCTCCTGCCGGATGCCGCGAATGGCGCTGATGACCCAGTTTTGTGCCTGCTGCCGGATCACCGTGCCGCACGCTCGCGTTCACGTTGAGCGGCGCGCCGCAGCACAGCAAACAGAGCAAGAACTTTCTTCAAAGCGGCATCCTATCCCCCATTTTTTCTATGCGGGATATACGCTTTCCATTATATATTTTGCGCCCGCGCATGGCAAGAGCGATTTCCCTTTCCGCCGCACGCTAGAGTACAAAGCAGCCCCGCCCGGTACACGCCCGGACGGGGCTGCTCAACCTGCCAAAGAAGCCTCGCAGAGTTTGCGCCCGCAGGCGCAAATAAAGTTTTAACCATTTTCTCC
>ERZ825896.202-NODE-202-length-82375-cov-18.958248_pt1 | contig 82375 bp, 56 predicted proteins | sample MGYA00519858_ERZ825896 | MGnify/ENA primary metagenome ERZ825896 (study PRJEB31778, sample SAMEA3449214) | human gut metagenome | biome: human gut; feature: human-associated habitat; material: faeces | place: United Kingdom | collected 2010/2012 ... | reverse complement strand
GAGTGCAACAAGTTGCACCCACCTCCCTTTGCAAGGGAGGCAAAAAGGTTTATTTATTATATTCGGCGCGATTTAGCCACTTTATCAAAGTCTGTTAAACTTTTCTGACTGTTATTTCACCGGAGCGCAAAACCGTTTTTTCGCCGTTTTCAAGTTCTACTTCAAGACCGCCTTTCTCATCTATGGCGGTTGCTGTTGCAAGGGTTGTTTCTCCGTTTTGGATAAATTTAATCTTTTCGCCGATAACCATTGAATGACTGCGATAATAATCAATAAAGCTTGCGTAATCCCCGCCGGCAATTTTCATAAGTTCATTAACTGTTTGAGCAATCAGCGCACTGCGGTTTACATCAACATCAAGGCAACCTGCGCCCTGAACATCACTTGGGAATTTTGTGGTGCTGATATTGATTCCTATTCCGATTATCACGCTGTCGACCGTGCCGGATTCAAAATCAGTCGTTGCTTCAGTTAAAATTCCGCAAACCTTTTTGCCGTTTAAATAAACATCATTAACCCATTTGATTTTCGGCTTTAAATCGGTAGTTTTTTCAATTGCCTTGCACACTGCAACCGCAGCGGCGGTAGTGGCTGTGACAGCATTTTGAAGAGAAGTATCGGGGCGAATAACAAGAGAAAAATATATCCCCGTTTCACTTGGGGAATAAAAACTTTTTCCCTGCCTTCCTCTGCCTGCCGTCTGCTTAGCTGCGGTAACAAGAAATTCGCCCTGCTTGCCGTCTGCCAAAAGCCTTTTGCAGTATGTATTTGTTGAATCAACAGTATCAAAATGAGTTACTTCAATATCTTTTTCAAGAAGTGCCTTAACACCTTCGGCAGTCACAAGGCTGTTATTTTGTTTGAGTTTATAGCCGCATTTGGTAACACCCTCGATATCATATCCGCTTTTTTTAAGCGATTTAATTGCTTTCCAAACCGCCGCACGGCTCACACCGGTTTGCCTTGCAAGCTCCTCACCGCTGACATAATTTTCCTCTTTTAAAAGTCTTGTTAATATCTCATCCTTAGTAGCCATTGTAAACACTCCCTTACATTTAAGTTTACAAACATTTCAAAATAACAGGCAGGAATTTTTCCTGCCTTAGACTGCCGATAAAGTGGCTAAACCACGCCTTGTTATAAAACGAAATTCCATTCGGGGTCCCCAACAAATTGAAAATTTGTTGGGGAAAAGGAGAAAGGAACAAAGTGTTTATTATGAATTTCAAAGAAATTCATTCGAACACGGAATTTCTTTCGACGTATCGTAGGGCAAGGGCTTGCTCTTGCCGAAATAAAATAAAAAATACTTTTATAGAAAAGTGGCTTGAACATAGTTTTCAAGCCACTTTTGGCGCTTTTCGTCTTTTGCTCGGGGGCAGTACCCACGTACAGCTCCCACTCGCAAAAAACGAAATTTATCTCACTTTCTCGAAGTCTCTTAAATTATTAAAATCCTATTTCTTTATATAGAATATCGCCAAAGTTTTAGGACCGCAATGAGATGAAATGGTACAACCGGCATCTGCCCTTATTATTTCATCAAACCTTGCCTTCCCTTCGATAAGGCCTAAAATATAGCTCAGTACATCGCCGGATATTCCGCCGCTGTCTGCAACAACGATACGAGAGGTATCAATCTTGCTGACATTTTTTAGGCAATCATCTGCATATTGCTTATATACGTTTTCCATCTTGCCACGATATTTTTTAACAACATCAAGAGTTCCTGTTTTTGGGTCAACCGCAATGCTCGGTCTTATTCCCAAAACATTGGCGCTGAACTTTGCAACACCGGAACACCTGCCGCCCTTGTGGAGATATTCAAGTGTATCAAGCACAAAGGTCGTGCTTACCTTCGGTACTATCGAATTAACTCTGCTTGCAATCTTCCTTGCATCAAAGCCCTTTGCTTTAAAATCGCAAGCCTTAAGCACAACAAGCCCCATTGCGGCACAAAGACTTTTTGAATCAACAACATAAACATCGTCAAAATCAGAAGCAGCAATACACGCATTTTGATAGCTTGAGGAAATGGCAGACGAAAGGCTGATATGAACAACAGCCTTGTCCTGCTTAGTCAGCTTATCAAATAAATCAAAATAAGCACTCGGAGCAACCGCCGCAGTCTTTGGAAGAGTACCTGTTCTTGCAACAAATTCATACACATTTGCCGGAAAGACGTCTACGCCGTCCAAAAATGTATCCTCGCCCAATAAAATCGACAAAGGAGTTATTACTATATTATTTTTTTCAATTATGCTTTTTGGTAAATCACAGGTGGAATCCGCTGTAATAACTACTTCTTTCATAAATACACCTTAATATAATTAACACTTTCATATTTACTGTCAAAAAAGTATATCACAAATCAGATTGACGTTCAATAATATTATAAATTAGTTTAGTCTTATTTAATAATCTGAATTATGCACCGTATTTAAGTTTAACATTTTTAAGCATATCACGGCTGTATTTTTTGTCATAAGTGATTTTCAATACACTTCTTGACTCTCTTTCCAAAATCTCTGCCTTATAAGTGATATCTTTATTATCACCTATGACTACGCTGTAATCACCGCTGTTTGTCACTCTGTCGGAAAATACGAAGCCCTCTTTAGCGGTCAAAACTATACTTGTTTGCGTAATTTTAACCTTATCAACACATTTAATTTGAGATTCAAGCTCTCCAAATGAAACGCTTTGTTCATTAACGTTATCGGCAATTTCAAAGCTTGCGTCAATCCAATCAATAAGATTATCATTTGTAGTAATAGTATTTGACGAAGTGTTATTTAAAGTATATGTAAATTTTTTAGGATTATTATCCCTTAAATCGGGCATTGCATAGCTATCCTTTGGTATAAATTCAATAGTTTTCGGAGTAATTGTAAATTTGCCTTTTTTATTAATACTCACACCCGTATGAATATCGCCTACATACTGCGCCTTGCTTGAATCGTCATAATATGCAAGCACCATAATATTGAGTTGGAGAGAACCGTCCTTTGCAACATAATAATTGCCTTCGCCCTTGCCCCATTTAGTGAATTTTTTGTACCCGTCTTTGTTATCGTTATGAAGTGCCTTGGCATAATAAACATATTTATTTGATGAAATGCCTGTTGCCTTGTCATATTTCAATTCAACGTCATTATCATCCATAACAAATTGCAAATATTTACTGCAGCTTTTCACCTGATTCATTTTAGCGTTAATTGCCATCTCAAACGGTTTTTTCCAAGTATTTTGGTCGGCATAAATCATCTCAAAATCCTGCTTGCCGCTGCTGTTTGTAATAGGCTTAATCAAAACGGCATATTTGTGATAATTTTCAAAATCAGATTTATCGGCAGTGATAAGTGAATTGTTTAAATCGCTTGCGGGAGAACAATATAAAACGAGAAGTTCTTTTTCATTATCGCCGTTATAATCACCATAATAAAAATCCACGGGCTTTTGCTTTAATATCCAATCAAAGCCGACAAGCTCCTTTCTTACCGAATTATATTCGATATATGCTTTATTTTTATTGTCAATAAAGAGCTTAATACCATTGTCGTCATAATAAACGGTATCAGGCGCCGCAGTCGTTGTTTGATTAGGCTTTGTAGTTGTGATAAGCTGAGTGGTAAGAACAATATTTTCGTTGTTTTTCTTTTCCCTGTAATAGTATGAAAAGCCGAAAACTATTCCTACTGCGATAAGCAATACAATGCTAACTCTAACAAAATATTTCATAATTTATCATCCGTAAATATCTTTAAATTTAAAAGGGATTTTATTACCTTTAACAATATGATAACAATTTTCACCGAGAGAAAAAATAGGTTTATCGTGCTTCAATGAATCTGAATATACATCAATAATTTTTATATCTTCGTTATTATAAAGTTCAAAAAGCCTTTTAACCTTTTCTTCATCACGGCAATTTTTGCCTATAATTGCTCCTGTTTTTTTATTATGCCTTGTGCAAAGCAAATCCTCAAATCCAAGCCTTTTTTGAATTTCATTAAGAAGAAAATCAGGAGAAGCACTTATAACAACAGCGTGTCTTTTGCGATTTAAAAACCATTTATGTACCTGATGCTCGTGCCTATCCCAAAATCCCTTAACTGCATTATCAAGCGGGATAAACATAACAAAGCAGAAAAAATACTTTTTAAATTTTGTAAAATCAATCACCTTTAATACCATAAGTATTGCAAGAAGCGCCTGAAAGGGAATAAAAAGAATTATCCAAGGATAATGAAGAATCGAATATCCCCAAAAAAGCGAGCCGCTGTCAAACGGAACTATGGTTTTGTCAAAATCGTAAATATCTATTTCTTTCATCATGCCTCCAAAAACAAACTAAATAGTATCAACATCAAAATCAATAGTGAGCTTTTTATTTGAACTGAAATGGGTAAGCTTAACCCCGGCATACTCAAACATTTTTTTGCTTGCCTTAACATTATCGGTATCCTTATATTTATCGCTAATGTAAACGACTTCTTTTATTCCGCACTGAATAATTGCCTTTGCACATTCATTGCAAGGAAAAAGAGCGACATAAATCCTACATCCCTTAAGACTGTTGCCGCCTGCATTTAATATTGCATTAAGCTCGGCATGGCAAACATAAGGATATTTTGTAAGGGTAGATTTATCGCCCTCACGCTCCCATGGAAATTCGTCATCGCTGCAGCCCCTGGGAAATCCGTTGTAGCCTACACTCATAATTCTGTTATCATCATTTACAATACAGGCGCCCACTTGAGTGCTTGGGTCCTTACTTCTTTGAGAAGCAAGAAGCGCAACACCCATAAAGTATTCGTCCCAACTTATATAACCGTTTCTTTTAGACATAATTATCTCCGTTTAAAAATACTATTTTAAAAGTTCGACAAAATCGTCAAGCTCATTTGCCTCAATTTCGCTTATTCTGCCTTCGTCAACCAGAACATTAATTTCCGGATTAATCGGAAGCTTTGCAAGAACGGGAACGCCGAGTTCGGCAGCCGTTTCATCAATCTTTGATTTGCCGAAAATATTGATTTTTTCATTGCAATTAGGGCAAACATAATAGCTCATATTTTCAATAAGTCCCAAAACAGGAATATTCATCATATTTGCCATATTATAAGCCTTGTTTACAATCATTTTAACCAAATCCTGCGGAGTTGAAACAATAACAATTCCGTCAATAGGCAAGCTTTGAAAAACAGTCAATGCCACGTCACCCGTTCCCGGAGGCATATCAACAAATAAATAATCAAGCTCGCCCCAACGTACATCACTCCAAAACTGTTCAACAACACCGCTTATAACAGGTCCTCTCCAAACAACGGGAGAATTAACATCCTCCAAAAGCAAATTAATGCTCATAAGCTTAATTCCCTCATTCGTTACGGCAGGGAGCAAACATTCTTCATCCTGCATTGCACGCTCGTTAATTCCAAAGGATTTAGGCACCGACGGACCTGTAATATCAGCGTCAAGAATACCGACCTTAAGCCCCGCTTTTGCACACTTGGATGCAAGCAAACAACTTACAAGGCTCTTGCCTACTCCGCCCTTACCGCTGACAACACCGATTACCTTTTTAATATCGGAATATTTGTTCATAGGCTTTAAAAAATCTTTTTTATCCTGCTTCCTTGATGCGCAGCTTTCACCGCAAGAGGAACAATCGTGAGTACATTCGCTCATTTAAATCACCTAAATTATTATTTTCATTATTTTTATTATTTTATAGTATTATATACAATACGTTTATCGAAAATTTTAACACAATGTGTAAAAAATATCAATAGTTGCGAATAAGCGCCTTTACCTTGCCGGCAATTGCACATTCGTCAACAATTATCGGCTCAAATTTATCATTTTCCGGCTGAAGCCTGAAATGACCGTCCTCTTTATAAAAGCGCTTAACTGTTGCCTCTTCTCCGACAAGTGCAACAACAATATCGCCGTTTTGCGCCGTAGGGCACTGCTCAACAATAACAATATCCCCGTCAAGTATGTGAGCATTAATCATTGACTCGCCCTTAACTCTGAGTGCAAAAAGATTATTTCCGCTTACTCCTGAAACAGCAATATAATCTTCAATTATTTCCGTTGCCAATATAGGCATACCGGCAGTAACAGTACCTACGAGCGGAATATGGTTAACTCCCTTTGCCGCACCGACAACACGAACTGTACGCTTTAAATTAGCGTCACGAGTAATATATCCCGCCTGTTCAAGCGCATTGAGATTGTATTGAACAGACGAAGTCGAACGAAGCCCGACAGCCTCCCCTATTTCCCTGACAGACGGCGCAATTCCCTTATCGTTTATTCTTTCCTTTATAAAATCATATATGGCTTTTTGCCTTTTATTAATTTTTTCCATAACTGCTCCTTAATATTATAATTAGTATAAAGCCCTGTCATAATATAATAATAACATTAATAGATATTCAAGTCAAACATTTGTGCATATATTTTATCAAAAAATGTCGCAAAGCACCGATTTTTGTCATTTTAAAATAAAGTTGAAAATAAACAAAAAAATGCTTGACAAATAGCAACTTATACGTTATAATCTTGCTTGCACTTAAGTCGTAGGTGCTTTATTTAAGTACGGCTTTATAGCTCAGTTGGCTAGAGCATGCGGTTCATACCCGCAGTGTCACTGGTTCGAATCCAGTTAAAGCCACCAACGGCCCGGTGGTCAAGCGGTTAAGACACCGCCCTTTCACGGCGGTAACACGGGTTCGATTCCCGTCCGGGTCACCATAAAAAAGACACCTCAACGGTGTCTTTTTTGCTATCAAAGCTTTAAAAATACGCAAATGTCTCAGTAGCTCAGTTGGATAGAGCGTTCGCCTCCTAAGCGAAAGGTCGGGGGTTCGACTCCCTTCTGGGACGCCAAAAACTCCGCCGGAAAACCCAGTAAAATCAAGGGCTTCCGGCGTTTTTTCATTTTTGCGAAGAAACAGCAAAAACGAGAAAATCGCAAATTTTCATAATCGGTCAACAAATTTATTTGTAATTATTGACAATAAAAGCGAGCGATGTATAATATTATTGTCTAATTTTAACAATTTGTTAGGGGATTATTTATGGAAACGCACGGAATTAAATTTAAGGATAAGCTTGGTTATGCTTTGGGCGATATGGGCGGAATACTCTCGTTTAGTCTTGTTTCTTCGTATTTAACAATGTTTTATACCGATATTTTGGGCATTTCAGCCGCAAGCATAACAATCTTAATGCTTGTTGCCAGAATTTGGGACGCTGTAAATGACCCTATGTGGGGTTCGTTTATAGACTCAAGAAAGCCGACAAAGCACGGCAGATTCAGGCCCTATATTTTAGGGGCTTCTTTTCCGCTTGCCGTGGGTGCGTTTTTGATGTTTTGTAAAATCCCCGGATTGTCAAACGGTCAATACTTAATCTATGCTTACATAACATATATTTTCTACGGAATGATGTATACCGGCGTCAATATCCCTTACGGCTCATTGGCAAGTGCCATTACAGATGACGAGGTTGAACGCTCATCTCTTTCAATGTGGCGCTCTGTCGGTGCGGGAATCGGTGGCTTGCCGGCGCAAATTCTTATGCCGCTTGTTGTTTTCACGACTGTAATCAATGCCGACGGCAGTTCGTCAAAGGTGCTTGATGGGAACAAGCTTTCATTGTGCGTAGGTGCAATTTCGGTTTTAACGATCGTTCTTTTTATTATCCACTTTAGATTGACAAAAGAGCGAATTCAGCTTCCTCCGACTCAAAAAACAAGCGATTATAATTTGCTGAAAACCGTCAAAGTCCTTGCTAAAAACAAGCCGTTTGTTGTGCTTTGCTTTATATCTATGTTTCTTATCTGTTTTCAAATGTACACACAAACGTTTTATAATTATCTTTTCAAAAATTACTTTGAGAAGCCGGGTCTTTACAGCATTGTTACCATATGCACCTATTTGCCTATGGCGTTGTTTTTGCCGTTTATGGGTAAGCTTATCAGAAAATTCGGCAAAAAGGAAATTTGCGGCGCAGGCTTGGGCTTTGCCTTTGTCATCAGCTTATTGATGTTCCTTTTGCGTTTTACCCCGTTTGCTCACAATCCTTATGTTTTCCTCGTACTCGTGTTCCTTTCGGGTGCAGGTCAAACCTTCCTTGTGCTTGAGGTTTGGGCGCTTGTTATGGACGTTACGGATTATCAGGAGCTTTTATCGGGCAGGCGTGAAGAGGGCACAACCTACAGTATTTATTCTTTTGTACGCAAATTAGGTCAAACAGCCGCAGGTGCAGGCGTTCCGGCAGTGCTTGGGGCTATCGGCTACAAAGGCACGCAAGCCGTACAATCGCAACAGGTTTTAACGAAAATGTTTGATGCGGCAACAATAGTGCCGTCGGTTATTCTTTTGCTTATGTTTATTTTGACGACTTTTTGCTACAAGCTGGGCAAATCGGAAATCGAGAATTTGCACAAGCAGCTTTACGGCAATAAAAACGATTGATATACTTAGGGGCATAATTTTATGAAAACAGTCGAATTGCAAACAAAATGCGGAAAAATTCAAGGCATAGACGGCGAAAACTGCTTTGAATTCAGGGGCATAAAGTACGCAAATGCCAAGCGTTGGGAATATCCTCAGGTGATTGAAAAGTGGCAGGGTGTTTTTGATGCAACTTGCTTTAAGGAGTGCTCATATCAGCACCGTGGGTTTGATGATGATGCAACAGTTAACCCTTTTTATCATTATGAATTCAGAGACGGTTTAGCGTTTACATACAGCGAGGATTGCCAATTTTTGAATATATATGTGCCTAAAGAGGCTAAAAACTGTCCTGTTTTAATTTTTATTCACGGCGGCAGCTTTACAGGCGGAAGCTCAAACGAGGCGCATATCAACGGCGAAAATTTTGCAAAAAACGGCGTGATTTTCGTTGCGATGAATTACAGGCTTAATGCCTTCGGCTTTTGCTCACACCCTGATTTAACCGATGAAAACGGAGTTTGCGGTAATTTCGGACTTTTTGACCAATATGCCGCAATTAAATGGGTTAGGGAAAATATTGAAGCTTTCGGCGGAAACCCGAATAATATTGTGCTTTCAGGTCAAAGTGCAGGGGCTATGAGCGTTGACATTCATCTTTCAAATCCGCTTTGCAAAGGTTGGTTTTCCGCAGCGATAATGATGAGCGGCGGCGGTTTACAGCGTTTCCTCGCAAAACCCCTGACCCCTGAAAAAACAAGAGCTTTTTGGGATAAAATTGTTGAAAATGCAGGAGTTAAAAGTATAGCCGAATTGAAAAAAGCGGATAAAGAGGTGCTTTATCGTGCTTGGGATAAGGCATGCAAGGAGGATAAGCTCAAAAGTATGCTTTATACCCTGCCGGTTTGCGACGGAAAAATAATTACACAGTCAAATTTTAACAACAGGACAATTCCTCAAATGCCTAAAATTATAGGTATTACAAAAAATGATATGGTGCCTGCCGTTTTGCAGGCTGTCGATAAAAAATGGGTTTCCTGTGATAAAAACAGCGATTGCTATATTTATTATTTTGCACGCAGCTTGCCGGGCGATGAAAAGGGTGCTTGGCATTCAAGCGATTTGCTTTATGCTTTTTCAACTCTTGATAAAAATTGGCGGCCTTTTGAGGCTGTTGATTACGAAATTTCAAATCAGCTTGCAAAATCCTTTATTGCTTTTGCAAAAAACGGAAATCCCAATTGCAATGAAATACCGGTGTGGAAGCCCGGCATGGCTAAGGTTATGACTTTTTGTGAAAACACAAGGTCGGCACATTGGAATATCCCGCAGCTTTTGAAAAATACATTTATTGGCGGAGCATCAATATAATGAAATTTAATCATATTTTTAAGCTTACAAACGAAAACGAAACGCACCGTGAATATAAGTGCGATAACGTTAATATCAACATTGATTTCATAAGTGGCAGTGCTTTGCGTGTGGCTGTTTTTAACGATAACGCCGAAATGCTGCCGACCTTTACCGTAAATCCGAATAATAACCTATCCTCTCTCGGCAGAAGCAGATTATCCGTGGACGGATTTGACTGTGTTGCGCCTGTTGTTGAAAAATTTGAAAATAAAGAGAAATTTGTTCTTGCTTGCGGCGTTACCGTTGACCTCGATTTGAATAATTTTATTTTGTCTTACTGTAAAGAGTCAAAGCTTTTGTTTGCAGACAGAGCGCCGCTTGCCTATAATTTTGAAGGCGAATTCGGCAACGGGTCTTATCATTATATTACCAGAGAAGATGACGAGCATATTTTCGGACTTGGCGACAAAAGCGGACTGATAAATAAAGCAGGTCAGGTTTACCGTGTTGAAACGGCGGACAGTATGGGCTTTGACGCAGAAAAAACAGATCCTCTGTACAAGCACGTTCCATTTTATATTTGCGAAAATTCTGTTGGTGCTTACGGTATTTATTACGATACAACAGACACCTCTTTTGTTGATTTGGGCAGAGAAATCAATAATTATTACTGCCATTTCAAGTATTTTAAGACGGATGACGATTGCTTGGTTTATTATGTTTTTTTCGGAAGCAAGCTTTCTGTTTTACAGCAATATGCTCGCTTGTGCGGCAAGCAGGCTTTTCCGCCTAAGTGGAGCTTCGATTATTGCGGCAGCACAATGGCATATACCGATGCGCCTGACGCACAAAATCAGATGCAGGGCTTTTTGGATAAAATTAAAGACCTTGATTTGAGCTGCGGCGGATTTTATCTTTCATCGGGATATACTTCAATAGGGAATTTGCGTTGCGTTTTTAATTGGAATTACGATAAGTTCCCCAATCCTGAAAAATTCGTTGCCGATTATAATAATGCAGGAATACATTTAATTCCGAATATCAAGCCTGCTTTTTTGACCTCGCATCCAATGTATGATGAGTTGGCAGAAAAAGGATTTTTTGTTAAAAATGCAGATGGAACACCCTATGTGACGCAGTTTTGGGACGGTGTAGGCAGTTATTTGGACTTTACAAATTCCGACGCCTTCGATTTTTGGGGCAGTCAGGTAACCGAAAAGCTGCTTGATTTCGGAATTGATGCTACATGGAATGATAATAACGAATTTGATATTAAGGCAACCGACGCTGTTGCCGCAGGCTTTGGCGAAAAAGCTTCTGCGTGCAGAATTCGTCCGATATTAACTTATTTAATGGTATTATCTTCGTACAAGGCGCAAATGAAAAAATATCCAAAGAAACGTCCGTTTTTATCTACGAGAAGCGGAAACAGCGGTGTAAGACGCTTGGCGCAAACCTGGTCCGGCGATAATTTTACTTCGTTTCACGATTTGCGTTTTTGCCATTATGTTGGAATGACAATGTCCCTTTCAGGCTTTTATTTTTACGGTCACGATTTGGGAGGCTTTTCAGGCGAAATGCCTTGCGAAGAATTGCTTTTAAGATGGATGCAGCACGGCGTTTTTGAGCCACGCTTTACAATTCATTCTTGGAACGGCGACGGCTCTGCTACTATGCCATGGAGCTATGAAAGTGGCTTGTGCGGCGCAAAGGCGATTTTAAGACAACGCAAAAGCCTGATACCTTATTTATATAATTGTGCTTATAACAGCGTTGAAAATGATGTCCCCATGCAAGCTCCGCCTTATATTTATTACAATGATGAAAATATTGACGTAAATACCGATGCGTTTATGCTAGGCAGAGATGTTTTGGCAAAGTGCGTGCTTGACGAGGGTGTAACTCAGGTGTCTGTTTACCTGCCAAAGGGCGACGATTGGTATCTGAATGAAACAGGAAAGCTTTATTGCGGCGCAAGCACGGTAAAGGTCGATTTGCCGTCAGATAAGCCTGTGCCTTATTTTATTCGTTGCGGCTCTGTTTTTCCCGTTGATGAGAGCGAGTGCTCATACAAATCCGCAGAAAAAGTCGTTTTTACCGTTTATCCTGTTAAAAACGGCAAATTTACAGCCCGTTATTTTAATGATGACGGCGAGTCCTTTGAATACTTAAAAAACAACTGCGTAAAATTAGAGTTTGATGTAAATTGCGATAACGAAAATGTTGATGTTGTTGTAAATAATAAGGGTAATGTAAAATTTGAACCTGAAATCAAGCTTGTTTCTACGGATTTGCGTAAGTTGAATGTATCAATAAAATAATATCTCCCTTTTGGGACGCCAAAAGCAGTATCAAAATTTGATACTGCTTTTTTATTTTAAAAGGCAACTATGCACTATGCACTAAAATGCCGTCTCCTTTTTGTTACACTTGAACAAAAAACATTCTCCCTATTGACTTTAGCGCTTTTAGGTGCTAAACTATCAACATAAACTTTAACACTTTTAGGTACTAAAGTATTTCGAATCAGAGAGGAAAAATATTTTATGAACAAGACAGTTAAAAAAATTGCGGCTGTAGCACTTTCGGCACTCATGGTCGGCAGTGTATTTGCAGGTTGCTCATCAAATTCAGAAAAAAGCGATACAACAAATAAAAATACATATAATGTAGGTATTTGCCAGCTTACACAGCATACCGCACTTGACAGCGCAACAAAAGGCTTTAAGGATAAGCTCAGCGAGCTTGCAAAGGCTGACGGAAAGACAATCAACTTTGACTATCAAAACGCATCCAACGATTCCGCAAACTGCGCTACAATCGTAAATAAATTTGTATCATCAAATTACGACCTTATTCTAGCAAACGCAACACCGGCGCTTCAGGCTGCCGCTACAGCAACAGCTGCAAGTAAAACTCCTGTAGTCGGCACATCCGTAACCGATTACGGAACAGCGCTTGACATTAAAATGAATCCTACAGACCCGACAGGAATTAACATTACGGGTACATCTGACCTTGCTCCTCTTGCAGACCAGGCACAGATGATTCTTGACCTTTTCCCTAACACAAAGAAGGTAGGCGCACTCTACTGTTCAGCAGAGGCTAACTCGCAGTATCAGGTTGACGGTGTTAAAGAAGCACTTGAAAAGAAGGGTGTCAGCTGCACATTCTATTCATTTGCAGACTCAAACGACATTGCAACTGTTGCTAAAAAAGCTGCAAGCGAATCAGACGTTATTTACGTTCCTACAGATAACACGGCAGCTGATAACGGCAGTGTAATTGACGCAGCATGCAAGGCTGCAAAAACACCTATCATTGCAGGCGAGGAAGGCATCTTCAAATCAACAAACGCAGTTGCAACTCTTTCAATTTCATTCTACAACCTCGGTCAAAAAGCCGGCGCAATGGCATACGAAATTCTTACAAAGGGTACAGACCCTGCAACAATGAACGTTCAGCAGTCAGACGAGCTTACATACTACTACAACGAGGAGCAGGCAAAGGCATTCAAGGCTAACGTTCCGGATAATTACAAAGCATATAATTTCAGCGACGCAAAATAACTAACAGCCTATTGACTAATTTAACGGTTTAAAGTATAATAGTGTCAAATTAATAAAGAGCAATAAGTTTCTACTTGTTGCTCTTTAAATTACTTTTAATTGAAAGGTATATAAAATTATGGGAGCTTTTATCAGTGCCATTCCCGGTGCAGTAGGACTCGGTCTTATTTGGGGCATAATGGCAATCGGCGTTTACATCACTTTTAGAGTGCTTGATTTTGCCGACCTAACTGTCGACGGCACGCTTGCAACAGGCGGTGCGGTTTTAGTTATATCAATGATGAACGGAATGAATGTTTGGGTTGCGCTTTTGTTTGCTTTTCTTGCAGGCTGTATGGCAGGTCTTGTTACAGGCGTACTTAACACCCTGCTCGGCATACCGCCTATTCTTGCAGGTATTTTAACTCAGCTTGCACTTTATTCAATAAATTTAAGAATACTCGGCAAATCAAATCAGGCGCTTTCAATTTATAAATATCACGTGCTTGCAAGTATGACTGATATTACAAAGGCTATTATTATAGTAGCAATCTTTGTTGTTGCCATCATCGCAATTCTTTATTGGTTTTTTGATACCGAGCTCGGTCATTCAATCCGTGCTACCGGCTGTAACCAAAATATGGCTCGTGCAAACGGTATCAATATTAATTTAACAAAAATTGTAGCACTCGTACTTTCAAACGGTCTTGTTGCTCTTGCAGGCGGGCTTCTTTCGCAATATCAGGGCTTCGCAGACGTCAATATGGGCAGAGGCGCTATCGTTATCGGTCTTGCCGCAGTTATTATAGGCGAGGTTATCTTTGGCAAAATATTTAAAAACTTTGCGCTCAGGCTTCTTGCAGTTGCATTCGGCGGAATTATTTACTATGTAGTAATGCAGTTTGTTATCAGCCTCGGTCTTAATACCGATGACCTCAAGCTTCTTACCGCTGCTATTGTTGCCGTATTCCTCGGTATTCCTTATCTTAAAGGGCAATATGCTCAAAAGCATATCAAGATAAAGGAGGGCAACAAATAATGCTTGAAATTAAAAATGTTCATAAAACGTTTAATCCTAACACAATTAATGAAAAAAAGGCTCTTCGTGGCATTGATTTAGTTCTCAACGAAGGCGATTTCGTAACGGTTATCGGAGGTAACGGCGCAGGCAAATCAACTATGCTTAATATGATTGCAGGTGTTTACCCCGTTGATTGCGGAACCATTACGGTTGACGGCATTGACGTTACAAAGCTACCTGAGCATAAAAGAGCCAAATATATCGGCAGGGTTTTCCAAGACCCTATGAACGGTACAGCCGCCGATATGCAAATTCTTGAAAATCTTGCTCTTGCAAAGAGAAGAGGCAATCACAGAGGCTTGGCATTCGGCGTTACAAAAAAAGAAAAAGAAGAATACGTTGAAGTTCTTAAAAGCCTTGATTTAGGACTTGAAACAAGGCTTACATCAAAAGTAGGACTTCTTTCAGGCGGTCAAAGGCAGGCTGTTACGCTTCTTATGGCAACCCTTAAAAAGCCTAAAATTTTGCTCCTTGATGAACACACGGCGGCACTTGACCCTAAGACAGCTAAAAAGGTGCTTGACCTTACGGAAAAAATTGTTGCAAGGGATAATCTTACAACAATTATGATTACTCACAATATGAAGGACGCTATAAATATAGGCAATCGTCTTATTATGATGAACGAGGGCAAAATTATTTATGACGTATCGGGCGAGGAAAAGAAAAATCTTACTACCGCTGACCTTCTTGCAAAATTTAAGGTTACCTCCGGCGGAGAAGAATTTGACAACGACCGTGTTCTTCTTTCAACAGAGGCAGACGAATAAATTTTATACAAAAATATTTTATGGGCGAGCAGTGCTTGCCCATATTTTTTAGGTGATTAGATGAACAACAAAGCAGGTTTATATATTCATATCCCTTTTTGCAAATCGAAATGTCCTTATTGTGATTTTTACAGCGTAAAATATGACAAGGCGCTTAGCGAAAAATACGCCGACGAATTAATCAAAACAATGGCTGATTATTCAGGCGAATTTGACACAGTTTATTTCGGCGGCGGTACTCCGTCGATTTTAGAAAGTGAATTAATCGCCAAAATTTTGACATCTGCAAAAAATCATTTTGATATAGATAAAAATTCCGAAATAACGATTGAATGTAACCCGTCAAAAAACCTTGAAAAAGATTTTTACACCTATGCAAAATGCGGAATAAACAGAGTAAGCATAGGTATGCAAAGTGCAAGAAACGAAGAACGCTTTGCGCTTGGAAGAAGCGCAGGGCAAACGGAAGTTGCAAAGGCTGTTAACGACGCTAAAAAAGCAGGAATAAGTAACATAAGCCTTGACGTTATGCTCGGCACTCCCAAGCAAACTCTCTCCTCTCTTGATGAAACTTTTGAATTTATCGACAAAATGAATGTTACCCACATAAGCGCATATATGCTTAAAATTGAAAAAGGCACAAGATTTTTTGACCTAAAGGACAGGCTCGCACTTCCCGACGAGGACACGGTTTGCGAAATGTATTTAAAAACAATAAAATCCCTTGAAACTCTCGGCTTTAATCAATATGAAATAAGCAATTTTTCTAAGCCGTCGTTTGAAAGTAAACACAATACAAAATATTGGATTTTAGACGATTATTTAGGCTTAGGCAAAAGCGCACACTCCCTTTGGCACGGCAAAAGATTTTATTATGATACCGATTGGTCGCTTAAAAGTGAAGGAGAGGTTGATATTGAGGAAGAACGAATTATGCTCGGCTTAAGGCTAAAGTGCGGAATTGATAAATCGCTTATAAAAAAAGACTTTTCACGCTTTGTAAAAATGGGGCTTATGAAAGAAAGCGAAAACAAAATTGCGCTTACAAGCGAAGGAATGCTTGTTTCTAATTTAATAATCAGCGAGCTTTTGTAAACAATAGCCTTAGAGGTGAGTTTATGAAAAGTGAAAAATACAAGAAAAAATATCAATTAAGCAAAGATACGGATTTGACGAATAAATATTTAACTTCCATAACAAATCCAACCGTTCAACCTGACAGAAAAACGGAAATGGGAGTACCTATCCCCGACACGCAAAACGTTGAATACTCAAAGGAATATGAGGAAGAAAATAAGTTATAAAAAAACGGCTGCCACGCAAAAGTGACAGCCGTTAATCTTTTATTTTTCTTTATCTTATTACCTTATATCCTGCATCGGTAACAGCTTTTTCAAGAACGGATAAATCAACGTCCTTATCAAGCATAACTTCTGCCTCGCATTTTTCGTGGCTTGCGCTTGCTTCTTTAACACCGTCGATTGCCTCAAGTGCTTTTTTAACAGCAGCCTCGCAATGAGGGCACATCATTCCCTCAATCTTAATAGTTTTTGTCATAATTTTTTCCTCCTTATTTTGAGCGGTGATATTAAGCTTAATATCAACCGGCTTTTTCTTTTTATCACGCTTTGGCGAATGAACTTTTACAAGATTAAGCCTGAGCGCATTAGTAACAACACAAAAGCTTGAAAGGCTCATTGCCGCCGCACCGAACATAGGATTAAGAGTCCAGCCGAATATCGGAATCCACACACCTGCTGCAAGCGGAATACCGATAATATTATAAATAAATGCCCAGAAAAGATTTTCGTGGATATTGGTAAGCGTTTTTCTGCTTAGCCTGATTGCACCCGACACGTCGGTAAGCTTACTGTTCATAAGCACAACGTCTGCCGCATCTACCGCAACGTCGGTACCTGCACCGATTGCGATACCCACATCGGCACGTGTAAGCGCCGGTGCATCGTTTATTCCGTCGCCAACCATTGCTACCTTGCCGTAGGTCATAAGTTCTTTAATAACGCTTTCCTTGCCGTCAGGGAGCACGTCGGAGATAACGGTATCAACACCGACCTGCTTACCGATAGCCTTTGCGGTTTTTTCGTTATCACCCGTCAGCATAACAACACGAATACCCATATTTTGAAGTTCTTTGATAGCCTTAGGACTGTCCTCTTTAATAACGTCGGCAACTGCAATTATACCGAGAAGCTTATTATCCCCAATAAACAAAAGCGGCGTTTTGCCGTTTTGAGCAAGTTCTTCTGCCTTATTTTTGATATTATCATCAACAGAAATTTTACTTGAAATAAATTTCATACTTCCGCCTACAACAGTTTTGCCGTCAACATTTGCCGACAAGCCGTTGCCCGCAAGCGCCTTGAAAGAAGTTGTATCAAAGCACTTAACATTTTTTTGTTTTGCATATTCACAAACTGCTTTTGCAAGCGGATGCTCGCTCTTTTTTTCTATAGAATAAGCAAGCGACAAAAATTCGTTTTCGCCCACAAATGCAATAACATCCGTAACCTTAGGCTCGCCTTTGGTGATTGTGCCCGTTTTATCAAGAGCAACAATTTGCACTCTGCCTGTTTCCTCAAGCGAAGCCGCAGTTTTGAAAAGAATACCCGACTTGGCTGCCTTACCGTTGCCGACCATAACCGCAACAGGAGTTGCAAGTCCGAGAGCACACGGACAGCTTATTACAAGAACGGAAATACTGCGTGCAAGCGCATAGCCGAAGCTTTGACCAACAAAAAGCCAAACGCAAAGTGCAACAAGCGCAACACCTATTACACAAGGCACGAACACACCCGATACCTTATCTGCAATCTTTGCAATCGGCGCTTTTGTAGCGGCAGCGTCACTCACCATTTTAATAATTTGCGAAAGTGTTGTATCCTCGCCGACAGCAGTTGCACGGCACTTGATATAGCCCGACTGATTAATAGTTGCGCCCGATACCCTATCGCCGACGGCCTTATCAACAGGAATACTCTCACCTGTAAGTGCAGACTCGTCAACAGCCGTTTCTCCCTCAATAATTACTGCGTCAACAGGAACACTTTCGCCGGGTTTTACAACAAAAATATCATTAATCTTAACGTCAGCCACCGCAACAACAATTTCCTTACCGTCTTTGATAAGAGTTGCATTCTTCGGCGCTAAATTCATAAGAGATTTGAGCGCATCCGTCGTTTTGCCCTTTGAATATGCTTCAAGCATTTTGCCCACGGTAATAAGAGTTAATATCATTGCCGCCGATTCAAAATAAAACTCATGCATAAGGCTCATCACTTTTTCGCTGTCGCCTGCAAGCTGAGCAGAAGTCATAAGAAAAAGAATAACCGTACTGTAGCCAAACGAAGCGGCAGAGCCAAGCGCAACAAGTGTATCCATATTAGGGCTTTTATGAATTATACCTTTAAATCCGTTTATAAAGAATTTTTGGTTAATAACCATAACAATTACTGCAAGCAAAAGCTGAGCCAATCCCATTGCGATATGATTATTTTCCATAAATGACGGCAGTTTCCAGCCCCACATCATATGCCCCATTGAAATATACATAAGCGGGATAAGGAATATTACCGACCAAATAAGTCTGTTTCTTATTTTGGGCGTTTCGGTGTCCTTAAGTTCATCACTCGATACACTCTCAGCCTTTTTGTCGTTGCCCTTAACGCTTGCACCGTAGCCTGCCTTTTCAACAGCGGCAACTATTGCTTCACTGCTTGCCGTTCCCTCAACACCCATTGAATTGGTAAGCAGGCTCACGGCACAGCTTGTCACACCGTCAACAGCATTAACCGCCTTTTCAACCCTTGCACTGCAAGCGGCACAGCTCATACCCGTTACATTATATTGCGTCAAAAAAATCACCTCAAAACTATTTCATTAATTTTTGAAGAGTTTTTAAAAGGTCATCAACCGTTTCGGTTTTGCCTGCCTTAATATCATCTGTAACGCAAGTCTTTATATGCGTTGAAAGAAGCTCTTTATTAAATGAATTAAGCGCCGCATTAGCCGCCGCAACCTGAGTAATGATATCTGTGCAATACGCATCTTCCTCAAGCATACGCTTAATTCCTCTTATTTGACCCTCAATTCTGTTAAGGCGATTTATAAGTGCCTTTTGCTCTTCATCTGTTCTGTGCTTCGTTTTACCGTGACAACAGCAACAGTTTTTAATATTATCATTAGTTTCCATTAAATCACTCCTTATACCCTCATAGGGTATCTTGATTATATACCCATATAGGGTATTTGTCAAGAAAAAGGCACAAAAAAATAAAGGCGACCGATGGTCGCCCCTACAAAGTGCTACTATTTTCCCAATCCCTCCGAGTGCAACAAGTTGCACCCACCGTCTCCACTGTCGTGTCGGTCGGTGCTTCTGCACTAAAATGCAGAGGTCTCCACCGGAGACCCGTACCCTTTGCAAGGGAGGCAAAGAAGTATATTTAATTAATTCTGTTTTCTGACTATATCATACTCCGAACCGCTCGGTCTAAAATACCTGCACGTCTTATTTTGCTCCTCGCAAAAGCGGACATATTCGTCCTCGTCAAGCACAAGCGAGCAAAAACATTCGTCCGTTTCCTCGTCATATTCATTATACCAGCATTTTTCGCATAACAAATCCATAATTATCCCTCTTTCGCATATTCCAAAACAACAAATGAAGCCGTCAGCCTAATGCTATTCACCCTGTCAAGCTTTGCCTTGTCGCTTTCGCTTGTTCTGTAAAAATACGGCGTCATAGAAAACAGCGTTTTTAAATCATCCCTCGAGATATCAAATGTGTTTGAAATTTTGTTTTTTGATTTCAAAGTAAAAAGCGAGGTTTCAGGCGCTTTTTCATCATTAAGATACGGTGTATCATAAAGAATATTTTTAAGCTCAATCAAATGATTATCACCGGGAATAACGCTTAAAAGCCTGCCGCCGAGCTTAATTACACGGTAAAATTCCTTTTCATTAAACGGTGCAAAAAGATGCATTGCCGTGTCAATCGAATTATCGCAAACGGGAATATGGGCAAGATTTGCCACAAAATAATTATGCTCTTTGCGAGAGGTTGCGGCAAGGCGCACCATTTCCTTGCTGATATCAAAGCCGTAAAGCTCGCCGGAATATTCGTCATAATATCCCTCACCGCAGCAGATATCGAGCACGGTGCCGTTCAATTTTGAGTTGACATAATCACGTAAAAAGGAATAATATCCCTTTTGCAAAAATTCTCGTCTTGCGTGAGCCGACTCCCTGCTGTCACCCTTTTTGTCCCCGCTTTTAGACGTCAGCAAAAGATTAACATACCCCTGCTTTGCAAAATCAAATGAGTGATTATTGTCACATTTAAGCGTTTTGCCGAAAATATTTAATTTTTCACCGCAAACAGGGCAAGTTAAAATATTCATAAAACTACCTATCAAAATGGGCGACACAACGGTCGCCCCTACGTATAAATATATCTATTAATGATGGAAAAGACGGATACCTGTCATTGCCATTGCCATACCGAAACCGTCGCAACATTCGATAACAGCGCCGTCACGAACAGAGCCACCCGGCTGAGCAATATACTTAACACCGGAACGAGCCGCACGTTCAATATTATCCTCAAATGGGAAGAAAGCGTCAGAGCCGAGAGCAACATTTGTCATCTTCTCGTGCCAAGCTTTCTTTTCCTGGGCAGTGAAAGGCTCAGGGCAAGTGGTAAAATATCTCTGCCATACTCCGTCTTTGAGTAAATCCTCATATTCATCTGAAATATAAAGGTCAATAGCATTATCAGCCTCGCACTTGCGAAGACCGTCAATAAACGGAAGATTGAGCACCTTTTCATTATGGCGAAGCCAAAGATTATCAGCTTTATTGCCTGCAAGGCGGGTGCAATGGATACGGCTTTGTTGGCCTGCGCCTACACCGATAGTCTGTCCGCCCGAAGCGTAGCAAACCGAATTTGACTGAGTATATTTAAGAGTGATAAGCGAAATAAGAAGGTCAATCTTTGCAATTTCGGGAATATCCTTGACCTTAGTAGGCATATCGTCAAAAAGTGACATAGTAAGCTTAGCGTCATTTCTCTTTTGCTCAAACTTAATACCGAACACCTGCTTTGTTTCCATTTCCTCAGGCTGATAGTCAGGGTCCATCTTAATGATAAGATAATTGCCTCTTCTCTTAGCCTTAAGAATTTCAAGTGCTTCATCGGTGTATGACGGAGCAATAATACCGTCGCTGACCTCTTTAACAAGGAATTTTGCAACGCTTGCGTCACATTCATCACTCAAAGCGGCAAAATCGCCAAATGAGGAAACTCTGTCACAGCCTCTTGCACGAACATAAGCCTGTGCAATCGGAGAAAGTTCTAAATCATCAGGCACCATACAAACCTTGCGATCAACATCGCTGAGCGGTTGAGCAACTGCCGCACCGGCAGGAGAAACGTGCTTAAATGAAGCGGCACTCGGCAGACCGGTAGCCTCCTTAAGTTCCTTAACAAGCTGCCAAGAATTGAATGCGTCAAGAAGATTGATATAACCTGCCGCACCGTTCAAAATTTCAAAAGGAAGTTCTTTACCGTCCATATGAATCCTTGCAGGGTTTTGGTTTGGGTTGCAACCGTATTTAAGCTTATACTCTGTCATCTTTACATCACCTTTCAGTAATTTATAATTTAGATATAATATTTTATACCATTACATTGAAAAATGCAATAGAGAATGATACAATAATTCAAGGTGATACAAAATGAACGGCATATTAGCAGTAAATCATTTCTTAAAAGGCGAAAAATATGACACACTTCACAAGCATCTTTCAGCTTCGGCAAAAAAGTGCGGCATTAATCTAAATATTAAAACGAACTTGGAGCTTGCAACGCAAAAGGCGCAGGCTGACTTTGTGCTGTTTTGGGACAAGGACATTAACCTTGCAAGAAGAATTGAAAAAAGCGGTGTTCCCGTTTTCAATTCTGCCGAAGCAATTGAAAAATGCGACGATAAAGGCAGAACATATATTGAACTTGACGGCATTGTGCCTCAGCCTAAAACTCTTATCGCCCCAAAATGCTATTTCAAATCGGATATGAGCGAATTTGTTGAAAAAGCAATTGATATTCTCACTTTGCCGCTTATTTTCAAAGAATCATTCGGCTCATTCGGCGCTCAGGTATTTTTATGCAATACTAAGGAAGAGATTTACTCCCACATAAGCGAAAAGCCGTTTATTCTGCAAAAATTTATCATCGACAGCAAAGGTCACGACAAAAGAATTGAAATAATCGGCGGAAAATTTATTTGTGCAGCTGAAAGAGAAAACAAAAACGACTTTCGTTCAAATGTTACCAACGGCGGCACTATGACGCCCTGTAAGCCGACCGAAAAGGAAATTGAAACAGCAATAAAAGCATGCGAAACCCTCGGTTTAACCTTTGGCGGAGTGGACATTCTTGATGACGGCAGTGTTTGCGAAGTAAATTCAAATGCACATATAATTAACATAATGAACTCAACAAAAATTGACATTGCGCCGTATATTTTTGAAACAATTAAGGGAAAAATCAAATGAGCGGAGTATTGATTTACAGCGAAAAGGAAGCAAAGCGCAACACCTTTGCGATAAATAAATTTAAAGAAGAACTTGGCGTAACGCTTGCAATTAACGATTATGACGGCTCGGCTGATTTTATAATCAACAGGACGAATAACTATAAAATTGCAGAAAAATTTGAGAAAAAAGGGATACGTGTTTTTAACCCCTCCTCCCTCTCAAAGCTTGCAAACAACAAGCAGCTTTGCTACGAATTTATGGAGAAAAACGGCATTGAAATTTTGCCGATAAACTACAAGGAAGTGCCTGCGGTTAAAAAGCCGATTGACGGCCACGGCGGTCAAGGGGTTGTGATGATAAATGAAAAAGAAAGCTTTGAAAGCGGATTTGTTTATCAAAAGCCTTGCGCCACTCTCGGCAAGGACTTGCGTGTTTGGGCTATAGGAAATGATATAATTACGTCAATTTTGAGGGAAAGCGATACCGATTTTCGCTCAAATTTCTGCCTCGGCGGCAGGGCAACACCTTATAAAATGAACGAAGAAGAAAAAAGCCTTGTAAAAAGAATTTTAAGCCTTGTTGAAAGCGATTATATCGGAATTGATTTTCTTTTTGACGGCGGTCATTTAATATTTAATGAAATTGAGGACACCGTCGGCGCACGAATGGTATATGACAAAACGGATATCGATATAATAAAGCTTTATTGCGATTATATAAAAAAGAATATTTAGTATAAGAATATAAAAAAAGAGCCTTCCCAAAGGAAGACTCTTTTAATTTATTATCTTAGATATTAGCCAAGTTCTGAGAAGTACTTGATTGTTCTAACCATCTGAGATGTGTATGAGTTTTCGTTATCATACCAAGAAACAACCTGAACCTCATAAGTGTCGTCAGCAACCTTAAGAACCATTGTCTGAGTTGAATCGAAGAGTGAACCGTATCTCATACCAACGATATCTGAAGAAACGATAAGGTCTTCATTGTAGCCGAATGACTCTGTAGCTTCAGCCTTCATAGCTGCGTTGATAGCGTCAACTGTAACTTCCTTGTCAGTCTTAATAACTGCTGTAAGGATTGTAGTTGAACCTGTTGGAGTAGGAACTCTCTGAGCAGAGCCGATAAGCTTGCCGTTAAGTTCAGGAATTACAAGGCCGATAGCCTTTGCAGCACCTGTTGTGTTAGGAACGATGTTTACAGCACCTGCACGAGCACGACGAAGGTCACCCTTTCTCTGAGGACCGTCAAGAATCATCTGATCGCCTGTGTAAGCGTGGATTGTGCACATGATACCGCTCTGGATAGGAGCAAAATCATTAAGAGCCTTAGCCATAGGAGCAAGGCAGTTAGTTGTGCAAGATGCAGCAGAAATAACTGTATCTTCAGCTGTAAGTGTGTCATGGTTTACATTGTAAACGATTGTTGGAAGGTCGTTACCTGCAGGAGCAGAAATAACAACTTTACGAGCACCTGCCTGAATATGAGCAGAAGCCTTTTCCTTTGATGTATAGAAACCTGTGCATTCGAGAACTACGTCTACGCCAAGCTCGCCCCAAGGAAGGTCAGCAGCATTAGGCATTTTGTAAATAACAATTTTCTTGCCGTCAACAACAATATAGTTGTCTTCGCCTTCACCTTCGTGGAAATCAACAGTGTGACCCTGAGCAACATAGTTACCCTGTGATGAGTCATACTTAAGAAGATGAGCAAGCATCTTTGCACTTGTAAGATCGTTGATAGCAACTACTTCGTAGCCTTCTGCGCCAAACATCTGACGGAAAGCAAGACGACCGATACGGCCGAAACCATTAATAGCAACTTTTACCATTGGAAATTACCTCCGAATATAATTTAAAGTTTTATTGCTTTTGTGCATTATTTATTTTATACTGTTTGTCATCATTAATCAAGAAAAAAACGTAAATTTTACACTTTATACAAAAACAGTTAAATTTATTAGCACCTTATAGTTAATTTTTTAACAAACTTCATATAATAAGGGGTATATATTACCTTATTTATACCCTTAGTGTTGCAATTTGAAAAGAAATTTGTTAAAATTCATATTAACAAAAGCAAAAGCAAAGGACGATATATATGTTTGTAGATATTGCTAAAATTAAAATAAAAGCGGGCGACGGCGGCGCAGGTGCGGTTGCCTTTCACCGTGAAAAATATGTTGCTGCAGGCGGACCTGACGGCGGCGACGGAGGCAAGGGCGGCGACGTTGTATTTGTTGTTGACGATAACCTTGCAACTCTTGCAGATTTCAGATACAAAAGAAAATATGTTGCAAAAAACGGTGAAAACGGCAGAGGCTCACGCCAATACGGTAAGAAAGCGCCCGACCTTGAGATTAAAGTTCCGAGAGGAACAATAATTCGTGAAGCAAACTCCGGTGCAGTTATGGCTGATATGAGCAAGACTGACAGATTTATTGCCGCAAAGGGCGGTAAAGGCGGCTGGGGCAACATTCATTTCGCTACCCCTACACGTCAAGTTCCGAGATTTGCAAAGCCCGGTGTTCCGGGTGAGGAATGGGAAGTTTCACTTGAATTAAAGCTTCTTGCCGATGTCGGCCTTTTAGGCTATCCGTCAGTTGGAAAATCAAGCCTTATTTCCGTTGTAAGCCAAGCAAAGCCAAAAATTGGCGACTACCATTTTACAACTCTCGTGCCAAACTTAGGCGTTGTTTCTATGGGCGAGGGCAATTCATTTGTTATTGCGGATATTCCGGGGCTTATTGAGGGTGCAAGTGAAGGTATAGGCCTCGGTCACGAATTTTTGCGCCATGTTGAGCGTTGCAGGCTTCTTGTTCATATTGTTGACGTCAGCGGCAGCGAAGGCAGGGACCCGATTGAGGATTTTGAAAAAATAAACGAGGAACTTGTTAAATTTAATCCTGAGCTTGCCAAGCAACCGCAGATTGTTGCGGGCAATAAAATTGATATGGCAGAGCCTGAGCAAATTGATAGATTCAAGAAGTATGTAGAAGATAAGGGTTATGATTATTATTCAATTTGTGCGCCGATTATGGAAGGCACAAAGGAACTTATGAACGCTGTTTGGAATAAGCTTCAAACCCTTCCGCCTATCAAGGAATACGAGGCTGAGGAAATTCCACTTGAAGCAATTGTTAAAGATGATAAAGGATTTAAAATTTCTCAGCCTGAAGAACATTATTTTCTTGTTGAGGCAAGCTGGTTTCCTAAAGTGCTCAAAGGCATTGATATCGAGGACTACGAAGCACTTCAATATATGCAAAGGGTATTAGAGAAAAGCGGAATTTTTGATGCACTGAGAGAAAAAGGAATTGAGGAGGGTGACGTTGTATCGCTCTATGATATAGAGTTTGAATACGTGCCTTAATTTAATATGAGATTTGTTGATAAAGAAGTAAATCCTAAGCAGTTAAGCCCACTTAATTTAGCGTTTATCGGCGACTGCATTTATGAAATTCTTGTTCGTGAAACACTTGTTCTCGATGCAAACCGCCCTGTAAACGATTTGCATAGGGAAAGCGTTAAATTTGTATCGGCGAAAGCACAAACGGCAGCTTTTGAGAAAATTAAAGATATTTTGAGCGATGAAGAACTTGCCGTTTTTAAGAGAGGTCGCAACGCAAAGGTAGGTCATTCCCCTAAAAGCGCAACAGACGGAGAGTACCACTGCGCAACGGGAGTTGAAGCATTATTCGGCTATTTGTACTTAAATAATGAGATTGACAGAATAAAAGAGCTTTTTTCTAAAATAAACTCTTGACATTCACCGCAACTTGTTATATAATCAATATCGCTGACGGGAGCATAGCTCAGCTGGGAGAGCATCTGCCTTACAAGCAGAGGGTCACAGGTTCGAGCCCTGTTGTTCCCACCAAAATAAAAAAGACATCCATACGGATGTCTTTTTTATTTTTATGTAAATGTATGTGGCTCGAACCTGTGACAAGATACTCCAAATTTGGCGACGGAACGGAGCAGTAAATTTGGGAGAAACAGTCCGGTGGACTGTTTCGTAGTATCTTTGTTTCTTATGAGAGCCCGTCATATTGTTTTCTTGTGCCATTCGGATATTTTTGGCTCGAACCTGTGACTCCCCAAAAAGCTTTTGCTTTTCGGGGACCCCGATTGAAATTTCGTGTTTGTAAAACGAGCGACCGATGGTCGCCCCTACGGTTTATTTCAAAATCTGACGCACAACTGTACGGCAGATTTTGAAAGGAGAAGCTACGTAGTAAGTAAGAAATAAATTTCATAAAAATATTAAGAAATTTATTTTGAATGATACGGAGTCAGCGACAACGAGGCACGGTTTTCCGCTTTATCGATAATTTAAAACGCCGTCGAATAATCGACGGCGTTATTTTTTGAATTTTTATGAAGATTAAGCTGCTTTGCGAGCCTTTTCGGCTGCTCTTTCAAGTGCAAGCTTATAATCTTTTTGGTCAGTAAATATTTCGTTTTTATAAGGATTTTTCTTTTGTTCCTTTGCACGCTTAATAATAGAAGCGAATACACAAACATTAGCCACAAGAGCAATAATGGCAATTACACCTTGCATTGTAGGGTCTGCGTTTGTTGGCGGAACTGTAGGGTCCATATATCCGTCTGCATAAACGGATGTAAGAACCGAGAAACGGCTCTTGTCTTGGAAAAGCGGAAATACCTGAGCAAACATACACCAAAGTGCAAGTGTGTTAGCTCTGTTTTGAATCCAACCGCCCTTATTCCAAAATGCATTTGCAAATGTAGGAGCAAGAAGAAGTGCAAGGCCGCAATACCAAGAGTGAGTAGGGAGATTGTTATAAGTATATTCAAAGTTCCAAAGGTCATAAGCCAAAATGTAGCACCATGTCATATCTGGCCACAGCATATCTTGCTTATTCTTTGAGGAATAGATGCCCCACCAACCTGTCATACAGAAAATATTTATAATACCGGCGATACCGTTCACCCAGTTCCACCAGCCGCCATAGAGCCATACATTTTCAGACGAAAGCCACCAGCCGCCTGAAATTCCGCCCTTAATTGCCGACTCAAAGTCAGAACCGACTGCGATAAGAATGTTGATAGCGACGATTGCAAACGGGAACACCTTAAACCAATCTTTTTTGCCGATGCCCCATTTATACTTAAGCATCATAAAGCCGATACAACCTGCTGTTGCCGCATAAAGCTTTGCATAATGGAACCAACTGTTCATATGAACATAGGTATCATTTTGAAGTGCCCAATCAGCTCCCTTAGCCGCACCGATATAAATTGCAATGAAATATATCGTCAGTGCTGCCGGTAAAACAAAGAAGCAAAAAATTCCGCCTGCTTTTGTTCGCCTTGCAATTTCATTCATAACGACGAGACCGACAAAGACCATTACCCAGCCGAGAAGTTGCCAGCCGGCCATATCGCCGTAAATTTGGAATAACATTGTCATTCCCCCTCCTCTAAAATAAGTTAAATAAAAATCATATCGTCAAGACAGAGCGCATTAATATGCTACCGTGCCTCAATTTCCTTTATCATAATTTCATTACCCGAAAGAAGATAGGTTTTTTCGCTTTGACAGTAAGGGCAAATTTTACCATACTCTACGGTTTTGTATTCGCCCTTGCAGCTTTCGCAATACGTTACTGCCGGGATAACTTCCACCTTAAGTTGTGCCCCATTCATAAGCTCACTCTTTGAGCAAGCCCATTTCCAACAATCCTCAAGATAATCGTGGAGCACACCCGAAACCTCGCCTATTTCAACCGTAACAGACGATACCGTTTTAAGCTCATTTTCCTTGCCTACATCTTCAATTTCGTTAATGATATGAAAAACTATACCAAGTTCGTGCATAATTAATCCTTTTTAGCCTTTTGAGCTTTTTTAATCTTGAAATTACGCTTAATCATATAAGGCAAAATTGCTTTCATCTTTTCATCTGAATTAACCATTGTGCTACATTCGGGATTATCTCTAAAAAGATGAATTGCATCAAATTCGCACTTGGTAGTACAAATTCCGCAGCCTATGCACTTATTTTCGTCAACAACGGATGCACCGCAACCAAGACATCGTGCAGTTTCTTTTTTAACCTGCTCCTCTGTAAGGGGAAGATGAGCATCCTTAAACGAAGATTTAGCGTCAATTTTCTTATTAATATTCGGGATTTGACGTGAGGAATTATCATAACTGTCAACAAGGATATCGTTCTTATCAAGCATTATGAAATCACGTCTGTTTCTGCCGACTGTAAGGCTTGCGTTGAAATGAACAAACCTATGGATTGACTCTGCACCCTCTCTGCCAGCAGCAATAGCGTCAATGGCAAAGCGAGGGCCTGTGTAAACGTCACCGCCGACGAAAATATCCTTTTGTCCTGTTTGATAAGTAAGACTGTCCGCCTGAGGAGCGTTACCTCTGCCAAGTTCTACTGCCTCGCCGTCGATAAGGTTCCCCCATTCAATTGACTGACCGATTGAAAGATAAATACGGTCACATTCAATTGTTTGAGTATCATTTTCGTCATACTTAGGGTTAAATTTGCCGTTAGCATCCTTAACACTTGTGCATTTTTTAAGCACAACGCCCGTCACCTTGCCGTTTTCTTCAAGAATTTCCTTAACGCCCCAGCCGTTGTTTATTTGAATACCCTCGTCCTCGGTTTCAAAAATTTCCTCTTCGCTCGCAGGCATTTCCTCTCTGCTTTCAAGGCAGAACATACCCAAAACATCAGCGCCGCAACGCTTAGTTGAACGTGCAACATCAACGGCAACATTACCACCGCCGATAACAACGGTTTTATTGCCTTTAAGGTCAAGGTCGTGATTTTCGGCAATCTCGTGGAGAATATCAACAGCGCTCATAACACCGTCTGCGTCTTCGCCGGCAACCCCCGATTTTCTTGAGCCTTGACAGCCGATAGCAATATAAAATGCCTCATATCCATCCTTGCGAAGTTCGTCAAGAGTGATATCCTTACCTACCTCTACGCCGCATTTAATCTCAACACCAAGCGCACGAATAATGTCAATCTCCGCCTCAACAACATCCTTTTCAAGCTTATATGACGGGATACCGTAAGTAAGCATACCGCCGGGTTTTTCATTTTTTTCAAACACTATAGGTCTGTATCCCGTAAGCGCAAGATAATATGCGCAGGAAAGACCTGCCGGTCCGCCGCCGATAATGGCAATTTTATTTTTAAACTCGCCCCTATTTGAAGGTATTACTTTTTTAGGAATATATCTTGTTTTACTGTCAAGGTCCTTTTGAGCGATAAAGCGCTTAACGTCATCAATAGCAACCGCTTCATCAAGAGTTGCTCTTGTGCAAGCCTCCTCACATCTCTTATTACAAACTCTGCCGCAAACTGCAGGGAAAGGGTTATCCTTTTTAATAAGAGCCAAAGCATCGGTATATCTGCCCTGAGCCGCCATTTTAAGATAGCCTTGAACTGCGATATGAGCGGGGCAGGCAGTCTTGCAAGGCGCAGTACCTGTATCATAGCAATTAATTCTGTTTTTATCTCTATAATCTGGCGACCATTTTTCCTTGCCCCATTTAACTGCGTCGGGAAGTTCTTGCTTAGGATATGTAACAGCAGAGCCGTCTTTTTTGCAAAGCTTTTGACCGAGCTTAACGGCACCGGCAGGGCAAAATTCAACACACTTGCCGCAGGCTACGCAATCCTTAGCCTCAACCTTAGCCACATACGCCGAGCGTGACATATTAGGCGTATTGAAAAGTTGAGAGGTACGAAGCGCATTGCATACCTTTACCTGGCAATTACAGATAGCAAAAATTTTATTTTCACCGTCGATATTGGTAATTTGGTGAACAAAACCGTTATCCTCGGCACGCTGAAGAATTTCCATAACCTTTTCACGTGTGATATAGTGGCCCTTATTTGTTTCAACAAGGTAATCCGCCATATCGCCGACACCGATACACCAATCCTCAGGGTCATCAGCACAGCCTTCGCCGCACATTGCACGGCTATAACGGCACGAACACGGGCCTGCCGCATATTTGCCGTCATATTTATCAAGCCAATGAGAAATATGTTCCACATCAGCAGACTGATTTTCCATTGAAATTGCCTTTTCAACAGGGATAACGTGCATACCTATTCCGGCGCCTCCCGGAGGCACCATCGGCGTAATTGCTTCAAGCGGAAGCTGAGTCATACGCTCAAAGAAATTTGCAACCTGTGGATGCTCACAAATATTATCCCATTTCATATTAAAAAATTCTGCGCTTCCGGGAACGAACATAGGAAGCATATATTGCTTTTCATGCTCTGGATTTTCCCAATTAAATTCAACAAGACCTACGTTTGCCATTTCCTTAAGAAGCGGCTCAAGGTAAGCGGCACTTTTGCCCGTAGCTTTTATAATTTCCTTAAGCTTCATACCCTTGTGTACCTTCATCTTAAGGGCAACCTCTGCCATCTTGTCTGTTACAATTGAAGCAAGACCCCAATACTCAGGGTCATTAACGGTAAGCTCTTTACCTACCTTTGGAAGCCACGGTAATTTATACAAAACTCTGTCTGTAATATGCTTGCCGAGTGCCAAAATCAATGGACGTGCAGGCTCGTTTGAATGATTTTCATAATAATGCATCACTCTGTCATCGTACACCCTATCCTCAGGCGGCTTGACAGTATCGAATTTGTATTCATACTCCTTATTTGACATAGTATTCTCCCTCTAAAATATACGTCTTATGTCATAAATTACAATATCATTTTATATGTTTGTTAATTATTTGTCAATATACAAATAAAGGTAAAATGTCATATTCGGGAATGATTAATATTTAGTTTTTTTTTATTCAAGGTTTTTAAAACGCAAAAAGAGACGGCATTTCTGCCGTCTCCAAATGCTTTAATTAAAGTGTCAGATTAGTCATTTCCACCGAAGCCCCAGTCAGTACCGGATGTAGTAATAACATCAGCTGTCTGAGAAAATTCATTAACCTCTGACACCGGCTTTGTATAAAGCTCTTTCATTAGGTGTGTCCTCCTTAATTTATCAAAGCTCGCCTCCACCCCTTAAGGCAGAGGTGAAAGCTTTGCTAAATTGTGTTAATTAAGCATTATAGTCGTAAAGTGATGCTTCTGAATAGTAAGTATGAACATTACCATCTGCATCCTTAGTAACAACGAATGCTCTTGCGCCGGCAACGCCTGTCTTTGCAGTAAGACCGTAGTTCAAACCAATCTGTAAAGCGTTGGTGTTGTTATAAATAACTCTAACCTTACCAGGATTTGTACCTGATGCAGTATTGCCAACGTTTTCAAGTGTAAGGTCAGAAGCTGTTACATTCTTACCATATACGAAGCCCTGGCTAACTACTGTCTCATTATCAGCAACAGTACGTGTTGCAACAAAGAGAACGTCGCAATCTGTAGCTGAAGGACGAGTTGTTGAAACGATAGCAACCTGAGTCTTAGAAGTGTCATCAGCCTTTGTAACTGCTGTGAGTTCGATATCCGAAGCACAGAAGAATGAGTATGATTCACCGTAACCAACTGTTGCGCCGTTTACTGTCCATGATGTTGCGCCTGCCTTAGTAACTGTTACCTTAGCGTCGTATGCAACATTTTCAGCCTTGCCAGTGTAGTCTTTGCCGTTAACTGTGATTGTTGCGCCTGCAGCCTTAACTGTGTAAGTCTGAGTAGCATCCTTCTCATAGATAGCTCTGATGGTCTTACCTTCTGTAAGAGCGGTAATCTCATCGTTTGTAAGAGCCCAGCCCTTGAATGTATAACCAGGATAGATAGGAGCAGTTGCAGGAACCTTAATGTTTGCACCGCTTGTTACTTCCTGAGTTGATACAACGTTACCGTACATATCAATGAATACAACTACGAATGTTGATTCAGCTGTTTCTGTAAATACAGGAGTTACCTCTGTATCAGCAACTGCTGTGAATGAATATGTTTCGTTAGTTGAAACGAGCTTGTTAGCAACCTTCCAACCTACGAACTCTGCACCCTCATTAGCCTGAGCTGTAAGAGTTACAGTTGAGTTAGCAGGAACCTTAGTAGTCTTACCGTTTGTTGCGTCCTCGCTGTTAAGAGTTGTTGTACCGTAAGCAGTCTTAGTAACTGTGATATCATAACCCTTAAGCTGAGGAAGAACCTTAGTTTCGAGAACCTGACCGCAAATTGTACAGCTTGTAACTTCTGAACCCGGCTTATCAAGTGTAGGCTCTGTTACAACAGGTGTACCCTTTGTGCAATCTTCTGTTACAACATTAGCAACTTCGTCATAGTTAGCGTTTGCTGTTACAGCAGAAACTGCCGGCCAGCTATAAGTTGTATGGCTGTGCTGTTTATTACCTGCCGGTGTAGCAGCTGTATCAGCAGTATTTGTCTTTGGAGCTACAGGAGTAGCGCCTGCAGCAAGCTTCTGAGTATCAACTACAGTGCCTGCAGCGTTTGTAAATGTGATTGTATAAACCTCAACAAGAACAAGACCCTTAACTGCATCTTCAAGAGCAGTAGCAGCAGCAGTTACCTGTGCCTGATCTGTATAAGCTTCAACAGTATCCTTAGCGTTAGCTTCAAGAGCAGCTGTTACCTTAGCATAAGATTCAGCTGTGTACTTAGAACCGTCAACTGCCTTTGCAGCATCAAGTGCAGCATAGTAAGCTGTACCGTCAAGCTTAGCAAGGTCTCTTACATTTTCGTGACCGCATACTGAGCATGTAGCCTTTTCAGTACCTGCCTTAACAATTGTAGAAGGAGTTACAGTTGTGTATTCACCGTAAGTACAATCCTTAGTATCAGCAGTTGCCTTTTCAGCAAATGTGAATTCGCCTGTCTTTTCCCAAGTGTAAGATGTTACTGTATGAGTACCGTCGTTGTTATCAACTGTTGTAGCAGCTGTGTTAGCAGGAGCTGTAGGAGCAGCACCCTTATCAACTGTTACAGTCTGAGTTTTACCGCCAACAAATGTGTAAGTATAAACATCTGATGTCGGAAGAGCCTCAAGACCCTTAACTGCATTTTCAAGAGCAGTAGCAGCAGCAGTTACCTGTGCCTGATCTGTATAAGCTTCAACCTTAGCCTGAGCGTTAGCTTCAAGAGCAGCTGTTACCTTAGCATAAGATTCAGCTGTGTACTTAGTACCGTCAACTTTCTGTGCAGCATCAAGTGCAGCATAGTAAGCTGTACCGTCAAGCTTATCGTCCTTAGTCTGAGTATCTTCATGACCGCATTTAGTACATGTTCCTTTAAGAACAGTACCTGAAACAAGTGTATGCTTACTTGTCTCTGCATAAGTAATGTTACAATTTTCATCAGCTGTAGTAGCAACCTCAGTGTAAGTTGCATCTGCAGTAGCAGCTGATACTGCAGGCCATGAGTAAGTTGTTACTTCGTGCTTATTATCGCTCTTATAATTTACAGTTGCAGCAGTATTTGTTGAAGGAACTGTTGGAGTATCGCCTTCTTTAACTGTCTGCGTATCAACAGTCTTGCCGTTGATGTCATTAAATGTAATAGTATAAGTCTTAGTTTCAGGTGTTGATTCCTTTGCATAATCTGTCCAAATTAATGCCCAGTTAGCAAAAGTGCTTTTTGTATCGTCGTGTGTAATAAGGAACAATTCAGGATTTGCAGCATTACATGAAGGTTCGCCTGTACCGTCGAGTGAAGTTCTGTAGTAAGGCTCAAACTCTGTACCTGCAATATCGGTATCAAATTTGAAAACTTCAGAAAGGTCACAGTCCTTAATTACTTCGAATGCATAAGTATAGCAAACCATACCATACTTACCGAATTTTGGTGTGCCATCAGTACCAACTCCAAAGTAGTTGGAAGTTGTTTGGTTACCGTTTGTGGCAGCTGCGCCTGTAATAGCACCATAGAAAATGCCTTCTTCATTATTATACGTTGAACTATTAAACTGTATTCCATCTCCATAGTATGAAACACCGTTTTTAATTGCGCCCCTGGCAGTTGTATTAATTTTCCAATTATCACGTACCTTAGTAACAGTTCCCGGAGTGGACGCCTGAAGATATTCAGTGTTGAATTTACCCTTGAACTGACCGTTTTGAAGAGTGTCAAAACCGCCGACTTCAACTGTAATAGCAATACGCTGACCTGCTTTAACATGAGCAGGGTTTACAATATTACCTGCTGCTTTAACAGCTTCATAAGTTTTTGAAGCATTCACGCCATAATATTGGTTATTGTACTTCTTATTGTAATCAGCGTATGTACCGTTCGCTACGGCAGCTTCAGCTTCTTGTTTTGAACCCAAGTTGGAAACTGTTGCAGCAACTACAGGCTTATAGTCATTACGATGGTCTTCGAGTCCACTGCTCGCATAATCTACGAATTCAGCACCGAAATCTACCGTACCAGCACTAGTGTCATCATTAGCATAGCCACGATATTCAGGAGTTGACTGAAGCTTTTCAAGGCTTGTATCTACGCCATCATCAACCCACCATTTTCTGTTCTGAGTAACAGTATAATCTGTTGAACCGAACATATCAGCTACACCATTAGTAGCAGCTAAAGCAGAAAACGGAACGGAGAATGCAACCATAAGAACTGCAAGAAGAACAGCTATTGCTTTTCTAAATGTCTTTTTCACTTAGAAATCCCCTTTATTTATTTTGAAAAAAATTACTTTATCTCTAATCCGTTATAATAACTGGAACCGGATGCACAAGCATAAACTGCTGTTGCATCGGCACCTGTTACAACGCTGTCACCGTTAAGGTCATAGTTTAAATCCGTTTGCTTTGAAGCAAAAAGATATACACTTGTTGCATCGGCACCTGTAATTATACCATCCTTGTTAAAATCACATGCCATCATAGGAATAACCGCATTAGTAATATCGGCACCGTTTACGATAACGGTAACGTCATTACGAGCTATTGCATAATCAGACGAGATTGAAAGATAGTATGTTCCGTCCTTTAACGAATCAATAGAAAAAGCGTTTACACCATCTTTAAGTGATGATGTGGTTGTACCGACAAGCTCGGTACGAGCTGAATCCGAATATACGTTAACCGTATATTCACCGTAAACAGGACTGTTGGCAGTATTGCCTTTCGCATCTGTCATAATAACAAGCGAGCCGTTTACGCTATGACCGGTTGACGGTGAAACGTCACAGGTCATTAAATATAGAGAACCGGGATAATCGGCAGATTTGGTAACAAGAGCATACTCATCGTCAAATCCGTCATTATAATTAGCCAAAACGAAAGTCTTATTTGGGTCTGTTGAAACCGAAATAACATCAGCGGCGTCACAATCCTTTGCAAAAGCAACCGAGAAGGTTGCAAGCAACGTGCCGTCCTTTGTTACAGATGAACAAGTGTCAGCATCTGAAACAAAGCCGAATACCAAATTAGAATCATTCGTTACAGTTCCCATCGAAGATACGCCGGCAACCTCATCAGAAAGAAGAGCCTTAGGCTCACTTTTCACCGATACATCCGAAGAATAGGTTGATGTAACCTGCACAACCGATAACTCGGTAACGCCCTCTAAATAAAAGCTGACGTCATATGTACCGGCAGGTAACTTATCACCGTCGTATTGTTTGCCGTTAGAATCTGTGTATGTGCAATAAACGTTCGGGCTCTCCGTTCCGAGCGCAGCAGCATACGAAGTACGAGGAAGGCACACAACAAGCGCAACAAAAACCAAAAACGCAAGTGTACCGAAAATAACACCTACTCGTTTTTTTGCAATTGTATTCATTGGTGTTACCTCCTTGTTAAAAAAATTGCTTAATTTGGGGAGAAGCAGAATCGCCGTGAAGGGCAAAGACAAAATCGGTCAGAAAACATAAAAATATGAAACCAAGCAACTTTGGCAAAAGCCAAACACCGTGAAACATTAAACATTTACTAAACGAAACTGCCCATAGCCTCCCCGCCCAAAGCGGGCATAGTATATAAACGGCAAAAGCCGAATATATCAAGACAAAGCAAAGCCATAGCTCTGCTTAGTTAAATGATAACACAAGTTATCGTAATTTTCAAGTAAAACTTCTTAGGGACTTTCGCCCCTAAGAAGTATAGAAACTAATATTACTTAATAGTAACATCAGGAAGTGCAATAGGTGATGATGCAATAGCAAAGACGGCTGTAGCATCCGCACCGGTTACCGAACCGTCACCATTAAGGTCATAACGAAGATCGGCAGCCTTAGAAGCAGCTGAATATACAGCAGTAGCATCTGCACCGGTAATATTACTGTCTTTATTATAATCGCATACAATCATTGCAATTGCAGGACCTGCAATATCAGCGTCACCAACAACAATGCTTACTGTACGTGCAAGAGCGAATTCAGAAGTAATTGTTGCTGTATATGTGCCAGGTGCAAGGTCAAGACTAATCTTGTTTGCAGTAGTTGTAAGGTCAAATGACTTTTCAAGAACAGGAGCGTTTGCACTGTCATAAACAGTTACTTTATATGTTCCGTTTACGCCCTTATTGTTAGTAGCACCCTTTGAAGATGTTGCTACAACAAGTGAAGCAGTAACATTATGAGTTGACGGAGCCAATGACTCAACCGAAGGAACGATTGTAGTATTGCCTGTAACAGTAAGCTCATACGGGAATGCTGTTGCTGTATCGTCAAATGTAAGTTTGTCGCCGTTAACAGTAAGTTCAGGTTTAAGAGTATAACCTTCCTCTGCTGTTACATTGATTGAAACAACCTGACCCTTTTCTACAGCTACAGGACCTGAGTAAGCAACACCGTCGATTGTTACTTTAGCACCTGCAACAGGAGTTACAGTAAGCTCACAGCTCTCAAACTCGGTAAGACCGATTTCAGCTGCCTGAAGTTCAGTATCAACATTGTAAATCTTAGCAAGCTGAGCGTCATAGTTCTTACGGTCATTGATATTGAATGTACCGGAATTCTTATACTTATAAGTACCGTTACCATAGTTAGCAAGGTCAACTGCGGCAGCAAGAGCTCTCACGTATCTGTTCCAAGATGCTGATGAGTACTTTGTTGCGCCTTCGTTAACAAGCTTACCTGATGCATCAAATGCACCAAAGCGTGGGTTAGCTGCTACGCCATTCTTAGATACGGTTGCTTCAGTAGCAACTGTACCGTCATCATTGTATGTAGCAGGTGTTGCCTTGAGCATTGAGTAAGCATTACCCGATGCACACTTGATTTCATTTTCAAGCTGCTTGCCCTGGTAACCACGTTCAATAACTGCAGAAGCGAATATGTTAAAGAGTTTAACGTATTCTTTTGCCTGAACAGAAGATACTTCAGAAGCTGTGGTATAAGTAAACTTAGTACCTGCATTCTTGAGGTCATTCATAAGCTTAGCAGCGTCAACATAAGACATACCGTTTCTTTCAACAGTCTTGCCTGTTGTTGCGTCAACGTAATCAACGTCAACTGTATACTGCTGTTCAGCCTTCTTTGCATATTCTACCATCTTATTATATGTAAGAATATCAAAGTTAATTTCTTCAAGACCGTTTCTAAGCTCAGAAATCTCATTGTAGAGTGTTGATGATGAGCTGATAAGGTGAGACTTAACTACGCTAAGAACATATTCAAGTCTGTCATTAGCCTGAGTAGCAATACCACGATTATCTACTGAATCCATCTCGCCTGAGTTAGGAATGAGCTGATACTCAGCTGATGGGAACTTACATGCCCAATTATCGCCTGAGTTGCACTTTTTGCCTTCAGCATTTCTGTATACATATTGAACCTGATTATAAAGAGGCTCGTTATCTTTGTTTGTAGCCTGAGTAGTTGTCGGTTTCTGCCATGGGCCGCCAGGATATGTATCGAGATCCCATTTTGTAGCATACTTAACTGAGTTAGTAAGGTAATAGTTACCGTCCTGACCGAGTGTTACATTAGCCAATGCAGCATCCTTGCCATTCTTAACATCTGATGATGTAAGCGGCTTTGGTGAGTAAATAGGCATTGTACATTTCTCATCGGAATAGTAAATTCCCTTTACGCCGCCACTGGTTGCACCTGTTGTACTGTCTACTGTGCCGCCGACATAAGCAGTTGCTTTAACCGATTCAGGGATTGTGTAGCTTACCTGAGTACCCTTTACAGTAAATGTTACTGTTTCGTTAGAGGTTGAGTAAGGAACGTATGCACGATCGCCTGTTGCGGAAGTTGTAACTGAAGTTGTAACTGCATACTCTGTTTTATCTGACTGAGTAAGAGCTGATTCAGCAGTGTAAGGAGCTGACTGAACGCTAAGTACATTCATAAGAGCATCCTTAGCCAAATCATAAACTGAACCGATAGATGCATCCTCTTTGAAGTCGGATGTTTTATAGTTAGCCATGATATTGGCAAGTTCTTTATAGTTTTTATCAAGTGAGCCGGCTGAACCGCTTTCACCGATAACAAGCTGGAAGCTGCCTGTCTTATAAGAACCTGAATTATAGAAGTTAACATTAACATCATAAGTGCCGGTCTTAACAGTAGCCTCACCGTCGAAACCAAACGGTCTGTAGTTATTAACAGCATTTGAACCAAATGTTTGCTTTGAGGTATTTATATAGATAGCATCAATACCGGTACCGAGTGTAACCATATTAAAGATGTTATCATAGTTAAATTTACCGCCGCCGGTCTTAAGATACATTGTATCATAAATACCGCTTTCATTGATATGGTAACCGGCAATAATCTTAGCATCAAGTGCTTCCTGAAGAGTGAATGCAACGTGAGTTCTTGTTTCAATCTCCTTGCCCTCATTCTGCTTTGAAATGTTACCGATTTCCTCAGAAGTATAACCTCTGTAGTAGTCAACAGCACCAAGGCCGCTACCTGTAGAACCGTTTGTACGGTTACGCTGCCATTCGCCGAATTCGCCTGAGCCTGCAGATGTTTCTACACGATAGTCATACATACCAATCTTAAGAAGATCACCTGTTGACTTATCCCAACGAGCAATAGCGTTATTTTCGCCGATATTTACTGTTGTTAAATTAGAATCATCGAATGACTTAGCTGCAGTAGTAAGGTTATTTGATTCATAGCCGGATTTTCTGTCAAAGAAGAATACACCGTCAATGCTCTTTTCCTTACTGCCGCCCTTCATAAAGAATGAATACTGAGCGATTTCGTTAAGCTTGTTAGAAGCGATAACCATCTTATCAGGATAGTTTGCAGAGATATTACCGCCGATACCTGTAAGAGAATGAACGGTTACACCGTTTTCTTCTCTGTCAGTGCCGTCTGTCTGCTGGAATGTAGAGTTGAAGTTATAATCAGCATCATAAAGAGCATTTCTGAAGCTTACTTCACTTGTAAGAAGCTTATAAGCTGTTACAGTATTGCCTCCATAAAGAACATTGCCATGATCATCAACGATATCATAATTTACAACAACACGGCATGTGTTTGTTGTATCAGAACCTGAAACTTCGAACGGAACTGAAATATTAAGTTCAGCATTCTTACCCGGCTCAATAGGAGTTTCAGGGAAAGATAATTCCTCAGGAGTTTCCGGATTATAAACATCATATTGAAGCACGCTTGTAATCTTTACATAGTAACGTGAAAGCTGAGTAGGCTTACCGTCCTTGATGTACGATGCATTGATACCTACCGAGTTGTTTGTAACAGTAAGTACATCATCATAAGGTTCACCTGAAGTACAGCCTGTTACGGTGTTAGAACCGAATGAAGCAGTAGCCATCTTGAGCTGATGCTGACCAAGTGTAGTCAATGCATTAGGAAGGAAGCTGTTAACTGCCTGTACTGCGAAACAGATACCTCTGATAATAGAATCAGAGTAGGTCTTAGGACCGTTTGTACCGTATCCGCCGAACTCTACGAAGTTACAGATAAGCTTTTGGAATGCACCCAAGCTCTTGCTTGTACCTGCGAGTACCTTAACCTGGAAGAAATCATCAAACGGATGAGCACTTGTAGCATCAGGAACGACTGTCTTAAAGCTCTGTCCGCTGTAACGTGCGCCAAACAATCCGTTAATGAGATCCTTAAGTAAATCATAAATTGTTACGACGATTGAAGTCTTTTGGATAGGCTCTGCAGAAACGATTGTAAATAACTGGTTAAGGAAGTTAGATACGCCGCAAAGACCTGTCTTTGAATTTTCTTTACCAATATCAAGGAATGAAAGAACAATGTTGTTCCAAATAAGTTCCTCTGAATTGAATTTAGCATAACCTGTACCCTGAAGTGTACCGAGAACAGGCATAAGCTTATTAGCTATTGCATTAATGTTTTCCCAAAGAGTATTCTTTGTTGTGATAAGGCTGTTGCCGTTTTCATCACAAATACCGAGGAGAGCACCTACGCCCATAGCTCTTTCGCCCTTATTTACAGCCTTCTCCATTGCATGGTCGCCACCGTAGTAGCAAACTACAGAATTAAGAAGGTCAAAGAGTGTTGTTTTAGAATCAACAGCTGCTGACTCTGTCTTCCAAGTATTGCCGTTTTCGTCCTCAAGAGGAACGTAAGCCTCAATTACATAAGCAACTGCGTCACGAGCCATTGGAAGAATTGTGCCTTCAAGTGTTGCATTGATTGTTCCGTCGCTGCCAATCTTTACAAGCTTTGAATAATCCTTGTTAGGCATTGAGTATGATAAATACTCCTTAAGGCATACATAAGCTACTGCTTCTGCATCCTTACATCCGTCCCAATCAGAAGGATGGATAATTTTCTCAAGCTTGCCTGCGCCAAGATTTACCTGACCGATACAAGCAACGAGCATAGGAATCATTGCTTCTTCAAGATTCTTCTCTGTAAGAGCAGCACTAGCGCCGTTCTTTGCGTAGAAAGCTTTAAGAATGTTAGCGTCTGTAGCGTCTGCTGTGTACTGAACCATCTTGCAAGCGTTGCCAACGAGTGTTGAAACGATTGACTTAATTGCTGCTGCATCAATAGTTGCAAAATCACCGGTTGTTGTCATTTCAGGACGTGTACCGATAACGTTGTCCCTCTGCGGGAACAAGTCCTTAACTGCTGCAACAAGTGCGTCATTAAAGCCTGCTACCATTGAGCTGTACTTTGAATAGCTTTCGCTAAAGAACTTATCGAGGTTTGGAGTACCTGTTTCTGCAAAGTAAAGATTGATAGGACCTGTTGTTACGTTAAAGCCGTAATCAGCAAGTGGGCTGTATCTTAACTTAGCGAAAAGTCTCGTTGCGTCGATATCTTTCCAAGAACCTGTTGAGTCCTCGGCAGCTGTACGATCATAAGTTACAGTCTTCTTAACATAATCAAGGAAATCCTTTGCAGAATCAAACTTATAATCCTTATATACTGCATTTGCCCATTGATCGAGCTTAGCCTGTGTATAGTTTGCAGCAACATCATTATCATTCCACTCGCCCTTTTGGTCGAAGAAATAATAATAGTTGTTATCAAAGTTAGCGCCGTGACCCTTATCAAATCCGTCATTTACGTGAAGGAGTTTGACTGTACCCTTGAGAACTGTATCCCAAGCAAGGTCAAGAGCTCTGTAACCGAAATCAAAAAGATTATCGGTTGCCTTAAGTGTTACCTTTGTGGTTGATTCTGTTGCATAACCGTTTTTGTCAGGAGCACCGTAAGCAAAGAGAAGAACGTTAAGAGGATTACCCTCATCATCTTTAAATTCATCTGAATATATAAGGTTAGGGTCATAACCAAGCTTTGCAGCTGCAGTAGCATAGTCAGAACCGCTTGCCTTCATTTCAGCTTTAATCTTCAAATAACGTGTAGCCGATGTATCCTGAATTGCTGTTTGCGAATCAGCATCTGTGTATTCTTGATTATATGTAACAAGTACACTAATCTTATCAAGAAGCTCTGTTGTGAGTTTATTAATAAGCTGGTCATCATAAACCCATGTTGCAGTACCGTTCTTGAAATTATTAATTTCATCTTCTGTATACCAATTAGTATATTGGAAAATAAGGTTTTGAGCAACATTGTATACTAAGTTTGTTTTATACTTCGTATCTGTAAAGCCCAAAAGATTACCTATAATCTTATATACGTCAAGGTTTGCAACGTTACCGAGAGTACCGAGAGTAAATTCACCTCTAAGCACCTTGCCTAAAATATCAGTGCCGTTATAGTCGCAAGAAAGGTTTTGGAAAATACCGATTACGCTTCTTAAAATATCAGTTGAAGATGCAGTTTCTCTTGTGATATTCCAATCCTTAGTAGCAACAGCCTTAAAGTTAAGGTTGCCGGCATCACCGAGTAAGTTACCGTATTGATTAAGAAGATCAGCGACACCCCTAAGTGTATAGAAAATTTCATCAACACTGTGAGTACGTACCGGAATGTCTTTTTTAATAAGACCAAAAGCATTAAGCTTAAGGGTACGGCTGTTGCTGTCCCATGTGATATACTGGGTAATACTTGATGGAAGGTTTTCAAGAAGCTTATCAATCTGCGGACCGTATTCGGAAAGCATCAAATCAGCATAGTCAAGTAAAGCTGTAGCTACCTGTTCATCGGAAAGAATAGCCCACGCCAAATCGTTATATTCGATTGATTCGTCGGCATATGTCTTTTCACTGCTCATAGTATCAGCATAAGCAGTTAAAGCACCGGTAAAGCAGGAAGCTGCCATAAGCACTGCCATAAATAATGCCAGAAGCTTATGTGAAAACTTTTTTGCCTTCGTTTTCATTTTTTACCTCCATTAAATTTAAAATAAATTGAATAATAAAGTGTTAACATATTGCAGGGGAGCCTGTCACAATCTCTGACCATCAGGCAATCTGAATTAGACTGAAGGTCGGCAAAGCCAAACCGTTGCACCAAAAACTGCGCAATATGTGCTTTAAACACATTATAATTATTACATAAGGCAACAAAAAAGTCAATAAAGACAAACGACAAATGATATTTTTGTAACAATGTCCAAAAAAGCAAACTTATTTTTGACACCTTGCACAAATTATTAACTAAAAGTTTACAATTTGTTTATAATTTGACACCAAAAAACGCTTGATTTTCCACAAGTAAAGCTGTGATACTTTACACAAAATTTACATTTGTAAAGATGTTTGCCTTTACAAAGCGAACAGAATTTTACCCGACTTTATATGGATTATATTACGTTTTACAGTCAATTTTCTGTCGAATTATGTTTGTTAGACTTTTTATGTTATATTGTCTATTTTGCAACTCTCTATCGTCAAAAATCAATGCGAAAATATGTGAAAATTCACAATAAATTCAAAATATGTTATAAAATTATTGACTTATAAGTTTTTATTTGATATAAATATATTGTATTTGTTAATACGCGTGTGGATATCCTGCGCCTAAAAAGCAGTTTTTTGTGTAGAAACTGTGAACAAATACTGCTCGGCGCATTATCCAAAAAATGCGTTACCATACGACAAGTTCGTAAATCATATGTAAAGGAGAGAGAGATTTATATGAGAACGAGCAAAAAGATACTCAGCTTTTTCTTAGCTGTAGTAATGGTCGTGACCACATGCTCGGTTGGATTTACTGCGTTCGCCAAGAGTAATGACAACCCGCTTTGGAAAACGACAAGTGTTGACGCCGATTCGGCATTCGACACACTTAACAAATTGGCAGACCAGCTGCCTTCCCTTCTCATGGGCATTGAGGCAATAAGCAAGCCTGTTTATGAAAAGGGTGCTAAAAAGTTAGGTAAGACCGCAGCGGAACTTACCGCCAAAGAAAAAGAGCAAATCGTAAGTGAAACAACACTTCAGGATTTACTCGGCGTATTGCAGCCGACTCTTATCGGCGCACTTGCAAAGACAAGCCAGTCAGACTTTGTAACAAGTTATATTCAGAAAGGTATGGGTAATCCTGAAGATTATAACTACTTAAGCGGTTCAACGGGCGCAATTGATTATTTTTCACTTACTGCCCTTTGCTTAAAGTACAAAGACAACAAAGACTTATCTAAAGACACGAGAAATCAGCTTGACGAATGGTTATACGGTAAAGAAAGCGAACGTACCGTTTCAGGCTACAATGCCGCAGGTCAAACTATCAAGTTCTCAACAAACAGCCTTTGGTATTTAGCCGACCTTTATGCTCAAAAGATAAAGCAAGGTACAGACAGTGATAAGGTAGAAGCAATTGCTAAGCGTTATACCGAAGCTGTAAAAAGCGGTGCTGTTGAAACAGTTAAGCTTAACGGCGAAGCTATCGGTGACACTTATGATACTGCCACACTTTACCAGTTGAAGAACTTTGATTTTAAGCTCACAGCTGATGAGCAAGCCGTTGTTAACAACTATATGGGCACACTTAACGTTAAGTATGCAACATACGGTATCAACGTTAAGCTTAACGATTTGGCTGACGTTATTTACTACGACTTCGGTGTCGGTCAGAGCTTCATCTCAGCAAGCGAATTTATCAGATTGATAAGCGACGGCGGTGCAACATTTAACCAAACAGTTGACAGCACATCGCTTTATCAGGTTCCTATGACATTTAAGGGCTTCACAGTAAGCGACACCGAAAACAATGTTTATGACACTGTTAAGGAAATCGCAAGAAAAGCTGTTGCCGCTAAATTAGGCGTTGCCGAAGATGCTTCTTTCGAGACTCTTGCACAAAAAGAGGGCATGACAACAGATTACCAAATCGAGTCATATATCGAATACGTAGTAGGCAACACTATTAAGACCGATTTGTGCAAAAAAGCACTTATGAACGGTAATGTCGACACAACCACTTCTCCGTATTACACTGATATACTTAAGGGTATGGTTGTACGTTTCGGTAATAACGGAAACGGCGTTGACCTCAACAAGCTTAATTCCGAAATCAATGCTAAGCTTCCAAAAGGATATGATGCAAATTGGCAAGAGGGTGACAGTTTCTTCATCAGCGATGACGAACTTACTCAGTTGCGTGCATTCTTCTCCAGCGTCGGCGGTGCAAACGCCACCACTAATGTTGTAACAAACTACTTTAGGGACGGCGAAGTTACCTTTAACGATAAATATGCCGACAAAAAGAACAAGACAGTCATTGTTCCTGCTTCACTTAAAGGCAGTTACACTTCAGAGTTTTGGTCTCTTATTGCAGCTAACCAAAAAAAGAATTCAACAAATTACAATAATTTGTTAGGTTCATTTGGCGGCTTTGCTAAAAACCGTTCGCATATTGACAAAACAAAATACTTGCCTGTTAATTCACTTGTTGATGCTTCACGTTCAGACCCGGGTGTCGGCATTAACGCACTTAAGTCTGACTCTGTAACTAATTCAAATAATTACAGCAAGCCATTAATCAACGAATGGGTTGCAGCTTCTTACGACTACATTGTCACTAAGATTGCATCTGAATACCTCGGCGTTGATACAAACGACCTTGGCACAGATAACACTACTTATACATACAGCTATAAGTATTCTTTCAAATTCCTTCTTAACGTTCAACTCGTACTTGATGATATTGTAAAGAAAAAAACTTCTCAAACTTCAGGTATCGTTCTTACCGACGCTCAAAAGGAAATTCTCAACGGTAAAAATGTTGACCTTACAGGTTCGGCAGGTACCGAGATTACAAATCTTATTCTCAACAACACAATCGGTGATATCGTTGACCCAAGTACAGATATCGGTAAAACGGTTGACGCTGTGCTTAAGTCACTTCTTAAGACAAACGTAAATCTTAAGGACGCTCTTACCGATGTTTGGAAGAATCTTGTTAACGACCCGATTAAGACAGTCGTAAACCTTCTTCCTTTACTTACAGTAGTAATTAACGAGCTTCTTGAGCCTATTCTTTTCTCTGAAATCGGCAATTCGCAAAGAAATAACCAAGAAGGCTTCCTCTATGGCGTTGTCGGCGACGGTTTGCTTGAAAGTATGAATGCATCATCAGGCTCATACATCGGTATCGGTCAGCTTGCTTGGGACCTCAACGCTATGCTTCCTCAGCTTATGCATTGGCTCCAAAGAGACGGCAAGTTTGAGGAAATCGGCGGTACTTATTGGAACGACGGCAACGAAAAGACAGGTTATCTTTCTGATTTCTCATCCAATTATCAAACACCTACCGACTTCTCAGCCGGCGACATTATCGCAACTCCTAACTATGTACTTAAGTATGACAAGGTTGTAGACAGCTACGGTAAAGCAATCACATATACAAAGAACAGCGACGGTTCTTATACCTATTCTTATAATGGCGTAAGCGGTTCTCTTGCAGATGTACTTGCTAACGTTTCAAGCACTACTAAGTTTAACGTTAAATACACATACGAAGCAGGCGTACCTAAGATTACAGGTATTTACATTGCCGATAAGGCTCTCAAGTATGCTAAGCTCAGCGACCTTGAGGGTATCCTTAAGAAAGCAATCACAGCTTCAAACGGACAGGTTGGCGCAGGTCTTTATGAATTGGTAACAGAAATTGCTGGCCTCTTCACTACTGCAGTTGACACATACGTTAGCACTCCTAAGTACAGAGACCAAGTTAAGGGCCATGATGACGGAGGAAAAGTCATCAACTCAGGTCTTAACAACATTATGGTTGCAATTCCTCAGCTCTTTGACATTATGGAAAACCTTGCAGCTGACAAATACGGCGTAAGCAAGGATGCATGGACATATTGCTACAAGGGCAAGATTGTTACGGATTCAAACGGCGCAGTAAGCAACTCTAAGATGACAGAGTTCAAGGATTTTGCCGCTAATCCAAACCCAACAAAGATTTTTGACTGCTTTGTAGGTGTATTCGTAGAGGATTGGCTTGACGCTATTCTCGGTCTTGTAAACAATGTAATAAGCTCTAAGGGCAGTGAATTTGAAAAGAACCTTCCTATTATCACAGGTCTTCTCAATTCAGTAGGCGGTTTCACCGAAACAAGTGCTCTTACAGACCTTCTCAACAGTATCTTCCAGATTACACGTGACAGCAAGTACAGCTTCACATTTGAACCGCAATCAAGCGGATTTGTAGGTCTTGACAGAGATAACGCTTACTTCCTTATTACTAATGTAAGCAAGCTTGTTGACGTTGTTAAGGCACTTATCAATTCATTCAAGTCAAATAACAACAATAAAAACAATAATAACAATAACAATAATTCTTCATCACCTGCCACTACACAGGCAGTTGCAACTCCTAACTCTTCAGTTGATATTTCAGCACATAAGAGCAGCGATATGAAGAACGTTGATAGCACAATAGCTAAGCTTGATAAAACATTGTCATCTCTCCTTACGGATTCAAGCGTAAACGGCTATTCAATCAACAAAACAAGTAACATTATTGCCGGCGTAATTTCATTACTTTCAAATTACATTGGTGCAAATGCATCAAACGCAACAATTGATTTACTTAATACCTATTTATATTATCTTAATGGCGAGGATGCACGTACTCCTGATTCAAATGGTAACGTTAATCCTAAGGATATCTACACAAACGAAGGTCTTACAACAGTAGTAGTAAGAACCTATGCTCTCGTCGAAACACTTGTTGCAGGACTTACAGACAAGTATGCATACTCTTATACATATAATAATGGTACTGCCGACGTGACAGCAAAATACAATCTTATCAGTGAAGCAGTCAACGGACTTATTTCTCCTGACTCATTATCTGTAAGAATTAAGGACACAGGCATTAAGAACGCAAGCAAGAAGCTTTCTAAGCTTGACAGTTGGAGTGACGCAGTTAATGACAATGGTACTCTTAACGTAAGCATTAATTGGGGCATCACAGCAGGCAACAGAGATGAATTTATGACAGGTCTTTCAACCTCACTCAGACTTCTCACCTCTATCCTCGGCGTAGTTCTTATTGATACAGGCATTTATGAAAATGCTCTCTACCCTGTTCTTAATACAATAGCTCAAAAGACAGGCATCACAGTTGATACTCCTACTAAGTTTGCAGATAAGAGCAATCCATACCGTGATGAAGTATTCACTGGTATTGTTAATCCAATAGTTTCACTTCTTGACAAGTTCCTTGAAAAGCCTGCAACAACATTGCTCAATCTTGTGTCGGCTATCGGCGTTGTATTAGACGATACAACAACTCCTACACTTGCCTCTGTTGTTTCAAGCGCAGTTAAGGCTATTGCAAACGAGCTCAACGGCGCAGCCAACATTCTTAAGATTAAGAGTGATAAGCTTGGTGCCGCATCACCGTCACTTGCAGCGCTGCTTGAAGGTATCGTTTCTAAGACGTTCGGTGATTTAATCACAGTTAACGACAAGCAAGAGCTTGGACTTAAGGTTAAGGGCTATGCTCTTTCAGGCAACAACATTATTCCTATTATTAATACCCTTCTTGCAAAGACAGGTATTAAACTTAACAACATTAATTGGAACAAGCTTGGCAAGACAACAACTCCTGCTCAAACACTTGTATACGTACTCGATTATGTTGTTGAATTTGTAAAGACAAATCATAACCTTTCCACAATCATCGGTTTGATTATGGGCAACAACAAGGTAAGCTCAGGTGTTAAGAAGCTCATCAAGTATATCGAAACAGGTAAGCTTGACGGTATGGGACTTCTTAAGATTGTAGGCAAGCTTCTCGACTTCACACAGTCACCTACAGAAGTTTATTGGGCTTACAGCAAATACAAGGGAACTTCATTAAAGTTCAAGTACCCTGACGGTATTTCTTCTTATGATGCTGAATCTGCTATCACCCAGCTTGACAGTGCAGTTGACGCAGTTATGGCTCTTCTCACTAACTTTGGCGTAGTTGACGCATCAAATCTTAAGGGTGTTGTAAGCGGTTTGGTATTTACAAACGCTAACCTCACTTCACTTGCTAAGGCACTTTATGGTGCACTTGACACAAAGACTATTTCACCTTATCTCAATATGGCAGGCATTACTGTTTCACCTAAGGGCGTTGCAGGCTTACTTATGGATAAGAGCTACGGTAAAACTTATTCTTCAGCAGCTAAAACCCTCAAGAAGGTTAAGAGCTGGAAGAAGGTTAAAACAATCAACTGGGGCTTCAAGGATGGCTCCGCAAAGGCTGAGCAGGGCTTCGTACATGCACTCGTTGCAATTCTTCGTCCTCTCAACAGTGTTCTCAACGTATTCCTTAATGAAGGAAAGATTGACCTTAGCAATATCACAATTGCAAAGGCTTCAACATCTCTTGATATTAAGGGAAGCGACGGCAAGGTAGCAAGCAAGATTGCTCTTACCTATCAGCTTAAGAACGGTGTTCTTACTCTTACAGCTAAGGATTCAATGAATGCCGACTCTAAGCTTTCAACAATTAAGCTTGACCTTAACGCACTCAATGTCGGCGTAAACGGCATTAACGGCTATGAAGGTGCAATCATTCCTCTTCTTGATGTTCTTCAGGTAAGCAACAGCAAGATTAAGACATTTGCACAGTATCAGAAGGATTGCAAGAAGGCTAAGGATAACGTACTTCTTGATGTTCTTAATCCTCTTATGAGCTTTGTTGACCAAGTTCTCGACAAGCCATTTGAAACAATTACATCAGTTCTTCCTAACCTTGCATACTTCATTGATAACAACGGTATCGGCCAGCTTCTTGATAATCTCCTTGCTCCGATTACAAACATTGTTAAAACTGCTAAATCAGCAGGTTTAGACGTTGATAAGATTATTTCAGCGGTTCTTGGCAAGGACCTTGGCAAGTATTTAACAAGCTTGCTTAAGGTTAGGGGCGTTAAGCTTAACATTAAGCTTGCAGACCTCAAGTCTTGCAACATTCAGGACATCGTTGTTCCGCTTATTAACAGCTTACTTAAGAAAACAGGCATCAAGCTTCCTGATTTCAAGTGGTCAACAATCGCTGCTCACGGCAAGGTTGTAACCTCTAAGTCGCATGCTAAGAATGCCGAAGGCAAGTTCACTAATAAGGAAGTAATTGCTGACAAGGGCGAGGTTCTCGTTGCAGTTCTCCGCTATGTGGCAGACACTCTTATTAAGAACGCTAAATCAATCAAATCACTTGTTTCTTCAATTGGTGCTATTAAGAAGAACAGTATGCTCAAGTCAATCATCTCAAGTGTATTCACTACAATCAGCATGGCTGAAAAAGATGATATCGTTCGTGCAGTATTCTACTTCTTAACAGGCGAACCTACTAATGCATTCTGGGATTACACCGCATATAAGACAGGCTCATTCGACTTCTCATATCCTAAGGGCGTAGACGTTGACTTCCTTAAGAATCTTCCTCCTATGCTTGACGGTCTTGTTGGCAGTTTAGTTAAAGGCGGTCTTAACAACTTAATCGGCGGCCTCCTCTTCAAGGATGACATTGTTAACTCACTTCTCACCGGTCTTTACGGTGCAGTTGAAAAGGTTAAGGTTGGCGACGGCTCACTCGTTTCCCTCCTTGCACAAACAGGTATCGACTTCTCAACAAGCAATGTTGCTAAGCTCCTTACAGACGAAACTTACGGCAAAACTTATGCATCTAATGCAAGCGTAATCGCTAAGGCTGGTTCTTGGTCAAAGGTTAATACATCAGCTCTTAAGTGGGGCGTTAAGGACAGAGATACATTCTTCCATGCACTCGTTGCAGTTCTTCGTCCTGTATTCGGCGTACTTGATGTACTTCTTAATGACGCATCTCTCGGTCTTTTCGATATCGTAAGAATCCCTGGTTCTAACGGTTATACATCATCAATCGTTCCTCTTATGGAAGCATTCTCAATGTATAACGTTAAGACTCAGTATCAGTACAGAGAAGATATGAAGAAAGCTTATGATAATGTTCTTCTTGACATTATCAATCCTATCTGGGATAAGGTTGAGGATATTCTCAATGCTCCTCTCGAAACATTATTTGAAATGCTTCCAAACCTTGCACTCTTCATCGGTAATAACGGACTTTGCCAGATTCTTGACAATCTCCTCACTCCTATCTCTGCACTTATAGACGCTGTCAAGCCTATAGTTGACCTCAACACTCTCTTACCTGCCCTTCTTAAGGCACTTAAGGTTGACCTTAACTCTCTCCTCGGCAAGATTGGCGTATCAAACTTCAAGCTTGATATCTATGATATTAACGCAACACTTAAGCCGCTCCTCGGCGCTGACGCTATTGTTCCTCTTCTTAATAACGTTCTTGGAATGATTAAGATTAAGGGCACACCGCTTGGAATTAAGCTTAACGACATTAATTGGTTACAGCTTGCAAGCCACGGTAAGGTAATTACCGACGCATCACAGGCTGCTACCTACGGCACAAGAATTTACGTTAAGGGTAACTCTTCAGAAACTCTCATCGCAGTTCTCAGCTACTTAATCGAAACTGTAAACGCAGGCGACAACTTCAAGAAGATCAGTTCACTTGTAACCGGTCTTGTTGGCGGCAACGAAACAGTTTCAGGTATTGTAGACCAGGTACTTCCTGTTCTTAAGGGTGATACCGATACGGTTATTGCTTCACTTGTTGATTTACTTCAGACAATGTCATAAACCTAAATCTGCAAACCGAATAAAAAATAAAAACGGGCAACTCTTCGGAGTTGTCCGTTTTACTTTATATTAAATATCATTTTTCACGTTTTTATAATAAAATTCTTGTATTACAATATAAAATAAGATATAATAAATACGAATTATATCTTTTACTTGGTGGTGATGTTATGTTTCTCGGCAAAACAGCCCAAGGAAGAGTTGTTAAAACTATTAATTCTGTCGATGAGAACGGTTATGTATACCCTTTAAACTTAGTTCAAATCAAGGGATACAAAAACCGTTACGCTTTTGTTATGGGAGTGACTCACACGGTTTGCAATTTCGACGGACGAATTATAGCGGCACTCGTTCCTAAAGACCCGGAGAACACGGATTTAAAAACTATTTGGATTATGGCGTCAAGAAGTTCACGCTACATTAATCAAGACATTTATCAATACATTGATGTTAAAAACGATTTTCCCGAATATGAACTTGTCTGCTACTACGAATCAAGCGCAGGCGCAGTAGTATACAGGAGTATTAAAGGAAAGCTTCGCTTTTTGCTTATAAAAAATAAGCGCTCGGCGAATTGGGGCTTTCCAAAAGGTCACCTCGAAATGGGTGAAACAAAATACGACGCAGCAAGAAGAGAAGTTCTTGAAGAAACGGGGCTTCACATTAAAATTCATCTCGGCTACGAGGGTATATCAAAATATACGCTTCGCAATAATGTTGACAAAAAAGTTTCTATATTCGTTGCAACGACAGACGATTTAAAAACAACAATGCAAGAGGAGGAAATTGACGATTACAGATGGCTTGCGTATGACCAGGCTATGGGCCACCTCTCATTTGAAAATGATAAAAAAATACTGAGGGAAGCCGTTGATTTTCTCATTAAGCAAAAGCTTATTGTAAATAAAAACACTCCCACTGCGCAAGCTATTGACAGAGAAATCGAACTTAAAGAGCAAGAGCGCAAGGAAAGAATAGCCGAATACAGGCGTCAAAAATGGATTGAACAGCAAAACAAACTCAGAGCTAAACGCTATTATGAAAAGCACAAAGAGGAAATTGTGCGCCAAAAAATAATAAAAAAGAGAAAAAGAAATCAGGAAAAAAAGCGACTTCAAAATGCGGCAAACAATAACGTTAATGCTCAAAACAAAAATAATGAGTCGCAATCAAACGCCGATAAAAAGCAAAATGCAACAACCGACAAAAAGGAGAACTGATATATGGTACAGGAACTTTGCAGAAACTTACAAGAGTTTTTAACAGCACACGGAATACCCGATTGGCTTGTTGTGTTTATTATTTCACTCTGCCCTATCTTGGAATGCAGGCTCGGAATGTTTACAGCCATTGTGCTTTTGCAAATGAATCCTTTTGTAGGATTTATTATCAGCTTTTTAGGTAACATTTTACCTATACCGTTCATACTTTTATTAATCAATTGGATTTTCGATTTATTAAAAAAAGTTCCCGGAATAAACAAGTTTGTTTATTGGCTTGAGGACAAAACGCTTAAAAAGCGAGATAAAATTGATAAATACGGAATTTGGGGACTTTTGATTTTCGTTGCCATACCGCTTCCGGGTACAGGTGGTTGGACAGGTGCACTTCTTGCATCTCTTCTCCATCTTGATAAGAAAAAGAGCTTTTTTGTGATTTCGCTCGGTGTATTTATTGCCGGACTTATTATGACTGTTTTAAGTCTTGTTGTCGGCAACGCAGTTTTCAACTGATATGGATAAGGAATATGAGGTTTTAATTGACCTTTGCCGCCACTATTTAAACGGCGACAAATTTATTTTCGATACAGACGTTAATTATAAAAAATTGTTTTTATATGCAAAGGGGCATAACCTTTTAGGTGTATTGCACTGTGCACTTTTAAATGCAAAGAATAAAAGCGATTTGCCCGAAAGCTTCTTAAATGCGCTTGAAAATAAATTTTTTGATTTAATTTTTCTTTCAAACGCTCAAATTAATATGCTAAAAGAGGTTAAAACGCTTTTTGCGTCGGCTCAGTGCCCGTATATCACGTTTAAAGGCGCAATACTTAGAGAATACTACCCTGTGCCTGAAAGCCGTGCTATGGGCGATATAGACGTTCTAATCAAGGCTGAGGACAGGGACAAGATTAAAAAATTGCTTATATCTAACGGTTTTGACTGTGTTAAGGAAAACGGGCCGGTTTATAACTATGTTAAAAACGGTGTTCTGCTTGAGGTGCACACAAAGCTTATAAGCTGTTATGATACCGAGCCGTTTTGCAGCGCTTTTGATTATGCAGAATTTGACGGCTTTGACGGAAAATTTGACGACAGCTTTCATTTTGCATATTTGATTGCCCACATGGCGCACCATTTCAAATTCTACGGAGCAGGAATTAAGCTTATACTTGATTTAGCCGTAATGCTAAAAACTGCAAGTATTGATATTCAAAAAGTGTTTGAATATTTAAGCGCAGTTGAACTTGAAAAATTCGGTAAAACTGTTTTGACCGTTTGCCACAACTTTTTCGGCGAAGGTTATGATTACGCAATTGATACGAAAAATGTTGAAAAATACCTTTGCGACTGCGGTGCATTCGGCAATGAGAATGAAAACAAGGGCGTTACCGTTGCAAGGAGAGAGCTTGAAGAAGGGAAAAAATATTCGCCCTTTATGGCGAAACTCAGGCTTCTCTTTCCGCCTTACAAAAAGCTTAAAGAAATTGATTATATCAAATTTATCGACGGAAGACCTTGGCTTATTTTATATGCTTGGATTTATCGAATAATTTACAATTTTAAAAACAGAAAAGAATTTACGTTAAATGCAGTAAATTCACTTGATGATGAAAATACGCAGGCTGTGGCTCAAAAGGAGTTGGAGCTTTTTAAGGAGATTGGTTTATAATGAAATATCTTGCTATAATTTTAGTTGCCGTTTTGGCAATATTGATTGTTGTGTTCATTTCTTGGTTTTTAAATATGAAAGCAAACGGCAAGTGCCCGCTTTGCGCCTTGAAAAAAATATTCATCCCGACTAAGCTTACAATTGATATAAGCGAGGACGAAGAATATTCTGAAAATAAGGTTGCTCAAACTCCGCCTATGGGCTGGTCAAGCTGGAATACCTTTAGGAACAATATTGACCAGGATATTATTATGCAAACTGCCCACGCTATGAAAGACAGCGGACTTGCAAATGCAGGATATGAATTTATTAACCTTGACGATTGCTGGCAAAGTTCCCTTCGTGACAGTGACGGAAAGCTTCAGGGCGATCTCGGCACATTCAGCCGTGGTATCCCTAAGCTTATTAAGGATATTAACGCACTCGGCTTAAAGGTTGGTCTTTATTCTTCTAACGGTACTCTCACCTGTGAGGACCTCCCTGCCTCTCTCGGCAACGAAAGGCTTGACGCTAAAACAATTGCGTCTTGGGGCTGTGAATTTTTTAAATACGATTTTTGCCATCATAACAGAATAAGCGGTGACTGCCCTGCAATTGAGCATATTGTAATTACCAAGCCAAAAAGCGCTTTTGAAATTGATTTAAGGCCGGAAGACGCAGAGTTTACCGGAAGAGCAAAGATTATCAAAATGTCTGACGTGCCGAGCAAAAAAGCAATCGGATTTATCAGCCATGGCTCAGGCTCTGCAAGCTTTAATTTTGACGCAGAAGAAAAGGGCGAATACGTATTAACCTTTGTTTTTCACAAGTCAATGGCTAAAAAGAAGCAGTATATGCAAATTCATATTAACGGAAAAATGTATGAAATTTTCTTCCCTGAAACTAAGGGCTTCAGTCCTTTAGGCAGGCAACAAATTATTGTTGAGCTTAAAGAGGGCATCAACAATATGACAATCAAAAACCCTGTAGCAACTGCGATTGACTCGTCATATATTCAGTATAAGCGTATGGGTGACGCTCTTAAGGAAGCAAGCTCAATGTGGGCTAAGGTTACACATTCAGAAGAAAAGCCAATCACATATTCCATTTGCGAATGGGGCATGGCTCGCCCTTATCTTTGGGGTGCTAAAGCAGGCTCAATGTGGCGCACAACGCCCGATATAGCTCCCAATTGGAGAAGCATAACTATGATATATAACCGCACCTTGAAGCTTTATAAGCACTCAGGACCGGGCCATTGGAACGACCCTGATATGCTTGAGGTCGGCAACGGAAAGCTTGACGATAACGAAAACAGAGCGCATTTCTCGCTTTGGTGTATGCTTGCCGCTCCGCTTATGCTTGGCAACGATATCAGAAGCTTTGTATCAAACGGTATGCCCGATAAGGATAACGAAACGCTTAAGATTGTTACCAACAAGCATATGATTGCAGTTGACCAGGATTCACTCGGCAAGAGCGCTAAGAGAATTAAAAAGGAAAGCGGTATTGACATTATTGCCCGTCCGCTTTCAAACGGCGATGTTGCGCTTTGTTTATTCAATACTGCTTCTTCCACAAAAAGCGTCAACTTCAAGCTTGATGACCTTACTAAGGACCCATACTTAGGCATTGAGGAGTCTCCGTCCGGTTATGAGCTTCACGATTTATGGACAGATGAACGCTCAACAGGAACTACCATTAATGCAACAATTCCTAAACATTCGACTGTAGTATACAGAGTTAAACCGACAATATAACAATATAAACATAAATATAAGATAAAAAATAAGGATTAGATATGCGTAAATTAATACGAATATCTAATCCTTTTATTATTGTATTTACTTATTTAATAAGTGATACACCTGTCATTTCAGCAGGCTTGTCAAGTCCAAGCATTTGAAGCATTGTAGGAGCGATGTCGCAAAGCTTGCCGCCGTCACGAAGTTCAACGCCCTCGCCGCAGTTTACTGCAACAAACGGAACAGGGTTAGTTGTGTGAGCTGTGAACGGCTCGCCGTTTTCGTCAAGCATCTTATCAGCATTGCCGTGGTCGGCAGTGATAAAGAGGTTGCCGTTCATTTCTATAACAGCCTTTGCAAGTGAGCCAACACAAGCGTCAACAGTTTCAACAGCCTTGATTGCCGCAGGGATAATACCTGTATGGCCAACCATATCGCAGTTAGCAAAGTTTACGATAATAGCGTCATATTTGCCGCTTCTGACTGCCGCATTAAGCTTTTCCGATACCTCAGGAGCGCTCATTTCAGGCATAAGGTCAAATGTGGAAATCTTAGGAGAAGCAACAAGGATTCTGTCCTCACCCTCATACTGCTTTTCCTCGCCACCGTTGAAAAAGAAAGTTACGTGAGCATACTTTTGAGTTTCGGCAATACGAAGCTGAGTCATACCGTGCTTTGAAATATATTCACCAAAGGTATTAACAAGAGTTTCAGGGCCGAAAGCAACTTCAACGTTTGGCATCTCGGCATCATACTGAGTCATACATACATAGTAAAGCTTGAAAAAGCCGTTCTTTCTCTCAAAGCCGTCAAAATCAGGGTCAACAAATGTACGTGTAATTTCTCTTGCACGGTCAGGGCGGAAGTTAAAGAAGATAACGCTGTCGTCAGCCTTAACTCTGCCCTCGCTGCCGCCGATAACGGTAGGAAGCACAAATTCATCTGTAAGGTGCTTGCCATCCTCGTCAACAGTTTCATAAGAAGCCTTAACCGCCTCAACTGCATTGTCAGCCTGAATGCCCTCGCCATAAACGATAGCGGCATAAGCCTTTTCAACTCTGTCCCAAATATTGTCACGGTCCATAGCGTAAAATCTGCCCATTACGGAAGCAATTTTACCTACGCCGATTTCCTTCATTTTATCCTCAAGTTCATTGAGATATTCAACAGCAGATGAAGGTGGAACGTCACGGCCGTCAAGAAGAGCGTGAACGTAAACATTCTCTACACCGTTATTTTTAGCCATTTGAAGAAGATGATAAAGATGCTCTGAATGAGAATGAACACCACCGGGTGAAACAAGACCGATAAGGTGAAGAGCCTTGCCCTTTGCATTATCCATAGCGCCCTTAAGAGCAGGATTTTTTTCAGCATCGCCGTCCTCAAATGCCTTTGTAATTCTTGTGAGCGGCTGATATACAACTCTGCCGGCACCGATATTTGTGTGGCCTACTTCAGAGTTGCCCATCTGACCGTCAGGAAGACCTACATCAAGTCCGCTTGCTCCGATATAAGTCATTGGATATTCAGCCATAAGCTTATCAAGGTTAGGCTTTTTTGCCATAGCGATTGCATTGCCGTAATCGCTGTCGTTCTTGCCGTAACCGTCCATTATACATAATACAACAGGTTTTTTCATTAGTATTCCTCCATATTGTTTTTCACAAAAAGTGGGTATGCCGAAACACACCCACCAAAAATTTGTTTAATTATTTGCTTGCAGCCTTAACGATAATTGAGAAGTCCTCAGCCTTAAGTGAAGCGCCGCCGATAAGTCCGCCGTCAACGTTTACTTTTGAAGTAAGCTCATCAGCATTCTTAGCGTTCATTGAGCCGCCGTACTGAATTGTTACTGTTTCTGCAACATCAGCACCGTAAGCCTCTGCAATAGCTGCACGAACATATCCGTTACCCTCGTCAGCCTGGTCAGCAGTAGCAGTCTTGCCTGTACCGATTGCCCAGATTGGCTCGTAAGCGATTACAACATTTTTAAGTTGGTCAGCTGTTACATTTGTAAGTGCCATCTTTGTTTGATACTTAAGAAGTGTTTCTGTATAACCAAGCTCTCTCTGCTCAAGAGTTTCACCAACGCAGATGATTGGCTTCAAGCCTTTTTCAAGAGCCTTAAGAGTTCTGAGATTTACTGTTTGGTCTGTTTCGCCGAAGTATGTTCTTCTCTCGCTGTGACCGATTACAACGTATTCAACGCCAAGCTCAACGAGCATATCAGCTGAAACCTCGCCTGTGAAAGCACCGCTGTCCTTAAAGTGAACATTCTCTGCACCGATTTTAATATTAGAGCCTTTAGCAGCTTCAACTGCGGCAGGAACATCTACGAAAGGAACGCAAAGAACAACCTCGCAATCAGCATCGGCAACAAGCGGCTTCATCTCATTGATGAGAGCAGTTGTCTGTGCAGGAGTATTGTTCATTTTCCAGTTACCGGCAATAATTGCCTTACGAAGAGTCTTATTCATAATAGTTACCTCTTTAAAATATTTTTGGTATAAGGCGACCAATGGTCGCCCCTACGATTATTGATAAATTATTTGTCTTGGAGTGCGCAGATACCCGGAAGGTCTTTACCCTCAAGGAATTCAAGTGATGCACCGCCGCCGGTTGAAATGTGGCTCATCTTATCTGCAAAGCCAAGCTTTGTTACAGCTGCAACCGAGTCACCACCGCCGATGATTGAAATAGCGCCTGAATCAGCAACTGCCTTAGCAACGCTGATTGTGCCTGCTGCAAAGTTATCCCATTCTGAAACGCCCATAGGACCGTTCCAAATTACTGTGCCTGCGCCCTTAATAGCGTCTGCAAAAACTTCCTGAGTCTTAGGGCCGATATCAAGACCCATCCAGCCGTCAGGGATATCGTCACTGCTTACTACCTTAGCCTCAGTATTCTCGTCATATTCCTTACCAACCTTGTTATCAACAGGAATAAGGAACTTAACGCCCTTATCCTCAGCCTTCTTCATCATTTCGCCTGCTTTTTCAATCCAGTCAGCCTCAAGAAGAGAAGTACCGATGTTATGGCCGAGATACTTCATAAAGGTATAAGCCATACCGCCGCCGATAATGATTGTGTCACACTTATCAATAAGGTTTTCAATTACACCGATTTTATCTGAAACCTTAGCACCGCCGAGAATTGCAACAAGAGGTCTCTTTGGATTAGCGAGAGCGCCACCCATAAACTTAATTTCCTTTTGGATAAGGTAACCGCAAACAGCAGGTAAATAAGCAGCAACACCTGTTGTTGAACAATGCGCTCTATGAGCAGTACCGAATGCGTCGTTTACGAAAATATCGGCAAGAGAAGCAAGTTCCTTAGAGAAATTCTCCTCGTTCTTTGTTTCTTCTGCTCTGTATCTAACGTTTTCAAGGAGCATAACCTCGCCGTCCTTAAGCTCGGCTGCCATAGCCTTGGCATTAGGGCCTACAACCTCAGCATCTTCGGCAAGCTTAACCTCAACACCGAGATACTCCGAAAGTCTTTTTGCAACGGGAGCAAGGCTGAATTCAGGCTTATATTCTCCCTTAGGTCTGCCGAGGTGTGAGCAAAGTATAACCTTTGCACCGTGCTCCATCAAATACTTGATAGTAGGAAGAGCGGCAACAATTCTCTTGTCATTAGTGATTTCGCCGTCTTTAAGCGGAACGTTAAAATCGCAACGAGCAAGAACTTTTTTGCCTTTTACATCAATGTCTTCAATAGTTTTTTTGTTTAATGCGTCCATTGTTTTTACCTCTCATATATTAATTATGATTATAAATATTTTTAACCGATAATAATTATATATTATTTTGACTTATAATGCAAGATTTTATTACCATTTTGGCAATATATACAAGATTGTTTATTTTTTAACAATGTTTATGGACAAAATTGCGAAAAAACAGAAAAAACCTCCCTTTTAAAGCAGGCAAAAAGGTTTATTTAATTCGGAGGGAAAGAAGCAGCAGCGGCATGAGTGTCGTGGCGATTTTGTTTATATAAAAATAAAAACCAATCACAAAAGTGATTGGTTTTTATTTGGTGGAAGAGGGTGGATTCGAACCACCGAAGCTGAATAGCGACAGATTTACAGTCTGTTCCCTTTGGCCGCTCGGGAACTCTTCCATATTGGAGCTGGTGAACGGACTCGAACCCCTGACCTGCTGATTACAAATCAGCTGCTCTACCAACTGAGCTACACCAGCGTATCTCCAACGCCTAATTAATATATCATAAGTCAGAACAATAGTCAAGACCTTTTTTGCTTTTTTTGAAAAAAATTATTTGCCCCAATCGGCTATAACTTTCTTAATCATTTCGGGGTCTTTGGTCGTAATATTATCAGGCTTAATGACAAGCATTTTTTTTGCGTTACGCTCGGTATCAACAGTCCAAACAGAAAGTTTATATCCCTTTTTATGAAGAAGATTTGAAAGCTGAGAGCCGGCAAATTTATAGTTACAGTTAATGCCGATTGCGCCCGTATCTTCCAAAAGCTTAATAATTTTTTGCCTGTAATCATCGGAAAAAGCCTTGAATTTTGACGGCTTATAATTAAGATAATAATCCATATTTGCGCAATTAGAATCCTTAACCGCCTTTACGTTAATAGCCTCAATTCCGGTCAAGAACGAACGGTCAAGCAAATTATAATCAACCAAAAGCGCATGAAGAGAATTAAGAACACGGGTTTCCTTGATATCAAAATTAATCTGCATATCGGGTGTGTCCTTAATAAGCGCAAGGGCATCCTCAAGCGGTGCGCCGTCATTATTTGTTACAACTATATCGTGGCTCATAACAAGCGTTTTATTGGGGCGCTGGCGAATATCAAGTTCAATAATCTCAGCATTATTCTTAATAGCCGCTTTGACTGCCTCTAAAGTATTCATTTCGGTATCATAAGCGCCCGTGTGCGCAGTAATAGTAAAATCATCCATAAAAGAAAGCTTCCTTTCGTCATAAGACTTGGTGACGGCATAATCGGCCACACCGACTATCATTGCAACACTTGTAAGAAGAGCAAAAACCTGATAGGAAAAATGCCTTGCCCAAGTGGGTGTCATATTTCGTTTTAAAAATCTTTTAAACTTCTTCCATTTAGAGATTTTTTTAGCCATATGATTACCTGCTTAAAATTGATATAAAACAGTATGGGCGGAAAAGCAAAAATGCCGAAATCCGCCCGTAAAGTTAATAGATTTAATTATCTGATTGAGCCTGAGTAGTTAGGTGCTTCCTTAGTGATAGAAATATCGTGAGGGTGAGATTCAATAAGACCTGCGCTTGTAATCTTGATAAACTTAGCGTTATTTCTAAGCTCTTCAATAGTATGACAACCGCAGTAACCCATACCTGAACGAAGGCCGCCCATCATCTGATAAATCGTATCGCCCAAAGCTCCCTTATAAGGCACACGACCCTCAACACCTTCAGGAACAAATTTCTTTGAACCCTTTTGGAAATATCTGTCTGCACTGCCGTGGTTCATAGCGCCGAGTGAGCCCATACCACGATAAACCTTAAACTGCCTACCCTGATAAATTTCAGTTTCGCCCGGTGATTCCTCACATCCGGCAACAAGCGAGCCCATCATTACGCAAGAGCCGCCTGCTGCAATAGCCTTAACGATTTCACCGCTGTACTTAATACCACCGTCTGCAATAACAGGAACGCCGTACTTATCTGCACGCTCGGCAGAATCGTAAATAGCGGTAATTTGCGGAACACCGATACCTGCAACAACACGGGTAGTACAGATTGAGCCGGGGCCGATACCGACCTTAACTGCGTCTGCACCTGCTTTAATAAGTGCTTCTGTTGCATCTGCGGTAGCAACATTACCTGCAATAAGAGAAATTTGAGGAAAAGCATTCTTAACTATTTCAACACTCTTCATAATATTGTGGCTGTGACCGTGAGCAGAGTCAAGAACGAATGCGTCAACACCTGCATCGGCAAGAGCCTTTGCACGTACAAGAACATCATCTGTTACACCCAAAGCGGCTGCACAAAGAAGCCTGCCGTCCTTATCCCTTGCAGTGTTTGGATACTTAACACTTTTTTCAATATCTTTAATTGTAACAAGACCCGAAAGCTTGCCGTTTTCATCAATAAGAGGAAGCTTTTCAACCTTTGAGCCCATAAGAACTTTTTTAGCCTCTTCAAGAGTAGTACCCTTTGGTGCTGTAACAAGTTGTGACTTCGGAGTCATAACTTCGGAAATTTTAACGTTAAAATCTGTCATAAAGCGCATATCACGGTTAGTGAGAATGCCTACAAGAGTGCCGTCTTCTTCACAGATAGGCACACCGCTGATACGATACTTATTCATAAGTTCCTCAGCATCGCTTGCAAGATGGTTTGGTGAAAGGAAGAAAGGATTGGTAATAACACCGTTTTCGCTTCTTTTTACCTTATCGACCTCGTCAGCCTGCTCCTCGATAGTCATATTCTTATGAATAACGCCGATGCCGCCCTCTCTCGCAATGGCAATTGCCATTCTTGATTCCGTAACGGTATCCATTGCAGCAGTCATAACAGGAATATTAAGTGTAATATCCTTTGTAAGCTTGGTTTTGAGGTCTACCTTGTCAGGTGTTACGTCACTCTCAGCCGGAATGAGAAGCACGTCATCAAAGGTCAAGCCCTCTTTTACAAATTTTGCGCCGTATTCGCTCATTAAAATTCCCTCCGTTTACAAGTATTAAATTATATTCTTAAATATATAAAAATATTTTTACTATAATATCACTTTTTTATAATATGTTCAAGTATTCAAATTGCACAAATTATAAAAAAATGATAATGCGTTATTTGTCACTTGCTCGCTCTCACAATTGCCCTTGCCGTTTGCTCAACCGTATTTTGACCGCAATTGATTACCGCCTGTGCCCATTTGTTATAAAGCGGAAGCCTCTCGTTATACATATCCTCAAGCGTTTCGCCGTTTTGAAAAACTATGCCACGTGTTTCAAGATTGCTTATTCTTTTACACATATCCTCATAGCTTAAATGAAGATAAATTATTTTGCCGAGGCTTTTTAAATGCTCCATCGCCTTATCGGAATAAACAACCGAGCCGCCCGTCGCAATAACGGTGCCCTTGATATCCAAGGACAAAATAGCCCTTTCCTCAGCCTTTGCAAAATATTCAACACCGTTTTTATCTATAATTTCCTGTAGACTTTTTCCCTCAAGATTTTGAATAAGCAAATCGGTGTCATAAAAATTTTTAAGTAACATTTTTGCCGAAACAACACCGCAGGTTGATTTTCCGCTGCCGGGCATTCCGATAAGTATAATATTTGAATTCATTTAGCTTTTACTCCTACTTTTTTACAATAATCTGCCAACGGGCAAGAAGAACAAAGCGGCTTTCTTGCCGAACAGGTATCACGACCGAAAAGAACTATTCTGTGGCAAAAATCAGAGCCTTCATCACTTGGAACAAGCTTTTTCAGTTCAAATTCTATCTTCTTTGGGTCCTTTGTATCAACAAGCCCCAAACGATTTGAAATTCTAATCATATGAGTGTCAACAACAATGCTTTCCTTGCCGTAGACATCGCCTACTATCAAATTAGCCGTCTTTCTGCCGACACCGGGAAGTTTAATTAAATCATCAATATTATCGGGCACTCTGCCGTCAAAATCATCTCGTATCATTTTTGCCATACCGATAATTGACGTTGCCTTATTTTTATAAAAACCGCAGGACTTAATATAATTTTCAATGTCATTAACATCGGCATTTGCATAATCGTCAAGCGTTTTATACCTTTCAAAAAGCGACGGCGTTACAAGATTAACCCTTGCGTCCGTACACTGAGCTGACAGCCTGACAGCCACCAAAAGTTCAAACGCATTTGACGAATTAAGAGAGCAAATTGCGTTTGGATATTCTTTTTTAAGTAGTTCTATAACGTTTAATACTCTCTGCTTTTTCGTCATTTTTTATTTTTTACCTTATCCCAATAAGATTTGAACGCCTGTTCATTTTTATTAGAGCCAAATTCGTAATATTTCTTATTTTTAATCTTATCCGGCAAATATTGCTGATAAGTCCAATGATTCGGATGATCATGGGGATAGATATAAAACTGCCCCTTAACTTCTGCGTCCTCACCGTCATAATGCTTGTTTTGAAGTTGACGTGGAATAGGACCGTAATTACCGTTTTTAACGTCAGCCATCGCTTGATTTATAGCCGCATAGCCCGAATTACTCTTAGGCGCTGTCGCAACAAGAATAACAGCATCGGCAAGCGGTATACGAGCCTCAGGCATACCGACTGCCATTGCAATATCAACCGCCGATTTAACTATCGGGATAATCTGCGGATAAGCAAGCCCGACATCCTCGCAGGCACAAACCATAAGACGTCTGCAAGCCGACGGCAAATCCCCGGCTTCAAGAAGCCTTGCAAGATAGTGAAGCGCTGCGTCGGGGTCTGAACCACGCATACTCTTTTGATAAGCGGAAACTATATCGTAATGCTCGTCGCCCTCTTTATCATAACGAACTGCACTTTTTTGAACAAGCTGCTTTGCAAGGTCAAGTTCAATATGCTTTTTACCGTCAACGGTAGGTGTTGCAAAAAAGCAATTTTCAACGCTGTTGAGCGACTTTCTCACATCACCGCCGCAGCCGATTGAAATGCGCTTTAACACTTCTTCGTCAATGTCAAGTTCAACCTTATATTCTTCGCTTAAAATATTAAATCCACGTTTTACGGCAGGGATAATATCCTCGCTTTCAACCGCCTTAAATTCAAACACGGTTGAACGGGAAAGAATAGCAGGATAAATGTAAAAATACGGATTTTCCGTAGTAGACGCAATAAGCGTTATCTTTCCGTTTTCGATAAATTCAAGAAGCGATTGCTGTTGCCTTTTATTAAAATACTGAATTTCATCAAGATAAAGCAAAATTCCGTTAGGCGCAGAAAAAGTATCAAGTTCGCTGACAATATCCTTGATATCCTGAGTCGAAGCGGTAGTACCGTTTAATCTGCGCAGGCTTCTGTTTGTTTTACTTGCGATAATAGAAGCAACCGTGGTTTTGCCTACTCCGCTCGGTCCGTAAAATATTAAATTTGGAATATCGCCCGAATCAATAAGGCTTCTGAGTGCCTTACCCTTTTCAAGCAAGTGCCTTTGACCGACAACCTCGTCAAGCTCAGTAGGACGGATACGGTCTGCAAGAGGTTTATTCATATCTACTCCAAAAAATCATTTATTAATGTGTTTATTATAATTAATTCACTCTTTATTTTCAATACTTTCCGCCTTAGAAAATGCACAGCCGCAAAAATTTTGGCGATAAAGATTATATTCCTTGGAAAGCACAATTGAGCGCTTGTAGCCCTCTTTTTTCTTAAAATCTGACGGCAGCCATTTAATGCCGTATTTTTTTTCAAGTTCAAAGCCTATCTCATTAATCTTTTGCGAATTTTTAAGCGGGCTGATTGAAAGAGTGGTGCAAAAAAAGTCGAAAGCGTTATTCTTTGCAAGAATTGCCGTTCTTTCAAGCCTTAAGCGGTAGCACCTAAAGCAACGCTCACCGCCCTCCTTGCAAGCTTCATATCCTTTTGCAATATTCAAAAAATCATCATAATCATAATCGCAGTCAATAAAAGATACGGGATATTTTGTTTTCATCTCGTCAATAAGCCTAAGCTGTTCGCTTTTGCGCTTTTCATATTCCGATTTTGGAGAAATATTCGGATTATAGTATAAAACAGTTATTTTAAAATACTGCGACAAATATTCAATAGTATAGCTTGAACAAGGAGCGCAACAGCTATGTAGCAAAAGAGAGGGCACTCGGTCCTCTCTTACATTTTGCTCTATTATTTTGTCTAATTCTTTTTGATAATTAATCTTATTCATTAGCTTAAATAATTTTTAGGGTTTACACGTGAACCGTTAAGTCGAACCTCAAAATGACTGTGAGGACCTGTTGAATTGCCTGTTGAGCCGCTCTTTGCAATAGCTTCGCCTTTTTTAACCGCTTGACCGGGAGATACAAGTATTCTTGAATTATGAGCATAAAGGGTAACAACACTTCTGCCCTGAGCGTCCGTTCCGTGATAAATCATAACATAGTAGCCGTAGCTGTAATTAAGCCTTTTAACGGTGATAACAATACCCTTTTGCACCGCAACAACCTTTGAACCTGTTGAGCAAGGAAAATCAATACCGCCGTGATACTTGCCCGATGAATAATTCGGAAAGCCTGCCGATACACCGTGATGACCGGGAACGGGATACGTCATATTCAAAACGGCATTGCTTTTTGAATAAACATCACTGCCTTTTTGGTCAATCTTGTCAATTTTAGATGAATTTTTGCCTGCAACAGCAGTTGTTGCTTCTTCCGGCGGCTTAACACCTGAAATGACAGCCTGAATTTCATTTTCAACCTGTTCAATTAAAGAGCTGTCCTCATTTCTAAACTCGGTATACTGCTTATTCTGTGCAGTAAGTTCAGCCAAAAGTTTATCACTTTCAGCCCTGTCAGTTGCAAGAGAAGCCTTTTTATTTGCTATTGAATTACTGTTTTGTTCAATACTCTTTTGCTTTGATGAAAGCTGTTTTTTCTGAGAATCAAGCTCAGACTTTTTCTTATCATATGCCGCTTTTTTATCTGCAAGGCCGTTCTTTTTATTGGTGACCTCCGCCATTTTGGAGTTCACCTCTTTAAGCAAGGCAGAATCGCTTTTTGAAACGGTTTTAATCATTTCATATCTTGTCAAAAAGCTCGAAATATCCTTACAAGTCAAAAGTGCAGTGAAAATATTGCAGCTTCCGCTCATATACATAGCCTTAAGCCTAAAGCAATACGCATTATAAACCGTTTGAAATTCGCTGTAAAGCGCATCATATTCAGCCTGTGCCTTGTCAACTTCCGCCTGAAGAGCATCAACCTGCTTTTGATTTGATTTAATCTTCTTTTCAAGTGCATTTTTTTCTTCCTGAATTTTTTGATTTTTGTTTTCAAGAAGAGTAAGCTGCTCATTTATGTAGCCTATTTTTTGGTCAAGAGTGTCAATATACTCCTCTGTAACCTTAGAACTTTTTTCAAGCTCCTTAAGCTTAGCGTCTGTTTTTTTAAGATTTTTTTCAAGCTCTGCCTGCTGCTCTTTAAGCTTTTTTTCAGCCTCCTTGGCACTCATTGTTGTGCCGCTTGTGGAGGTTGAATTTTCATTATGAGCCGCCGTTGTCTGCGCCTGCGGTTGCACAGCCTGTGTAGTTGCCTGTGCGGCAAATGCCGTTGTGCCTGACATATTGCAAACAAGCATTACACCTGCCAAAGCTAATGATAATATTTTTTTATTCACGTTTCACATTCCCTTAAAATAAATATATATCTATTATATACCATTATCACGGTAAATAAAAGGTTGGATTTACACAATCATTATAATTTGCGCTCGGTGTTCTTACTTCAAAGTGGCAATGCGGACCTGTTGAATTGCCCGTCGAGCCGCTCCAAGCTATTTGCTGTCCCTTTTTAACCTCTTGCCCTGCGCTTACAAGCCTTGAATTATTATGAGCATACAAAGTGTAAACATAATTTCCGGCAGAATCGGTTTTATCATGCATAATTACGATATATCTGCCGTAGCTTCTGTATGTTCCGTCGGAATTGGTCAAGTCTTTTGAAATAATAACAATTCCCGATTCAGCCGCAACAACTTTTGAATTTGCCGCACAGGAGAAATCAACGCCCGTATGACCTGCATAGCCGTGATAGCCGCACGTAATTCTTGTTTGGCTCGGAACAGGATATGTCATCCTAAGCCTGCCGCTGTTCTCTTCTTGTGCAGTTGTCGTATGCTTCGTAGTAGAAGTTTCACCGCCGTTTTCGCTTTCGTCCTTTTTGGTTACGGTCGGCTTTGTGGTTGTTGTCTTTTTCTTTTCAGCCTCAAGCTTCTTTTTATAAGCTTCTGCCGCCTTTGCAATCTCTGCATTAACTGCGTTAAGCTCCGCCTGGTCCTGATTTCTGTATTCGCTGAAAGTCTGCTTTTGCTCGTCAAGCTGTTTCAAAAGCTTGTCCGACTCACTTTTTTGACTTTGATAAGCGTCCTGCTTTTGGGAATAATCCTGCTGCTGAGTTTCAAGAGTTGAAATAGAAGTCGTTAAATTCTGCTGTGTTGTTTTAAGCACAACTTGGTCATTTTGAAGCGTAGATTGCTTATCCTGCATTTCAAGTTTCGTTTTTGAAAGCTCACTTGCCTGCGACTGAACAGACTGCAAAAGTTCCTTATCACACTTTGACACACGTTTAATCATTTCATATCTTGTAAGAAGAGTTGAAATATCGGGTGAGGTGAGAAGCATTGCTATTGTGCTTGTTTCGCCGCTGACATAAATTGCACGGATACGCTGATAATAAAGTGTTAAGCTTTGGCTGAACGTTTGCTCAAGCTGTGCATTTTTTACCTCTAAATTTGCAACATCCGTTGTAAGTTCGGCAATCTGCGCCTCGTTATCCTTATACTGCTGCTGCAAATCATTAATTTTTTTCTTTGAGGAATCAATCTTATTTTCAGAATATTCAAGCTGTTTTTTCAAATAAGAAATTTTTTCATCAAGCGCATTAATGTATTCCTCGGTTTCCTTTGATTCCTTACCGAGAGAAGAAAGCTTTGAATCAAGTTCCTTGATTTTTTGCTCGATTGCCGCCTGCTTTTCTTCTGCCGTCATACCGGCATATTCATCGGATTGAGAATTGCCTGTTGCAAGCGCAACAATATGAGCAGGGCAAGCCGCAAAAAAGGCAGCAGCCAACAAAACAGCTAAAACTTTAATTAAAAAACTCTTCTGTTTCATTGGCTACACCCCTTAGTATATCAAAATATTAAAATTATAAATAGTTATTAGGATTAACTCTGCTACCGTTTACACGAACTTCAAAATGGCAGTGCGGACCTGTTGAATTACCTGTTGAACCACTGTGAGCAATAACCTGACCTCTCGACACCTTTTCTCCTACACTTACTTCAATGCTTGAATTATGAGCATAAAGCGTTGAAAGTCCGTTGCCGTGGTCAATAATTATGTATCTGCCATAGCTGTAATTAAGATATTTAACAAGAATAACTTTACCCGAAGCCGCAGCATATACGTTTGAGCCTGTTCTTACCGGGAAGTCAATACCGCCGTGGTATCCGCCCGATGAGTAGTTAGGATAACCTGCCGATACCGTTCTTGAATCCGTCGGATAACCAAGCTCACCCGAACCGCTGCCCGTTGAGCCTGAAATTGAGCCGCTTCCCCTTGAAGCGGAAGCAATTGCCGCACGAATTTCGCTTTCAACCTGCTCAAGTTGTGCCTGATTGGTTTCAATAAGCTCCTTATACTCGCTCGACTGGCTTGAAAGGCTTTTCATAACCTCGTTACACTCTGCAACCTCGGCATCAAGTTCGCTTTTTGATGAATCAATTTCATCAATACTTGACTGAAGCTCCTTCTTGTTAGATTCAAGTTGCTGCTTATCGTTAGTTAATTCGTTTCGTTTTTCTTCAAGCTTTTTCTTTTCTTTCTCGATTTCCTGCATCTTTGTCATAAGCTCGTCAAGAATTGCGCTGTCTTGCTGAGATACCGACTTAACCATTTGCGCACGTGTAAGCATTGAGCTTACATCCTTGCAAGTCAAAAGCACCTCAAGAGTAGATGCAGAGCCTGATATATACATTGCACGAAGCCTTTGGCAATAAACCTGATAGGTCTGGTCAAATTCAGCCTGCTTTTGGTCAATTTTTGCCTGAGCGTCTGCAATATCCTGTTCTGTTTGCGTGATTTTTACCTGAATTGCATCAATTTCTGCTTGCAATGCAGCTTTATCATCTTCAAGAGAATCAATCTTGTCTTGCATCAAGTTTATTTTTGACCTGAGTGTTGCAAGATATTCCTCATTTTTTTGCTTTTGGGCAGAAAGCTTATTCAGCTTGCTTTGAGCGCTGTCTATCTGCTGTTGAATTTTTTGCTTTTCACTTCTAAGCTGTGATGTTGACTTAGCCTGAGCCGAAAAAGCACTGCCAAAGCTTGATATAAAAAATGCAAAGCTTAAAATCAATGACAATGTTCGTTTCATACTAAATGCCACTTATTTCACTGCCTTCCTTATTTAAATATTTACTCATTGTAATAATTGAGCCTCCGACACCGGTCAACACGCCGATAGCAACAAATATTCCGAGCATCGGAAGTGCATAATCGGTAAATTTAAGGAAGCCTAAGCCGTTAAACGAACTGAGGATATCAGAAAATTCTTTAACCGCAAGTTCGTAAAGCCCCCACACAAAGCCTAAACTGATAACGCCCGATGTGATACCGAGGATTATACCTTCAACCACAAACGGCAAACGGACAAATGAATTCGTTGCCCCAACTGATTTCATAATGCTTATCTCTAAACGGCGGCTGTAAACCGTAAGTTTAATTGTGTTTGAAATAATGAAAAGAGAAATAACAAACAATACTGCGATAATAACAAAGGAAATAACCGTAATTCCCTGCCTTAACGCAACAAGCTTTTTAGCAAGATTTTTGTTTTCTCTGATAGTATCAACGTGCTGTATTTTTTTAAGCTTATTAACCGTTTCGTCAAATTTATCAAGATTTTCAACCGTTACCTTATAGGCATTCGGAAGCGGAATATCGGAGCTTATCTGAGTAAAGAATTCTGCTTGAGCCTTCTCCATAGTGTTGAGCTGCTCCTGCCAAGCGCTTTCCTTTGAAATAAATTCAACGCTTTTAATATTTCCGCAAGCAGTAATCTCGTTTTGCATATTTGTAATATCATCGGGTGTTGCGTCATCCGTGATATAAACCATAATTACGTTTTCCTCTTCAATTTTGCCGAGAAGAGAATCGATATTAAGGAATATCATTGAAGCAGAGCCGATAAGAACAAGGCAACTCATAAGAACACAAATTGATGCGATAGACATCATTCTGTTTGTCCAAGTATTCCTAAAGCCCTCTTTAATTAAATATTTTAAACTTGCACCTGTCATTACTGCTCACCTCCCTGTTCTTCCTCTGCGCTCTCGTCGCTTACAACGCTTTCGAGGTTATCAAAAATATCCTCTTCGTTTTCGTCCTTAGGCAAAACGTCAACATTATCAATCTCAACGTCCTCGTCAAAAAAGAACATATCGGTGTCCGCTTTAGGGTTTTCGCCTGTGAACTGAGCATGGGTAGGGTCGGGAGTATCGGATACAACCTCGCCGTTTTTAATAACAATAACACGTCTTTGGAACGAACGCACCAAATCGTGCTCGTGAGTAACCATAATAACAGTTGTGCCGGCATTGTTAATCTTAGTCAAAAGACCAACAATCTCGTGGCTCATTTCAGGGTCGACATTACCCGTAGGCTCGTCCGCAATAATAACCTTAGGATTATTAACAAGTGCCCTTGCAAGAGAAACTCTCTGTTGCTCACCGCCCGAAAGCTCATTAGGCATCGAACGTGCCTTTTGAGAAAGACCTACAAGCTGAAGAATATATGGCACTCTCTTACGGATTTCCTTTTCCTTAGCGCCGATAACACGCATTGCAAACGCAACATTGTCATAAACCGACATTTTAGGAATAAGACGGAAGTCCTGGAACACTATGCCCATTTCTCTTCTGTAATAAGGGACCTGCTTTTTCTTAAGAGTGGCAGATGAATATTCGTTAAAAATAATTTCACCCTCGGTTGGCTTTTCCTCATGCATAATGAGTTTTAAAAATGTACTTTTACCTGCACCCGAAGAGCCTACAACGAAAACAAACTCTCCGTCCTCAATTTTGATATTAACATTTGAAAGGGCGTGGGTACCGTTGCTGTCGTAAACCTTTGATACATTTCTGAATTCTATCACGATTTTTTCCCCTTGTATTTCATTATAAATTTACGCCTTAGCGCACTTATTCATTATTATTAATAATATAATATATCAACTTATAAGATAAATCAAGATTTTTTTGTTACTCTTTTGTAAACATCAGGTTACAATTATTAAAAAATCCGCCAAAACAGGCAATTTTGACGGATAAAAAAATATCAAATTTTTTCGCAAATTACGATTTCGTTGTAATATGCGCCGTGAATATGTGCCGGTATGCCGACATTTGCCATAAACGCACCGCTTTTAACATATTCCTTATTTTGGAATATAAACCTATATTTTGCATCTTTTTCAAGACCGTCAAAAAGAACATTAATTCTCTTTTTAAAAAATCTTGTTCCTCTGCTTGCAATAAATATAACTGCCTTTGACTTATTCTTTTCTACGTATGAATTAATCAAAACCTCGTTATCATCGGGGTTTGATACCCGATACAAATCGCCAAACTGAACAATATTCCTGATTTTTTTATAAACAGCAATGTTTTTCTTGGAAATTTCCTTGTCGTCATCGGTGTATTTAAGCAAATTACCGCCAAGACCGAGTGCGCCTTGCATGGCGATATTAAAACGAAAGTCTAAAGTACAAGGCTTGTTAATACCTGCAATGTCCGTTACCCAGGCACGCATTGCCTTAATCGGTCGCAAAAGTGAATATCCGTGCTGAATAGTCATTCGGTCAATTGCATCTGTATTGTCACTCGTCCAGCATTGGTCAAAATGTGAAAGCGCACCCAAATCCGCTCTGCCGCCGCCCGATGCACATGCTTCAAACTGAACATCGCAATGCTTTTCTTTTAATCTGTCAACAATGTCATAAACCGCCTTGGTATGAAGGTAATAAAGCATTTTAGGGCAAGCAAGATTTTTTGCTCCCGTTTCTGAAAACGGACGATTCATATCCCACTTTATGTACTTGATATTATGCTCGCTCAAAAGCTTATCAATAAAGCCAAAAACATACTCCTGCACATCTGTTCTTGTCATATTAAGCACAAGCTGATGCCTAAGCTCACTTTTAACTCTCGTATCATAATGATAAGCCCAGTCGGGATGGCGGCGATAAAGGTCTGAATCAGGATTTACCATTTCAGGCTCAATCCAAATGCCGAAATCCATTTTAAGTGCGTTAACCCCATCAATCAATTCATCCAAACCGTTGGGAAATTTGTTTTTATTTATAACCCAATCGCCGAGCCCCGCTCTGTCATTATTGCGCTTGCCAAACCAACCGTCATCCATAACGAAAAGCTCAACGCCCAAATCGGCGGCAATTTTGGCAAGTTCAAGCTGTTGCGACACGTTGATATTAAATTCGGTTGCCTCCCACGAATTATATAAAACAGGAAGTGCCTTATCATTAAACTGACGAGGCAAAAGATAATTAATCGCAAAGGTGTTCATCTGCCTTGACATTTCGCCAAAGCCTTCGGTGTGCCCCGCATAAACGCAAGGTGTTGTAAAGCTTTCTCCGCTTTTTAAAAGATATGAAAAATCAAAATCATTCATACCCAAAATCACTCTTGTGTTTGAATACAAATCCCGATTTGCAATCACCTTGAAATTGCCCGAATAAGCAAGCGAGGCAAAATAAACGCTGCCGCTTTTCTCGTCTGCATTTTGATATGCAATAAAATACGGAGAGTTGTTATGACAGCTTGCTCCTTTTTTGCTGTCGAAAACCAAACTGCCTGCCGTCAGCGTGTCATTTGTTTCAATAAATTCTCCGCCCCAAGCACCGTTTGTGTTTGAAAATGTATATGCTTGCTTTGACGGCAAAGAAAACTCCGCACTGAAAAGCCTTTCAAATTCAATAACATTTTTGCTTTCATTTTTTACGGTTATACTCTTTTCAACAATATCGCAATCGGGAAAAATTCTATAATTTATTGAATATACAAAGCCGTAATACTCATCCTTAAAATTAAGAGTCAGCCTGTCTTTTTGAACATTTGCGCCGATAAAGCCTGCATTAATTTCCCTGCACGAGTCATAGAAATTCGCCTTAATCACACATTCACGATACATCGTTTTGCCGAAAACCGTACACTCCTGCTTAATCTCATCAAGGAAAGTATGGTTTGAATTTTCATCGCCGAAGGTGAAAATTTCATAATCGTCAACGTCGCATTTTTTGCCCCAATAAATTAGCCTGTCCGTGCCGAATTCGTCAACACCGACAACGTAATGCGTATTTTTCATATCAAGAACAAATATATTGTTTTTACATTCAATGATTTTCATATCCAAACTCCAAATTAAGATTGAGTTTATTATATCATTTTGAAATGTCAGTGTCTATTAAAAATCGCTTATAATTTCAAATCCACCTTTTTCGTTTAAAAATATAAATAAGTGAAAAAACGACTGCAACATTCAAAAAAATCACATACGGATATCCAAAGCGGGAGGAAAGCTCAGGCATATATTTAAAATTCATTCCGTACCAGCCGACTATAACGGTCATAGGCAAAAAAACAGAAGTCACAACGGTAAAAAGCTTCATTATTTCATTTTGCCTTGCGTCAATGCTTGTTTGATATGCATCCCAAAGATGAGTTACGCTTTCTCTCAAAATATCCGTGTTTTCCTTATATCTTACAGCCTTATCCCTAAAGAGCCTGAAAAGCTTATATGATTTTTCATCCAAAAGTTCGTTTTCATTTTCAATATATATCTCAGTTGCATCAATAAGCTGTTCATAAAAAGCACGAAGGCGCAAAAGTTCTCTTTTCTTTTCAATCAGCAACTCGGCAAAATTTTTGCAAACAGTTTTATCAATAACCTCTTTTTCAAGCATAGCTATCTCCTCTTGCACATCAAACTGAGCCGAACACTGTTTTGCAATCGTTTCAAGAAACGAACAAATAAGCTTTTCAAGCGTTGCACTTTCGCAGGCGGTATTTGAAAGAACGTTTAAAAAGCACTTTTGATTAAACGAAAAATCATCGCAAATATTAACAATTATCATCATATTTTTAGAAATTATAATTGCCAATTCGTTGTTGCTGTCTGTTTTATTACATATTATATTTATGCGAATAAAACTAAAATCATCGTTAATGAATTTTGTTAAAAAACTGCTGTCTGATTTTTTTCTGCAAAGTTCAATAATATTTTTAGGCAAAGAAAAAACGGCGGCAAGCCTTTCAAGCTCACCAACCGTTATAAATCCGAGTGTAAGCATATTTTTGCCGATTTCATCAACATCAATGCTTTTCACCTCATCATCAAAAACGTAAAACACTCATTATCACCGATAATAGTATTTGCGCTTTTTCAACATATATTATTTCTTTTTAACCTTGTTTAACATTGCGTTTATCTCAAGAATTTGCTCCTTGGTGAATTTGCCGCCGAGCATCATAAGTCCACGCTTAACTGTAAAGCCCTTGAGCATATCAATCATAGTTTTGTTGATATCACTAAGCTTAAAGCCCATAACCTCGGCGCCTTTTTTCTTGCCCTTTTGCTTAGGGCCGTCAGGTGTAAGCGCCTTTTTCATTTTAAGAAGAAGCTTAACTGCACAAATTTTTCCTCTAAAGGTTGAAAGAATATCGCCCAAAGTATCGTTTACACTGTAATAACCGGCAGGAGTTTCAATCTCAAACCAATTGATTACCGCACCCTCTTCTTTAAGCCTGTAATCTTCGTTAAACTTGTCAACTTTTCTGATTTGAGCCTCGTCTGTTAAATCGCCTGCTTTTGCAACAAGGGTGGTTTCACCCTCGTTTTTAACTTCAAAGTGGAAAAACGGAAATTCGCCCTTTTTCTTTTTGCCGACACTTTCGCCGTTTGCAAAAAGCTCAACCTCGTCAAGATTTGTATAAACAGTAACCTTGGTCACGTCCTCAACCCTGTCAACATACCTCTTTGCGCAGATATGGAGCATCGGCTTTTTGGAAAGCCAAGCCTGATAAGCATAAAAGCTGTCTTTTTTATACTTTCTGTCAAATGTGACAAGTCCCTTGTGGTTCATACCGTTTTCGCCGCCTTCGGCACGTGCGTCTGCGGCAAAGTCAAACATATTCCAAACGTGAGTAGCCCAAAGATAAGGACGTTTTGCAATTTGCTTGATTACTTCCTCGTGATAATATGCCTGATATTCCTCCGTATAATCTCCCTGTTCAGGGTGACTTGTGTGCCAATTGAGTGCCTCGCAACCGTACTCGCTCATACCGATTGCCTTGTTTGGATATTTCTTGTGGAATGTATCAAACCAATTGCCGTACATTGACACATCGCCGCCGTACCAGCCGAAATAATGGTTATATGAAAGAACATCCGAAATATGCACATATTCCTCATTAATATTGCAAGCAGTAAGCACAGCTTCGGTGGTAAGCCTTGTTTTATCAAGCGAATGAACAAGGTCATTGAGCATTTTATGATTTTCAACAATAGGAGAAGTTGCGCCGCCCATTGTAATTTCATTTGAAAGTCCCCACACCACGATTGACGGGTGATTGTAATTTTGATAAACAAGCTCCTTCATTTGCGACTTTGTATTTTCAACACCTTTTTCAAGATGCTTTGAAATATACGGAATTTCCGCCCAAACAACAATACCTCTCTCGTCGCACAAATCATAAAAATACTGAGCGTGCTGATAATGAGCAAGACGGATAGTGTTAGCACCCATTTCGCAAATCAAATCCATATCCTCTTTGTGATGCTCAGGCAAGAGCGCATTGCCGATATGCGGCCTGTCCTGATGCCTTGAAACACCTCTTAAAGGATACTCTCTGCCGTTTAAAATAAATCCCTTTTGCGCATCAATCTCAAATGTGCGGCAACCAAAGCGTGTTTTAACCTCGTCAACTGCCTCGCCGTCAACAATAAGCTTAGCGACAGCGGTATAAAGAAACGGGTCGTCAACACCGTCCCAAAGATGAACGTCTTTAATTTCAAGTTTAGCACTCGGATTTTTACCGCTTGCCTTAGCCCTTGCAACAACCTCATTGCCGTCGCTTATTTCAAATTCAACCTTGCCGTCGCAATAAGCGTCAACAGTAATTTTTGCGTCATCACCGCTGATTTCAGGTGTAACCGCAATGCCGGGCGTACCGTAAAAATCAAGGTCAAAATGATTTTTTCCGACTCCGATAAGGCTTACATCCCTGTAAATACCGCCGTAAAATGTAAAATCCGCAACCTGAGGATAAACGTAATCGTTAGGCGAGTTATCGGCAACAACAACAAGCAAATTTTCGTCCTTAATATCATCAAGCTTAACCCTAAAGGTAGAATATCCGCCGTTGTGAACGCAAATTTCTTTTCCGTTAAAATAAACAGTACCTGTTGAATTTACACCGTCAAGCTGAAGATAAACTTCTTCGCCGTCAGGCATATCGCTTTTAGCCAAGCTCTTTGCAAAATATCCCTTGCCACGATAATAATCGTTGCCGCCGTCCTGTCCGTCATCGCCGTTAAAAGTGTATGGCAAATCAATGCTCTCCCAATCGCTCGGAAACGTGCTTGGTACGGAAGAAGCCTCTTTTGAAAATTTCCAGTCCTTGTCAATATTAATAACCTTGCGCATAATATACCCCTCTCAGTAAATTATTATATATAAATTATAAATCATTATTATATTTAATTCAACAAACATATTATTAACAAATAACGATAAATAAACCAAAATTGCATAGAAAAAGAGCACCTCAATCGAGATGCTCTTGAAAAAAAATCAATATGATTACTTTCTTACTACGCCCTTTTTATCCTTAAGATACTTATCAGAAGCAGGGAATGTGTTCTTATACTTGATTGAAAGAGAAGCACTCTTATCCTTGATAACTGCTACATTTGCGTGGTTTACAGCTACCTCTGCAACCATATCATACTCAGCCTTAGTGATTTCCTTAGTCTTAGTATTGATTGTGCAAGTAACGGTACCGCCCTTATATGTAACCTTAATGTTATCCTCTGCTCCACCCTGAGCAAATGAAATAACGTCGATTTGTGCAACAGTTGCACTGATATCACCGAGAACCTCGAAGAAGTCGCCCTGTGAATCCTCGCCTCTCATACTCATTTCAGCAGCCTTTGGCTGAATTACCATTGTGATAGTTCCGTCGCCGTTATCTGTAATGTTAGCATCAAGAACGTCCTCACCCTTAACATAAGACTTTCTAAAGTCTTTTTTGCCGGGATCTTTCTCGTCACAATTGTAGTTATCAAGCTTAGGGTTACGGTTGTTACAAGGAACAAGACCGTAAATGTTTGGCTTAAATAAGCCGTTAACAATACCCGGAACGAGCTTGTTAATAACAGCATTTTCCTTACCGTCAATCATAACCTTACCTACATCAATGGTCTCATCACCAAGGAGTTTGTAGAAAGTCTCAGTCTCACCCTTATCATTGAGATACTCGGCAGTAAGTGTCTTAGTGTAATCATAAGCCTCTTTATAATAGTTAGCAACATCGTCGAGTGACTTAAAATCAACTCCGCCGTATGTACCTGCCTCAAATGACTTTTCAAGAACAGAAGTATCTTCTGAAGAACCGGCTTCTTCGCCGTTTGTTTGATTCTTCCAACTGCCGTCCTTAATTTGGTGGATAGCCTTAATGGCACCTTCAGTTACGTAATTTACTTTTGCACATCCTGCAAATGAGCTTGCGATTAATCCTGTAGCAAGTACAAGGCACAAGCCTTTTTTCACATATTTGTTCATTTTCAGGGTTCCCCTTTCAGAATTATACGAATCCGTTTTATAAAACGCTACATATTAAATTTATATTAAATCTCACAAAATGTCAATAGAAAATTTAAAATTAAGTCATAATTTTTAAAAAATTAATTTTTACATTGAGATTTATACATTATTATGGTATACTATTTTGATGAAAACAGACTATAGTACAGTATTTTTAATATATTTTTCAAGGAGTGATAAATAATGAGATGTAAAAACTGCGGCGCAGACAACGATGACAACAGATACATATGTGAGGTTTGCGGCTCTCCTCTTTATGACGAAAGCGATTTTGACAATGCAAACAGTATTGACGATGACAGAACTCAAACCTTTAAAGCAGTAAACGAGCCGAATAATCAAGTTCAAAACCGAAATGATAACTATAATGATTATGATAAAGAAAATCAATATAATAATCAATATAATAATCAAAAAAATAACGAAAGCGAAAAGAAAAATAAAGGTGCTGAAAAGAAAAGCATCATAGTTATTGCCGTTCTTGCGGTTATTCTTATTGCAATCATTGCTTCTGTTGCAGCAATTGCTCATAACAAGAACAAGGACAATACCGCATCTTCGAGCCTTACTAAAATTTCTACACAGTCTGATTCTACAAGTGACAAATACAGCACCACAGAGAAAAAGACTACAGAAAGCACAACCGAATCAACTACCGAAAAAACCACCAAGCAAACCACTGCTTCCCTTTGGATAATCAACACAAGCTCAAGCGGAGGCGGCGAAGCAGAGGGCGACGGCAAGTATGAAAACGGCAAAAAAGTTACTCTTGTTGCAAGAGCTGACGACGGATACAAGTTCGACGGCTGGTATTCAAACGGAGTCAAAGTAAGCAGCAAGGAAGAATACACCTTCACTGCTAACCAAAATGCAAGCTTTTCAGCACAATTCTCACCTGTTGAAACTCAAGCACCTGACACAACCGCTTCAAATTCAGGCAGCGACTTTGTTTTCGGCGAGTAAAACAAGTAATCAAATAATATAGGTATAAATATATTAAAAAAGAAAAGAGATAAAAATGACAAAGGGCGAATCAGCTAAAGAAAATTTTATGAGCGGCCTTAACTGCTCGCAAGCGGTTGCTGCTGCTTTTGCAGAAGAAATGAATATGCCAAAATCGCTTGTTGAAAAATTAACCGTCGGCTTCGGCGGCGGAATGGGCAGAATGAGAGAAGTTTGCGGAGCTGTTTCCGGTATAACCTTCGTTATCTCTGCACTTTATGATGACGATAAGTCAGGAATTTATAAGCGAGTTCAAGCTGTAGCAAATGAATTTAGAGAGGAAAACGGCTCAATAGTATGCCGTGAACTTCTCGGTCTTTCAAAGCCCGGTCCCGATTCTCCGCTTGCCGACGACATACATATCATAAAGAAGAATGCCGACCGCCTGAAACGTGTTGTCAGCCAGCTGCTCGACTTCCGTAAGGTAGAAAGTAACAAGATGGATATGCGGGTGGCGGAAATAGATCTGGTTACCTTTATCGAAGATGTCAGTTCCTATTTTGATAATATGGCACAGAGCAAACAGATACAATACTCGTTTCAACATGATGTCTCTTCCGTAATGTTGTGGGTGGATACGGATAAGATGGAAAAGATACTGGCCAATCTGTTGTCGAATGCCTTTAAGTTTACACCCGACGGAGGGACCGTTACAATCCGTTTGCAGGATCATGCGGGATATGTTATCCTTTCGGTAGAAGATAACGGGAAAGGAATCCAGCCGCAGAACCTGTCTTCCGTTTTCGATCAGTTTTTTTACTTCCTGCAAGTAACGACAGGTTGTTTTGTCTGCCTCATCCAGAAAGCTCATATACCGAAAAAGCAGTACTGCCACCTCATCTGAAATGGCAGTTCTCGCAAAGAACTCCGCCGGCATTTTATCTGCAAGTGATGCTCTTCCGCTTTCATAAGCTTCCTTGTACTGTTTCCGGAATTCTTCCCCTGACACCTTAAAAATCTTTTCTGACATATGACTTCCCGCCTTTCCGTTTCTACCCTGTTCGTGTTATTCTTTTCAGTGACTTCCCGGAGCTGCGTCATCAGAAAGCCACCGATCTGAAAGAAAATATGTTTTATTCTCTTTCCATCTTCTATTATAATTTATAAATAACATTTCGAAAAAAGGGGGAGTTTTCTGGGCGTTTTTCTGTTATTTTGTTTTCTGCAAGTGTATCACAAAATCTGTTATTTTAAAATCATAACTTCCTTTTTTCTTTTTCTCATATACCGCACTTGTCGAAAAATATCTCGACTTTGACACCGCCGGAAGCCTAACACTCCCTGTCGCCGGGACATACCCCAGCTTATCCATGATAAACTTGGCGATCCTTCCGACATTCTGACGATATAGTGGTGCATTTGGATCATTTTTCGTTGCTGTCACCGGGAAACTGGAATTTTCATCAAATTTCTCTTCCAGCTCCCGTGCAATTAAGGTAAGCACCGGCAGTCCCATGTCCGATGCAAGTTTCATTCTGTAGATCATATCCGCCCGGAACATATAATCCGCAATCTGATCTACTCCGGTCTTTTCTCCGTTTTTATCGAGCATGTGTGTTTTGAATAAAAATTCATCTTTCATTTCCATATGCAGCCTTCTTTCATTTGATTTTTTCATCTGATCCGTTTTACTTCACATATACATCCAGTTGATTTAATCAATATATCATATATGCTTAATAAATTCAAGTATATGCCTGTTCCCGTGAAACAAAAGATCCTCAAAAATCAACTGACTGGGGAGGCGTTGCAAATGTAACGGTCAGCGGCAACGCATAAACTTTGGCTCAAAAGGAGCCTGAAGCAAATAGCTTCAGGCTCCTTTTTATACACATTTTACCCTTGCAAGTATATCCCATTGCCCTGCATGCGGCAGGGATTCCCTTTAAATTTCACTGAGATTATTTTGTTGTTTTTCTTCTGATCCAGGCTCCAAG
>ERZ825896.196-NODE-196-length-83089-cov-7.229725_pt1 | contig 83089 bp, 74 predicted proteins | sample MGYA00519858_ERZ825896 | MGnify/ENA primary metagenome ERZ825896 (study PRJEB31778, sample SAMEA3449214) | human gut metagenome | biome: human gut; feature: human-associated habitat; material: faeces | place: United Kingdom | collected 2010/2012 ... | reverse complement strand
ACTTGGCACGGGAGACTCTACATTTTTTCGGCATAGTATTTTCTTCGGTATAGTCCGAGCTATGCCGAATTCGGCATAGCTCTGACCGCGGCAGCCAATATGTTTCCAAAGCATACCGAAAAGCTACCGAAGACATGCAGCGCAGCTACAGCCATAAAGGTTATCCTTATGACAATGCCTGCATCGAATCCTTTCATGCCCTGATCAAAAGAGAATGGCTGGATCGCTTTAAAATCACAGATTTCAGGCACGCATATCGCTTAGTCTTCGAATACATCGAAGCATTTTACAATACCGTCCGTATCCATAGTCACTGTGACTATATGTCACCGGATCAATACGAAAAACTTTATCAAAAGGTCACTGCCGCTTAGCAAGAGGAAATGGTTCAGCAGAGAAAAAATCTCATTTTATTTTGTACTAAATCTTGACATAGGACCACCATGAAATTCTATGATTTTGTCTTCTGTCATCACTGCTGCCTCTTTTCCATGATACTTTCATTTTATTTGCTGGTATAAACTCCTATCTAATCTGTTCTTTAAAAAATCCCGGGGATTGCTTTTGCGATGAGCATACCTCCGGCAAAGGAAAGCAGATTTGCGAGAAACGCATAGCCAATGATGCGGTCCTGAGTGAATTTTCGTTCGCTGACTTTCGGAAAGAAAATGCAGTACAGGATCGCTTCCAACACAAATACCAAAATTTCAAAAATTATATATTGCAGAACAAATGCCTGATAGCCTTGGAGATAGTTGACCATGTTCAGCGCCGCATTTAACACGGTCTGCGTCAGGATATTGATACCTATGATTAGCCGCAGCACCTTTTTTTCGCGGAAACCGCACACGACTGCCATAACGATTTCTAATAGAATTGTTATCAGAATGCGTATGAGCAGAGAAATCATTTCCCAAGTGTAATCATAGCTTCTTTTTGGCTGCGGCAGTGCTATGGTTTCGTTCTCTCTCGATGCCGCAACTCCACGCATATCTATCGTATAGTAACTGTCAAAAGCGTAGCGCTGACAAATCTCGCTCACTGCGAAAGTATTGGTCTTCGGATAATAGAGCAGGATTTTAAACGGGTTTGGCGGATAATATCCCCAGTTTAGGCACTTGCTTTCCGAACATTCCCACCACTCCTGCAAAAAATAAAACCCGTTCGTATCTTTATAAGATACAAAGGCTTCCCAGATTTCTTTCCCATCCTCGCCATACTGCCATGACTCATAGGGGCTGCTTCCATCCCATGCCGTGGCAGGACCCGTCGAGATACTTTCGGAAAGTAAGGTCCCATAACAGAGTTCGTCTCCCATGTTCTGAAATTGAATTTGTACAGAGGGTTTCGGTCCGGTATCCGCGCAAGCTCCGCTCGGCATCAGGCAGTTAATAAGGAGAATCACAAAGAAAAGCAAGGCGGAACGCCGTACGTGTTGTTTCTGCGTTTTCATCTCGTCACCTCCGTTTTTCCTTCTTTTCCTTATCATACCTCATTTCTCTTCTCTTGTAAATCTTTAAGATATTACGTTACGCGAAAAAATAAAAAGACCAATGTACTGCAGCAGGGTGATTCCTCTGAGAACTGCCCTGCATCTTCCTGTTTCTGTGCGGAAATAGGAAGAAAAAAAAGAGAGCGATTGCTCGCTCTCATCCCTTCCAGTAATATCGGTCGTTATCGATCATATACAGCAGCGCGTTGACGATGCAGGCTGCGATATTGCTGCCGCCCTTACGACCACGGGCAACGATATACGGTACGTCGCTGCTCATAATCAGCTCCTTGGACTGCACCACATTGACAAAGCCGACCGGCACGCCGATGATGAGCTCCGGCTTCACCTGCCCCTCCTGCATCAAGTCGTACAAGGTCACCAGCGCGGTCGGCGCGTTGCCGATGGCATAGAGAAAAGGCTCTCCCATCGCAGCCGCTTTTTTCATGCTTTCGCTGGCGCGCGTGGTGCCGTGCAGTCTGGCTGCTTCTGCCACGTCTGCGTCGGCCATGAAGCAGTGAACGCTGCCGCCATATTTGCCGAGAGAAACCTTATTGATCCCTGCTTTGGCCATATTCGTATCGGTCACGACGGATACGCCGCGTTTGATGGCTTCCATTGCCTTGACTGCCGCGTCCTGCGAAAAGCACAGGTTGTCCGCGTAATCAAAGTCCGCGGAGGTATGAATACAGCGTTTGACGATCAGCTCCGTATGCGGTGCGAACGTTCTTGCCCCCAGCTCTTCGCTGATGATCGCAAAGCTTCGTTCTTCAATCTCTCTCGGTTTCACTTCTTCTATTTGTTCTCTAAAATTCATCGTCGGTTCCTCTCCCCTCTATCTTTCGATGCATCCATGTAGGATTGCCTTCATTCGCGCTTATTCGTCAATGCCTTCCTCTAAGATTCGATAGATTTGATCCATGTCTAAGGCTTCGCGCAGTCCCGCCGCCAAAAGGTCGTACTGCGTTTCTTTATATTCAGCATAGGTCATGCTGCCCATATCCCCCATCTGCACACCTTTTTTGTCGGCAAGGGCCTGAATGACAGCCTGCCCGATACCTGCGCCGTCAAAAATGCCATGGACGTAAGAGCCGAATACATTTCCTTTGTATGCGCCATCCTGCTTGACCGTTCCGCTTACCGCGTCCGTCAGCGTCAGCAGCGGTCTCGCGCCATCTTTACGCGTGGACTGTCCCATGTGAATCTCATAGCCCTCCGCCGCGAGCTTTTGCGTTTGCAGCCCTGCAAGCAAGGTTCCCTCTGTAAGGAAAGTCCCGGTGACACGGGTTCTCGTTTTTTCCTCCATAAAAACTGTATCGATCGGCAGCAGTCCCATGCCGCGGACCGTACCGGAGGTCTCCAGACCGAGCGGATCGGAAAGCGTTTCTCCGAGCATCTGATAGCCGCCGCAAATGCCGAACACGACCTTCCCGCTGCCTGCCTGTTTCAGGATTGCCGCCTCCAGTCCGTTCTGCCGCATCCACAGCAAATCCGAAATGGTATTTTTCGATCCCGGCAGCACGATCATATCCGGATCTTTGAGCTCCTGCACGTTTTTGACATAGCGCACGCTGACGCCGGGAATGGTTTCCATCACGTTCAGGTCAGTAAAGTTAGAGATACGAGGCAGGCGGATCACTGCAATGTCGATCAGGGTCGCTGCCTCTCCGTTTCCACGAAACTCCAACCGTTCGCTGAGGCTGTCCTCATCCTCCACATCGATATGCAGATACGGCGCGACACCAACCACATCGATGCCGGACTTTGCTTCCAAAATCGCAATCCCCGGGTCGAGAATGGTCTTATCCCCGCGGAACTTGTTGATGATCAGACCCTTGACCATCTTCCGCTCCTCCGCTTCCAGCAAATCGACAGTGCCGATCAGCTGCGCGAACACGCCGCCCCGGTCGATGTCGCCGACCAGAAGCACCGGCGCCTTCGCCATTTTCGCCATGCCCATGTTGACAATATCTTCTTCTTTGAGATTCACCTCCGCAGGACTGCCCGCACCTTCAATGACGATAATATCATTTTCGGCGCTGAGTGCGTGGAAGGCTTTCATCACATCCGGCACCAGCTTATGCTTAAAAGCAAAATAATCGCGGGCGCTCATGGTTCCCAGCACTTCCCCATTGACGATGACCTGGCTGCCGACATCGTTGGTCGGTTTGAGGAGGATCGGGTTCATGCGTACATCCGGTGCGATGCCGGCCGCTTCCGCCTGCATGACCTGTGCGCGTCCCATCTCCATGCCATCGGCGGTAATAAAGGAGTTGAGTGCCATATTCTGTGACTTGAACGGCGCGACCCTGTAGCCGTCCTGCTGAAAGATTCTGCATAAGCCTGCGGTAATCAGACTTTTTCCTACATTCGACATGGTTCCCTGCACCATGATTGCTTTTGCCATGTTCTTTTCCTCCGGTTTTTTAATCTAAAATGTGCGCCAACGCCTGCACCAGCTTCACATTGTCCTCATGCAGCCGTACCGCGACACGATAATAGCCCTTGCCAAGACCCGCGTAATTGCTGCAGTCCCGCACCAAAAATCCAGCCGCACGCAGTTTTTCGCCGAGGGTTGTCTCTCCGCGAAAAAAAATATAGTTTGCCTGCGAAGCATAGGTGCGGCAGCCCAGCTTTTCCAGCGCTTGCAAAAGATATGCCCGCTCCGCGCGCAGCGTCGTGAGGCTTTCTCTTACATAAGCGTCCTCTGCGAGTGCCGCGAGACCTGCCGCCTGCGCGAGCGAAGAAACATTCCATGGCTGCACGCTGCGTTCCAGCTTTTCGATGATCGCCGGATTGCTTGAGATGCCGTACCCCAGCCGCACCCCTGCCATCGCATACAGCTTGGTAAACGCCTTGAGCAGAATCACATGCGGATACGCTGCCAGCTCCCCAAGCATCGAAAATTCGTCCGGCTTTTCCACAAAGTCTAAAAAGCATTCGTCTAACACGACAGTGCAGTCAAGCGCCCCGGCACGTCGAATCACCCGTTCGGTTTCCTCTCGCGAAAGCAGGTTTCCGGTCGGATTATTCGGATTGCAGAGAAAAACCATGTCGATATCTTCCGTTATCTGCTCTGCAAAGTCCATGGGCAGCGCGAAGCCGTCCGCTTCCGCGGTTTGCACATATTGGATCTCACACCCAACAGTTTCCAATGCCTGTGCGTACTCCGCAAAGGTCGGTGCCGAAAGCAGCGCTTTTTTGGGTTTCAAGGCTGTCACCGCAGCGAAAATCACTTCTGCCGCACCGTTTCCAAAGAAAATCCATGCGCCCGGAACATGCAGCTTTGCAGACAACGCATCGCGCAGCCGGCTGCACTGTATATCCGGGTAGTGTCCGATCTGCCCGACTGCCCGGCAGATTGCGTCCTGCACACGCTGCGGCGGTCCAAACGGGTTACAATTTGAAGAAAAATCTATCATATCCGGATGGCGGTAAATATCGCCGCCATGTATCGTTTTTTTCATAAAGCGCCCCCTCCGTAAAGAAAAAAGCTGATACCGCCGAGAAGCAGCGCCGATAAGAACGCGCCCAGATACATCAGGCGGTTTACGCGCCGGATGTCATCCGGTCTGACCGGCTGCAGCGGATCGCCGATAAATGGCTTTTCATAAAGCTTCCCGAAGTAGTAAGCATTGCCTGCCAGCTGTATATCCAGCGCACCTGCCGCCGCAGCCTCGGTATGGGCTGAATTCGGACTGGCATGCTTACGGCGATCCCGAAAAAAGATCCTCGCAGCGTTTTTTCCGTCAAAGGGTCCGAGATACGCGCTGAGAACCAAAGTCAGCCCCGCAAGTCGTGCCGGAATGAAATTCGCGATATCATCCAGCTTTGCCGCGCATCGTCCAAAATACAGAAACCGTTCATTTTTATATCCAAGCATGGAATCCATCGTATTGATGGCTTTGTAAAGGTACATGCACACCGGACCGCCCAGCGCCATATAAAGCATCGGCGCAAAAACGCCGTCACCGAAATTCTCAGCTACCGTCTCCACTGCGGCCTTCGTCACGCCTGTTTCATCCAGGTTGTCCGTATCCCGACCGACAATTCTGGAAACAGCCGCTCTGCCGTCTGCAAGACTTTCCGGCTTGCCGGAGGTCAGTGCATCGTACACCAGCATACTTTCGTCTCTCAAAGAACGAACCGCAAGCATCTGATAACACAGAAAGCTCTCCACCGCGATACCGATGCCGGTATGCAGCTGATATGCCAGATACAGAAGTCCAAAGCTTACCATACCGGTCACCGCCAACGTACCGATAACCAGCATAGCGCCGCCTGCCAGCTCGCCCCGCGGTGTTTTCGGCAAAATTTTTCTAAAGATTTTTTCAAGCAGGTCAATCACCTTACCGATCAGTCTGACCGGATGATAGAGCCAGCGCGGATCGCCGATGGCAAGGTCCAAAAGGAATCCTGCCATCAAAGCGATACCTGTATTGTTGAGCATGGAAGTCTCCGTTCTTACAGCCCTCTGAAACGGCTGCATTTGTCTAAAAAGATCTGCGCGAATTTTGGATTCGCGTAGTAGTAAATATGTGGGAATCCTGCCAGGAGGTTCGGTCTGCTGATGATGCAGTCCCAGTTTCGCTTGCCTGCCGGTTTCTGCGCATGAAAGGCTGTTCCGTTGGCGGTGGTATCATAATAGTGGAACTCGTGTGCCTTGAGCACGCCGATCTTCCCATATCCATCAAAATATCCAGCAGTTCCGGCTTTCGCCTCGTTCTGCGTGTTTCGGCCCGCTGCGGGCGGTTCCGCGCTGTTTTCCGTCAAGTCGATATAGCCGAAGCGTCCCAAACGGTCTGTCCGATAACCGTCTCCCTCTGTCAGACCGACCATCGGCCAAGCGTTCCCTTGCAGATCCTGCAGGGATTTGCCTAAATACAGGAAACCGCCGCATTCCGCCAATATCGGCATGCCCTCCGCGTAAGCGCCGCGGATGCTCTCCTGCATCGTTTGGTTTACCGAAAGCTGCTCTGCGTAAATCTCCGGATAACCGCCGTAAAAAATCATGCCATCGAGCATCGGCGGAAGCTTATAATCTGAAATCGGCGAAAATGGCACAATTTCAGCCCCTAAGCGCTCCAAAAGCTTGAGGTTGTCCTCATAGAAAAAACAAAATGCCGCATCACGCGCCACTCCGATACGCAGCTTCGGTGCGTCTCCTGTGCGATGCCACGCCCCGAAAAGCGGCGCTTCCTCCGCGCCTGCCGCAAGCGGATCGATCCCACTGACGGCGGGTGCGGTCTGCGCGATGGCAAGGAGCTTGTCGAGGTCGACGGTGTTTGCGACAACCTCCGCGAGCTGCTGCAGCTTTTCGCGCAGATCCGCTACTTCATCTGGCATGACCAGCCCTAGGTGACGACTTTCCAGATGGATATCCGTAAGTTCCGGCAGCCAACCGATGACGGGAATCCCACAGGTTTCCTCAATATAATCCTTGAGCAGACGGTACATCGGCTCTTTGACATGATTGAGGATCACACCGGCAATGCCGCTGTCCACTTTGAAGCTTTGAAAGCCTTGAATCTGTGCCGCCAGCGACGCGCTGACCCCTTTGCCGTTGACGATCAGAATGGCCGGTGTCTGCGTTGCTCTGGCTACGTCATAGGTGCTTGCCTTCTGACTGATACCGCCCAGTCCGTCATAATAGCCCATGACGCCTTCGATGATCGCGATATCGCAGTCCCTGGCGCGCTCCGTAAACAGCCAGCGCAGACTTTCGTCATCCAAAAAGAAAGTGTCTAAATTACCGGATACCGTCCCCAGCACTTTTTTGTGAAACATGGGGTCGATATAGTCCGGTCCGCACTTAAAGGAAGCGGGTTTGATGCCGCGATTGATCAGCGCCTGCAGGATTCCGCAGGTCAGTAAGGTCTTGCCGCTGCCGCTCGCGCCGGCGCACAGCAAAATTCTTGGCATTTTCATAAGCATGCCTCCGTTTATAATATCTTTATCGTCTTTTTTCTTGTTATTTACCGGTTCCTCGTTTTTCTGCATCGAAGCAGATGATGGTGATCGGATTTTCACTTTTCATCATGGTGTAGCTGCCGACTGCATGCCCTCTGGCAACCGAAATCTGCGTTACCTCAGGCGCTCCGCATCCGTACTTTTTCGCGCAGGCAAGCGCCTGTGCGGTCGATTCCAGCGCGATGCAGTTGATCACGAAGCGGACCTGTGCAGGCTTGTGATTCCCGCAGTCAGCAAGGTCGAAAGCATTCTTTTCGCTTGCAGCTTCCTTGTTTTCCGGGAGTCTTGTCAATGCCGCTTCAACGATTGCCTCCATATTGCCTGCCGAACCACCGATGAAAACGTGCGTTGCCGGCGGAAGCTCCCGCATCGCCTCCGGCGCAAGTCCTTCGATAATATGCAGATTATCTGTTTTGAATTTCCGTCGATTCTCCTGCAGCAGCCGGATCGCTTCCGGATTTCGTTCTACCGCATAGACCCTGCCTTTGGAGGCGCGCAGCGCCATTTCCACCGATACAGAACCGGTTCCCGCGCCGATATCATAGCAAACGCCATCTTCGGTCAGATGCAGGCGATCCACAGATAACACGCGGATTTCCTCCTTGGTCATCGGTACCTTACCGCGCAGGAATTCTTCATCCTTGCGGCAGTGCAGCGGATTGATCTTCGTTTCCGCCGCGCATGGATTTTCCAACAAGAGCACGCTCAGCGGATCGTGCCGGAAGCTGCATAGGTCTTTTGCTGCGCCGATCGTAATTTTTTCATCCGTATAAGACAGCCGCTCGCCTACCGACAGCTTCACCTCCGGCATCTCAAAATCCACCAGTTTTTGCGCTAATTCAGCCGCATCGGCAGGCTTCCCGAGAATGGAGAAGACCTTTGCGTGGTCGCGGATCAATGGAACCAGCGACTGTGTCCTGCCATGGTTGGAGACGATGATTGCGTCGTCCCAAGCGGTTCCAAGCCTTGCCGCCAGCGCAGATACGGAGGAAACCCCTGGGATCACATGAAGCTCGACGCTTTCTCCAAGCATGGTCAGCTGTTCATAAAGCTTTTTTGCCCCGCTGTAAAATCCGGTGTCTCCGGAAAGCAGCACCGCGAAACGCTCATACGCGCGGTGGGTGTCGATATAGTGCGTGATGACCGCACTGCGATATTCGTCCAAAATCGGTTTTTTTCCTCGCGCAAGGTCGAGCATCCTGCCGGAGCCGATCACATAATCCGCATCCGCGAGCGCTGCCGCTGCCTCCTCTGTCATGCTGCCTTGTCCACCGGGACCGATGCCGATGAGCGAAACCTTTACCCGCGGCTTCAGCGCAAACCGTTCTGCCAAAAGCGCTTTACAAGCCATGACCGAAATACCGGTCTCCTTGCGCGGTCTGCCGATGACGACAGCCGTACAGCCGACGGCTTCACAGGCAAGCAGCTTTTCGGCAAAGCCGCCGGCTTGTCCGGTATCCTTGGTTACCAGATAGGAAATGTCATAGGTGCGGAGCATCGCTTCGTTCAGCTCCGTTGGAAACGGTCCCTGCATGGCGATCAGATGTTTTCCCTCAAAACCGATGGACGCGCAATGCTGTACGGACTCCGCAGTAGAAAGCACCCGCGTGAAGACCCTTTCCTGCCAGTCATCGATCGCTGTATAGGCTTGCAGCTCCTTGCTGCCTGTGGTCGCGAGGATCCTGCCCGATCGGCTGTTTAACCAGTCGATGGCGGTTTCCATGCTGTCCAAATAGACGACACCGCCCATCGCGCCGTCATCTTCCGACAGCAAATGCTGTTCTGCTTGCGCTCCTTTGTCCGCAGACGCCCGTAATACGCGCAGATATTCGACATTGGTACGCTGCGCCGCCTGCAGAATATTCTCGGTCACCGCAGCCGCATAAGGATGCGTGGCATCGATGACCAGCTCCGGCTGCTCTGTCCGCATCAAAGCTTCCATCTCCGCGGCGGTCAGCCGCTCCGTCAGCACCCGCACCGCGTCAGAGGAGGACGCAAGCTTGCAACCATATGTAGTTGCAACGCAGACAAGCGCCGATATGTTATTTTTGACGAGAAACTCTGAAAGCTCTCTGCCCTCGGTCGTTCCGCCGAACAAAAGGATCTTACACATCTCGATAACCTCTCGGCGTCACCATTTTACCGTTCAAGACCTTGGTCTGGGTATTGCCGATAAATACAGTCGTAAACATATCCACCTTCGTATCGCGCAGTGCTTCGAGACTCAGTACCCGCATCTGCTCGCCTTCTCTGCCGATGTTGCCGACGATGCCGCAGACGGTTTCCTTCGGTTTATGCTCCATCAGAAGATCGCAGGCTTTGGCAAGATAATCGGCGCGTTTGACGCTGGACGGATTATACAGGCAGACAACGAAGTCCCCTTTTGCCGCACTGCGCAGACGTTCTTCGATCAGCTCCCACGGCGTCAGGAGGTCACTGAGGCTGATGAGACAAAAGTCGTGGATCAAAGGCGCTCCCAGGCACGCTGCGCCGCTGATGGCAGCGGTTACGCCCGGTATGACCGCGATTTCAATTTGCGGATACGCGCTGCCAACCTCATACATCAGTCCCGCCATCCCGTAAACGCCGGCGTCACCGGAGCAAATCATGGCTACCGTCTGTCCTTTTGCTGCTTCTTCAAATGCCATCACGCAGCGTTCTTTTTCTTTGCGCATCGGTGTCGTGAGGAAAGTTTTCCCCGGGAAATGTTCCTTGACTAAATCCACATAGACCGTATAGCCGATGATGACATCACAGTTTTTTAGGGTTTCACAAGCCTCGATGGTCATTTTTTGGTAAGCGCCCGGCCCGATGCCGACAACATAAATCTTATTCAAATCGTATGCTTCCTTTCTTCATCGCCAAGGCGGCAGTCACGCCGTCCATGGCTGTTTTGGGCTGCAGCAGCAGCGCGCTGCCGTTGTTTTGCGGTGTTCCGGCTTCGGCATCCACAGAGGCCAGCAGTAAAGCGCCGCGTTCGCAGACATTATCTGTCCCGGTGATCTGCTTGACAAAAGCCGATCCCGTAAAACTTCCTTCCACTTGGTTCAGCTCCGCCGCGGTATAGAACTGCAGCGGCAGATGCCTCTCTGCGGCAAAGTGCAAGAGTCCCGCTTCCTCGCGTTTGATGTCGATGGAGGCTGCGCCTGCCAAGGCTGCCGGATCTACGCCCGCTTGCGCAAGACAAGCCTCCACAGCCTGCGCTACGGCTTCTTCCGGCTTTCCGGCTTTCAAGCCGATGCCTAAATACACCGTCTGCGGCACCAGCCACAAAACCTCCGGCTTATCGGTAAGCTCCGGCTTTCGCGGTGAAATCAGCATCGCGCCGCCGCCATGATAGTCCGCGAAGGCTTCCAGTCCTGCCATGCGCACTTCGTCCGGCACTGCGCCTTCTACGGCGGCATCAGTATAAATCGTGATGGTTTCGCCCCGCACCAGCGCTGCTGCGACCAGCTTCGCTGCCGTAAAGTCCATAATCTTGAGTCCGTTCCTTTGTGCGAAAACATCCGGCGCCAGTTTCCGGTGCACGTCAGTGGCTGTCGTCAGCACCGCTTCGGCGCCTGTCATCGCCGCAAGCCGGCAGGCGATTGCATTTGCCCCGCCCAGATGTCCGGACAGGATGGGAATCACATATTGCAGACGATCATCGACAACGAGGACGGCGGGGTCGGTCTTTTTGCTGACTGCCAGCGGCCCGATGATGCGCACCGCAATACCCGCGGACCCGACGAAGATCAGACAGTCATCCTGCGCGAAATGCTGCTTGCCCCAGTCAGCCAGCGACGCCGTAAGCGGTATCACATCCGCGCGCTCGGTCGCTGTTTCCGCAGCCGCAAGCCCTTCCGGACGCGCATCCGGTTCCGGTTCTGCGGCGAATCGCCCTTTGGCGAAAACCTTGACATTCCAATCCGGATATGCGCTTTTTAAGTACTCCCTCAGCCTTCGTGCCGTTTCCTTTCCCGGCGGACTGAAGCAAAGAATTGATGCTTGTTTCATACCGCGCCTTTCATACATACTTACTTTCTTATTTGCTCGCTTCTCGAAATTCGGTGGTAAAGCCCGGATCGTACAGCTTGGAACGGTCATAATGACTGCAGCTTACCACGTCTCCGATAATCATCAGCGCGGTTTTGGTAATGCCGTTCTTTTTCGCGGTTTCTGCGAGTGTTCCTACAGTGCAGACGAAGGACTTTTCGTCCTCCCAGGTTGCCTTGTAGACGATGGCTGCCGGTGTGTCCGCGCTGTAACCGCCGGCAATGAGCCTTGCAGATAGTTCTTCCAAAAGTCCGGTACTCAAAAACACCACCATAGTCGCGTGATGCGCAGCGAAGGACTCAATGCTCTCTTTCTCCGGTACCGGTGTCCTGCCTGCCATACGGGTGATGATGACACTTTGTGAAATATTCGGTAAGGTATATTCCAGATTCAGCGCTGAGGCAGCCCCGCAGAAAGAGCTGACGCCCGGGCAGTAATCATAAGGGATGCACTCTTCATCCAGCACATCCATCTGCTCCCGGATTGCGCCGTACAGGCAAGGATCTCCGGTATGCAGACGCACCACCTGTTTATCTGCTTTTACATCTTGTCGCATCACCTCCAAGACTTCTTCTAAAGTCATGTGTGCGCTGTTATAGATGCTGCAGCCCGCTTTCGCGTAGTCCAGCAGCTGCGGATTGACGAGAGAGCCTGCATAGATAATGGTATCGGCTTCTTCTAAGTATTGCTTTCCTCTCAGGGTGATCAGGTCAGCAGCGCCGCTGCCTGCCCCTACAAAATGAATGGTTTTCATGCTTGTTCCTCCTGCTTTTCTTTGACAATGATGACGGAATAGTAAGACGCATCGTCCGGGATCTCCGCCGGATTCGCATAAATTTTTTCTCCCTCCATCCCACAGTTCTCCACCATGACAGCCTCCTGCCCGCTCGCGAGAATCGCCGCGCGCACCGCTTTCATTTCTTTTCCCGCTTTCATCAGGATCTTCGTTCCCGGCAGCGCCAAAAGCTCCGGCACGCTGTCCTTCCGATAGCTGGCAGGGATCACATGCAGCGGCTGGTCTTTTTCGACCAGATCGGTATTGAGCCTTGCCGCGGCTGCTGTAAAGGAGGTGATACCATTGATGATCTCCGTTTCATAGCCGTCTGCCGCGACCAACTTGTGCACATACATATAGGTCGCGTACACCGTAACGTCTCCTAAAGTTAAAAAGCTGACCGTCAGCCCATCATCCAGCAGCGCTTCGATTTGCTCTGCCGCTGCGCGGTGTCCTGCTTCCAATACCGCATCATCCTTCACCATCGGCATTTCTACCGCTATCAGCTGTTTCTCCGTGAGATTCTCGCAGATACCAGCCGCGATGCGATAAGCGGCGGAATCCTCCGCCTGTTTGCCCGGCACGACAATGACATCGCTTTGATTTATGATTCGAACGGCTTTGATGGTCATCAGCTCCGGATCTCCCGGACCGACGCCGATGCCGTATAATTTTCCTCTTTGTTTCATCGCTTGATCCCTTCACCGCGAACTTTTGCCGCGATTCGCGTAAAAATTCGTTTCGCTTTCATTTTGAATTTTTGTTTCTTTGGCTTCTGCTTCTATTTTGGCAAGCATATCGCGAAAGCCCGCGGTTTCTCCCAGCGCACCCTTTTCGTTGGAAAAGATCAAGGCCTCGGTTTCAATCGCGCCGTAGCATCGATGCTGCAGATAGAACGCGATTTTGTCGGTCAGGATCCGCATGGTTTCTGCAAGCAATCCGGCTTCTTCCACGATCTCAACCGCTTCTGCCGTCGTAACCGTATCCAAAATCCGCATCGCGCCGTCCCGGTCGATACCGGCTCTGAGTGCCGCCGCCGCCATGATCTCACTTCTGGCATCCGCGTTCTGCGAATGCGTGTTCATAATGCCGCCTGCAACCTTGACAAACTTGCCGATATGCGCGATAAACAGCAAGCCCTTCGCGCCAAGGTTCACAGCCATATCGATGACCTCACCGATATAATTGCTGCACTTGATTGTATCCCGTATCGGCATATAGTCCAACTCGTCCAGATAATGTTTCCCGTAGTTTCCAAGCGTGACGACCAGATAGCTTCGCCCCAGGGCAAGCTGCTGCTTCATTTCGACGCGGAGACTGTTTAAGAGCGCGGTCTCGCTCATCGGCTCTACGATGCCGGAGGTCCCTAAGATAGAGATCCCGCCTTCGATACCCAGCAGCGGATTGAACGTCTTTTGGGCGCGTTCCGCGCCCTCCGGCACAGAAATCGTTGCGTACAGACCGCCCTGCCAGCCGTATGCCGCCGCGGTTTCCTGCAGTGCCTCGGTGATCATCTGCCGCGGCACGCGGTTGATCGCGGCCTCCCCGACCGCCTGCTCCAGCCCCGGCCGCGTCACCCTGCCGACGCCTGCGCCCCCGGCAAGATGAAAGCCTGTTTCCGCGCGCTCCACCCGGGCGTAAATCCGTATGCCATCTGTTACGTCAGGGTCATCACCCGCGTCCTTGACAATCGCGCAGGACACAAACGCCTGTGCCATGACGCAATCGACCACTTCCAGATTGAGCGTAATGCCCTTAGGCGTCGTCAGCACCACGAAATCAGTTTTTTCACCGCTCAGCAGCATCTGCGCGGCTGCTTTGGCTGCGGCAGCCGCGCAGGTTCCGGTGGTATAGCCGAAACGCATTTTTTGATTATTTTTGATGATATAATAGGCTTCAATTCCGGTCTGATGTTTCATAGCAAATCAGTTTCCCTGCTTTCTCCGCTTCTTCCTTGAGCCGGAAAACGGCTCGGTTCATATCGCCTGCCGCGGTATCGGCAAAGATGACCCGCTCACAGGCGTTCATGCACGTGAGCGCCCGCCGGTACGTTTCCTCCGACATGGCGCAAAAAGGCTTTTCAGTGATGACTTCCGCGGCGAGCAATCTTGCCAGCTGATAGTCGATATCGTTCGGGTACAGAATCCCCGCGGCAAACGGAATGTTTTCCTTCTGCAGTTTCCGATAGACCTCAATCCCGCTGCCTCCTGCCGAAATCACAAAGACGCGCGGCTCTCCCTCCGGCCGCGGCAGCTCGATGCTGCCGAACACCGGGTCGAAATACCCGTTGTCAATGTGGTAGAGGCTGCGGATCGTTTCTTCCCGAAAAATCTGCTCCGGCGCGCCATAGGCAAAAATTGTTTCTCCGCTGACGCAGATAATCTTATCGGAAATCTTTTCCGCAAGGTCGATTTCATGCAGAGACATGATAACGGTAATATTTTTCTCCTTTGCCATACGGCGCAGGATGGACAAAAGCTCCAGCTTATATTTCACATCCAAAAAGGAAGTCGGCTCGTCCAAAATCATCACATCCGGCTCTTGACAAATCGCTCTGGCAAGCAGCACCCGCTGCCGCTGTCCATCGCTGATATTCGCGAAATCCCGCATACCGAGTTCCCCGGCATGCACCATAGCCAACGCCTCCTCCACCTTCTGCTCATCATCAGAGGTCAGAATCCCGAGTTTGCCGGTATACGGATAGCGTCCGCTTGCCACGATATCGTGACAGGTCATCAGCTCCGCCTTGATGCGGTCTGTCAAAACGACAGCCATGCGTGAGGCCAGCGCCTTATAGGACATCGCCTGAATGTCCGTACCGTCTAAAATCACGCCACCGCTGATACGCTCCAGCTGGCGGGTGATGCTTTTGAGAATCGTGGACTTTCCGGCGCCGTTCGGTCCGATCAGCGTGACGATTTCTCCTTTTTGGATATCAAAACAGATATCCCGAATCAGCGGCTTTCCCTGATATCCGACGGAAAGCCGATCGAAGGTAAAATACTTGTTCATCAAATTCTGCTGCGCTTTCTTATCATCATATAAATTACAATCGGCGCACCGAAAATCGATGTCACCGTACTGATGTTCAGTTCCACCGGCGCGAACACCGTTCGGGCGATCAAATCGCAGAGCATGCAAAAGACCGAACCGCACAGGAAGCAGCCCGGGATGACCACGAGCGGTTTCGAGGTTCCCAAAGATGCCTTGGCGATAAACGGTACCGCGATGCCCACGAAGGAAATCGGTCCCGCGAAGGCTGTCACGCAAGCTGAAAGCAGGCTGGAAAGTAGGATCAGCAGGGCGCGGAATACCTTGATATTCACACCCATGCTCTGCGCGTAGGATTCTCCCAGCTGAAACGCGCCGATCGGCTTAGACATGCAGACGGTCGCGGCGAAAGCGATGCCGACCACTGTCGCGCCGACGGAAACCTTACTCCAGGTCATGCCCGAAAAGCTCCCCAGTGACCAGTTATGCAGGTTGACGATATCTGAGTCGCTGGCAAAGGTTACGACAAAATCCGTCACCGCCGAGCAGATATAGCCGATCATGATGCCCGCGACCAAAAGCGCCGCCATATTGCGGATCTTTCGGGAAACCAGAAGAATGAAGCCCGTCGCAATCAGCGAGCCGATAAAGGCCGCGAAAATCAGCGCGTAGGACGAAAGACTGATGGCTTGCCGCATATAAAAGATCATGACCAGCGCAACCACCATCTTGGCGCCCGACGAAATGCCGAGCACAAAGGGCCCCGCGATCGGATTTTCAAAGAAAGTCTGGAGCATGAAACCGGAAAGGGACAGTGCCCCGCCTAAAATGGCAGCCATCAAAATCCGCGGCAGGCGGATGCGCCAGATAATATCCATCTGGGTCTTACTGCCTTCCTTGCTGAAGATGACCTTCGCGATTTCTCCGGCGGACAGATGCACGCTTCCCGTATTGATGTTCAAAATCGTAATCAAAACGAACGCTGCCGCCAAGATCACAAAAACCATCGTCCAGCGCAGACGGCGTCTGGCGAGCTCCCTGTGAAAGCTCTCCGGCGCGCGCGCGCGCTCCCCTTTGCTGTTTACGAAATCTGTCATATTCCTACTCCGATTCCTTCATTTTTTCCAGGAATTCCAGCTGATCGGTATCCTGTCCGGTAAAGACCTTGTGAAAATCCAAAATCATGTTGGCAATCACATCCGTTCTCTGGTACATCGAGCTTCCGGTCGTATAACACGCGCCGTTTTTAACTGCCTTGAACTCTTTCAAAACTTCGTCTTTTTTGATGAGGTCCTCGATGGTTTTTACCGAACTGTCAATGCTGGCGTTGTAAATGATATAATCCGCGTCCCGCGCTTTCTCATAAAAGCTTTCCATCGTCATGGATACGGAGGTTTTGCCGTCCTCATCCACCACGCCGTCAAAGGCGTACACGCCGCCTGCCATCTTGATCATCGACGGTACATAGTCCGTAGAGCTTCTCACTACCACTTTACCGTCCGTAGTCAAATAGAAGAACGCGGCAACTTTGCCGGTGCTGCTGTAATTTTCGAGCTCTGCCACGCTTTCCTTCTGTTTCTCAAAGAATGCGTTCGCTGCCTCTTCTTTTCCGGTCAGTACACCGTAAAGCTTGATCCATTCGGTTCTCCCCAGCGGGTTGGACTCGTAGCTGGAACGGTCGACTAGAACAGGTACGCCCAATTCTTCCAGCATTTCCTTGACATCCGGCGTATGATAAATCATGGTGGACTCGATGGCAAGCTCACAGCCCTGCGCCAATATCAATTCATAATCGGGTGTGTTGTATTTGCCGGCATAGACGAGCTTTCCCTCCCGCATCCGTTTCGCGGCGTTTTCAACGGTCCAGCCCGACTCCTTCAGCGCGGTCATGGAGACATGATCCAGAGCGTCGATCGCGTCAAACAGGGACATGACCGCCGTCGCGCCCAGATAAATATGATTGAGCGGCAGCTGAATGATCTGTATGCTGTCATCCAGCTCCTTCGGCACGCTGCCGCCTTCCGGCACGACCAGATATTTCGCGTCGTCAAAAACATCGACCAGACTGTAACCGCCCTCGTACTGATCAATTGCCAGACAACGCGCATAGTCGAAAGTTACGGATTTTTCGTAGGTCAGTCCTGCAATCTCCGGTATGCCTCTGTCGTTCGCATCACTGCCGCCCTGCCCTGTCTCACTGTCACCCCCGCCGCAGCCGCTTAACAAGGCCGCGCTCAGGAGCAGACACAACAGCAGGCTCAGTAGTTTTCTTTTTGACTTTTTTTGCATCATCATGGTTTCCTCTTCTTTTTTAATATCACCATCGCTGCGCCCGCGAGCAGGAGTATCACGACGACAAGCATCCCCCATATTGGGAAACCGCCGGGCTTCTGCTCTGTTTCGGCTTCCGCCTCAGCAGCCTCGCTTGCGCCGGCTTCGGAAATTTGTGCTGTGAGACTATCCCAAAACGCCGCATCCAGCATCGCGCTGCAGGCTTTCTCCGCTTCTGTTTCTTCCATTCCGCAGAGCGCCGCGTAAACCTTTGCCCACTCTGCCTTTGCCTCAAGGCTCGCTTCGTCTGCCGAACGATCCAGCAGGACAGGAATGCCGAGGGTCGCGAACCGTTTTTGCAGCGTTTCGAGCTGCGTTTGCTTTGCTTCACGCGCTGCTTCCCCGTCTGCTTGATCGACAGCAAGCATCGATGATGGCAAGATCGCAAAGTCGTTTTCCTCCTGTACAATTTTTTTAAAATCAGGGGCTTGTGCGGCGTCAGTGTTCTCCGCATTGCCCTCGCCTGTCAGCAGAAGACTTTGACAGCCCAATTCCCTAAGAAAACGGTTTGCCGCTTGAGAGGAGGACCAGATTCTTCCCGTTGGAACGGAAACCAAAATCATTTCCTTCTCAAGACCAGCCGGAACCTCAATGCCTTTCGGTATCAGCAAATAGCTGACGGTACTGCTGCGATACAACTCCTGTGTGATCTCGCTCTGCGACTTCGCGATGCGTTTGCCTTCTTCGTCGTACACAGCCTCGGTTGTCTTTTCGTCGCTATTCTTTTCATAGGAAAGGATGGAATCCTCGCTCATATTGATCCGCAGCAGCTTCACGCCGTTTTCGTAACGATAAAGCTCGCAGTATTTCGCGTATCGCATCGGGATTTGTTCGGCTTCGCCCAAACCGATGATCTCAAGTTTCGCGTCGGCAGACTCTCCTGTTTTCTCTGCTTTATCCTTCGGTTTCTTACTCACGCCGCCAGCCGCTTTTTCGGCTTCCGCCAGATAGGGGTAGATCGTGTAACTGATCCAATGCGGCGCGGACATCGCGACCGTTCTGCCCGAAATCTCGTTGTTGGCGTTGAGCTTGACCGGAATCGTAAACGTAGACTCGGAACTTCCCGTATTCGCGTAAACACTGCCGCCCGCGCGCACCTTATCGTAGGAGGAACTGCTGAAACGAATGGTCGCGTAAGCCTTTCCTTTTTTGACAGTAATCTTGCCGCAGGCAATATAGGCAAGTCTGCCGGAGCCGCCTGACCAGCTGAATTGATCTAAGGTGTAAACGCCGTCCGCGAGACCGGATTTTTGTGTAATCTTCTGCGTTCCGCTCTGCGGATTGTCATCCTTTTCTTTATCGGCAGGCTTCTCTTCACTGTTGGATTCCGTCTTGCCGCTGCCTGAGGCATGATTGTCTTTATTCTGATCGGAGTCAGGCTTTGCGTCCGGCTCCTGCTTGTTTTCTAACTCTTCCTTTGCTTTCTCGCTGCTGTAAAAGCTGATGGTATGCTGATACCAGTTGTCGGATTTGACCGCGTGTGCGGCAATATCCAGGGGCTGATCCAGCGCGGATACCGGTACGGTAAAGGTATATTTCCCGTCTACGACGGTATAAGCGCTGAGCAGCGCCGCCTCAGCGTTCGGCGCGTCCTCTGCCTTACCCATGTATAGCTTATCATATCCGCTTCCGGTCAGCGAAAAAGTCGCGGTCATCTGTCCGCCTGTGACCGTCAGCCGCGCGGTTCTTTTGCCATCTTCATCCGAAACAAGATAGAACATGCGCTGATCCGTCTCCGCCGGAATCGAGTAGGTTCCGTCTGCGAGCGGCGCGGCGGCTGTCTGAGAGGTCTGCGTTTCCCCTGATAAAATTGTCTCTTCTCCCGTCGCGAACGCTGCCGCCTGCTGCGTGAAGATCAACAGCAGGCACAGCAGCGCCGCGAGAAGCATATTTTTTCTTTTTCTCATCCTGCCCCTCCAAGGCTGCTATTTTACCTTTACGGATTTTACCGCGGACCAGTTCGCGCAGCGTTTGCCGTTTGTCACAGTTTTGTAGGTTCTGATTCTAAAATAGTATTTCTTTCCGGATTTTAAACCGGTCACTTTTTTGGAGACCGCGCTCTTGGAAACTCGCAGAGTTTTCGTCTTGGATGCTGTGAATTTACTGCTCGTGCTGTATTGGACTTCGTAACCGCTGATACCCGATTTTTTGGTCCATTTGATCGCTGCGGATTTCTTTCCTGCGGCGACAGAGGTCAGCTTTGTTTTGCTGAGCTTGCCGGTCTTGCAGACAACGGAATCGCTCCACACAGAATAAACCTTGCTGTCATTGACACTCTTGATACTTCTGACGCGCAGGTAATAAGTGTTTCCGCTTTCCAAATACAGCTTTTGGGAAGTCTTAGAGGCTCCCTGTATCGTGACTGTCTCTTTGTCGGAAAAATCCTCACACGTCGCGTATTCGGCCTCATAGCCGTAGATACCGGCTTCCGCGGACTTGTTCCACTTTACGGTTACAGTGCCGGAAACAGCCTCAAACTCTGCCTTTGGAGCTGCGGGAACATCTTTATAAAATACAATATTGTGGTCGTGCCATGCCTTCCCCTTTGTTCCGTAGGCCGCAAGTTTCATGACGGTATCGAAGCTTTCCACCGGAATCCGGAAGGTGTACATGCCTTCCGCGTCCTTCTCATAAGGGAGATAAGCGCTCTCCGCCGCCTTAAGCGCGTCTGCCGCCGTACCGAGATAAAGCTTATCATAGCCCTGTCCGTTCAAACGGACGGTCGCGGTCATCTTGCCGTCTTGAACCTCCAGCTTGCAGGTATTGTTATCCTGCTGCGCGATGTGAAACATTCTGCCCGCGCCGGTAGTGTCGGTCGCCGCGCCGACGGTGTAACTGCCATCCGCAAGCGCCGCAGTATCCTTCGCGTTCTCCGTATCTGCGAACGCGCATACACTGCCTGCCGCGACCAGGGCGGCACACAGAAGCGCGCTGATCCATTTTTGAAATGTTTTTTTCATCTTATTTCTCCATACAAGCAGAGAGGCAGACACCGCCCGCCCCTCTGCATAATTTCCTAGGTTAAACTTATTTTACTTTTACTCTCTTCGCGGTGCTCCATGCGGAGTAAACCTTCTTGCCTGTTGCGGTTTTCTTGTAAGTTCTTACCTGTACATAATAAGTCTTTTTGGACTTCAGCTTCTTTACCGTTACCTTCTTAGAGGAAGCTGTCTTGACAGCAGCCTTCGCAAGACCTTTCTTTGTTGTCGCATATCTGTACTGGTAGCCGGACATACCGCTCTTCGCGGAGATGGCAACCGTCATCTTCTTGGTGCCTGCTGTCAGCTTGCAAGTGGTTGTTTTTGCAACAGCCGCTTTCTTTACCGCTGCCTTCGCGTGCGCGACAACGATATCCTGGACTTCTTTCAGTTCACCCAGACCGATGATCTGAGAGGATACGCTGAAGCCCGCTGCCTTGAACTCGGATGCCCAGGAGTCTTCTTCTCCTGCCATGTCGTTATTGGCGTGGTCACCCGCGACAACCATCATCGGACGCAGAACGACCTTCTTATAGCCAGCTTTCTTCACAGCCGCAACCACAGCTTCCAGAGAAGTGGATTCCGGATTGCCTTCTACCGTACCGATGAAAGCGTTGGTATATCCAAGTTCTGTCATCTTTTTCTGCAGCTGCGTATAAAGCTCCTTCGCGGAGTGGGAAGTGCCGTGTCCCATGAATACGAACGCGGTCTCCTTGTCAGCCTTCGCAGCATCAACCGTCTCAAAGCCGGCTTTTGCGGCAGCGTCCTTATAAACCGCGTCAGATACCTTTGTTCTGTCCGCGTCGGTGTCGCAGATCGGTGTCGCGAAGATCACCTGTTTGAACTTGCTCTCGTATTTTTGAACGGTTTCCTTGAGTTCATCGAATTCCGCGCCGCTCATCAGCGTGGTCGGCTGTACGACCAGAACCTGCACCTTGTTCTTGATAGCTCTTTCTACTGCCTGTTCCATGTTGTCGATGACTTCGTTGTCTCTCGCCTGGATATGGTTGATGATGATCTGGGAAGTGAAACCTCTTCTTACGGAGAAATTCGGGATTGCTTTCGCTACCGCTTTTTCGATCGCGCCGATGCTCGCGGCTCTGTTGTCGTTATAGCTGGTACCAAAGCTGCCGACGAGAATTTCGTAGCTGCCGATCTTATCCTGATTCAGAGGGTCATCCTTGGACGCGTCACCGGTATCTTCCGCAAAATACTCATAGCCGCCCTTTTCTTCATCCTCTTCCAGATAGTATCCAAAGCCCGTAACTTCTTTCTGTTCCGCGTCTGTCAGAGCGTTCCAGCCTCTGCCTGCCGCTTCGCAAAGCACGTCGGTGCCGGCGGTTCTTTCCTGATAGTAGATTGCGCTGGTCAGGTTTGTTACCAGTTCCGGCGTAAATTTTACAGTCAAGTAGTGCTGCGCTTCAAAGCTGTACCAACCGTCGATCTTTTCACCGGAAGCTTTGGTGAATACCTGATACATGCTGATCGGCAGTGCTTTGCCAAGATCCGCAGCAGAAATTTCGACCGTAAAGGTGCTGACATATTTTTCGACGCCGTCAACGCTTACCGGTGTTACGACTGCGGAAACAGCATATTTTTCTTTGGTCTTGGCAGTCTTGGACTGTTCCACAAGCGCGAGCTTGGTGTACTTTCTCGCCAGCGGTGTGGTGGTGAAAGTTACCTTTGCTTTACCCGTCAGCTTATCGATTTCAACCTTCGTGCTTCCCTTCGCAGGGGAAAACATGCCAAGGTCTGTAACGATGTCGGTGGCCTTTTCGGTCGAAACGACATCAGTTGCTGTCTTTGTTGCTGTGGTAGTTGTGTTTGCCGCTGTGTCCGCGAACGCGAAGGAAGTAGTTCCCATCGTCGCAGCCAAAGCGACTGTCAGAGCTAATGATAAAAATTTTCTTTTTTTCATAAGTTCTTTTCCTCTCTTTCCTAAAAAATCCTGTCATTTAATCTAAGCAGGCTCGAAGAGCGAAAAACTCTTGCCTATTTGGAATAAGCAAGAGCCTGATGTGCACGCTAAGTGTCTTTGATTCCACAAAAAGAAATCATTGATTCTTATGCAAACAAAATTGTTCGATGGATACTCTCAGCAGAAGCTCACAATCAAACTCTTGACTAGCAGGTTTCCTGACTTCGGGATCACTTCCACACTGCGCCTTCTCAAGCGTAAATCCGCTCAATGACATATTGCAGGTGAATCCTCCGTTACAGTGGCTGGGACCGTCCGGGCTTCGCACCCGGTTTCCTATTACCTTCCGAAGAAGCACTGGGTAGATTAAATTCTTTTATATCGATTCCATTATAATGCCGGATCCTGTCGAAGTCAATACTATTGTCGAACAAGATCACAAAATAGCTCCAAGCGGCAGCACCGCTGCGAGGTACGCAAGCAGCAGCGCCGGAAGCATATTCGCAACGCGCATCTTTTTTTCCCATATGAGGTTTAATCCGACGCAGAAAATCAGGATCGAGCCAACCAGCGCGATATAGTTCAAAGCCAGTTCCGTCATATACGGTTTTATGAAGACCGCCAGCAGTGTCATCAGTCCTTCGAAGACAAAGACGGGGATCGCAGAAAAAATACAGCCCTTTCCCATCGAACAGGTCATCACCAAAATGATGATCAGATCCAGCACACCCTTGGTGGCCAGAACAGACCAGTCTCCAAAGATCCCGTCCTGCAGCGAGCCAACGATTGCCATGGCTCCGATGGATACCGTCAGCGAAGCGCTTACAAAGGCATTGACAAAGGAGGCATCGGAAGTGTTGTTGGTTTTCTTCTTCAGCCACTCTCCAAAGTGTTCAAACGCAGCTTCAATATTGATGATTTCTCCGATAAACGCGCCCAAAACAAGACAAACAGTGATCAGCATACTCTGTCCGGACGTAATGACGTCATCATGGACGGTGAGCATTTTTCCCATGGCTCCTGCCGCTCCGATAAACATGATGCTGATGCCGCAGGCGGTCTGCATGGCATTCTGATGTCGTTCTTTCATGAATGTTCCGCCCCACAGCCCGATGATTCCACCTGCGAGAATTGCTGCTGCGTTGATTAAAGTTCCAAGTCCTACCATGTCAGAACATACTCCTTTTTATTCTTTTCCCAGAGAAGCCTTGAGCTCCTCCAAAATCGCAAACGCCTTGGACGGCGTAATTTCCATCAAATTCAGCGCGCGCAATTTTTCAATCACCGGGTTCGGCGCGAAGGAAAACATTGAAAGCTGGCTTTCCTCCTCACAGGCAGGCGTTTTTGCTCTGTCCTCGCGTCCTTCCGTTCCCGATGGATCGGCGCTGCGGCTTACGCGTGCGATCCCTGCGGCGCTCGTGGCGCTGCCCTCCAGCTCAGCGAGCTTCTCCTGCGCATTTTCAAGCAAAGTCTTCGGAATTCCCGCCAGCTTTGCCACATGGATCCCGTAGCTGCGATTTGCGGAGCCCTCCACGATCTTGTGCAGGAAGACGATATTGCCGCCGACTTCTGTGACATCGACATTCAGATTGCGTACGCCCGGAAGCTGACCTTCCAGCACCGTCAGTTCGTGATAATGTGTCGCGAACAAAGTCCGGATATGGGTGTGATCATTGCAGAGATACTCACAGGCAGCCCAGGCAATCGACAGACCATCATAGGTGCTGGTGCCGCGCCCGATCTCATCCAAAATAATCAGACTGCGCGCCCTGGCGTTGTTGAGAATATAGGACAGCTCGCTCATCTCCACAAAGAAGGTGGACTGGCCCTGTGCCAGATTGTCCGAGGCGCCGATGCGCGTAAAGATGCGGTCACACACCCCGATATGCGCCTGCGCGCATGGCACGAAGCAGCCCGCCTGCGCCATCAGCACGATCAGCGCGGTCTGCCGCATATAGGTAGACTTACCTGCCATATTCGGCCCTGTGATCAAAAGCAGGCTCGCGTCACGATCATTCAAATAAGTGTCGTTGGACACAAACAAACCGTCACTGACCATCTGCTCAATGACCGGATGTCTGCCCTTGACAATCTCCAGTTCCATCGAAGTATCCACAACCGGTTTCACGTAGCCAAGCTTTTCACTGACCTGCGCGAAGGCAGACAGAACATCCAACTCCGCGACCGCCGCGGAGGTCTGTTGAATGGTTTCCATATAGCGCTGGATTTCCTCTCTCACACCGACAAAAAGCTCGTATTCCAGTTGATTGATCTTGGTCTGCGCATTCAGAACCAGATTTTCCATCTCCTTCAGCTCCGGCGTAATGAAGCGTTCCGCGTTGGCCAGCGTTTGTTTGCGAATGTAGTTTTCGGGAATCAAATCAAAATAGGATTTGGTAACTTCCAGATAATAGCCAAACACCCGATTGTAGCCGACCTTCAGGTTCTTGATGCCGGTGCGCTCGCGCTCGGTGCTTTCGAGATTGGAAATCCACTCCTTTCCATCCTGAATCGAAAAGTTCAGATGATCCAGTTCCTCCGAAAAGCCCTCCTTGATCAGCCCGCCTTCTTTGATGGTAAACGGCGGGTCTTCACAGATCGCGCGGTCGATCACGTCATAAACATCCGTCAGACAGTCAATCATGTCACAAAGTTTTCGAAGTGCCGCGCTTTGCATGAGGCCGAGATCACTCTTGAGCTCCGGCAGCACCGCGATGGAATTACGCAGCGCGATCATGTCTCTGCCGTTGGCGTTCCCACATGCAATGCGTCCGATCAGACGTTCAAAATCGTAGACGTGTCGCAGATTTTCTCTGATATTGCTGCGTGTGAGCAGATCATGATACAGTTCCTCCACACCATTGAGCCGCTCGTTGATCTCCGCTGCGTCATTGAGCGGTTCGCGCAGCCATTGGCGCATTTTGCGGCTGCCCATGGCGGTACGCGTCTTGTCGAGGACACCCAAAAGCGACCCTTGTACTTTTTTTTCGTACAGCGTCTCGGTGATTTCCAGATTGCGCACCGTCGCCTTGTCCAGCGCCATGCGCGTGCCGATTTCATAATGCCTGATGTGCGTCAGATGTTTGAGATTTTGTTTTTGTGTTTCAAAAAGATAGTTCAGCAGCGCGCCCAGCGCCCGTACAGCCATCGGGCGAAAATCCAGTCCTAATCCGGTCAGAGAAACCGTACCGAACTGCGCTTTGATTGCCTCCACGCACGCTTTTTCGGAATAATAACTTTCTGAAAGAATGTTGAGATACGCTTCTGTCGTCTGTTTCACTTCTTCAACAGAGTAACGCAGAGGAAAATCTTCATTGAGGATGATTTCCTTCGCCTTAATCTTAACCAGCTCGTTCAGCAGCGTCGGATAGAGATCCAAACCTTGGTATTCTGTCAGATACAACTCTCCGGTCGATATATCGCAATAAGCTACCGCCATTGCCTGCTCTTCGGCATAGACCGCAGCCAGATAATTGTTTTCATTTTCATGCAGCATAGACTGTGAGGTCAGGGTGCCCGGCGTGACAACTTGAATCACTTCTCGCTTAACGATGCCCTTAGCCTGCGCGGGGTCCTCGGTCTGCTCACAAATCGCAACCTTATAGCCCTTTTCTACAAGCCTGGCGATGTAACCGTCGGCCGCGTGGAAGGGGACGCCGCACATCGGCGCCCGCTCCTCCTGTCCGCAAGCCTTTCCGGTCAATGTTAATTCTAATTCTTTTGACGCGAGCTTCGCGTCCTCGAAGAACATTTCGTAGAAGTCACCCAGCCGAAAAAACAGAATGCAATCCCGGTACTGTTCCTTGATATCCATATACTGCTGCATCATCGGTGATAACTTCATAAAATTTCTCCTGTTGTCCGTAAATTAGGTTATGTAAATATGTAACTATGTAAAAATGTAATGTAAAACTATCTCGCGTTGTACGCCTTGATACCTTCTTTGATGATGTTGATGCCGGCCTTCATGTCCTCTGCCTTCAAAACGTAAGCGATTCTCATGTCAGACTTGCCCGCTTCCGGATTGGTGAAGAATCCGCCTGCCGGCGCGAACATACAGGTTTCGCCGTTGACATCGAACTCTGTCAGCAGGAACATCAGGAATTTTTCGGCATCGTCTACCGGAAGTTTGCAGGTGATATAGAACGCGCCTTCCGGAACACCGTACTGGATGCCTTCGATTTCGTTCAGCGCTTCAACGGCAACATTTCTTCTGTGTTCATATTCCGCCTTGATATCGTTGAAATAGGAAGGATCCATGTTGTAAAGCGCCGCCGCGCCGATCTGATCCAGCGTTGCACAGCACAGTCTGGCCTGACAGATCTTCATCAGATTTCCCATCAGCGCTTCGTTCTTGGAGGCGATGGAACCCATTCTTGCGCCGCACGCGGAGAATCTCTTGGAGATGGAGTCCACGATAACGACATGCTGTGCGGCTTCCGGGAAGGAACCGAAGGTATCCATGCGCTTGCCGTCATAAACGAATTCTCTGTAAACCTCATCCGCGATGATGAACAGATCGTGCGCGATCGCGATATCAACGATCAGCTTCATTTCGTCGTGCGTCAGCACCTTACCGGTCGGATTGCCCGGGTTGATAATGCAGATGGCTTTGGTTTTCGGCGTAATCACAGCTTCGATCTTTTCTTTTACCGCGTACTGGTAGCCTTCCTCCGCAGTCGTCGGGATTCCAACCAGTTTGCCGCCCGCAGCCGCGATGAAAGTCTTGTAGTTGGTATAGAACGGTTCTGCCATGATGACTTCATCGTCATCGTCCAGCAGCGCGGTCATCAGCATGGAAATTGCTTCAGAACCTCCGGTGGTAACCAGCAGATCCTTCTTTTCAAAATCAAGACCCAGTCTCTTGTAGTAACCAACCAGAGCTTCCAATAATTCCGGAATGCCTTGGGAATTAGCATAGGCCAATACATCCTGGTCGAAGTTCTTGACTGCGTCAAAGAACGCACGCGGTGTCTTGATGTCCGGCTGACCGATGTTCAGTCCGTAAACTTTTTTGCCTGCCGCTCTGGCCGCATCAGCGTAAGGAACGAACTTTCTGATCGGAGAGAGTTCCATTGCTTGAATCTTTTTTGATAGTTCCATTTTGTTTTCTCCTTTTTACATAAAGCTAACATTTATTCTAACTCCTCGTGAGAGGTGTTAACGATGGTAAGAATATCGGCCTCCGTAATGGGACGCGTTGTCTCTGCCGATGTTTTTGACAGATACAAAAGGTACTCGATATTTCCCTTTGCCCCTGTCACCGGACTATAAGTCAGCCCCTGCGGGCAAAGTCCGTTCTCTCCGGCATAGCCGATCACGTTTCGGATGACTTCTGCGTGTACGTTTCGATCCCGCACGATGCCTTTTTTGCCGACCTGCTCTCTGCCTGCCTCAAATTGCGGCTTGACCAGACAGACCAGGCTGCCGCCGGTCTCCTCCAGCAGCTTCGCGGCAACCGGAAAAACCAGCTTCAGAGAAATAAACGATACATCGATGCTGATAAAATCAATCGGTTCTTCTATCAATGAAAAATCGAGATAACGAATATTGCATTTTTCCATGTTGACCACACGCGGATCGATCCGCAGTTTGTAGTCGAGCTGCCCGTAACCGACATCGACTGCGTAGACCTTGCGCGCGCCGTTTTGCAGCATGCAATCGGTAAAACCGCCTGTGGAAGCGCCGATGTCCATGCAGACCGCGTCCTCAAGCCTGATCGGCCAAAGCCGCATGGATTTTTCCAGCTTAAGTCCGCCGCGGCTGACGTAGGGACAGAGGTTTTCCTTTACGAAGATCTCCGCGTTTTCGTCTACCTGATTGCCGGCCTTATCGCTTTTTTGTCCGTCAACATATACGATTCCGGCCATAATTGACGCCTTCGCGCGTTCTCTGGACTGGTAAAAGCCACGCTTCACCAGCAGAACATCAAGCCTTTCTTTCAAGTTCTTCACAAATCCTTTCTGTGATTTTTGCCGCAGACAAGCCGTATTTTTCAGTCAGTTCGTCAAACGTCCCCTGCTCGATAAAGCGATCCGGCCAGCCGAAGTTCAAAAGACGATGCTTCGGCTCTAAAGCGCCTCGCAGGCTTTCGCCGAAACCGCCGGATACAATATTATCTTCGATGGTCACGATCAGATCGCCGCGCAGCGTGTTCATGGCATTTACGGAAGTTTCGATCGGTTTCACGATATTCACATCCTGATAACGTGCCTGCACGCCTTTTTCTAACAGCCAGACAAAAACTTCCCGTCCGATGCCGGCCATTTTGCCGACGCCGAGAATCTCCACACGATCCGTAAGGAGCGTGTTCCCGTATTCCATTGTCCGGTTGTAATACATCAGGCTCGGAATCCTGCCTTCTTCTTCAGTCATAACCTCCCCGCGCGGATAGCGGATCGCGCACGGTCCGACTTGTTCCATCGCGAAATCCATACTCGCGCGGAGCATCTCGTCGGAAGTCGGTGCCAGCACCGTCAGCTGCGGCATCGTAGCAAGATAGCTGAGATCGAAGATGCCGTGATGCGTCTCACCGTCCGCGCCTACGATGCCGGCGCGGTCGATCATAAAGGTTACCGGAAGTTCCTGCATGCAGACGTCCTCCAGCATCTGGTCGTAGGCCCGCTGCAGGAAGGAAGAATAAATACAGACAAACGGCCGCATACCGGCTTTTGCAAGCCCTGCCGCAAATGTCACAGCGTGCTGCTCGGCAATGCCGACGTCAAAAAAGCGCTCCGGAAACTTTTCGGCAAATCCTCCAAGCCCTGTCGCCTCTCCCATTGCCGCGGTGATTGCCACAACGCGCGGATCTTTTTTTGCAAGCTCTGTCAGATACTCGCCCATGACCTTTGAATAGGTCGGTTTCTTGGATTTCGCCGCCTCTTTGCCCGTTTCGGGGTCAAAGCTGCCGATCCCGTGAAATTTGCCCGGATTTTGTTCCGCGTTGCGGTATCCCTTGCCTTTTTTTGTGATGACGTGGATCAGAACCGGTTCATTCAGGTTTTTTGCCTTCGACAATACATCCAAAAGCTCCGGCAGATGATGTCCGTCCACCGGTCCGAAATAGGTAAATCCCAATTCTTCAAAGAGCACGCCGCCGCGCTCCAAAATCGTGTATTTAATGTCATTTTTGATATCGGCCAATCCCTGCGCGATGCCTTTGCCCACACTGGGAATCGCGCCGATCTTATTCTTGACAAAACTCTTCGCGCTCAGATAACCTTTGGAGGTGCGCAGTGACCCCAAATGCCTGGAAATCCCGCCGATATTCGGCGAAATCGACATGCCGTTGTCGTTGAGAATCACAATGAGCTTGGACTTGGAGGCTCCGATATTGTTTAACGCCTCATAAGCCATGCCTCCGGTCAGCGAACCGTCTCCGATGACCGCAACGACTTCATAATTCTCGCCCTGAATATCCCGCGCCGCAGCGTAACCTGCTGCTGCCGAGATTGAGGTGCTGCTGTGTCCGGTATCAAACGCATCGTGCGCGCTTTCCTTGCCCTTTGGGAAGCCGCTCAGACCTCCAAACTGCCGCAGGGTATCAAACGCGTCCGCGCGCCCGGTCAAAATCTTGTGGACATAGGATTGATGCCCGACATCCCAAATGATTTTGTCCCGCGGACTGTCAAAAATCTTATGCAAAGCTATCGTCAGCTCCACGACACCGAGGTTGGAAGCAAGATGTCCACCGGTTTTGGAAACATGCTCGATTAAAAACTCGCGAATCGCGTAAGATAACAGCTCCATTTCCTCGTCGGACATGTTTTTGAGGTCTTCGGGGAAACGATATTGTGTCAGATCTTTTTTCATATTTTGTATCAGTTCCTTCTGGTCTTCAGCTGCAGGGCCAGATCGCGGAAAAATTCCGCGTTGTCGTAATACGGCGCGATTGCCTCCAGCGCGTCATCCGTCAGCTGCTTGAGTCTCGCGAACGCCGCATCCAGGCCGTTCAGTGAAGTATAAGTATTTTTGTGCTGCTTCTTATCCGATCCGATAGACTTGCCAAGCTCCTTCGGATCACCGATTTCATCCAGGATATCGTCCGCGATCTGATAGGCCAGTCCGAGGTTTTCGGAATAGATGTCCAGATTGCTCAGCATGTCCTTGCTCGGATTGCCAAGATAAAGTCCGGCCTTGATGGCTGCGATAATCAGCGCGCCCGTTTTATTGATATGAATATATTCCAGCATTTCATTGGAATACTCGTTGCTTTCGCCTTCAATGTCGGATACCTGACCGGCGACCATACCGCGGCATCCGGCGCCCTTGGCAATCGCGTTGATCGCGCGAATCCGTTTCGCCATCTTTTCGGCATCGTCGAAATAGAGCATCAGATCTTTGTTCATCGCTTCAAACGCGCTCGTCAAAAGTCCGTCGCCCGCCAGAATTGCCAGGGCTTCTCCGTAAACCTTATGATTGGTCGGAAGCCCTCTGCGCAGATCATCGTTATCCATCGCCGGCAGATCGTCATGAATCATCGAATAGGTATGAATATATTCCATCGCGCAGGCATAAGGCAGCGCCTCCCGAATATCGCCGCCGGCAAAATCACAGGCCGCAAGCAGCAGCACCGGTCGGATCCGTTTCCCGCCGGCAGTCAGGCTGTATTTCATCGATTCATAGAGCGAAATGCTCTTGTTATCGATGTTCGGAATAAAGTCCAGCAGGTGTTCATCAATGATTTTTTTGTAGTCCTCATAGTGTCTGTCCATGAGAAAACCTCCTTTTCTTTCGGAAATCTATTTCGCGTACACTTCGATTTTTTGTTCGGTTTCGTTTAGCATTTCTTTACAGATTTGATAGCAGCGGATGCCCTCTTCGTAGCACTTCACTGCTTCCTCCAGCGTCGTCTCCTCATCTCGAATCGTTTCCGACAGCTCCTCAAGCTTGTATAAGGCTTCTTCAAATGTCATCGTTTCTCTCCTCCTTCGTCACAGCAAGCTCCGTCACGCGGAAGGTCGCGCTGCCGTCCTTGAGCTTCAGTCTGTAGCTTTGTCCGTCACGCAGGTCGCCGATGGAAGCAAGGTTCCTGCCCGCAGCATCTTCCAGCACCGCGTAACCCTTTCGCAAAACGCGGTACGGATGATTTTCATCCAAAAGCAGTCTGCAGCTTTCGAGTTCATGCCGATAGGCGTTCACACGTCCCTGCAGGACATGCCGCATCTCCGCAAACATTTTCTCAGCACGCAGGTCGGCATAGCTGACTTTTTTTTTCAAATCCGCCATCAAACTGTTTTGCCAGGATTCTGCCCGCTGCATCAGCTCCCGGATATCCGGCACTGCCATCTCAGCGGCCGCCGTCGGCGTTTCGGCGCGTCTGTCCGCGACGAAATCCGCGATCGTAAAGTCAATTTCATGCCCGACGGCTGAGATGACCGGAATCCGGCTGCGATAGATGGCTCTGGCTACGATTTCTTCGTTGAAAGCCCAAAGATCCTCCATCGAACCGCCGCCGCGGCCGACAATCAAGGTGTCAATGTCATCAAAGTCCCGATTGATCATATCGATCGTGGCCGCAATATCCGCAGCAGCCTCACTGCCCTGCACCAGTACCGGGAATACGATCATATCGGTCAGGCTCGTCCTGCTCTCGATAATTCTAATAATGTCTCGTACCGCCGCGCCGGTATTCGAGGTCACGATCCCGATCCTGCGCGGGAAACGTGGAATCGTTTTTTTATGCGCGGGATCAAACAGCCCCTCCGCATCCAGTTTTTCCTTGAGCATCTGGAAAGCCATGGCCAGATTCCCCTCGCCTGCAATCTCGATACTGCGTATAAAAAGCGTATAGGTGCCGCCTTTTTTGTAGACGTTCAGATAGCCGTGGATGATGACCGCCAAGCCGTCCCCCAGCTCGTAATGAAGCCCCCGCGCGTACTGCGCCGGAAAGAAGCAGTTGATCTTGCTGTTTTCGTCGCTGATGGAAAAATACAGATGTCCACTGCTATGATACTTTAAATTGGAGATTTCCCCTGTGACGGTCAGATTGCCAAGCAGCGGGTCTGTTGTCAGCACGCGGCTGATATAGTGATTCAGTTGTGTGACGGTGATCGGCTTCAGCGCCATATCTTTTGTCCTCCCAAAAGCGCGACGCCAATAGCGTTATCCGCTGACATCTCCGGCTTCCCGAATACGATGTTCAAGTCTTTGTACATGTGCTCCACCAAAAAGTTTCGCATATATTGACTGCAGGATACCCCACCCGCATAGATAAAATTCGTAATGTCATATTGGTAGGAAAGCTGCATGGTCATTTCCAGAATTGAACGGGAAAGCTTTTCAAACAGATCCTCGATCAGATCCATCTGCGGATGCTGTTCCAGCGCCTTGCCGCACTGTGTTTCGATTCCCGAAAGGTTGACATAGCCTTCCTTAGTCTTAATCGGTGTCAGAATATCGCGGTGACCGATCGCGCGAACCGCCATCTGATCCAAAGCCTCGCCGCAAGGGAAATCGAGCCCGAGCGAAACGCCGACGCGGTCGAGTACCTGCCCGTAGGCGATGTCTTTGGAACCGCCGACAATCTCAAAAATGCCTTTTTCGTCGTCCACCAGCAGCGCTTCCGTCGTGCCGCCGCTAAAATGAAAACAGATCAGCGGATTGACATGCTTGAGGCTTGAATAGAAACGGATTGCCTCGATATGTCCCTCCTGGTGTGAAAACTCATAGTACGGTACGCCCATCGCGGCCGCGATTGCCTTGCCATATCCGGCTCCGGCTGTAAAAACCGGCATATAAGAGCCTTCGATCGGGCGCGGGCGTGTCGAAAACGAAATCGCGCCGATATTGTCGCGGATCGCAAAGTCACTGAGCGCCTTTTGAATCGCGTCCGGCAGCTTCTGTACATGCTGAAAGAACGCTTCCGATTGTCTGAGACCGCGTTCTCCTTTTTTTACATCCAAATATTCCTGATGATTGAACAAGACCTTGCCGCTGCAGTCTACCACCGCGACCGATGTCTTGTAATTGCTGGTATCAATACCCAGTGATAACAGTTCACTCTGCATGATTAAACCTCTTCTTCGATCGACCGATTGATTTTGGAAAGCACCGCGTTGATAAATTTTGGGGATTGCGCTTCTCCGTATTTTTTCGCGAGATTTACGGCTTCATTGATGGAAACGCCGTTCGGAACATTGTCCATAAACAGCATTTCTCCAACCGCAAGACGCAGCACCGCAAGGTCTGTCTTGGCCATCCTGCCGGTTACCCATCCCCTGCTCTGCGCGTCCAGCCGCGCGTCGATATCCGCGCGCTTGTCGCATACCTCCTGTGTCAGCTTCTTCGCGTATTCGGTTTGATCTCCAAAGGGAATATCTTTTGCATATTTTGTAAAATCCGGATTCTCCCAATCGTTTCTCGCATCGATTTGAAAGAGAATCTGCATTGTTTTTTCTCTCGCATCTTTTCTGGTCATTTCTATTTACTTACCCTTTCTGTGGCTCTTGTACGCCCTGAATATGAATGTTGACTTCTTTGACTCGGTCATGCGTCAAGTCTTCAACCGCTTCCTTGACGGTGCTCTGGACATCCCACGCCAGCTGCGGAATCTTCACGCCGAAAAGGACGATCAGATAGAGATCGATGCACAAAGCGGTTTTGTCGCCGGATACCTTCACGCCGACAAGGTCCGTATCCTTCGCGCCGATGATGCGCGTTAGATTCCCGCTCAGCGTGTCACACAGTCCATAGACACCCGGTACGCCAAGCGCCGCTTTCATCGCGGCCAGACTGACGACCTCCTCCGAAATCTTGTCAATATTCACTTTGCCGGGCTTATCGCCGCCGGTCTGTGGCATGGGGCGCCTCCGTTCATACAGTCAGAATTTTATTTTATCTGCTCTGCGTTCGCTATCGCAGTGGCAAGTACATTATATCAAAAGACCCTCGCATTTTCAATCTTATTTCACGAATCGGCGAGGGTCTTTTTTGGTTTGTTTTTTTGTTTTTATTGATATTCCATGACTAGAAACATTGGCTTAATCGTCACAATTTCATCATATTCCTCTTTGTGAACTACCCACCGTCTAAAGCCAGTGGGATTGCGATAGCCTTATTTCAAATCGTGAATTACAACAAAACCGGTATGCTGTTCTATTTATGAGTTCAGCATACCAGTTTTATCACCTCACTTCAAGAGTAATGTTGTAAAGGTTGGTGCACTACGCAAGTGACAGGAAACGGCTAATTCCAACTCAGCCGATAATACTCATATTGCGTATCTTGCTCATCTTTTATGAAAGCAGCGATACAACCTTCTTCGCATACGGTGCGAAGTACAACCGGTTTCCTAGAATATTCCGACGAAATCTGCACTGCGTGAACGTCTCCGTTTATGCTGTCAATCTTTAATAGCTGAAATGTAGAATCTACACACAAGGTCACGTCGGTTTTGCTGTCTGTCATGCGATACAGCGGCTTGTTGACTGCTGTATTCTTTTTCTCTTTTGATCGGAAATTATATACCATCAATGAGAATTTTCCGGTTTGTTCATAATCGCCAAGTCCGCAAACCAGAGCATCTTTTGTGAGTCCAAAAGATGTTATCTTTCCATCCAAAGTCACAGATTCAATTTCTCCGTTTTTTCCTACGATCAGGAACCGAGCATCTCCCGCATCGTTTTCCGTCAAGAAGCAAATCTCTTTTGTGTTGCACGCCGAATCGGTGCTGACCAGATTCTGACCCTTTGGCAATTCGATTTCGGATAATTTCTCTCCGTCAAAAATTTCCAGTCCAAACTCTGATTTTTTGGAATCTTTCCATAGAAGTACCGGACTGCCCTCTAATATAGAAAGCTTTGGAAGGTCTTCGTAATAGCTGCATATACCAGATCGAAGATTTTGTTTTGTTCCGTTTTCAAAATGTACAACCGTCCATTCCAACGGCCCGTTCTTCATGACATAATCGACATACAAAATCGCATTTCCAAAAGGAACCGCACTATGGGTTTGCGCGTTCAAATCCATTGGAACTACTTGTTCTAATGTATCATTCTTTAAATTATACTTAAAAAATCCTTTTGTCTCAGAACCCGGTCCGACATTGACCTTTATGCTTTTTTCTAAAGAAAGCAGCAAATTTTCTTCATCTGCATATTGTGGAAAAGTATCAAGGTTCTGTTCTAAGCTGAGCTTTGTATCCAACCTGTTCACGTCCATGCTTGGTTCTGTCCGCGAACTACACCCAGCTAAGAAGAGTACGGTCAATATCCCCACAAAAAGCACGTTGATGATTCGTTTCATGGCATACCTCATTTTTTACTAGCGACCTCGTGCATACGCAAAGGTTATCATAGATGTCATCAATAAATTAGCCAGTATGGAACACTTGGTTTTTTTCATATTCATAAGATTTCTCCTCCCTACAATTGTTTCATCTATTCATCATTTTCGAATATTTGCTTTACGCTTTTAAGCTCCACGAATGTTTTACCTGAATCTGCTTTGTTTAGTTCCTTTGTGTATAAAAAAAGATTCAATAAATTAAACACATTTACAATCAAAATGATAAATTCTGGTTTGTCAATATATCCATCAACGAAATTCACCCCTAAAATCACAGCAACGAATAATATGAGATTTACTTTTATATTACGAAAGTGATCTTTTTGATAGAGCGTTGTCACGATCATGCAAATTGCTGTTCCAAATGCATCAAGTTTTGCGACAACGATTGCATACTGCTGCATTGCGTGCTCATATATAAAAGTTTCTGATGCTCTATCTGTAATGAGCTGCAGCAATAACGGCGCACTGATATTTCCCAGATGATACATAGCATAATTTCGAAACAATAATGCTCCCATCCATATCAGAACAATTATTGTTGAATTTTCTTTTTTCCACCAAGCTATCACTATCAGGATCAATGCCGCGACTGTTATGATAGCATATAGAATTGGTCTCGAAAGAAGTACGATCTCTTCTGCCATTCCTGTTGGCCTAATGCTTGATGCTGCATAGTTTCTGAGAGAAAGCAGAAACATTGCAATTGCATAAACCTGAATCGTTATGCCAACGTATTTTTTTGATTTCGTCATTTTTTTCCTTCCCTTGCACATCATAGTATCTTAGAAATGATCCATCAACCAATTATCTTCCCGTCATACTTTTCAGCAGAGAATCCATATGATCATTTTTATCCTCTTTTGGTATTACGCAGATTCAAGATAACATCTCGTCAAGCATATCCTGTGTAACAACGCTTTCTCCAAAAGTAAATCCGGTAAACGGCAATCCCTTTTTATCCGTACCCTCTAACAAATCCATGATCGTCACATTGCACCGGATCTCCTGCATTTGATCCTGCTTGGAAAATCCGACCAAGATTTCATAGACAGCATCATCCATGCGCAAAGTTCCCTCGAGCGGTCCTTCCCACAACTTTTTACCTGTGGAAAATTCATTCGCAAGTACAGAACCATTTGCTGTGCCGGAATAAATTTTTCGGTCGATCCGCACATCAAACTCAAGCGAAACCTCCGCCTCAGTCGTGCTTGCCTCTTTCATTTCATAGGAGTAAGCAGCCTTGCCCTTTTTCGCGTTTTCCTCTATGATATGCCCGGATACCGATTTCAATACGGTTATCGAATCTGTAAGCGTTCTGCTGCCGTTGTCATCATTCAGGCTCGGCTGCCTGAAAAAAGCGAAAATCACGATTGCCGCTATGACAATGACGATAAGGCACACAAGGTATATATGCTTTCTCATTTCAATCTCCTTTAACTCCCAAGCAGCTTCTGCACTTGCTGCTTCTGCTTCTTCCTCATCCTCGTTCATTTATCCGAAGTTTTTTGCTTCTGTATATAATAACCGCCGAAAAGGTCATTTGGGGACAAGAAATTTTAAATTTTTTATATTCTTCAGATCATAAATTGCAATAAATCCGGTATACAAAAATCTCTTTGTAGATTCAGTATACCAGTTTTATCTTTGTTGCTTTAAGCGAAATCTTATTCAATCTTCCTATCAAAACGCAACCCACAATAACGTTCCGTACATGACTGTGAAAACAATGCTCGCCAGAACAGAAAAACACACGCCGTCTAAAGCATTTTGGTCTATGAATTTTTTTATCGCAAACGTAAAGAAAAACATAAAGAGCAAATGTAATCATAAGATTCCCCCTTAGGATTATTCTCAACTTCGAGTCGGCATCAATGCATCTGATTTTTGACATGATCTCATCGTATTCCGCTTATAACGAATCACCTACTGCATGTATACAACAGGGGTCATTTCAAATGCGGCTCCGTTTTCATCTCTTAATCTGGTTTCGTATACTATTTTTTGTTTCGGATCATCAGGACGATCATAGTGATCATAATACGGATCAATTTTATCATCTGAAACGCTGAGAAAATATCCGTTTTCATACAATATGTCCCTTGCATATACCCCCGAGTATATGACCTCAACGGAGCCTGCTTCTTTGTTTTCCCCAAATTCGATAAAAAGGTTACGCCCTTTGAACGGAACACTGACATTTTCATACGATGCGTTTGAAAGTTTGCTCTTAAAAGATGGGACTTTCGAATAGAAATTCGCGATCTTTTTCTCGAAAATAAAAGTGCCAACATTTTCGTCCGGATTTTTTGTCAATATGACAAGATATCCGTCTCCTTTATGCCAATCCACCACTTCACCGAATTCTTCATTCTCAATAATTTCATCACTGCTAAAAAACATCCTTGGAAAACCAATATAACTTAGAATGAGAATAAAAAGGAATGCGAGAATCGCATATTGTCCTGTTTTCAAATTTAACTTATGTATTTTCATTTCATTCTTCCTCTAATAAGCTATATTGGGTACATCGCGAAGTAGAACCAACTGCACCATCACAATCTGCAACTCCATATCTTTCATCAATACCATTCGTGCTTAAAGTATAATGGTTTTCCAAGGATACCCACCCGCTTCCGGCGGTTGTTGTTACCGTCGCCTTTGCAGTAAAATAGCGGTTACCGTAGTCTTTCCAAACGGTTTCTCCATTTGTTGCAGTTGGCATCACAGCCGGAATGCGCTGCATCGGAGATAATGCTGTTTCATCTTCCTTACAGTCTGTAAATTCCATAATAAGTTCATCCCCGCTTTTTAGCTCATAAACTTGTCTGCAATATTCTGCGCCGTTTCCGATCGGCATCATTTGGATGTTTTTCATTTAAAACCCCTCCTTCTTCCGAAATAAAAACGGTATGCTGTCCCTTTTGTAAATTCAGCATACCAGTTTTATCATCCCAATTTCAAGTGTAATGTTGTAAGTGCGCGGTTTTTGTTGTAAGTGCTTAATTTTTTACAGTATCTGGATGTATTGGGAGTTGGATTTCTGTAAATACATCGATTTGTCCATCTTGTTCTTCCAGATTCCACTGTACCTGCCCGCCTGCGTGCTTTACCGCATCTAAGATATTCCGCACACCGAGACCGTGATTTTCTTTGTCTGCTTTGGTCGTTTGTCCAAGTTGGATGATACCGTCTTCGATAACGGGTTTTTCGCTCGTCGGATTCTGCACCCGAATGAATTGATGGTCACGAAAGTTCGTAAAGGAGATCCGAATGCTGCGATTCTCTTTGCATCTTAACGCTGCTTCGTAAGCATTGGCGATCACATTCGTAAAGATCACGCAAAGCGCGGTCTCTGAAATGTCAAAGCTCTCCGAGAACTGTCCAACCAATTCTACATGGATACCATCTCGCAGTCCTTTGCTGTAGTAGGCATTTACCACCGCATCGCCGATCAGGTTGCCGGTCGCGAGGTGCTTCATTTCCGCCTGCTGTCCCATCAGTTCCGAAACATACGAGAGTACACGTTGGTCTCCCGCTCCTTCTGCGATAGATGCGATAGCCTGTAAATGCGCACTGCTGTCATGACGGAAACGCCGCAGTTCCTGCTGCTTCTCATAGAGAAGATGATACTGCCCCGTCTGTTCCTTGATGCAGCGTTCATTGAGTTCGACCTGTGTACGCAGTTCCTTACGCTGAAAATAAAGCCACACGCCGAGCGCGATCGTAATGGCTAGGATCATTCCGGTTAGACCATCCACGATCGTCAAAATACCTTCCACCTTCAGTACGTCTTCTTCGGCGGTGCTGTAATAACTGAATGTAGGGATGGTTAGTATCACTGTAAAAATCAAATAGGTCCAAAACGGAATGTTCAGCAGCGCAGTATGGATTTTTTCTCGTTTCTTCCGAAGCAGGATCGCTAACAAAATAAAAAAGAGCAGTATGAGTGCATTGCAAATCAGGGTCGCGCGATACCAGTCAATCATCACTTCTCGATTGAATCGCAAAACAGCCGTTATCATACCCATGAAACAACTGTTTACAGAGGATTTGACGCTTCCATACATCAGTACAATTCCAATTTGTATCTTTTTAAACAGGATAAACAATATGAAATAAGCGCTCAACCACATCCAAAAATTTGCCCACTCGTTATTTGGAAAGATCACCGGCAGCAGCACTGCCGCTGCCGCGGTCAGTGCCACCAGCGGCCAGCAGGCTTTTTCGCGTATTTCATATCCCAGGACATAATGGAACATGACAAAATTAAAAAGCAGCAAAAGGCACCGCAGTGCAATCCCCATCCAGATCATCTGCCGTACCTCGCCATCTTTTTCGCGTAATGCATATATTTTTCTTCACAAGCCTTTCTTCTGCGCGTGCTGAATGGAAAGCGTTCTTCGCAGTCGTCCAAATGTACCCCTTTTTTGTCCAATTTTGCTATATAACGGCAGCCGACGATGCAGGTATCATGAATGCGCAGAAAGTCTTCGGCCGGAAGCATGGCTTCCCATACGCTCAGAGGGCGGCGGACCGTATAGTCCGCCCCGGATGCCAGATGGACCTGACTGTAAATATCCTGCACGCGGATCCAGACGATATCGCCGACCTGTAAGGATGTGTTGTCATCAAGCGCCACAGTCTCATAAATGCTGTACAGGTCAAAGAATTTTTTCATCAAGAGGCAAAGCCGCTCGTAATCCATCGGTTTTTCAAAGAAACCGATCACATTGCGTCCAAAGGCCTCCCAGACGGCTTCACTGTGACCGGTCACAAAGATGATCAGGCTTTCCGCACTCTTTTTTTCCAGTTCATCCCGGATTGCAAGCCCGCTTCTGCCCGGCATTTCAATATCCAAAAACAGCAAATCCGCCGAAAAGTCTTTCGCTTCTTCATAGTCGGTCACGCCTAAGATCCGCATGGCTCGCCCGTACTGTTCTTCGTAGCGCAGCAGGAGTTCTTCCGTTTCCCGCACGATTTCCGGCTGGTCGTCGCAGATCAGCACATTGATCTTCCGCATCTCGCATCTTCCTTTCTATGGTCCATATCCCTTTTCTATTTCATGATACCGAAAAGTTCTGCAGGATGCAAGGGGAATGTTGTAAGTGCGCGATTTTTGATGTAAGTGCGCTTCGCAAGGCTCTGCCGCTTGGATCAGTACTTGCTCTGTACCACGATTTTGTCGGCGGTCTTGCCGGTTTCGCGCATCACGATGTCACAGATCTTGGCGACGGTATTGCTGTCAAGCTCCTGCTTATCGACAGTCACAGTCACGCTGCTGTCGGTCATAATAACGAAGGATTCCGGCAGGCCTTTGGACTTGATCATGCTTTCGACAGAGAGCTCCTTCTCCATGGTATCCATGATGCGGGTCTTTTCGGCGGAGGCGTTCTTCTTCTCATTCTCGTTTTCGCTGTTGTTGATGGTCGAATCCAGATTTGCCAGCAGCTTGCCACGGTCGAGGTCAAGGCTCGCGCGCATTTCTGCAAATGTCCCCTCCTGCGGCAGATTTTGCTCAGTCGCTGCCCGGCTGTCCACCAGCACGTCACCGTCATGTACTGGGATCTCGTCGTGCATGCCTGCCGTCACCATCAGCCCGGTGCCGAATACAACGATCAGCGCCAGCGCCGTCAGTCGTTTGCTCTTGTATAGAATATCCTTATAGCTGAACTTTTTTTTCAAAGTCACCCCTCCTGTTCTTTTTCAAAAACGATTACGCTCGAAACCGGGATCCGGTACAGCGTCGCCACGCCCTTGGTCAGATCATTGGCTACGACCGGGTTCGCGCCGCCCTCCGCGGTCAGAATCACGCCGGTCACCTTGTTGTTTTCATCGTATTCGATGATCGCATCGACCGCGCCGACCCCTTTCATGCCGGACAAGACGCTGCAAAGCTGTTCCTCGCTGCTGCCGTCCCGATCGATGATCTGCCTGCGCGTATCCTTGGAATCCGTCAGAATATTCAGCGCCAGGATCGCCACCGAGGCGATCAGCAGCACCGTCACGAGGCGCATCAAGGCCCCCTTGCCTGCCAGTTTTTCAAACATCATCTTTACTCCTCACCACTATATGATTTTTAATCTGAAATATACCTGATTACAGGATCTAAGATCATCAAAAGAATAATCAGCGAAAAGATCAGCTTCAGATATTTTTCCATTTCCGAATCCGGCACCAGGATCTCAAAGAAGGTCAGGGATAGAATCATCAGGAAAATATCTTTGATCCAGTTCATCACTTGTTCCATCATCCACCTCCGATCCCGACGATGATGCTGATAAAAATGATGAACAGCAGCGCGGTAAAAAACACGATGGCTGTCATCGAGATCAGACAGTTTCCCATATCGCTGAGCCCCGCCGGAATCTTGGAGTCCGTCACCGGCTCCGTCACTGCCGCCGTCAGCTTATAGATCAGTGCGCATGCCAGCATCTTGAGCAGCGGCACAAGTGTCAGCAGGACCAGCATCAAAATGCCGAACACCCCGACGATGCCCTTGATCGAGCGCATGCAGCGCAGAAACAGGTCTACGGTATCCGCGGTAAATCCGCCGACAATCGGAATGAACGTGCTGAGCGAATAGCGCGCCGCATTGATCAGCAGCCCGTCGGAAGTATCTGTCAGCAGCCCCTGCACGCTGAAAATGCCTGATAGGATTGCAAGAATCAATCCTGTCACAATCAACGCCGCATTGCGAATCAGCCTGGAAAGCTGATTGACATAGTTTTTTTCGGTCAGACAGTTGATCAGACTGATCATGGTCGAGGCGAACAGCGCCGGCAGAATGATCGTCTTGATCAGAACCCCGAAGCCTGTTACCGCACCCAGCATCATCGGATGCAGGATCGTTCCCGAGGCGATTGATCCGGTCGCGATCAAAATCCCCAGCAGCACCGGCATGACTAGCGCCATCGTATTGACCATCGTCGAAACGGTGTCCAGACTCAAGGTATAGATCAGGCGAAAGCTGCTGACTGCGATGCCGATGATCACCATCGTGCAGACAAGCTGTCCGATGCTGGACAGAGATTTTTTTCCGAACGAGGTTCCCAGGCTCTGCAGCAGTCCGATGGCAATACAGACCGTCAGAATCTGCACGCCGAGCAGCAGCGCGCTCCGGACCTCATAGAGAAACAGTGACTTAAGATTTTCTATAAGTACCTGACTGTCAAACAGTGCCTCACCGTTCAAAGCGGACTCTACAATGCTGTCCAGACTGAAATCCTCCGCCATGCCGCCGGAATATTCCGCGACCTGTTTTGTCAGCGCGTCGAACGCATCGGCATCCAGCGTTTCCTTCATTTGTTCTTGCAGAATTTGTTGATAGTCCATCTTCGGTTCCTTTTTGCACATTTTATGCGCGCTATATTCTTTATGCTGAAAGCAGGCTTTGCCGCGTCGAAACGATTATACCAGCGAATCCAGCAGCTTCATCAGTGAAGTAAAGATTGGAATCGCCGCGAAAAAAATTGCGATCTTGCCTGCCAGCTGCACCTTGGTGCCGATAGACTTTTCTCCGGCGTCCTCACAGAGCGCTGCCGTAAATTCCGTCGCGTAGGCAATTGCCAGCACCTTGAGAATGATCGGAAAATATTCCTGTCCATAGGTCAGGCGGCTGTATAGGTTCTGCATGTATACGAAACCGTAGCGCAGGCTGTCCAGCGCGTAATACAGCAAAATGATCGAAACGCATAAGACAGCCTCTACGGTAAATTCCGGCTTGTAGCTGCGGATCAAGGCGATCAAAACCAGCCCCACAACCGCAATCGCGCAGATTTTGAGCATCATCAGCATGGTACACCTCTAAAATGTCAGGAAGACTTTGACGGTATCAAAAAACTCGCTGATCATTTTGATGATGATTGCCAGCACGATGATCACGCCTGCCAGCGTCGTCATCATGGCCTCCTCTTCTCTGCCCGCCTTGGTCAGGATTTGATTCAGCAGCGCGATCGCGATCCCGATGGCAGCAATTTTGAACAAAACATCTACATCAAATGACATTTTTTCTCCTTTCACAGCGCCTCACAGCAGCACGACTGCCAGCAGCACTCCGGCAAAGAATCCGATCCTACGCTGCAGCGGTCCCTTCGTGCGGTAAACTTCTTCGGCCTCCTGCAGCTGTACCTGTAGACGAGTTTCCAGATATTGAAACTGCCGCGCCTGATTCTCACAGTCGGTTTGTCCCAAAAACGTCCCCGGATAACAGACGAGCTGCAGATCCTGCGCCGTCAGCGGTGTTCCCTTGTAGACCGTTTCCGCGCTTTGTTTCCAAACAGTCTGCAGATCCCCCTGCTTTGCATCCAATGCCTGCTGCACCGCAAGAAGCAGCTGCATAGCCTTGGATTCCGCCTTTCCCGGCCTTTGCCGCAATACGCTCTGCAGCGGTTCCTGCAAGTAGTTAATCTCACTTTTGAGCTGCAGCATCATCTGCCAAAAATCCTGCAGCAGCGCGATGCGCTGTTTCAACTCCTGACTTTTGAGGATGCCGAACAGACCGAGAGAAAGGACGATTCCCAAAAGTCCTGCTGCCTTAAGCATCCAGCACCTCTTTCACCGTACCGGGCCCGCCTGTATGACTCAGAATGACCACATAGCGAAACGCTTTCTCATCGAGCAGGCTGCCGATTTTGGACGCTGCCGCGTCCTCCCGACAGTTTCCATGCATGGAAGTGATCAGGCTGATGCCCGCGTTGAGGCAGTCCTCGATGGCTGCCGCGTCCTGCTCCCTGCCGATCTCGTCGGTAAAGATGACCTGCGGCGACATCGAACGGATCAGCATCTGGATTCCTGCTGTCTTTTCGCAGCGGTCGAGCACATCACAGGACGGTCCCAGGTCAAAGCTCGGACGGCTCTGATACATGCCGGCAAGCTCCGACCGTTCATCACAGATGCCGACTTTGATATGATGCCAGCTGAAATTGCGCGCCAGATCGCGCAGCAGTGTCGTTTTGCCGCAGCCCGGCGGCGAGAGGATCAGTGTGTTCGCAGGCTGCACCTGTCCGTCTTTTTGATATAGACGGTGAAAAACCGCGTCGCTGCAGCCTTTGATCTCTTTGGCGAAACGGATATTCAGCGAACTGATCTCCTTGATCAGCGCCGCTTCGCCGTTCTTTTGCACGACCTTACCGCAGACGCCGACGCGATGCCCGCCCTCGATGGTTACGAAGCCCTTGGCTAAATCATTTTCGTAGGCATAATACGAAAACCGCATCAGGCGATTGAGCGTTTCCTGCAGCTCCTCCGCGGTAACGATGTGCGGAATCCGCTGCGTACCCTTGCCGGTCTCAAGACGCACCTGCTGCCCGCAGCGCAGGCGAATTTCCTCTAAGCTGCAGAGCACGCTCCCCGGCAGCCCCTCGAGCTCCTGCCCAATGGACGGCGGCAGCCTGTTCAAAATTTGTCTAAAGTGTTCCATGCCCTTATCCTCTTTTCTCTGCTTTTTTAAGTTTGTACAGTCTATGCGTCGGACAAGGTTTTATGACAAAAAAAGACCACCGGTAAATCCGGTAGTCCTATACGGCTAAAATTCTTTTTTATTCTTCAAAAAATTCGTAATCTAAAGAGTCCAAAGCAGTACCTCTACTTCTTGTGATGATGATATGGATCGTGGCAATGCTCCGCGTCACATTCTTCTTCCTCTTTTTTGAAAATATCCCAGTCGTGGTTGATATACAGAGAATCATCAATAAACTTCTTCTGTTCCTCCCACCATGCATCGCTGCCCCACTTGTTGGGATTATTGTTATCGTCGGAATCAGAATTGCCGGCATCCTTTTTATTTTCTTTTGTCTTGGAAGTCATCCCTTTGATCGTCTTCGCCGCATCGCCGATGTCATGAAAAAACGAAGCAAAACTTTGCAGTATCGAATTCAGTACTCCAATAACAATGCAAATAACAAACAGCACTAAGAACATGTAGAACATAAACGACAACATGACATACCCACCTTTCAAACAGCAGCGCTTGCCTGCTATTATTCTATCACAATCCTCTGGCAGGAACAAGCGTTCCGATCATATTCGCAAAAGATTTTGCTTTAGCTTTTGCGCGGACTTTTGCTTGCCCTACTCCACGCCAAGCGCCTTAAACACATCCTCCTGCGGGCTGCTGGGACAAAAGTGCGCATCACGAAATCAGAGATTTCTATGCACACATGGCGCTCACCCATGAGCGACGTTCCGCAAGGTGCCTTTGTCGTCATCCCCTACCTTTGATTTTACTCAGCAAGCAGCCAGTCAATCAGATTCAGCGACTTTATGCCATCGTAGGAATTGATGAAGTTTCGATCCATAGACAGTATGATTTTTTCGTAGTTATCTCCGATCATGCGCAATGGACGAAGCTCCCGTTCACGGATCTGCGGAGACTGCATACTCTCCGTTACTTGAATATATACCTTATCATTCGGTTTTTCCGCAACAAAGTCAACCTCCGTCTCTCCGACCTTTCCGATATATACCCGATAGTCACGACGCAGCAGCTCCAAAAATACGATGTTCTCAATGATATGACCGCGGTCTGCATCCCTGTAGCCCAATAGCAGATTACGAAAACCCATGTCGATGATATAGTTCTTCCCAAGTGTTTTAAGCAGCTGCTTTCCTTTTACATCATACCGACCGACAGAGAAGAACACAAATGCATTGCGAAGCATGGTAATATACTTATCCACTGTTTTTCCTGCAATGTTCTTCTGGTTTCCGGTTTGAATATCGCCCTCATTAGAGAGTACATTTCCGATGCTGTTCGGAGAAGTAATGCTGCCGATGTTTGAACACAAGAACAGCATGATCTTTTGAAGCATTGCTTGGTCCGCCCCGTTATTGCGCTGCAAAATGTCACGCAGCACTACGGTGGAATAGATACCCTCCAACGCTTGATTGCTTCTCGCTTCGTTGAACTTGTATTCTCTCAGAATGGGCATCCCGCCGAACTGCAGATACTTTTGAAACTTTTCGTCCATGGTCACATCGGATGCAAACTCATAGAAGTCCAAAAATTCCTTGAAGGACAGCGGCAGCATCCGTATCTCCACATATCTGCCGGAGAGCAATGTAGAAAACTCTGTGGACAGCAGGTAAGCATTGGAACCTGTGATATAGATGTCTACATCAAAATCCAAGCGGAAGGACTCGATTGCTTTTTCCCAATGTTCCACAGCCTGCAGCTCATCGAAGATAAGGTAGGTCTTTCCATCCTTTGCAATCTGTTTGCTGACATGATCGTAAAAAGAAAGGTAATCGGTCAGGTCACGGTAACGCAGAGATTCCATATTCATGTGAATGATCCGGGAATCCAAAATAATCAACAGTTTCGGGAATAGAAGTCTGAAACTTATGAAAAACGCAGAGTTTTCGCCCTGAAGTGACTAATATCTCGTGGGCATTAAATCCTACTCCACGCCAAGCGCTTTGAACACAGCTTCCTCTATAGAGAATTTTTTTGAATTTCCGAAGCACTGTTTCGGAATTTTGTAGGGCTATATTCGTATTACTCAAAACACTTGCATCTGTCATTAGAATATGCTATGATGGAGTCAAGAGATAGAGTCTTACGACTCAACCATTTAAGCTTTAGGCTTTACAGCCTTGCCGCTCTTGGGTTCAGCAGGAGCGGCTTTTTTAATGGAGTTGTCCTCGCTTATGAAAGAAGCGATGGAAACTCCTTATGCAACGGTTCTCGAAGAAGGCAAGCACAGCACCGCCCGATTCGCCCGAACCGACTGCTATGCTTGAAATCATAATTCTCCAACGCTTCAGCGTTATCGTAATTTTCATTCTTACCGCCTCCCTTCTCCAAATCCATACGGACCTTTTGAATTTTGGCTCAGCCGCTCGACACTATTCTCTTGACTACTTATATTCTATCACAGGCCCGACGAAAGAACGAATGTTCTTTCGTCTCTCCAAAAGATTTTTCCAATATTTTCAAATTTTATTGACAAACGAACCTGTCGGGATTTCCGACAGGTTAAAACATGCCCTATGCTTTACAGTCTCAAACTGTTTTCATTCAAGAATAGTTTTCTGATATTCTATTCCGAAAATCCGAACCATTACACCAAATGTTCCTCATGAATCAAAAAAATTCCGGTATTTTACTTTAACGCAAATTATAAAGCCAACATTATTTATCCGCCAGCGACTCTGTAATTTGTTTAAAAAAGTCCGCGCTCCATATATTTAAGACAGATGGATTACGAATAAATGGTTCCACATCTGCTTTCGCTTGTGCATAATCAATTTGATCAAATCGCTCGCACAGCATCTCTTTAATTTCCGGAAGTGTACACTCTACACTTGGTGTGATAAACCCAGACTGAAGTAAGCGCTGCCTCAGGTGTTTTTGATTAACGGCCGCCCCTTTTGACAAATAAAAAATATAGTCATATAAGTCCCTGCCTTTGATTCGGTTCTGCCATGTGCGGCAAATAACGGCATGTATTTTACCTGCAAACAAAGACGGAAGATCATACATGTTGACTTCATAAGGAACCGGCATCAATCGATATTTATGCTCAAATCCTGCATAAGCTGGCGGGTTAACATCGACCTCAAATTTAATTTTTATTGTTTCATTTTGTGCAACGCTGTTAGCAATTCCCTCACCTGCAGAAAACAGAAGCAAATGCTCTCTCGTATTTCCCTTCAAAAAAGCAGATTGAATATTGCTTTCTTTCGTTTTCTCCTTTTCGATAATTGTGACATTTAATCCAAATGATTTAACCTCTTGCTGTAAGGCCGGAAAATAGGATGCTAAATTAAATTCCTCATTTTTCTCTTCCAAAGAGAAATCTAAGTCCTCCGAAAATCGGTCAAGCCCGTAAAAAATCCGAAGTGCAGTGCCTCCGTAAAAAGCTGACTCCTTAAAGAATCCCGCACGGGACAATCCGCATAAAACAATTTCCTGCATAATCTCTTTCATCGCGTTTTTATGATCATAAAGATTTTCTATATTGTATTTGCTTAGCATTTGTTCAATCATCGTACTCATTTTTGCATTCTCCTTAGTAAAATCTCAAATTTTGCAACATTAGTCGCATGGTACGCATTTGACAACTGTTCAATTTTCTTGGCATCTAATTTTAAAAGTTCCTCTTTTTCGATTCGAAGATTCTGAAACAGCAATTCTGCCAATTCTTCCGTATTTTTTACCGGGGACATCGTATAGAGCTTATCGCACAGTGCCTTCTCCGGTTCTGCAATTCGATAAAAATATTCTCCCTCTTGTATCAGGTTGATTCCCAGCGGAAATGCGGCAGATGGCACATCTCGATAAGAAAAATTTCCGAAAGGTGTTTGAAAGATTTTTTTCTTTTTCTTCTCAAAGGTTGCACAGGTAATGGTATATACGGCTTCAGGAATCAGGTTATAATATGCCAGCGCATATTCAAACGAAATGTACGACGGTCCGTAAATGCTGCCTGCCAGCAAATATCCGAGAGTATTTTTATTTGTTTCGTACAATCCTCTCGTAATGCGGAAGCATTCTCCTTGATTCGCCATTCGTGAAAGTTTCGCCTTTGGATTTGCATAACTTCGCAGTTCCTCGAGAATCATGTTTGTCGTTTTTATCATATTTTCACCTCTTAGTGTCATTATATTGGATTAAATGGTGAAAATCAAGCATTTTTTCATTGTCCGAACCATTACACCAACTGATCCTCGTGAATCAAAAAAATTCCGGCATTTTCCTTTGCGATATCAAGCATCCGCTTTGTAAATCCGCTTTTGCTGAATACACCAAAGATAATCTCATATCCCGGAAAAGCCTTATGAACTTCTTTTGCATGATCGACTTTTTCTTTTAACGCAAAGTATACCGGCGCATCTACCGGTTTTGCATGGTACTTACACTCTCCGGCAAATACTCGCTTATTTTGGTGGTCTACGGACATGACATCAATTTCTGTGTCCCCATCAAAATCATTCAGCCAATAGGAACCGATGCGGGATGGTACAAAAGGAATCGCCCCGTTTTTGCACAGTTCAGAAAAAATAGTCTTGCAAATGTCCTCATAAGCAAATGCAACGAATTTTTCCCGGAAATCCTGATTCATTTCATCCAACACAATCTGCACATTGTCCAATTCCAGTTCGCCTTTGTAAGGATAAACATAACGGAACCAAAAACGGATAAAGTTATCTGCAATTAGATACAGTCCTTTGCGCGATTTTTCCGGCTTTTTTTCTGTAATCGGTGTTCTTTTCTCCACAAAACCCAAATCTGAAAGTGTAGCTAAATAGGGAGTTAACGCAGATGTTTCCTGTCCAAGCACGCCGGCAATTTTTCCAAGTTTATGGTTGCCGTCCGCAATCGATTTCATAATCGAAAAATAGTTCACCGCTGTCGCGGACTCGCTTTTCAAAAGAAAATTAGGCTCCTCATATAAGAAGCCGTTTTTTGATAAAACGGTATCCTTAAGCTGTTCTTCCAGCGGCCGTCCGTCTTCAAAGAACTCCAAATATTTCGGAACGCCGCCTGTTACGGCATATTGTTCTACTGCCTGATCAAAGGGCATCTGCTGAACGGCGTATACATCTGTAAACGGTAGTGGTGCCAATCGCATCTGTGCTGTTCTGCGGCCATACAGAGGACTGTCATAGGACAGGGCATATTTTTGCATTATACCGATCAAGGAGCCGGACAGGATCAGCATCACATTGCTGTCTTTCAAAATCTCGTCCCATGCATTTTGTAAAATAGACGGGAAGGCAGAATTGGTCTTTACAAGGTATGGGAACTCGTCAATCACAAGCACTTTCTTTTCCTCCGGCTTATAGTCAGCAATGACGTGGAACAGATCCAGCCAATCTGTAAATGCGGCTTTCTGTAGCAGCGTGTTTTTCGTTGTACGGGAGATAACACCTGCCAGCCGCTTCATGCTCTGGCTTTCCAATTCCTCTGTGGCAAGAAAATAAAATGCTGTTTTTTCCTTCAAAAACTCTTTAATCAGCGTTGTCTTTCCAACTCGGCGGCGACCATAGATAACCACAAAGCTGCTGTCACGGCTGTACTCCGCATTCAGTTTACTCAGCTCACCTTTTCTTCCTATAAATTCCATACTGTCACCTCGTGTTATAATAAAATATTTTATGATAATTTAATTTATATTATACATTTATAGAACAAAAAGTCAAGGTCACTTTGTGAAGCGGTAAGCCTTGTCTTCCTATTCACTGAGCAGCCATTCTATGAGGTTTTCAGATTTGATGCCGTCATAGGAAGCATCAAGCCCCGGCTCAAGGGATAACACGATTTTTTCGTAGTTATCGCGAATGCTTTGCAATGGTGCAAGTTCCCGCTTACGCACGTCCTCGTTCATCATGGACTCCGTTACTTGGATATATTTTTTCTCGTCGGCGCTTGTTGCGATGAAGTCCACCTCAGCATTGCCGCTCTTGCCGATTGCTGCATCATAGCCCCGGCGAAGCAGTTCGAAGTAAACGACATTCTCGATGGCATGACCGCTGTCCCGATTGCGGAATCCCAGCAGATAATTGCGAAGACCGATGTCAACGATATAATATTTCCCCAAGGTACGTAGATAGGCTTTGCCCTTGATATCAAAGCGCTTGATTTCATAGAAGAAATAACTTTCCAGAAGCGCATTCACATATGCCTGCACAGTATGTGCACTGGGAGCACCTTTACGTTTTTCGTTGTCCAAAAGCCCCTCGTTTACCAGTGTGTTGCCGATGGATGCAATAGAAACACTGGAACCGATGTTATCTGCAAGGAACAGGATGATTTTACGCAGCAGCGCAGGATCTGTAATCTGTTTTTGACCCGTGTGCTTTTCTCTCTCTAAAATATCACGAATGACCACCGTGGAATAGATGCCGTCAAGAAGCGCCAGTGCCTTTTCCTGCTCCAGCCCAACATCAACAATGCCTGGCATCCCGCCGAAGCGCATATAGGCATCAAAAACCTCCCTCAGTTCATAGCGTTCACCGTTCTTGTCGAATACCTGTTTGCGAAGTCCACCGAGTGCACTTTGTGTTTCACGAACTTCAAAACCGTGAAAATCAAGGAACTCACGGAAAGAGAGCGGCAGCATTTTGATTTCCACACACCGTCCGGATAGATAGGTGGAATACTCCGAAGACAGAAGATAAGCGTTTGACCCGGTAACATAGATGTCACAGTCAAAGTCCACCCTGAAGGCGTTTACCGCATCTTCCCAGGCTCTGATTCGCTGCAGCTCATCAAAGAAAAGATACATCCGCTTTCCGGATACGATGCGTTCTTTCACGTAGCGATAGATGTCATCGGCACTCATCCCCCGAAAATCAAAGGATTCAAAGTTCATCTCAATGATTTGTTCCGGTGAAATTCCGGTATCCTTCAAATGCCGGACCATCAGCTTCAACAGACTGGACTTTCCGCAGCGGCGAATGCCGGTAATCACCTTGACCGGCTCGGTATCTTGAAAACCAATCAGCTTGTTTAAATAGTTATCTCGTTGTCTGAGTTCGTGGGAATCTATCATGTCTTCACACCTCCTGCGTTTTAGTATAGCACAAGCTGATGAAATAATCAACTTTTTGCATTTCAGTGCAAAAAATTTTAAAATTTGACTTTTTTTGCAAAGCTATGGTTTCGCCAATTCAAAATGAAATAAGCGCATAATTCTCTTCTCGTTATTTCAAGTTTCATTGATTTTTTGAAATAAATATGAAGCATATCTTGCCATGCTGCGTAAATATGGGGGGGGATTGTATTAGCCTATCCGCTGAAAATCACAGAAAAAAAGGACTCTGCATCCCCCGCAAAGTCCTTTTGTGTTTCCCTATGCAACTGTTCCCCTTTTGTATACTTTGTTTACACTAAAGTACTACAAGCGGAGAATAATAACATAATACCGGTGATAAAAACTAATGGCAGTAAATTTTTCATTTCTTATTCCTCCTTGTACTTTGATTTATTTCTGCTTTTTGAAAGTTTGCCGCTAAAAAACGATCGGTGAAACCGGGTTTCTTAACGCTTTCATAATATACTCGCCGCAGAAGCACAAAAGGTTACAAGGGGAATAAATTTTTTTCGTTTTTTTCACATTTTTTTCATACGTTCGTCATAATTCGTCCACGTATTCAAATTTGCAGGCGAAGCAGGAGCATATAGCACGCGGTTCCCAGCACGATGCTGACAAAGGTGTTATGACTGCACTTATAGCAGATGCCTGTCGCCAATGCAGCGATCACCTGCCACAGACCGGTATCGGCAAAGGCGGTCGTGACATCCTTCAGGCAGTATACCACCAAAACTGCCATGATCGCGGCCGGAAGTACATTGCCCAGATCCTTGAGCATCTGCGGCATCTGCCGGTCGCCGCGAAAGACCAGAAACGGGAAAGCGCGCAGTCCCAGTGTAATGACTGCCGAAACCAAAATGGTCAAAATAGCTTTCATGACTTTTTCGCCTCCTCCGCCTTTGTTTTCCCTTCTTCACAGCGAATCGTGATCATCAGAATGCCTGAAACAAGGATCAGGGCCGGCAGCATGAAGGATCTAGCGCCGAAAAGGACCTGACAGGCTATCGCGATGCTGAGACCTAAAATCGCGGGCTTGTGATCGCCAGTCTTCTCCCACTGATCGATAAACAGGATCACAAACAAGGCTGTCATGCAAAAATCAATGCCGCTCAGGTCGTACGGGATCAGTTGTCCGGCGATGCCGCCGAACGCGGAGGCCGCAAGCCAGTAGAAACGGCTGTATACCGCCATCCAGAACATGAGTGGCTGCCGATTCGGATCCTCTTTGTCCACCGAGCAGTTCAGCGCGTAGGTTTCATCCGTCATGGTGCGGATCATATAGTTCTTGCGTTTCCCCATCCGGTTAAAGTCTTCAATAAAGGACAGGCTGTAAAAGGTCTGTCTGCTGTTCATCAAAAACGCGGTCAGAGCTACGGTGATCAGACTCGCTCCGCTCGACAGGAAGGTCACCAGGACGAACTGAAAAGCGCCGGTATAGACTGTGAAGCTGGTGAACAGCGAATAATACCACGCGAAACCCGCATTTTCCATCAGCATGCCGTAGGCCAGCCCGATGAAGAGGTAACTGCACATGACAGGCAGGGTTTTGATAAATGCTTTCCTGCGAATCCTTTTTGAATCTCCGCCTGGTTTCTGCGCTTCTTTTTGTTGTGTTTGTGCTTGTTCCATTTTGTTCTTTCCTCTAATCTTTCTGCGTAATTCTTGTATGTACAAACAACAAATACAGATATCAGCATAACATAAAAGCCAGAACCTGTCCAGTAAATTTGCGAAATTTTAACATGATCCCCCGGTTCCGATCGGTTTGCGGATTACCCGCGCCAACAAGAAAAACCCCTCATTTTGCAAGGGGTTTTTCGTGACGATCGGTGAATTTCACCGTTCCTATTTTGGGTTTATATCTCTTATGCTGTCGGATTTGCAGGCTTTGGCAGTCTGTCTGTGATGCACTGCATCAGGCTGTCTGTGCAAGGGAGCGCATCAAAGGCCGCGCCGTCACCGACGACGACAAGCTTTGCTTCATCCGTCGGAACCAGTACGCCGTCGAGCACTTCACCGATCTCAGCATATTTATACGCCGGTACGGTGTCGCACATCTCGTCGGAGATATCCTGTTCGGTTTCCCATCCGAATACTTCTTCGAAGATTTCTGCGATCTCCGCGGCGATCTCCCAGTTGGACAGGAAAATATCCTCGTCGATGGCTGCGGTAACAGGCTGCAGTCTTCTTTCGGTATTGGTATAGGTACCGTCTGTGCTCGCGAATCCGGTTCCCGGAAGCACAACGTTTGCTTTTGCTGCCAGCTCTGTCATGTGTGTATCACATACCGCCAGGAATTCCAGCGCATCGGTATCGATGTCCGCGTTTTCGCCGAATACGAATAAGGCTTTCACGCCTGCCAGCGCTTCCTTACCCGCGTGGATGCCCAGATCCACAAGACCCTGGGAATTGTTCTTCGGTTTAATCATCAGGATACCGTTTCTCGGTCCGCCGATGTGTCCGGAGAGCAGGGCGATATCGCCGATCAGCTTCGCAGCGTCAACCGTCAGATTGTTCTGCTGGTAAACGATCATGGCTTTCTTCGCGCCAAGGTACGCGTCGGCGATTTCCTTCGCTGCGTCGAAAACCTTGACATTCGCCAGAGATGCCGCAAATGCGTCGTAACCTTCTGCCTGTTTTGCCTTACCGCTGTCCACGATGGCTTTCGCGATTTCCTTGAGGAAACCAAGGCTGTTTTCGCCGTTGCAGACATCGATGATGCGTGCGCCTGCCTCTGCCGCCTGTTTCAGCTTCAGCGAAATGACTCTGGAGTCTTCGTCGTTAAAGCCGACTTTGAGGATGACATTGGTGGAAAGCAGCTCGTCGATGGTGTTCGGGGACGCATCGAAGCCTAAAACTTCTGCCAGACCGTTTTCTCTCGCATTCATGCAGAGCACCTTCGCGCCGATGACGTTTGCCATCTTCTTGATCGCGTAAGCTTCTTCATTGGTATATCTGTCGGAAATCGAAACGGCGATCGCGTCCTTGCCGTATTTCGCGCCGATGGACTGCATTCTCTTAGCGATGAGAACCAGTGCTTCGTGGTAGTCTGCTTCTCTGAATTCTCCGTCCTCTTTGACATACGGATCTTCTAACTTATCCTCCAGTACGGAGCAGTCGAAGCCCCATTTACCCTTGCCGCAGATCAGGCCCTTGTTCACAACGCCTTCCTTGTCCGGGTTTGCCTTGATCAGCATATCGCCGTAGGACTCCAGCTTCAAGGAGCAGCCAACAGAGCAGTAGGAACAGGTCGTTTCGGTTTCTTCCGCCGGAAGCGGTGTTTCCTTGATCATGGTCGTTCTTTCCTGCAGCGCGCCGGTCGGACAAACGCTGACGCACTGACCGCAGGAGATACAGCCGGACTCAGCCAGCGGTTTTTCCATATTCGGTTTAACAACCGTATCGAAACCTCTGTGTACCAGACCCAGCGCGCCGACGCCGACAACTTCGTCGCAGACTCTGACGCAAAGGCCGCAAAGGATACACTTGTTCGGGTCTCTGACGATGAACGGATGGTCATCTTCAAATTCGATGGTGTTCTTGTCGCCCGCGAATCTTTCCGGTTTGACATCGTACTGGTTCGCAAAGTCGATCAGCTTACATTCGAAATAGTCGTGACAGCCGCATTCCAGACATCTGGAAGCCTCCGCCATCGCCTGTTCTTCGGTGAACGCGCAAGGAATAACTTCGCTGAAATTATCCTTTCTTTCTTCCGGACTAAGCTGCGGCAGGGTCTGTCTGCAGAGTCTTTCTCTATCTTCGAAGGTCTTTTCGGTAATATCGTCTCTTTCAACGACATAAGGTTTTTCATATTTTACTTCTTCGCCCGCGAGATAAGCGTCGATCACGTCGGATGCCTTGCGCGCGTCAGCGATGGCTTCGACCGCGATGGAAATCTTATCGTTACCGCAGTCACCGCCCGCGAATACACCCGGCATGCTGGTCATGAAGGTTTCCGGATCGTAAGCGATCGCGTTCTTTCTGGTCTTGTCGCAGTCAAAGATGGAAGCGTCTACGGCCTGTCCGATGGCAAGGATCATGGTGTCGATCGCCAGTGTTTCGGTCTTGCCCTCTACCGGAATCGGTTTTCTTCTGCCGGAGGCATCCGGTTCGCCGAGTTCCATCACCTGTAAGATGACTTCTTTAACATGACCGTTTTCGTCCTTGACGACTTCGATCGGGTTGGTCAGATTCTTAAAGATAACGCCTTCTTCTTCAGCTTCTTCGATTTCTACCATATCTGCAGGCATTTCGTCCTTGGTTCTTCTGTAGATATTATAGACTTCCTTCGCGCCGAGTCTGACCGCGGTTCTGCATGCGTCCATCGCGGTGTTGCCGCCGCCGACGATCGCGACCTTTTCGCCCATGCCGATCTCTTCGTTTCTGACAACCTTACGCAGGAAATCAATACCGCCGATCACGCCTTCCGCGTCCTCGCCCTTGCAGCCTACGCCGGTAGATACCCACGCGCCGATGCCAAGGAGTACCGCGTCGAAGTCCGCGCGAACGGTTTCAAACGGAATATCCACGCCGATCTTGGTGTTGGTGATGATTTCCACGCCCATCATTTCGATGGTTGCGATTTCTTCATCTAAGACAGCCTTTGGAAGTCTGTATTCCGGAATACCGTAGCGGAGCATACCGCCTGCCTTCGGCATGGATTCGAATACGGTGACTCTGTGTCCCATCTGTCTTAAGAAGTATGCCGCGGATAAGCCCATCGGGCCGCCGCCGATGATGGCAACACTCTTCCCGGTATCTTCGTCACATTCCGGAATGAACCTGGCGCCGTCAAGATCCTGATCCGCCGCGAATCTCTTTAACTGCTGAATGGAGATCGGTTCGTCCACCAGTCCTCTTCTGCAGGCTTCTTCGCACGGATGCGGACATACTCTGCCCAGCGCTGCAGGCAGCGGAATTTTATCCTTCACAAGCTCGAGCGCAGCCTCAAATTCGCCGTTCGCGATCAGACCGACATAGCCCTGACAGTCGGTATGCGCCGGACATGCCAGTACGCAAGGCGGTCTGCAGTCACCCGTATGGTTGGAAAGCAGCAGCTCAAGGTTTGTCTTTCTGGATTCGATGACACGATCGGTATTGGTGTTTACGATCATGCCCGGTGCGATTTCTGTTGCACATGCTTTGCAGAGCTTCGGATTGCCGTCCACTTCACACATACATAAACCGCAGGAACCGTAAATTTTTGTTCTTTCATCGTAGCAAAGAGTCGGAATGAAAATATCGTTTTCTCTGGCAACTTCAAGAATAGTCTGTCCGGCAAATCCGGTAACTTCTTTGCCGTTAATATTTAATCTATATTTATTCATTACCTTTTTCCTCCTCCCTATTTCTTTTCGATCGCGCCAAACTTGCAGGTCTCTAAGCACTTGCCGCACTTGATGCACTTTGTTTGATCGATGACGTGCTGTTTCTTGACTTCACCGGAAATCGCGCCGACCGGACACTTGCGTGCGCAAGCGGTACAACCCTTACATGCGTCAGTGATCGTATAAGTTACGAGCGCCTTACAGGAGGCTGCTGTACACTTGTGGTTGTAAATATGGTCTTCGTATTCGTTCCGGAAGTATTTGATCGTCGTAAGAACAGGGTTTGGAGCTGTCTGTCCGAGACCGCAGAGCGAGCCGTCCTTGATCTTGCCTGCCAGTTCTTCCAGCAGTTCGATGTCGCCGTCTCTGCCTTCGCCTCTGGTGATTCTTTCGAGGATTTCAAGCATTCTCTTGGTGCCGATCCGGCAGTAGTTACACTTACCGCAGGATTCGTCGCGGGTGAAGTTCAGGAAGTATCTCGCCATGTCAACCATGCAGGTATCTTCGTCCATAACGATCATACCGCCGGAGCCTACAATCGCGCCGGTCTTGTTGATATCTTCGTATGTAACCGGCGTGTCGATCAGGCTTGCCGGAATACAGCCGCCGGATGGTCCGCCCATCTGCACAGCCTTGAACTGTCTGTCGTTCTTGATGCCGCCGCCGATGCCAAACAGGACTTCTCTTAAAGTCATGCCCATCGGAACCTCTACCAAACCGCCCTTCTTGATCTTGCCTGCCAGCGCGAATACCTTGGTACCCTTGGAAGCTTCTGTTCCGAACTTGCCGAAAGCAGCGCCGCCGTTGAAGATGATCCAAGGAACGTTTGCGAGTGTTTCTACGTTGTTGATGTCGGTCGGTTTCTGCCAGAAGCCTTTCGCTGCCGGGAACGGCGGTTTCAGACGCGGCATACCTCTTTCGCCCTCCAGAGACGCGATCAACGCGGTTTCTTCTCCGCATACGAATGCGCCTGCGCCGGCCTTGATGTAAATGTCAAAGTCAAAGCCGCTGCCAAAGATATTTTTGCCCAGATAGCCTCTTTCTCTTGCCTGTGCCATCGCGATTTCCAGTCTCTTGATCGCGAGCGGATATTCCGCACGGCAGTAGATCACGCCCTGAGATGCGCCCATCGCGTAACCGCCGATGATCATGCCTTCGAGCAGAGAATGCGGGTCGCCTTCCAAAACGGAACGGTCCATGAATGCACCCGGATCTCCTTCGTCCGCGTTACAGACTAAATATTTTTCCTTTCCCGGACTTGCTTTGGCAGCATTCCACTTGAACCAGGTCGGGAAGCCCGCGCCGCCTCTGCCTCTCAGACCGGAGATCTTGATTTCTTCGATAACTTCCTCCGGCTTCATGGTCTTAAGTACTTTTTCGATGGCTTTGTATCCATCTACTGCGAGATATTCATCGATGTTCTCCGGGTTAATTTTACCGCAGTTTCTCAATACAACTCGCTGCTGTTTGTCGAGGAACTGTTCGTCTTCCGGTGTGATCGCGTACGCCTGACAGACTTTATGGTTCACTAAATGACTTTCAACGATCTCAGCCACCTTGTCCGGCTGTACTTTGACGTATCTTGTCATTTCGCCGTTATCGTCATATACATCCACAATTGGCTCCAGATAACAGGTACCGACGCAGCCTGTGATGTCAACTTTGACGTCAAGGCCTTTCGCTGCGATCTGTTTTTCCAATTCTGCGGCAGTTTTCTTGGCACCGGTCGCGATACCGCAGCTGCCTTGTCCAACTACTACTTTCATGCGGGCACCTCCTATGCTCTTTCTTTGATTTCGGCCAGAATCTGTTTTACCTTATCCTTGGTCAGATTGCCGTAGGTTTCATCACCATCGGCACTCTTAACCATCATAACAGGCGCTAAGGAACAGCAGCCCAGGCACGCGACGTTATTCAGGGTAAAAATACCGTCTTCCGTCGTTTCGCCATCCTTGATGTTGAGATATTCGCAGACAGCTTCTTCGATCATTTCAGAACCGTTGACATGACATGCTGTGCCCTGGCAGAGCATGATCAGGTACTTGCCGATCGGCTGCAGTCTGAACTGTGCATAGAAAGTCGCTACGCCGTAGATTTTGGCAGGTTTGATCCCTGTCGCATCAGAAATGTAGTTGATCGTGTCGATGGACAGATAACCGTAGATTTCCTGAGCTTTTTGCAGAATAGTGATGAGACTACCCGGCACCTTTGCATATTGGTCTAAAACAGGCTGCAGTTCCTTGAACTGTTCTCTTCTGTTTTCGGCACAATTGCAGTTACATGTTTTTTCACTCATTTTTGCACCTCTTAATTATAAATTACATCCAAATTGGACAATTTAAAACAATATTTATCTTATCACAGGTCGTGTCTGATTATGCGCATGCACGCTCGTATGCGCACTTATGCTCTTGCGTCTTCGGCGGGGGTGCTGTCTTTGCTGTCCTCCGCCTCCTGCTCCGCAGGATCGAGAATATAGATTTTGACACGCTCGATGCGCCGATCCTGGATCGCCATGATCTTGAACTGATAGTTTTCAAACTCAATGATCCTGCCGACATCGTTCTCGTCCGGGATTTCACCTAGCATATCGATGAGAAAGCCGCCGATGGTCTCGCTGGTCTCCGAGGTCAGGTCGATCCCCAGTTCCTCGTCCAGATCCTCCAGGCTGACATCACCGTCAACCAGGTAGATATGGTCATCCACCTTATCGATAATTTCTTCTTCTTCGTCATATTCATCATCAATGTCGCCGACGACCTGCTCTATGATATCCTCCATGGTGACGATCCCGCTGAAGCCGCCGTACTCGTCGATCAGAATCGCGATCTGCTGCTTCATCTTTTGCAGTTCAAACAGCAGCGCGTCGATATTCTTGGTCTCCGGCACAAAATATGGTGCACGCAGAATCGAAGCGATGTCCACTGACTCAAAACCCTTTTCCCAGGCCTGGATCAGATAATCCTTGATGTTGAGAATACCGATGATATTATCGGTTTCGCCCTGACAGACCGGAATTCGTGAATAACGCAGTTTCATCAGATCATCCACATATTCCTCCGGCGGATCCTCGATGTCGATCACGAACACATCCGTACGCGGCGTCATGATTTCATAGGCGAGTTTATCGTCCAGGGCAAAGATGGAATTGATCATCTTTTTGCCCTCTTCCTTGAGTACGCCGGACTCCTGCCCGGCCTCCAGAATGGACATGACCTCTTCCTCCATCTGCGAGCCATTGGTCTGGTTGGTCAGTTTCTTCCAAAATTTTTTGATTCCCTTGTCTTTATGCTCCTTCGATTCTTTCGGACCGGGGGCACCGCTACTGTCGCTTGACATTTGTTTTTCTCCTTATCTGATTTACTTAAAATTTTATACGGTAAACCATGTGCAAAATGGCTTTGTTCCCGCCTGTTTCGCGGTATCAGTTCCCGTTTTCTTTCTTTTTACGCAGCATGAAATGCGCGTCAACCGGCTTTGCCATCTTTATCTTCAAGATTTGCTGCGGATGCGGCGCAGCCGTAATCGGCTCGCCCTCCTCATTATACATCTCTTCCAATGCCTGTGTAAAAAAGTCCGTATGTGGACCGAACACTTCAATTTCATCGCCGATGACCATCTTGTTGCGCTGCTCCACGATGGCATACCCGGTTTCCGGGTCGTAGGATCTGACCATACCGGTGAAAGTATAGTCCCGCGTGTAGGCGCTCGTCTGATAGTTTTGGTCATGGTTGGTCGGCTTATGATAATAAAAGCCTGTCGTAAATTCCCGGTGACTGACTTTTTTGAGCTCCGTCATCCATTCCTCGCGAAAAGCGTAGCCGTCCGGATCTGCAAAATACGCGTCGATGGCTTTGCGGTATGCCGCGACAACCGTTGCCACATAGAACACGCTCTTCATACGACCTTCGATCTTCAAAGACGAAATGCCAGCCTCCACGAGCTCCGGAATCGATTCGATCATGCACAGATCGCGGGAATTCAAGATATAGGTTCCTCTTTCGTCCTCTTCGATCGGGTAATACTGTCCGGGCCTTTGTTCCTCGACAAGCGCATATTTCCATCTGCAAGGATGCGCGCACTGTCCGCGGTTGGCGTCTCTTTCGATCATAAAATTGCTCAAAAGGCACCTTCCGGAGTAGGAAATGCACATGGCCCCATGCACAAACGCCTCAAACTCCAAAGTTTCCGGTGTCTGCCTGCGGATCTCCCGAATCTCTTCAAAGGTCAGCTCTCTGGCAAGCACGATGCGCTTCACGCCCATGCGATGCCAGAATTTCGCGGTCTCATAATTCGTCATATTCGCCTGCGTGCTGAGATGGAGCTCTGCCTGCGGTATGATCTCCTGTATCATGGTGATCACGCCGGGATCGCTAACAATGAACGCGTCCAAATCCAAATCCTTGATTTTGTTCAAATAATCGCGCAGCGGCTCGATATCCTCGTTGTGCGCGTAGATATTCATCGCCAGATAGCATTTGACGCCATGCGCGTGACAGAAGGCGATGCCCTCAGTCATTTCCGCGAGACTCATATTGCCGGCTCCCGCGCGCAGGGAAAACAGCTCACCGCCGAAGTAAACGGCATCTGCTCCGTAAAGCGCCGCGATTTTCAATTTTTCGAGATCCCCTGCCGGGGCTAATAGTTCTGGTTTTTTTATCATATTTTCCCTATTTTGCGGTTGCGTTTAATTTTGTCACCGAAATACCGTCTCCGACTGCCAGCACCGCGGTCTCCATATTCGGACAGCTTTGAATATATTCCAAAAATGCGCGCATTTTGCGAATATTCGTCTTATGCTTGCCTTTTGGGTCAAAGCAATCGTCCGCGACCTTTCCTTTGAAGAGGACATTATCGCAGAGAATTACGGCTTCTGTGGTGCAGACCTTCATGGCTGCGTCTAAAAACCGTCGGTAGTGGCTCTTGGCCGCGTCAATGAACACCAGATCAAACGGTGCGATTCCCTCTGCTTTGAGTTCTGCCGCGGCTTCCGCTCCGTCGCCGCACAGTACGGTGACATGCTTCTCATAACCAAGTTTGCGGATGTTGGCGCACGCCGTTTCATAAGTTTCCGGATCTTTTTCGATGGTCACGACCTCCGCACCGCAGCACTCCGCGAAAAACATCGCGGAATAACCGACAGCACAGCCGATTTCCAAAATTCTTTTTGGCCGCAGGATCGCGAGTGTCGCGCGCAGATAGCTTTCGGTTTCCTTCAGGATAATCGGAATCTCCGCAGCTTCCGCTTCCTGTCTGAGCGCCCCTAACTCCGATGTTAATGGATGATAGAAGCTGTTGATATATCGGGTAACGAGTTCATTCGTAATATTCTGTGTGAATTCCATGTATTTAGTGCGCAGCCCGATAGGCTTTGTCATAGGCTGCTTTATCTTTTAAGAACTGATTATAATCGGACGAAAAGTTCGATGTGCCATCCAGCTTTTCGCTGGCAACGAAATACAGATAATCCGCGTCCGATGGGTAAAACGCCGCCCGGATCGATGCCATACCCGGAGAACAGATCGGTCCCGGGATATCCTTATACTTGTAACTGTTGTACGGCGAATCGATCTCAAGATCCGCGTAAGTCAGATTGTCCTTTTGCTTGCCGATCACATATTGTACGGTCGAGCACATCTGGAATTTCATTCCCTTTTCCAGACGGTTGTAGATTACCGCCGCGACCTTTGGGCGTTCTTCATCCAGGATTGCCTCCCGTTCGATGATGGACGCATACTTGATGATGTCGCGCAGCTGCACACCCTGCTCGGTCGTCAGATAAGCGCCGTATCGGGTCAAAAGGTCTTTCCATTCCGCTTCCTGTCCTTTGAAGATGCCTTCAAAGACATCCTGATCAAACTGGCGCAGCATGGTATTGATGATCTCTTCTTCTGAGCTGCCCTCTGCGACATAATAGGTGTTCGGCATCAGGTAGCCTTCCAGATAATTGTCCGGAAGACTGCTGCGCATGGCTTCCTCATTGCTTGCATAACGAAGAAACTCATAAGTATCGAACCATTTCGGATCTTTGACAATCTGTTCAAATGTCTCCTGATCGCCCATGCCTTGATCGACCAGTTTTTGGATCGTCTGTGCTACGGTCAGTCCCTCCGGTACCGTAAACGTCTTCATGCTGACCTTACCACCTACCAGGATCTCCGCGATTTCCGCATAATCCATGGATGGAGAAAGCGCGTAAGTGCCCGCTTTGTACTTGCTGTCCCAACCCTTACTCTTCGACCAAAGCCGAAAATTGCTTGCGCTGGCGATGATACCGTTATCCTCCAGCGTCTGCGCGATGCCCGCGGCACTGGTGCCTGACGGAATCTCTATGCTGACTGATGCGGCATTTTCGCTGTCATACGGTTTCCCCATACTGCCCATATAGATCCAAAAACCTACCGCAAGGAGCAGCACACCGATGAGCGCAGGAATCAAAATTTTAGTAAGATGCTTTGATGATCTCATGTATATCCCCTTTTGTATCGTTTGCTTTCTCTTCAGATATTTCGCCTTTTGATATTGTATTCACAATAAATCAAGAAAAACGGAAGGACGGCAGAATTTTGCTGCGCGTCCTTCCGCCACTCAAGCTTTTTGTATCAACTATTTCGCTCTTCCCAGATATTCGCCGGTTCTGGTGTCGATCTGGATCTTTTCGCCGGTTTCGATGAAGATCGGAACCTGTACCACAGCGCCGGTTTCCACTGTTGCGGCCTTCGTTACGTTGGTCGCGGTGTTGCCCTTCACGCCCGGCTCTGTTTCGATGACCTCAAGATCTACGAAGTTCGGTGCTTCTACCAGGAAAGCATTGCCCTGGAAGAACTTCACCGTTGCTTCGTCGTTCGGTCTCATGAACTTGATTGCATCCTCTACCTGCTCTGCGCCCAGCGGAATCTGGTCGTAAGTCTCCGGATCCATGAAATAATACAGGCCATCCATATCATACAGATACTGCATCTTTTTGGTTTCGATGATCGCTTCTTCGAATTTGTCATCCGGATTGAACGCTTCTTCTCTGGTCGCTCCGGTGATGATGTTCTTATACTTGGTTCTTACGAATGCGGCACCTTTACCTGGCTTTACATGTAAAAAATCAAGCACAACATGCGGTTCTCCGTTGATCTGAAATGTTCTGCCTTTTCTAAAATCACTAGCGTAAATCATTTTTTATCTCTCCATTCTTAATTTAAGTCTGTTATTTATGACATCTCGATACTTCATTATATCAAATAACCTGTCGATTGCCAAGTCCTCATTCAATTTTTTTCAAGAAATTCCCATGAATTTTTTCGCTTTTAGCCAAGAAGGTCGCCGACACCGATGGCTTCGCCGATGATGCCGTAAACGTCCTTCATCATCAAAGAAAATCTCATTTCGGCCTGCAGATACTGAGACGTCAGCGGGTCAGCGGCCATAATCGTGTAAAGCTGCTGAATGCCGGCCATATCTTCCGCGTTCGGCTGTTCGCCCATCATCTGCTTAGTCTGAAATTCCAGCTGCTTTGCCTGAAAATCCTTGAGCATCTTAGAAAGTTCTTCATTCGCGTCGATCTGTTTTTTTAAGGCGTTGTACTGTTTGAACTCTTCAGATTCTTTTATCGCGGACGCCAGTCCGTGTGCCTGGTCATATACGTTCATACTTGCATTTCTCCTTTTCCGTTTATCAAAATTTTATCTCTGCGCGCTGCACTTGTCCGTAACCTCGCAGCGAGTGTCCCTGCGCGCCGCCAAAATGTTCTTGCATTTGTCCTCGTCGCTGCAGCTGGCATCTCCGTCCACTTTCATTGTGCGCACTCCTGCATCTGCCGACTCTGCCCGCGCAGTCGCTCTCTGCTGCTTTGCGGGGAATTTCATCTGCTCGCTGCGGCGAAAACGGGAAGAATTTTCTGTCCAGCTTTGCTGTCAGAAGAATTCCGTCGCCGTTTTCTTGCCTTGCTTGCGCGTGAAATTCTGCCGCGCAGCGCAAGTTCACGTTCTGCAGCGCCAGAGGCGGCAGATGTATGCACGCAGGAAAATGGTGCGCTGTTTCGGGGTGCAGGGCAAAGTACTGCATTTTCCGCAGACGCTGCATGTCATGGCCCGCAAAGTGATGCAGATGCACAGCATGCGCGCAATCACTGTTTGAGCATCGAAGATGCGAGTTTGATTCGCGGCACTGTGCAGCAAATCGCGTGCGGCAGCCATGCACAGCGGCGAGGACCTTTGCAGCGCTTTGCGCCTGCACCCCGGAAACCGGTCCTGCAGGTTCCGCGCAAGAAGCGCTACACTTCGAGGAAGATCGGCAGAATGATCGGGCTGCGCTTGGTCGTTTCGTAAATGAAACTGCTCAGCGAATCTCTGACCTGCGACTTCATCGCGTTCCAGTCCGTAATATTTTTATCCTGACAGCGCTTCAACGCCTGAATCGCCACCTTACGCGCCTCATCCATCAGCTTTTCGTTTTCTCTGACATAGACAAAGCCTCTGGAGATAATGTCCGGTCCGGAAACCACCAGATGACTTTCGCGCTCGATAGCCGCCACGACGATCATCAGACCGGACTCGGACAGCAGTTTGCGGTCTCTGAGTACGATATTGCCGACATCACCGACCCCAAGGCCATCGACGAGAATCGCGTCCGCCTCCACTTGGTCTTTTTCGACAAACGCCTTGCGCGTATTGACGTTCAGAATGTCGCCGTTGTTGAGTACGAAGATATTCTCTTTCTTCATGCCCAGGGACTCTGCCAGTCTGGCGTGCTGCACCAGATGACGGTATTCGCCATGTACCGGCATGAAGAACTTTGGCTTGATCAGCGAATGCAAGAGCTTTAGTTCCTCCTGGCAGGCGTGCCCGGAAACGTGAATATCCGCGATATCGGAGTAGATCACCTCCGCACCCTTTTCAAAGAGCTTATTGACAACATTGGATACGGTTTTTTCATTGCCCGGGATCGGTGTCGAGGACAGGATGACCGTATCGCCTTTTTTGAGCTTCACAGCCTTATGCTCGCCGGAAGCGATGCGCGACAGGGCTGACATCGGTTCGCCCTGGCTGCCGGTCGTGATGATGACCAGCTTATCGTCCGGAATGTTCTTTGTCATTTTAAGATCGACCAAAGTGCCTGCCGGGATATTCAGATAACCCAGCTCGATCGCGAGCGCGACTACGTTTTCCATACTTCTGCCGGAAACCGCCACCTTGCGGCCGACCTTGACCGCGTTCTCGATAATCTTCTGCACGCGATGTACGTTCGACGAGAAGGTCGCGATGATGATGCGGTTTTTGGAATTGCGGAAGATATTTTCAATCGTCTGCCCAACCACGCGTTCAGAGGCTGTATAGCCCGGACGCACCGCGTTGGTGCTGTCGCAGAGCATCAGCGTCACGCCCTTCTTACCAATCTGCGCCAGCTTCGAAAAGTCGATCGGTTCTCCGTCAATCGGTGTATAGTCGATCTTGAAGTCGCCGGAGTGGAATACCACGCCTGCCGGAGTCGTAATCGCCAGACAGATCGCGTCCGCGATTGAGTGCGTCGTGCGGATCGTTTCGATATCAAAATACTCTCCGAGCTTAAACTTATCGCCTGCGTTAATCGTCCGCAGATCCCCGATCACTTCGTGTTCTTTTAACTTGTTTTCCACCAGTCCCAGCGTGAGTCTCGTGCCATAGACCGGAATCTTGATATGCTTGAGCAGATAAGGAATGGCGCCGATATGGTCCTCATGACCATGCGTAATCACCATCCCGACGATCTTGCTGCGATTCGCGATCAAGTAGGAAAAATCCGGAATGACGATATCAATGCCGTACATTTCGTCTTCCGGGAAAGAAAGTCCGCAGTCGATGATCAAAATTTCATCTTGGTATTCCAGGAGTGTCAGGTTTTTGCCGATTTCGTTCAGTCCTCCTATCGGAATTACCTTTAACATTGGGCTTTCTTTTTTTGGTTTTGTTTGTCTTCTTCTCATAAATTCTCCGTCCTTTTTTCTCTATTTATGAAAAGACAGCATTTCCTTGCAGGACCCGCGCCGCCGCCAAACACTTGCTGCGGCGGCACGCCTGCTGTGATGTTATTCTGTTTCTATCTATTTTACTACAATGTTGATCAGTTTGTTCGGTATGGAAATTACCTTGACAACTGTCTTTCCGTCCAGTAATGCTTGAATCTTATCACTCTCCATTGCTGTCTTTTCGAGCGCTGCCTTATCAAGATTGTTGGCAACACTTAACTTATCTTTTAATTTGCCGTTGATCTGCACGATGACTTCCACCTCGTCCTTCACCAGCGCGGATTCGTCAAATTCCGGCCATGACATCACTGCCACAGACTCGTTCTGCCCGATATCATGCCACATTTCCTCACAGATATGCGGTGTGAACGGGGACAGGATCAAAATCAAATCTTTGATTGCTTTGCCAAAGAAGCCGACGTTCACATCGCCCTCTTTGTAGCGGTACATTTCATTTACAAGCTCCATAATCGAAGAGATCGCCGTATTGAAGCTGAATCTGCCGCCGACATCCTCGCTGACCTTTTTAATCGCGGTATGCAGCATATAGTTCAGAGACTTGTCAGCTTCAGTCTTGATCTCAAACTCTGCCGGTACTTCCGGATATTTTGCGTGGAATTCGTAAACCAGTCTCCAGACTCTGTTCAGGAAACGATAGCTGCCCTCCACGCCCGCGTCGGACCAGTCAAGCTCTCTTTCCGGCGGTGCCGCAAAGAGAATGAACAATCTTGCCGTATCCGCGCCGTATTTCTTGATGATTTCCTCCGGACTGACGACATTGCCGAGCGACTTACTCATCTTCTTGCCGTCCTTGTTGACCATACCCTGCGTCAAAAGATTCTTAAACGGCTCATCGTCTCTGACAAGACCGAGATCATGCAGCGCCATCTGGAAGAAACGAGAGTACATCAGATGCAGGATCGCGTGTTCTACACCGCCGATATACTGATCCACATTCATCCAGTAGTTCGCCTTGTCCGAATCGAACGGCGCGTGGTCGTTCTTCGGATCACAGTATCTGAGGAAATACCACGAGGAATCCAGGAAGGTATCCATCGTATCGACTTCTCTGGTCGCTTGCTTGCCGCAGCGCGGACAAGCGCAGTGTTTGAAAGTCGGCGAGGTCGCGATTGGGGATTCCCCTTTGCCGGTGAATTCCACGTCCGTCGGCAGCAGAACCGGCAGGTTCTCTTCCTTCTCCGGTACCCAGCCGCAGTCCTCACAGTAGATCATCGGAATCGGTGTGCCCCAGTATCTCTGACGCGAGATCAGCCAGTCTCTGAGTTTATAGTTGACCTTGCGGTGTCCAAGGCCCTCCTTCTCCGCCTTGTCGATCATATACGGGATCGCGTCTGCGGATTGCATCCCGGTGATTTCGCCGGAGTTAATCATCACGCCGGACGCCGCGCAGGCCTGTGTCAGGTGATTCACATCCACCTCCGGATCCTGCGGATCAACAACCGGGACGATGTCGATACCGAATTTCGTCGCGAATTCAAAGTCTCTCTGGTCATGTGCCGGTACGCCCATAACCGCGCCGGTACCGTAGCCCATCAGAACGTAATCCGCGATATAGATCGGCATTTCCTTATGCGTGAACGGGTTGATCGCGTACTTGCCGATGAACACACCGGTCTTTTCGTTGGTCGTGGAGGTACGTTCGATCTCGTTCATGTGCTTGACCTTGTCGATATACTCCAAAACCGGTTTCTCGTATTCCGTTCCCTTGACATTTTCCAGAACGGTCGGATACTCCGGTGCCAGAACCATAAAAGTCGTACCATAGATGGTGTCCACTCTGGTCGTGAATACCGTCAGCGTTTCATCGGAATCCTTCATTTTGAAATCCACTTCGCAGCCGTAGGACTTCCCGATCCAGTTTTTCTGCATTGTTCTGACCTTTGCCGGCCAGCCGTCCAGTTTGCCGTTGTCGAGGTTTTCCAGCAGTCTGTCCGCGTAGTCGGTAATCTTAAAATACCACTGCGAAAGGTTTTTCTTCGTCACCGGCGTCTTGCAGCGTTCGCAAACCCCGTCTACAACCTGTTCGTTTGCCAGTACGGTCTGACAGCTTGGACACCAGTTGACCGGATTTTCTTTCTTGTAAGCCAGCCCTTTCTTGAAAAACTGAATGAAGATCCACTGCATCCATCTGTAATAGTCTTCGTGGCAGGTCGCGACTTCTCTGTCCCAGTCATAGGAAAGACCGAGCTCTCTCAGCTGCGCTTCCATCTCGTGGATATTGTCCCAGGTCCATTTGCTCGGGTGGATACCATGCTGGATCGCCGCGTTTTCTGCCGGCAGGCCGAAGGAGTCGAAACCCATCGGATGCAGCACGTTATAGCCATCCATCTTCTTGAATCTGGCTACCACGTCACCGATGGAATAGTTTCGAACGTGTCCCATGTGCAGCTTGCCTGACGGGTATGGGAACATTTCCAGCACATAATATTTTTTCTTCGTTTCATCCTCTGTGCACTTGAACAGTTGATTTTGTTCCCAATAGTCCTGCCATTTTTTTTCGATTTCCTTAAAATTATACTTCTCGTTCATCTTTGTCCTATTCCTCCACTTCGATGAAATCACAATCGCCCCAAATTTTTTCAATGCTGTATTTTTCTCTCATTTCCTTGGTAAACAGATTGACGATGATATCGCCAAAATCCATTAAAATCCAGCCGGAGTTCTGTTTGCCCTCTACCGACTTTACCAAGAGACCTTCCTTCGCGAATGCCTCTTCTACGTCATCCACCAATGTATTGATCTGTCGTTCGGATGTACCGGAACAGATGACGAAAAAGTCCGCAAATGATGCCTTTCCCTGAATGTCGATGATGACGATATCCTGTGCTTTTTTAGCGGACAGCGTCTTTCCGGCAAGCAGCGCGTACTCTCTGTTGGTCATGGTTTTCCTCCTTTTTGTTTGATCGTATTTTCTAAATACGCTTTTGCGCGTATGGTTTCCTCATCTAAATATTTGCCGCTGGACCTGACGAAATCGATCGTGTTGGAAAGCGACATCAGGCACGCCTTGTCCAGATCGATATAGGCCTCCTTGCGCAGCGCTTCGACGCCCGGATAAGAACGGTTCGGCTCCACAGCGTCAGCGATGTAGATGATCTTTTCCAAAAGCGACATGCCCGGTCTTCCGGTCGTGTGATAGGATACCGCGTTGATGATGTCCGGATCCTCGATCTCAAAATCACGCTGCATGATGATCGCCGCAATCTTGCCATGCGCCAGATTACAGTTATTCAGATACTTGCTGTCAAGACCCAGGTGCTTGACATAATAGTTGAGGCTGTTTTCGGAAACGCCCCGATACATATCGTGAAAGAGCGCCGCGATCTCAGCCTTCTGCGGGTCCGCGCCGTAGCGCTTCGCCAGCTCGATTGCGGTTGTCCGCACGCCTTCGGTGTGAATTTTCCTTTTTTCCGAAAAATTCTTCTCGATATAGTCCTTAATCTCTTTGATAGAGTCCATGTTCTGTGATATACCTCTCTACAGTTTCGGGAACCAGACCTGTCGCAGGCTCGCCTGCTTGATATTTTTCGCGGATTTCGGTCGCAGAGATGTCCGGCATCTGCGATGCCAGTTTGATGACGTTGGTCCCGTATCTCGCGCGATACTCGCCAATCTTGTGATCCAGCTCCTCCTCCCGGTAGCCAGGTCTGATGCTGACAATAAAAGAAAAATGCTCCAAAAGGTCGATGCCTTTATACCAGCTGTCCAGCGCCAAAAACGCGTCTGTTCCCGTAATAAAGAAAATCTCCTTGCCCGGCATTTCCTTTTGCAGGGCTGTCATCGTGTCGTAGGTATAGGAAACGCGCATCCGGTCGATCTCAAAGGTCGAAACCTCCGTCCGCGGCACCTCCGCGAACGCCAGCTTCGCCATTGCGAGCCTGTGCTCATCATCGGTCACGCGCTTGCCCTGCTTGAACGGCTGGATATAAGCAGGCATTACGATCAGCTTTGCAAGACCCGCTTCCATGAGCGCTGCCCGGCCGAGCGCGACATGTCCGATATGTACCGGATCAAAGGTGCCGCCCAGCACACCGATGCGATGCGGATATATTGTCTGCGCGCCGCTGTCGGACGCGCCTGCGCTCATGTTGGTCCTGCCCGCAGCCTGCCGGCTCTGCCGCGGCGGTCCGTCAGATGCGGCAGAGGTCTGTGCATCTGACGCCGGGCTGCCTCTGTCCAAATCTTGAAATTCAATGCCGCTGTCCCAGAATGATTCCCCGTATTCCCTGAACTCGAACGATGGATTCTGATCTCTGAGCGCCCGCCAGAACGAAGCCGCAAAATCTTCTTCCGCGCCCCAGCTGATATTGAACAGCCCCTCTCCGCCGCCGGATGCAACCGCACTGACAATGGCGGTTCCTGCTTTGAACAGATTCTCCACCCAGACCATCGTGATTGACAAACTGGCATAGGAACCGGTCCGCATAAAGTAATTCTCAAAGACTGCCGTCACAACATGATACTCTCCATCTCGGGTCGGCAGCTTGATGCACTGCATCGGCACGACCGGTTCTGACCCGGTGATCGTTTTGCCTGCCCGATAAATCGCACCGCAGCAGGCCTGAAACGAACCGTTGAATACTCTGGCATTGCGCAGTTTTTTGCTTTCCACACCCGGAATGCTCTGCGCAAGATCATCGAATTCGTACTGCAGATACTTCTGCGCGCGGTCGCTGAGTCCGGACTGCGGAAGTTCTTCATCAAACTTCTTTTTCGCGCTCTGATAAGACGCGTCCGACAGCGCGATCTTGATGTCCTGCAGGAGTGGTTTGGCTTTTTGCGCGCAAGTCCCGCAAAAGTAAACGCCTTGATTCATCAGGCAGAAATAATCCTGATAGAACTTGATTTCCGCGCCGCAGTTGATACATTCTTTCGCCATATACTTTGAGACCCTTTCCTTGTATCTCCTGTAAGCCCTGCGCATATTCGCAAGGCTTCAGGCAAGACTTCGCTTTTTATTATGTGCACTTTTATTCCTTTGTTGTAATACCGAGCTCGTCAAGTTGCGTCGGATCGACCGGTGACGGCGCGCTGGAAACTAGGCACTGCGCGTTCTGATTCTTCGGGAACGCGATGACTTCGCGGATCGACGGTTCACCGAGCAGGAGCATCACGAAACGGTCCAGACCGTAAGCAAGCCCTGCGTGCGGCGGCGCGCCGTATTTGAAGGCTTCAATCAGGAAGCCGAACTTTTCATCGCAGTCCTCCTTCGTCAGACCCAGTACCTCGAACATCTTCGCCTGCAGATTCTTGTCATGGATTCTGACCGAACCGCCGCCCAGCTCTACGCCGTTCAAAACGATATCATAGGCGTCTGCCTTGACTGCCAGCGGATCGGTATCCAAAAGCTCCAGCTGATCCAGCTTCGGGCAGGTGAACGGGTGATGCATCGCCTTGAGCGAATGGTCTTCTTCGTCCTCTTCGAACATCGGGAAGTCAACGACCCACAACAGGTTGTACTGATTATCGTCCAAAAGTCCCATTCTCTTCGCACATTCTCTTCTGAGGAAACCCAGAGAATCATAGGTTACCTTCGCCCGGTCGGAACAGATAAAGATCAGGTCGTCTGTCTTCGCGTCGAACACCTTTGCGATCTCCGCAAGCTCTTCCTGCGAGAAGAATTTATCTACAGAGGATTTGTATTCGCCTTCATGCACACGGATCCATACTAGACCCTTGGCGCCGTAAGCCTTGGTCATGTCCGTCAGTTTATCGATATCCTTACGGCTGAACTGCTCGGAACCGCCGGTCACGCAGATGCCTCTGACGTCGCCGCCGTTTGCCATGCAATCGGTGAAAACCTTGAAGCCGCAGTCTTTTACGACATCGTTCAGTTTTTTGAGTTCAAAGCCGAATCTCGTATCCGGCTTATCAGAACCGTAGCGTTCCATCGCTTCATCCCAGGTGATGCGCGGCAGCGGCAGCTGGATCTCCACGCCCTTGAGCTCGCGGAACACCTTGGCTAGGAAACCCTCCTGCATCGCGATGACATCGTCCTGATCCACGAAGGACATCTCCAGATCGATCTGCGTAAACTCCGGCTGCCGGTCGGCACGCAGGTCCTCATCGCGGAAGCACTTGACGATCTGCATGTAGCGGTCGGTACCGCCGACCATCAGAAGCTGCTTGAACAGCTGTGGAGACTGCGGCAGCGCGTAGAACTCACCCGGATACACGCGGGACGGTACGATATAGTCTCTGGCACCCTCCGGTGTGGATTTAATCAGCATCGGGGTTTCCACTTCGGTAAAACCGTTCGCGTCGAAATAGTCTCTGGCACATTTGCAGACCTTGTGACGGAAGGTCAGATTGCGCTGCATCTTGGTCTTTCTCAGATCCAGATAGCGGTATTTGAGACGCAGATTATCGTCCACGTTATCATCGTCCTTGATGTAGATCGGTGGTGTATCCGCTTCGGCATACAGCACCAGATCGGTCGCGAACACCTCGATCTCGCCGGTCGACAGATTTTCATTCTTGGCGCTTCTCTCCTTTACGATGCCCTTGACGCCGATGACATATTCGCTTCTGAGCGCATCTGCTCTTTCAAACAGTTCCTGCGGAATCTGATCATCAAAGGTCACCTGCACGATGCCGGTTTTATCTCTCAAATCCACAAAGATCAGTCCGCCGAGGTTTCTTCTCTTCGCGACCCAGCCGTTGAGTACGACTTCCTGCCCCGCGTTGCTGAGGTTCAGCGTGCCGCACATGTGCGTTCTCTTAAAAATATTGCTCATATCTCATACTTCTCCTGTTTCTATTTATCCTTGCATTCCTGCGGCTCAGCTGAGAGGCGCTTGTCAATTTCCGCTTTCAAATCCTCAAACCGGACTTCTGTCTGCTCACCGCTGATCATATCCTTGCAGGTCGCGACGCCATTCTCCAGCTCGTTGTCACCGATGACAACCGCCAGCTTCGCGCCCAGTCTGTCTGCGTATTTGAACTGTCCCTTGAAGTTTCTCTGCAGATCATCGATCTGGCACTTATAGCCGTCTCTGCGCAGCGTAAACAGCAGCTTCTGTCCGTAGAGCTTTGCTTTTTCGCCCATGGTAGCGATGAAAACATCACATGCGGACGGTTTCGGGATCTCCACCCCGTTCGCTTCCATCAGCATCAGCAATCTTTCCTTGCCGAGACCGAAGCCGACGCCCGGGATCGGCGGTCCGCCGACCTCCTGCACCAGATTATCATATCGACCGCCGCCGCAGACTGTGCCCTGCGCGCCAAGACTGTTCGTCACGAATTCAAAGGCTGTTTTCGTGTAGTAGTCCAACCCTCTGACAATTTTCGGATTGATGACATACGGAATGCCGATGGCATCCAAATTCTGCTGCAGCTCCTCAAATGCCTTTTTGCAGTCATCACACAAAAAGTCGATCATCATCGGCGCACCCTGAACAAGCTCCTGATCCTGCGGGCTCTTGCAGTCGAGGATACGCATCGGGTTCTTGTCATATCTGGATTTGCAGGTATCACAGAGCTGATCGAACTTCGGCGCTAAGAACTCCTTCAGCGCTTTTCTGTGCTCCGCGCGGCAGTGCGGACATCCGACAGAGTTGATCTCCAGGGTCAGATCGGACACGCCCATAGAGGTCAAAAAATCGTAGCCGATCGCGATGATCTCCGCGTCCGCGACCATATTCGGCGTGCCGAAGGTTTCTACCCCGAACTGGTGGAACTGTCTCAGGCGACCCGACTGCGGCTTTTCATAACGGAAACACGGAATATCATAGAATAACTTAATCGGCTGCACTTCCGCGTACAGCTTATGTTCGATGAAAGCACGTACCGCCGGAGAGGTTCCTTCCGGCTTCAGCGTAATGGAACGTCCGCCATGATCGTTGAAGGTATACATTTCTTTCTGCACGACATCGGTGGTATCGCCGATCCCTCTCTGGAATAATTCTGTATGTTCAAAGATCGGGGTTCTGATTTCCTTGAAACCGTAGCGTTGGCACACATCTTTCCACTTCTTTTCGATGTAATGCCACTTGTACACCTGATCCGGCATGATATCCTTCGTCCCTTTCGGTGCGTTCGTTAACATCTCTTTTCTACCTCCTTAAAAATATTCTGTTCTTTTCTATCCAGCATTTCCTCTAATCTGGAAATATAGATCTCATAATTGGAAACATTCGGCACCCGTTCCAGACGGTTTTCGTCCGGGTGGTAGATCTTGCTGATGCCGCCGGCGCCGAGCGCCAGAATGGTCTGCTTCTCTTCCATGATGCGAATGTTATAGATACAAGGCGTATCGCCCTTGCAGTACCCTGTATTCTCAAAGGCACCTGCCATATGCTTCTGTCTGTACAGATAATACGGACGGAAGCCTGCTGCCTTGAGCTTCTGCTGCGCGACAGCCAGCATTTTCTTAACGGTTTCACCCTGCTTATAGTGAAAATCCTTATCCACCTCCACAAGGCGCGAGGCGCGTTTGACCGCCAGCGTATGCACCGTAATATTCTCCGGGTCGAGCGCCAGAAGCGCCTCCATCGTCTCCGCGAAATCAGCAGGTGATTCCTCCGGCAGACCGGTAATGACATCTGCGTTGACGATCGGAATCCCGACCCAGTCCGCGCGCTGAAATGCTTTGACAATATCATCCGGACGATGCTCCCGCCCGATGAGGTCCAAAGTCTTTGCATGCATCGACTGCGGATTGATGCTGATGCGTGCGATATGGTGCTGCTGCAGCACTTCCAGCTTCTCATAGGTGATGGTTTCGGGACGTCCGGCTTCTACCGTAAATTCCTTTAGTTTGCTCAGGTCTATCGCAGCCTCCACCGTTCCCAGCAGCGCATCGAGCTGCTCTGCCGTCAGCGTGGTCGGTGTGCCGCCGCCGATATAGATGCTCTCCGCCCAAAGTCCGGTCTCCTGCATACGTCTGCCGACATACGCAATTTCTTGCTTTAATGCCTCCAGATAGCGCGCGATCTCCGCGTCCGGCACCTGATTGGAAGTAAAAGAACAGTAAAGGCAACGAGTCGGACAGAACGGAATCCCGATATAAACGCCGACCGAATCCGGATCAGCCTTGCCGCAGACCTCCCGCTGATAGGCTAAGGTATCCGTGAGGAGATCGATCTTGGACTCTGCCAGCAGATAGTCCTCGCGGAGTGTTCTGCGTACCGCCTCCATATCCTGCAGACGATCAAGCAGCTCTCCTGCCAGCTTGACCGGACGCACGCCCGTCAGAATGCCCCACTCCGGCTCATATCCGGTTACCGCAGCTAGTTTACGGTAAATTTCTCGTTTGATTTCGTTTTTATCCGCGGACAAAACTTGATTGATCTCAAGCAGGATTGGCTGCGCGGCAGGCGCCGCGATTTCCGCTGGCTGCGTCCCGCCTGCCGCGAGATTGCCGTTTTCGTACTTAGCTTCTAAGTCCGCCGCTGCTTCTGCCTCCGCGTCCGTATAGCTCACGAACATGTCCGGCGAGAGAAATACCTTGATCAGCTCCTGCATCTCATATTTATTTGTGATCCCATGAAGTAAAATTTTATACAAAAGGATTTCCTTTCTTCTCGTCGCCGATCGTTGTGAAGCCCATATGCCCCGGCAGTACAACCGTATCATCCGGCAACAGGAAAAGCTTATCCTTAATGGAATTCATCAGCACGCGAAAATCGCCGCCGTAAAAATCGGTTCTGCCGATGGAATAGCGGAACAGGGTGTCCCCGCTAAAAACGTGCCCGTTTACATAAATGCTGATGCCGCCCCTGGTATGGCCCGGCGTATCCAGAATATGCAGCGTCATATTGCCGACCGTCAGTTCATCGCCGTCCTTGACATAGATGTCCGGTTCTACCGTAATCGATCTGCCGAACATTTCGGTTGACACGTTGAGCTTTGCGTCACGCAGAAGCTCCGCTTCCTTCTCATGCGCGACAATTTTGGCGTTTGGAAAATCCTTCGCGTGTTCCGCAACACCGCCGATATGATCCCCATGTCCGTGTGTCAGAATGATATACAGAATATCCAGTCCGAGATTTTTGGCGTCTTCTGTCAGTTCTTTGCAATATCCGCCCGGATCCACGATGAATCCTTTTTTGCTCTCCTCGTCATATACAAGGTAGGTATTGACCTGAATCGGGCCCGTCATATATCGTTTTATCTTCATTTTTTCTCCTGTTTCTTCCCCTTGTCGGTAAGATCTGTGCGCCCTCGCGAAAAGCGGAGCCGCGCTGCCGTAATCGTTAGAATAATTTGTGACTGTCCAAAAGAATCGTCACAGGTCCGTCATTATAAATGCGCACGAGCATCTCCGCCTGAAAGATGCCTTCGCCGACCGGAATGCCTTTGTCTGTCAGTTTTTGATTGAAATATGCATACAGTGCTTTCGCTTCCTCGGGTCTTGCCGCATGACTGTAGCTCGGCCGCTTGCCCTTGCGCACATCGCCCAGCAGCGTAAATTGTGAGATGGAAAGGACACCGCCGCCGATATCCAGCACCGAACGGTTCATCACGCCGTCCGCATCGTCAAAAATACGAAGTCCTGCTACCTTTTCGGCGATATAGTCCGCATCCTTTTCGGTATCGCCGTCTTCTACGCCTAATAGAACGACCAGACCCTGCCGGATCGCGCCTGTCACGTTTTCCTCTACGGTCACATCTGCCTGTGTGACGCGCTGCACGACTGCTCTCATGTGTGCTGTACTCCTTCTCTTTTATCGTTTATTTTTTATGATTTCGCTCTGTAAACCTGAAGGACACCCTCGATATTACGGAGACTGCGCTGTACCTTCTGCATTTCCTGCGTACTGGAAATAGACAGCGTAATGGTCATTGTCAGACTGCCGTCTCTGCCGCTCTTGGCATTGACGCCGGACAGGTGAATGTCCATATCCTCACAGACCCTGGAAATGTCCGAAAGCATCCCCTTGCGGTCCGTTCCTACAATGCAGATATCTGTATTGTAGGATTTTCCTGCCTTCAGATCCTCCCATTCAACCTTGATAAAACGTGCTTTTTCATGCTCCGGCAGCGCCACGATATTGGAGCAGTCCCGTCTGTGAACGGAAATGCCGCGTCCTTTGGTGATGAAGCCGACAATCTCGTCTCCTGGAACCGGATTGCAGCATTTGGCGAGCTTGATCATCAGGTTATCCGCGCCTTCCACGACAATGCCCGGGTTATCAGCCGTTCTTCTGCGATCGCGTAATTTTTTCGCTTCTGCTTCCTTGATCTCGGCTGCGAGTTCTTCGTTGCTCTTTGGAAGTTCTGTCTTTGTCTCGTCCGTATAATAGCCAAACAGGAGATTTGCGAACTTGCTGACCAGCGTACCGCCGTTGGAAAGCTGCGTATAGCATTCATCGGAATTCGCGAAATTCATCGCCTTCATCGCTTTGTTTAAAAACATGGATTTGGCGCAGGTCGCCGGGTCGAAACCCTTTTTACGTATATATTTATCTAAAAGATCCTTACCTTTTTCAATGGTATCGGATTTATTTTCTTTTTTGAGCCAGCTGCGAATCTTGTTTCTGGCATTGGAGCTCTTGGCGATCTTCAGCCAGTCAATGCTCGGACCCGCCGAGTTCGCAGAGGTAACGATTTCAACAATATCGCCATTCTGCAGGGTGTAATCGATGGTTACCATCTTGCCGTTAACCTTGGCCCCGACACATTTGCAGCCGATAGCCGAGTGAATCTTAAAGGCAAAGTCCAGCGGCGTTGAGCCTGCCGGTAGTTCGATGACATCGCCGCGCGGTGTGAAAACGAAGACCTGGCTGGCGAACAGGTCCATTTTCATCGTTTCGAGGAAGTCCTTCGGATCATTGATATCCTGCTGCCACTCCAAAGATTGTCTGAGCCATGCCAGCTTCATGTCATCATTGGAAGCTTTGCCGGTGGTGTCTCCCTCCTTGTATTTCCAATGTGCCGCGATACCATATTCCGCGACCTGATGCATCTCATAGGTGCGGATCTGGATTTCAAACGGCTCCCCGTTGTCACCGATAACTGTGGTGTGCAGGGATTGGTACATATTCGGTTTCGGCATCGCGATATAGTCCTTAAATCTGCCCGGAATCGGTTTCCACATGGTATGCACGATACCGAGTACCGCGTAGCAGTCCTTGACATTATCGACGATGATGCGTACCGCGATCAAATCGAAGATTTCATCGATCTGCTTGTTTTGATATTTCATCTTTTTGTAGATGCTGTAATAATGTTTCGCTCTGCCGTAAATATCATAATGCAGATGCATATCGTTCAGCGCGTCTCGAATCTCGCTGATGACCAGATTGATGGTCGCTTCGCGCTCTTCCTTACGCTTATTGACCTTTTCTTTGAGGTCCTGGAACTCCTGCGGATGCAGATATTTGAGTGCCAGATCCTCAAGCTCAAACTTGACTTTGGAAATACCGAGCCTGCTGGCAAGCGGCGCGTAAATTTCGAGAGTTTCGTTGCACTTTTCGATTTTTTTCTCGGGGCTCATGTACTCCATGGTCCGCATGTTGTGCAGTCTGTCCGCCAGCTTGATGATCAGGACGCGGATGTCCTTGGACATCGCCAAAAACATCTTGCGGAAGTTCTCCGCTTGTATTTCCTCTTTGGATTCAAATTTAATCGTGCCTAATTTCGTAACACCGTCCACCAGAAGAGCGATTTCCTCCCCGAAGTCGGCGACGAGCTGCTCTCTGGTGTAAGGTGTATCTTCTACCACGTCATGCAAAAGCCCACCGACGATCGTCGCGTCGTCCATACCCATCTCCGCGAGGATCAGCGCGACATTGATCGGATGAATAAAATACGGTTCTCCGCTCTTGCGCAGTTGTCCCTCGTGCAGACGCTGGGCTGTATCGAATGCTTTGCCGATCAGTTCGGTGTTGTATTTAGGATTGATATTTAGGATTTTTTCTAAAAATTCAGCTTTTGTGATCATGGATCATGGCACTCCTATTTTGTCTTTTTTGCCTTTTTGGATGTATTTAATACATACTTGGAGGTTTCATCCTTCTTGCAGAGATCGTAGTAAAGCGGGCTGCAAACAAAGATAGAGGAATAGCATCCTACGATAACACCGACCATCAATGGAATGATGAATTCTCTGATCGCGGAGGAAACCATGATGCAAAGCGGGATCATAACCACCAGCGTAGTCAGCGAGGTCATGATGGTTCTATTCAGCGTCTGATTGATACTCAAGTCGATATTGGTCTCGTTGTTGTCCTTTGGATGCAGGGCTTTGTTTTCTCTGATACGGTCGAAGATTACAATCGTATCGTTGATGGAATATCCGACCAAAGTCAAGATCGCCGCGATGAACGGATTGTTGACCGTATAGCCGAAAATCGCGTAGAAAGCGATAACCACCAGTACGTCATGCACAACGCCGGCAATCGCCGTCACGCCGTATTTCCAGGACTTGAAGCGGAAGATAATATAGATCAGCATGCCGATTGAAGCAATGATTACTGCCTTCAACGCGTTCATCTTCAGCTCGTTTCCGACGGACGGGCCGAACTGCTCGGAAGCCAGTACATCCTCCTGGGTGATGCCGAAGTCCGTACCCAGCGTGTCGATGATTTCTCCACGCGCTGCGTTGTCCAAAGATTTAATCGTTTTGATGACAATCTGTGTATTGCCTTCTCCCGCATAAATAATCTGCGGGTTCAATTCATAGGCTTCGAGAGATTTTTCGACGTCCTCAATCGGAACCTCCTTGCCCATTTCAACCTGAATGGTCGTGCCGCCGGTAAAGTCGATACCGTAATTCATACCGCCGATCGTCGCGAACAGCAGGCCCGCGATGATGATCGCGCAGCTGATGATGTAGTAAACTTTTCTATGCTTGATAAATGAGAAAGTTTTATTTAACATCTGCTTCGGGGTCAGATCATCGTTGACGCCAAAGTACTTGTTCTTCGCGAATTTCGGATTATTGGCAAGCAGGGAAATAAACAGCTGCGTGATAACAACCGCTGTAAAAATACTGATGACAATACCGATCATCAAGGTCAGCGCGAAACCTTTGACGGAGGTCGTACCGATTTCATAAAGTACCACTGCCGCGATCAGAGTTGTAATCTGCGCGTCGAGTACCGTTGTCAGCGCGTTCTTAAAGCCGGCATCCACCGCGACGCGGATCGTTTTGCCGGCGCAGATTTCTTCTTTGATTCTCGCAAAAATGATGACGTTCGCGTCAACTGCCATACCGATGGACAGGATCAAAGCCGCGATACCCGGCAGGGTCATAACGACACCCAGACCGACCATAGACCACAGGAACATCACAACATAGAGCAGGAGCGCGATATCCGCGACCAACCCCAGCATGCCGTAAAAGATCAGCATCAACAGGAATACAATCCCCAGACCGATCGCGCCTGCCACGATGGACTTGTCCAGCGCGTGCGCGCCGATGGTCGCCGTCTGTACGGAGGACTGTACTTCTTCCAGTTCTACCGGAAGCGCACCGCCTCGAATCAGCGCCGCGGTCATGGAAGCGTCTTCCTTTGTATAGTTTCCTGTCATTTCACAGCTTCCGCCGCTGATGACGCTGTTTACATTCGGATGTACCACGATTTCGTTATCCAGTACGATCGCGATTTGATTGCTCTCCACACCTTCGATGGTTGACGTTACTTCACGGTTAAACGCCTTGCGGGTTCCTTCTTCGAACAAGGTCGCGCCTTCGCTGTCAAAGTCGAGCAGAATTTTGTAGTAGCTTCCATCTGTCGCAATCTGCGCGTCTTTGACATGGCTGCCGTCCAGTACCACGCTGCCGTCTGCCAGAATGAAGTATAACTGTGCGGTTTTACCGATCGCCTTGATGGCGTCTTCCGCATCCTCCATGCCCGGAATCTCAACTCTCAGACGCTTGCTGCCCTCGATAGTGACGGAAGATTCCGCGACACCCATTTGATTGACACGATTGTCAAGTACCGCGCGGGTCTGTTCCATCAGCTTCTTGAGTTCGTCTCCGGTCAAGTCTGTCTTAGCCTCCATAACGACATAGACGCCGCCGTCAATGTCCAGGCCGTATTTTAAAGCAGATTTTACCGAAGTGATGGCATCGTCCTTTGTTTTGTCACCGATGCCGAACAAGGTGACATACCAGCCGAATACCAGCGCGATCAGCACCAGTACGGCCAGTACACGTTTCAGTTTTAAACTCATTTTTCAAAAACCTCTCATATCTTATGATTTCTACGAATGCCCATAAAGGGGCATTTTATTTTACATTACATTTTACTACTTTTTTGTTCTTCTTACAAGCCCAAACCGCTGTTTTTCAAGAAAAAACTTTGTAAAACACGCCCAAAACAAGCGCTGTGATTTCTTCGCGCGTCTTCCCCCTTCGTAGCCGGCATACTGCAAACTGCTTTTGTCGATACTTCGGAAATATCGCTATGCGATATTTCCTGCATAAGGACAAAAGTGCGCATAACGAAATCAGAGATTTCTATGCGCACATGGCGCTCA